>Ga0255336_101922_pt1 | contig 12234 bp, 11 predicted proteins | sample MeOH1_35cm_T3_17_FD_189102 | JGI IMG/M metagenome (GOLD analysis project Ga0255336, IMG submission 189102) | Sandy soil microbial communities from University of British Columbia, Vancouver, Canada - MeOH1_35cm_T3_179 | ecosystem: Engineered > Artificial ecosystem > Sand microcosm > Unclassified ...
GACTGCCGGATCCACTACGCGACCGGATCGAGGGTCGTCAGGTGACGCACAACTTCAACAAGCACAACGACTATCTGCTTGCGAAAAATCCAGGTTCAGCAAATCCACTGTCTGCAGAAGACCGGGCAAAGTGGCCCGACCGGATACACGATCTGGTCCAGACACATCCGGCTACGGGCAGGAAGCTTTATTTCGTCAGCCCGACGTTGATGAAGAACATCAGCGGTTATTCCGAAGGCGAGAGTGCCGAACTTGCAGCAGCGCTGGTTGCGCACGCGACCCGGCCTGAGTTCGTTCTGCGCCACATCTGGCAGGTCGGTGACCTGGTGTTCTGGGACAACCGTGCGTCCTTGCATTCGGCGTCGCCAGCGAATTACAGCGGTGGTGAACGTCTGATGCATCGCGGGTATGCCTATATGCAGCCTCCCGCATATTCAATAGATCACGCACTGTCAGCGGCAGCAGAGACGTAGCACTGACGGTCGTCGCGACTCGCTGTCATACAAATAGAGCGTTGGAAAGACGCCTATCATCGCGGCCCAAACCAAGGGCCGCCATAGGAGACGAGATGAAAACGTTCAGTATGAGCGCGCTGCTCAATGAGAACACAGCGGAAGAGGCGCCGATGCTAAGGGCCGGGTATCGCTGGGTCGTCCTGCTGTTTGCCTGGGGCGCGCTATTGTTGACCTTCGTTGACCGGCTGGCGTGGGGGAGCCTCGGCCTTGCGGCTGGAGCGTCTCTCGGCATGCCGATTGCCGCGCTTGGCGTGTTCGTCACGGCCTTCTACGCAGGATATGTGCTGTCGAACGTGGTGGGGGGGCTTGCGACCGACCTCCTCGGCGCCCGCTTGATGCTGTCCCTCTCGCTGGTGCCACTCGGCGTCTGCACCGCGTTGTTTGGATCGATAACGTCGCTGTACACGGGATTGATGTTTCAGGCGCTCATGGGTCTTGCGGCCGGCTGCGACTATTCCGCGTGCATCAAGCTGACGACGTCCTGGTTCGGCGTCAAAAGCCGCGGTCGGGCGATCGGCCTGCTGCTCACGGCCACGTCGCTTGCGGTCGTGCTAACGAACTGGCTTGTACCGATGCTTCTGCATTTCTCGGGATGGACGCAGATTTATCAGGGGTTGGGTGTCGTGACCTGCGTCTTCGGGATGGCCTGCCTGTTCGTCCTTCGCGACGGGCCTCTGTCCAGTCGACAGAAACAGTTGCCGCGTGACCGGGAGAGGATCGATGTCCGGTTGCTTTTGCGTAACCGCAACCTGATGCTCGTCGCGCTCGCTGGGCTCGGGGCGATGTGGGGTACCTGGGGCTTCGCTTTCTGGGCCAATGCGTTGATGGTGAAGGGCCATGGCCTTTCACCCAGTGTCGCCGGGTCAATCACCATGATGTTCGGGGTGGGCGCGATCGTGTCGAAGCCGTGCATCGGGCTTCTGTCGGACTGGCTCGGCGGACGCCGGAAAGCGCTGGTCATGCTGTGCGTAGGGTCGTTCGCAGGGTTGTTGCTGGTGTTCGGCTCGCTTCACACGGAGACGCAATTTCGCATGGTTGCGCCGCTGCTTGGGGTGACGGCCTTTGCCTACAGTCCGTTGATGGCGGCCATGATCGCCGAGATAGCGGGCCCCCTGCTCGCGGGATCGGCGACGGGAATGACGAACGCGTTATGGCAGCTCGGCAGCGTGATCGTGCCGGTCGCTGTGGGCGCCGTATATCAGTGGTCACATTCATTTCTCGCTGCGTTCATCACGCTCGCGCTGGGACCGTTGGTCGCGTTCGTCAGCATGATGGCGGTGCGCGAGCTGCCGGCCGACTAGTACATGGACCGCGCCGCGCGTCAGCAAGGCACGCTAACAGCTGGATGCTTTTTGCAATCGATAGGGAGGACGAGTGTCAATGATTCACCAATATGATGTCGTGGTCGTCGGCGGTGGCTCCGCCGGAGTTGCCGCCGCAGTCGGCGCAGCACAAGCGGGCGCAAGGGTGGCGTTGATCGAATCGGCGGGCTGCCTTGGCGGTGCATCGACCACACGTAGCGTCCTGACTTACTGCGGCATCTATACGTTGCAGGACGAGCCTCGGCAAGCCGTGCGGGGCGTGGCCGACAAGGTCATTACGATGCTCCGCGCGATGGATGCCATCACGCCGCCGCAACGGCATCGCGGCGTCTTTCTGATCTTCGATCCCGAAGCCGTCAAGCTGGTTCTCGACCGGATCTGCCGGGACGCGGGTGTGGACGTTCTCTTGCACGCGTTTGTAACCGGGGCACAACGCACCGAAGGCAAGATCTCGCGGATTCGCTTTGCCGATCATTCAGGCGAACACTGGATCGAGGCGGGGGCGTTCGTGGACGCCAGCGGCGACTGCGATCTCGCCGCGTTCAGTGGTGCCTCGACGCGCTACGGCAACGCTGGCGCGGTCAATCTCGGCACGCTCGGAACGCGATTCGGTGGCGTCGCAGAAGATGCCGACATTTCGGCGGAAAGCGTTCATGCGGCGATTCGCGCGGCCAGGCACGATGACGAAGGCGGCGACCACCGGCTGCTGACGAAGGACAAAAGCGTCATTGCGCGTCTGCCGATTTCCGGGGACGTCGTCGCATATCTTGCGTCCGTCGACTACGATCCGCGCGATGCCGCAAGTCTTTCCAAAGCCGAGGCATGCGGCAGAGAACAGGCGTGGCGATACCTGGAAATACTGCGCCGCCTGGCTGGCTGGCAGCGCGCATACCTCGCCTGCACCGGTCCGGAGTTCGGGACGCGGGAAAGCCGCCATATCGACAGCGTCCGTCAGCTGAAGTGGGAGGATGTGATGGCTGGCCAGCGTACGCCGGACACCATCGCGCTGGGCACATGGGGCGTGGAATGGCACGATCGAGCTACGTACGAAAGCAGTTTCGAAGCGCCGCCGGGGGATGGAACCTACGATATTCCTCTTTCGTGCCTGATGAGCGTCGATACGCCGAACCTGTTCGCTGCGGGCCGCACGGCTGACGGCGATCGACGAGCCGGCGCCAGTCTGCGGGTCATGGGGACTGCGTTCGCGACCGGGCAAGCTGCAGGCGTCGCCGCAGCACGGTACGCTCAAAATAAAGATGTCAATGTCGACGAAGTCCGAAGCAGCCTGCGTAAGCAGGGGGCGGTCGTCGCGTCAAGCGAGATTTGAAACCGCATTGTCGATATACACGTGCCTGTTCCAATAGGTCGAATAGCGACTCATCAATAGTCACGCGGGCGCAACTACAACCGGAATTGCCAGCGCACTGCGCAGCTGATGACTGCGGCCGGAATACAGTGACCGCGATAAGGCGATTTTGCCGTCTTCGTCGTGCGCTTTTACGCGGCCCCCGGCAATGTGACAGAACCCTTGAGACTGGTGATTTCAATATCTATTGGTAGATGATAGGACGCGTTCAATGGAACTTCGACACTTGCGCTATTTCGTTATGGTCGCCGAGGAGCGGCACTTCACCCGTGCTGCCGAGCGCCTTGGTATCGGGCAGCCACCGCTGAGCGTACAGATCCAGCGGCTGGAGCGCGAAATCGGCGTACCGCTGTTCCGCCGTCTGTCGCGCGGCGTCGAACTGACCGAAGCAGGCGCACTGTTGCTTGACAATACGCGTCAGATCCTCGCCCAGGTCGAGCGCGCGCTCGCGGACGTGCAGCGCCTGTCACGCGGCGAAATCGGACACCTGCGCGTGGGCTTTGCGGGAGCCACCTACTTCCAGCCGCTCGTGCCGGCGATGATTCGGGAATACCGCAGCCGCCATCCGGATGTCGTGCTATCGCCGGAGCAGAGCAATACACCGTCGCTGCTGGAAGGCTTGCGCGAAGGCCGGGTCGACGCAGCCTTCATACGACCGCCGATCGAGAACGCAGGCGAACTGGACGTCAAATTGCTGGTCAGGGAGGACATGATGGTGGTGCTTCCACATACCCATCCGCTCGCGCAGTCCGGCGCGTCGGTATCGCTGTCCGCGCTTGCGGCGGAGACGTTTATCCTGGTCTCGCGCACGATCGGCGCTGGTCTCTACGACGCAATCACAGCCGCCTGCCAGCGTGCCGGCTTCATTCCGAGACTCGGCCTAGAGGCCCCACAGATCGCGTCGATCGGGCCGTTGGTCGGGGCCGGCTTCGGCGTTTCGATTGTGCCGCGCTCGACCAGCCAGATCCGGACCGACGAAGTGGTATATCTGCCGATTGCGGGCGACGTGCCAAAGGCGCCGATCAGCCTTGTATGGCGGCGCCAAGACCCGTCGCCGGTTGTGCGCCGATTTTTGGCCGTCGCCGGGCAGATGGCAAAGGACTAGCACAACGCTGAGGCAAGCGCTGCGGGACCGACTACCTGACAATCTGTCACCCGGACTTACCATAGTCCTAATCATGCGATTGCCCTGGGACGCAGGGCACACGCGAGCCGTCGCCGGACATGTGAATTGCAAAAGGCCTTTGCGCACGGCCCCTCGACGAGCCGTCACACACGCCGACCGCATACCGCTTGGCAAGGCGCGGGAAACTCCGCTGCTCGCGGAGACGCTCACAGCACGTGCGTGGCCTCCCATCCGCCTAACTGAGGTTCCGCGCATTCGCGCAAGCTGTCCACGGCCATCGCGACCGCGGCGCGGTTAGCGCTCTCCGGGAGCCAGTACATCGATACAGATCCGAAGCCCTGCAGTTGCATCGGCAGAATACGAACCGCATTCAATTGCTCGAATCGCAGCGCTGCCCGATGCGACGCGACGGCGATCAAATCAGTGTTGTTCAGCAGCGTGAGATTGGGGATCGACGAATTCGATTCGACGCAATGCCCTGGTAACGCACGGCCCGCTGCCGTGAGTGCAGCCTCGAACGCGTTGCGCACCGGCGTGCCTCGCGGCCAAACGATCCACGAATACGCGAGCACGTCGTCCCAGTCGAGCGACGCCCTGGCGGCCAACGGATGCTGCGGACGTGCGACGAAGTTGATCGGCTCGACGTACAGCGTTTCGATCTGCAGCTGAGGATCGTCATGCTGTCGATCCGAGTGGCCGACCACGATATCCAGTTCGCCGCGCACCAGTTGCGGCATCAACAGGTTCATCGTGCTTTCGATTAGCCGCACCTGCGCGCGTGGCATCCGCTTCAACAAACGCGATACTGCGAGCGGCACCGTATCCGCCGCCGACACACCTGACGTGCCGATCGTCACCAGACCGTTGCCGCTGCCTCGCAATGCCTGCATGTCGTCGCGTGCGGTGTCGAGATGCGCTTCGATCCGGCGCGCATGCTCGATCAGCGCTTCGCCATACGACGTAGGTCGCAAGCCGCGCGCGTGACGCTCGAATAGCGGCAAGCCGACGTCCTCTTCCAGTTTCTTTAGCCATTTCGACAGCGCCGGCTGGGTCGTGTTGAACGCGATCGCCGACTGGCTCAGGGTTGCCCGTGCGCGCAAGGCTCAGCAGCACCTGCAGATGCCTCAAGCGCAAGCGGTAGGTCCAGTCCATTGCGGCACCTTCCTGGTCGGGTTGCGGAGCTATATCCGAAATCGTATGGATCAGATAATTTCGTCATTTTACCGGGTATAGCTGCGTGGCATATAAATCATGCACGGGGTTCATGATTTCAACGCATCGCGGACCCGCACAACATCGGCGCCACAGCCGGCCGAACCAAGGAGACGTGAATGTCCGCCACCAACCCGAGCGCATCGTGCGCAACTTACTACGAACAGATCACCCGTCAACGGATGGCGCCGCTATGGGAATCTCTGCACAATCTCGTGCCGAAGCAGCCTCTGCCGAAGGCGCAGCCCGCGATCTGGAAGTACGCACAGGTACGCGACCTCGTGATGCAGGCCGGGTCCGTGATCAGCGCCGAAGAGGCGGTGCGCCGCGTGCTCGTGCTGGAAAATCCCGGCCTGCCCGGCAAGTCCAGCATGACGCCGAGCCCGTACGCCGGCCTGTAGTTGATCCTGCCTGGCGAAATCGCGCCGAGCCATCGGCACACGCAGTCGGCGCTGCGGTTCATCGTAGAAGGACGGGGCGCATGGACCGCCGTCAACGGCGAACGCACGACGATGCATCCCGGCGACTTCATCATCACGCCGTCGTGGATGTGGCACGACCATGGCAACCCGTCGGCGGACGAAGGCGGCGAGCCGGTCGTATGGCTCGACGGCCTCGACATTCCGCTGATCGCGAGCCTTGATGCCGGCTTCGCCGAAAACTATCCCGAAGCGACGCAGCCGGTGACGCGCCCCGAAGGCGACAGCTTCGCGCGCTTCGGGCACAACATGGTGCCCGTCCGGCATCGCGTGAGCGATCCGACGTCGCCGATTTTCAGCTACACATACGAATGCAGCCGCGAAGCGCTCGACGCGTTGCATCGCAACGGCGAACTCGACGAATGGGACGGCGTGAAGCTGCGCTACGTGAATCCCGCGACGGGCGGTTGGCCGATGCCGACCATCGCGACGTTCATGCAGTACCTGCCTGCCGGCTTCAACGGCCGCACGTACCGCAGCACCGATGCGACCGTGTATTGCGTCGTCGAAGGCAAAGGCGCAGTGCGGATCGGCGACAACGAATTTCTGTTCGAGCCGCACGACGTATTCGTCGCGCCGTCGTGGGCGCCCGTGCAGCTATCGGCGGCGGCGGAGAGCGTGCTGTTCAGCTACTCCGACCGCCCCGTGCTCGCTGCGCTAAACCTGCTGCGCGAAGAATTCGCCTAGCGCTTTCACGTGACACACCCGATCGGTCAACGCGCGCCGCGCAGACGGCATAGCCCCTTTCATCCTCTTTGAGTCGACTACATCATCATGGCTTTTGTCTTCCCGCCTGAAGCACTCGTCGCTGTTCCTGTCGCTGGCAGCGACGATCAGTTCGCGGTGCGCCGCGTCTATTGCGTCGGCCGCAACTACGCCGCGCACGCCCGCGAAATGGGTTTCGATCCCGACCGCGAACCGCCCTTCTTCTTCTGCAAGCCGGCTGATGCTGTCGTGCCCGTCGCGTACGGCGAAACGCTCGAACTCGCCTATCCGTCGCAAACGGAGAACTATCACTACGAAGCCGAACTCGTCGCGGTGATCGGCAAAGGCGGCGCCGACATCACGCTCGACGACGCACTCGGTCACGTCTGGGGCTACGCAGTCGGCCTCGACATGACACGCCGCGATCTGCAAATGAAGATGCGGGAAATGGGCCGGCCGTGGGAGATCGGCAAGACGTTCGACCGCTCCGCACCAATCGGTCCGATTCATCCGGCCAGCGCGGTCGGTCACTTCCATAACGGCGGCGTGTGGCTGACGGTCAACGGCGAGACGAAGCAGATGAGCGATGTTTCGCATCTGATCTGGTCGGTGGCGGAAACGGTCGCCGATCTGTCGAAGTTCTTCCGCCTGGAACCCGGCGACGCGATTTTCACCGGCACGCCCGAAGGCGTCGGCGCGGTGAAGAAAGGTGACGTGATGAAAGTCGGCGTCGATCGTCTGGGTGACCTGACGGTGCGCGTGAACTGACGCCGCGCCCGGTATTGTCGAAAGGTCTTATCATGCAACTACATAGCTTCTTCAACAGTTCGACGTCGTACCGCGTGCGCATTGCGCTCGCTCTGAAGGGTCTCGCGTACGACACGCTTCCCGTCAACATCCGCACCGGCGAGCATCGTGCGCCGGAGTATGTCGCGAACATCAATCCTTCGGCGTCGGTGCCGGCACTGGTCGACGGCGGGTTCAAGCTCGGCCAGTCGCTCGCAATCATCGACTATCTCGACCAGACGCATCCCGAGCCTCGCCTGATGCCGCTCGATCCGCAGCAGCGCGCCCGCGTGCTCGAACTCGCCACGCTTGTCTCGTGCGACATCCACCCCATCAATAACCTGCGCGTGCTGCGCTATCTGGAGACCGAGCTGAAGGTCACCGCGCAGCAGAAAACCGCGTGGTATCGGCACTGGGTCGCGGAAGGCATGGCGGGCGTCGAACGTCTGCTCGAACGCAGCGCAAGTGGGCCGTGGTGCTTCGGCACGCACCCGACGCTGGCAGACCTCTGCCTCGTGCCGCAAATCGCCAACGCGCTGCGGATGGACTGCGATCTGCGCGCATACCCGCGTAGTCTCGCCGTCTACGAACACGCGCTGAAACATCCGGCGTTCGACGCCGCGCAACCGCAACGTCAACCCGATTACATCGCTTGAAGCAGGACAGGAGACGGGCATGAGTGAGACAAACACAAACGGCCGGCGCGTGCTCGTGATCGGCGGCGGCATCGGCGGACTCGCGGCCGCACTCGCGCTGGCGCGGCAAGGCATTCGCGTGCAGCTGCTCGAACAGGCGGCGGGAATCCGCGAGATCGGCGCGGGCATCCAACTGGCCGCGAACGCGTTCAATGCGCTCGATGCGCTTGGCGTCGGCGAAGCCGCGCGCCGCCGCGCGGTGTTCACTGACTACATGAAGCTGATGGACGCGCTCGACGCGAAAGAAGTCGTGCGTATCGACGTCGGTGCGCCGTATCGCGCGCGCTTCGGCAATCCGTATGCGGTGATTCATCGCGCGGACATCCATCTATCCATTCTCGAAGCCGTGCTGGATCATCCGCTGATCCAGTTTCGCACCAACACGCAGGTGTGCGCGCTCGATCAGGACGCGTCCGGCGCGACCGTCATCGATCAGCACGGCGAACGCTACCGCGCCGATGCGGTGATCGGCTGCGACGGCGTCAAGTCGGCGGTGCGTCAAGCGCTGATCGGCGACGAGCATCGTGTAACGGGACACGTCGTATATCGCGCAGTCGTCGAAGTCGACAACATGCCGAAGGATCTGCAGATCAACGCGCCCGTCGTGTGGGCCGGCCCGCATTGCCATCTCGTTCACTATCCATTGCGAGGCGGCCGGCAATACAACCTCGTCGTCACGTTCCACAGCCGCGACAAGGAAGAATGGGGTGTGCGCGAAGGCAGCAAGGAAGAAGTGCTGTCGTACTTCGACGTCATTCATCCGCTGCCGCATCAGATGCTCGACCGGCCGACATCGTGGAAGCGCTGGGCGACGGAGGACCGCGAACCTGTCGAACGCTGGAGCTACGGCCGCGCGACGGTGCTCGGCGACGCCGCGCATCCGATGACGCAATACCTCGCGCAAGGTGCCTGCCAGGCGCTCGAAGACGCGGTCACGCTGGGTGCGGCAGTCGCCGCAACCGACGGCGACTTCGAAGCGGCATTCGCGATCTACGAGAAGGTCCGCATTCCGCGCGCCGCACGCGTGCTGTACTCCGCGCGCGAAATGGGACGCATCTATCACGCGAAGGGCGTCGAACGTCTGGTGCGCAATTCGCTGTGGGTCGTCCGCACACAGGAGCAGTTCTACGACGCGTTGCAATGGCTGCACGGCTGGCGCGCGCAAGACTGCCTGAAGGGCGTCGCGTAAAGGACGCTCGACTTGTTTAGCGGGATTCCACAAAGAAAAACGGAGCCCGAGAATTGACGAAGTCACGCAGAGTTGCTCAGCACGCATCTCACCATTTCCCACGCCGCGACCGCCTCGGGGTACGTCAGGCTCTGCTGAGCATTCGTGTTGTAGCCGCGGTGCATGAGCAGGTTCAGTACCTGATCGTGGATGGAATCGAATCGTTGCCGCCGACACGGCGACGTGAAGCGACGCGTCACGATCTCGAATATTCGGTAGCTGGTATGAATCTGCGCCCGGTTGTTCAATCCCTTGTGCTGGCGACGCTGAGGCTGACCTGTGATCTGCACGCTCAACGGTGGCTATCCGATACCAAGTCACTTGCCAGCACGGGTGAAGTTCCGTTCCTCGGCCACCGCAACGAAATAGCGCGGGTGTCGAAGTTTTATGGGACACCTCCGGGTATTCATCAAAAGCTATCGAAATCGCTACCCTGGATGTATTGGACTTTAGCCCTGATCGCCAGATACTTGCTGTCAGCAGCATTCAACAATAGGAAGACGACATGGCAAAGACTACCGTAGCGGAACAACTGGCAAAGACGTTGGAACAGGCCGGCGTCAAGCGTATCTGGGGCGTAACCGGCGACAGTCTCAATGGTCTGAGCGACGCGCTGCGCCGCATGAACAGCATTCAATGGCTGCATGTGCGCCACGAGGAAGTCGCGGCGTTCGCGGCTGGCGCGGATGCCGCAGCCACCGGCGAACTCGCGGTCTGCGCGGGCAGTTGCGGGCCGGGTAACCTCCACCTGATCAACGGCCTGTTCGATGCGCACCGCAACCACGTGCCTGTGTTGGCGATCGCTGCGCATATTCCGTCGTCGGAAATCGGCCTGAACTATTTCCAGGAAACCCATCCGCAGGAACTGTTCAAGGAATGCAGCCACTTCGTCGAACTGGTCACCAACCCCGCGCAGATGCCGCAGGTCCTGCACCGCGCAATGCGCGCGGCGATCCTCAAACGCGGTGTGGCTGTGGTCGTGATTCCCGGCGACGTCGCGTTGCAGGAGGCGGCGGTTGCGACCTCGCACTGGGCGCCGCCGATGTCCGCCCGGGTGCTGCCAGACGACGCGGGACTGGAGAGCCTCGCCGCTCTGCTCGACAGCCACGAGGCGATCACGCTGTTGTGCGGCAGCGGCTGCGCAAACGCCCACGACCAGGTTGTTGCACTGGCCGACAAGCTGGGGGCGCCCGTGGTACACGCGCTGCGCGGCAAGGAGTACGTGGAATGGGACAACCCGTTCGATGTCGGGATGACCGGGTTCATCGGCTTCAGTTCGAGCTATCAGGCGATGCTGAACTGCGATGTGCTGGTGATGCTCGGTACGGATTTTCCGTACCGGAACTTCTACCCGAGCCAGGCGAAGATCGTGCAGATCGACATCAATCCCGACGCACTCGGCCGGCGCGTGCAACTCGATATGGGTATCGTCGGCAGCGTTGCAGAGACACTCGACGCCTTGCTGCCCAAAGTGCAGCCGAAGACGAACCGGCGTTTCCTCGACGCTTCGCTGAAGCACTACACGAATGCGCGCCAGGGGCTTGACGATCTCGCCGTGCCGTCGGCGCCGGGGCGGCCGATTCATCCGCAGTATCTGACCCGGCTCGTCAGCGAACTGGCCACCCAAGATGCGATCTTCACCGCCGACGTGGGCACGCCCACTGCCTGGGCCGCACGCTATCTGGAAATGAATGGCAAGCGCCGCCTGATTGGCTCGTTCAACCACGGATCGATGGCCAATGCGATGCCGCAAGCGCTCGGCGCGCAGGCCGCGTTTCCGGGGCGCCAGGTCATTTCGCTGTCCGGCGACGGAGGCTTCTCAATGCTGATGGGCGATTTCATTTCGCTCGTTCAGCTCGGCCTGCCAGTGAAAGTCATTGTCTACGACAACGCGTCGCTAGGCTTTGTCGCGATGGAAATGAAGGCGAGCGGCTATCTGGACACCGCCACCGACCTGAAGAACCCGAACTTCGCTGAGATGGCGAATGCGATGGGTGTGCTCGGTCTGCGTGTCGAGCAGTCCGAGGATGTGTGGCCGGCGCTGCGCAAGGCGTTCGCCCACGATGGACCAGTGCTCGTCGACGTCGTGACCGCCAAACAGGAACTGGTGATGCCGCCGGCGATCAAGCTCGAACAGGCCAAGGGCTTAAGCCTCTATATGCTCAAGGCAATTATCAACGGCCGTGGCGACGAGGTGATCGAGCTGGCGAAGACCAACCCGCGGCGTTGAGAGGATTTCGGTCATGTCACTGTTCGAAATTGCGAGGCAGATGCCTTTTGCAGCACGTTGCGCAGCCTCTGGCGCACTGGCCCATGTGCTGGCAAGGGGTGTGAGCCTGCCCCATCCGGTATCGAATTCGACGTCCAATCTGATCGTCTCGCAGGAGAGCTGCGACGCGACCCGCCATTCGATCGTCGGGCGGTTCATCGGCACGATCGCCGGCGCCGCGGTTGCCATCCTGGTTAGTGAGGTAGCGACCCGGGTCGGCGTCGGGACCGCATTTCAGATCGCAGCAGCGGTTGGGACTGCGGGCCTGCTGGCCAGGGCCATGACCGAAGCCGGGGTGGCAGAGAAGGACGCCGAACAGGTGCATGCGGCACAATTGGGCCTTAGCGTGGAACTTGCGGCAGCGCTGCCCGGAGGGCTGGTCGATCCGGCCGACAGTCCACCGAACGATGACAAGTCCGTGCCCGCCTCCGCATCGGCAGGCACATCGGCGAGCGCGCTGGCATCCGTTCGCGACGCCGCGGCGAAAGCCATACAGGAGGCCGCGCGATGAACGCGCGCGTGTCCCTCACC
>Ga0255336_101923_pt1 | contig 12224 bp, 10 predicted proteins | sample MeOH1_35cm_T3_17_FD_189102 | JGI IMG/M metagenome (GOLD analysis project Ga0255336, IMG submission 189102) | Sandy soil microbial communities from University of British Columbia, Vancouver, Canada - MeOH1_35cm_T3_179 | ecosystem: Engineered > Artificial ecosystem > Sand microcosm > Unclassified ...
ATACGCCCATACCATCGCGAAGGATGAACCGCATGCGTTGAACGCACCGTTTTCCATCGACCGGTTCTATACGGGTCATCTGATCGACGAGCACGGCGCTGCGGCCGTCGCCCACTAACCGGCAATCAAGGTTGCATGGGACCAGAGTAACGCGCTTAAGCGCGAACTCTGGTCGACACACGAGGAGAAAGACATGTTGCTGATTGAATGCCCCTGGTGCGGGCCGCGTGCCGAAACCGAATTCTCGTGCGGCGGCGAAGCCGATATCGCGCGACCGCTCGATACCGAAAAGCTCACGGACAAAGAATGGGGCGACTATCTGTTCATGCGCAAGAACCCGCGCGGCGTGCACCGCGAGCAATGGATGCATGCGCAAGGCTGCCGCCGCTGGTTCATGGCGCAACGCGATACCGTGAGCTACGCATTCCAGGGCTATGACACCTTCGCCCGGCCGCTCGCCGTGATGGAATCGAAAGAAGAAGGACAATCGAAATGAGCCAGAAAGACCGACTCGCGACAGGCGGGCGCATCAACCGCGCCATCTCGCTCACGTTCACGTTCAACGGTAAAACATATCAGGGCCATCAGGGCGATACGCTCGCATCCGCGCTGCTCGCGAACGGCGTGCATTTCGTTGCGCGTAGCTGGAAATATCACCGGCCGCGCGGCATCGTGACGGCCGATGTGGCTGAACCGAATGCAGTGGTTCAGCTCGAAACCGGCGCTTATACGGTGCCGAATGCGCGCGCTACCGAGATCGAGTTGTACCAGGGACTGGTTGCAACGAGCGTGAACGCGAAGCCAAGCATCGAGAACGATCGCATGGCGGTGAATCAGAAGATCGCGCGGTTTATTCCGGCGGGCTTCTACTACAAAACCTTCATGTGGCCGCGCAAGTTCTGGCCGAAATACGAAGAAGTGATCCGCGATGCAGCCGGTCTCGGCAAGGCGCCGGAACACGTGGACGCGGATCGCTACGACAAGTGTTTTGCGCACTGCGACGTGCTCGTGGTCGGCGCTGGACCGTCGGGTCTTGCTGCAGCGCATGCGGCCGGCTTGTCGGGCGCGCGCGTGATTCTCGTCGATGACCAGCCGGAACTCGGCGGCTCGCTGCTGTCGTATCGTGCGGAGATTGATGGTGCGCCGGGCTTGAAATGGGCGCAGAAGATAGAAGCCGAACTGCGCAAGATGCCCGACGTAAAGATTCTGTGCCGCAGCACGGCCTTCGGTTATCAGGATCACAACCTGATAACCATCACGCAGCGTTTGACCGAGCATTTGCCGGTATCGATGCGCAAAGGCACGCGCGAACTGCTGTGGAAAGTGCGCGCCAAGCGGGTCATTCTGGCGACGGGCGCGCAGGAACGTCCCATCGTATTCGGCAACAACGATCTGCCGGGCGTGATGCTGGCGTCGGCGGTGTCGTCGTATTTGCATCGTTATGCGGTGCTGCCGGGCCGCAACGCGGTGGTGTTTACAAACAACGACAGCGGCTATCAATGCGCGCTGGATCTGAAGGCGGCAGGTGCGCAAGTGACGGTCATCGATCCGCGTCTCGCCGATGACAAAGGCGCCTTGCAGGGCCAGGCGAAACGCTATGGCGTGAAGGTCTTGAACGGCTCGGTCGTTACCGTGGCGCATGGCAAGTTGCGCGTGGCATCGATTGAAGTCAGCGCTTATTCGAACGGCACGGTTGGTGTGAAGCAAGCGGATCTGTCATGCGACCTGCTTGCTGTGTCCGGCGGTTGGAGCCCGATCCTGCACTTGTTCGCGCAGTCAGGCGGCAAAGCGCACTGGCACGACGAAAAACTCTGCTTCATACCGGGCAAAGCGATGCAGGCCGAGAGCAGCGTAGGCGCATGCGCAGGCGAATTCACGCTGGCACGTGCGATCCGTTTCGCCGTAGATGCCGGTGTCGACGCTGCGCGTGCTGTGGGTCTGATCGTCGCGCGTCCGATGCCCGTGCAAGTAGCCGAGATCAGCGAAGCACCGGTGATGCCGCTGTGGCTGGTTGGCGGCCGCGAGATGGCAACGCGCGGTCCCAAGCAATTCATCGATTACCAAAATGATGTATCCGCCGCTGATATCTTCCTCGCCGCACGTGAGGGTTTCGAGTCGGTTGAGCACGTGAAGCGTTACACCGCAATGGGCTTCGGCACGGATCAGGGCAAGCTCGGTAACATCAACGGCATGGCGATTCTTGCTCAGGCGTTGAACAAGACCATCCCTGAAACGGGCACCACGACCTTCCGTCCGAACTACACGCCGGTCACGTTCGGCACCTTCGCCGGCCGGGAGCTGGGCGAGTTCCTCGACCCGGTTCGCAAGACCGCTGTACACGAATGGCACGTGGAAAACGGTGCGGCGTTCGAGGACGTCGGCAACTGGAAGCGGCCGTGGTACTACCCGAAGAATGGCGAAGACATGCATGCGGCGGTCGCGCGCGAGTCGCTGGCGACGCGTACGAGCGTCGGTATCCTCGATGCATCGACGCTCGGCAAGATCGACATTCAAGGTCCAGATGCCGCGAAGCTGCTCAACTGGGTCTACACGAACCCGTGGAGCAAGCTGGAAGTGGGTAAGTGCCGCTACGGCCTGATGCTCGACGAAAACGGCATGATCTTCGACGACGGCGTGACCGTACGCCTCGCCGACCAGCACTACATGATGACGACCACGACCGGCGGCGCGGCGCGCGTGCTGACATGGCTCGAGCGCTGGCTGCAGACCGAGTGGCCCGACATGCGCGTGCGGTTGGCATCGGTGACCGACCACTGGGCGACGTTTGCCGTGGTTGGCCCGAATAGCCGCAAGGTCCTGCAAAAGGTCTGCCGCGATATCGACTTCGCCAACGCCGCGTTCCCGTTCATGAGCTATCGTGAAGGGACGGTGGCGGGCGCTGCATCGCGCGTGATGCGGATCAGCTTCTCCGGCGAACTCGCGTATGAAGTCAACGTGCCGGCGAACGTGGGGCGTGCTGTGTGGGAAGCACTGATGGCCGCGGGTGCCGAGTTCGACATCACGCCCTACGGCACGGAAACCATGCACGTGCTGCGTGCCGAGAAGGGTTACATCATCGTCGGCCAGGATACCGATGGTTCGATGACACCGTACGACCTCGGCATGGGTGGACTGGTCGCGAAGTCAAAGGACTTCCTCGGCAAGCGTTCGCTGACCCGCTCGGATACGGCGAAGGCCGGACGCAAGCAGCTTGTCGGCTTGCTTGCTGAAGATGCGTCGTTTGTGATCCCGGAAGGCTCGCAGATCGTGTCGGGTCCGTTCACCGGTGACACCGCTCCCATGCTCGGCCACGTGACGTCCAGCTATTTCAGCCCTATTTTAAAGCGCTCGATCGCGATGGCCGTCATCAAGGGCGGCCTCGACAAGATCGGCGAGTCGGTGATGATCCCGCTCGCTTGCGGCAAGAAGATGCCGGCAAAAATAACCAGCTCGGTGTTCTACGACAGCGAAGGAGCACGTCAACATGTGGAATGAAAACAGAAGCAATCAGACGGTCGTGGATCGCGCAATCGGGCAGGGCGTGTGGCAGGAGTCACCGCTAGTGGGCGCCGATGACTTGCTGAAAAAACATCAGGCGAGTGCGTCGAAGGCGTTTCGCCTGGTCGAGCGGCCGTTCCTTGAACTCATCAATCTGCGCGGCGACCTGCGCGATGCCACCTTTGTTGCCGCGGTGGAAAAGGTGATCGGCTGCAAGCCGCCCGAGAAACCGAATACGACGGCGGCCGGCAACGGTTACGACCTGATGTGGCTCGGTCCCGACGAGTGGCTCGTGCGCTCGACCGCCTCGCATTCCGCAACGCAACCGGCGCCGCTGGAAGCGAAACTGCGTGAGGCGTTCAAGGGTTTGTTCGCTGCTGCGGTAGATATTGGCAGCGGTTATACCGTGCTCGAAATCAGCGGCACGCGTACGCGCGATGTCCTCGCTCGCGGATGTCCGCTCGATTTGCATCCGCGGTTGTTCGGCGTCGGCCAGTGCGCGCAGAGCCATTACTTCAAGGCGTCAGTGACGATTGTGCCGACGGGCGAAGACAATTTCGAGCTCGTGATCCGTCGTAGTTTCGCGGACTACTTCGTGAAGATCATGCTCGACGCGGCCGGGCCGCTGATGTCATGAAACTGTACGAACCGATGAGCCCGGGCGGACGCGGCTGGCGCATTGTTGTCGATGAGCTCGTGGTGCCCACGCGCATCGGTTTATATGCGCGGGAGCATCTGGCGCCGCAGCCGGTTGCTATCGACGCGAGCCTGCATTATCGGGGCGTACCGGCCGAGGGGAACGCGCACGAGCTGATTGACTACGAGGCTTGGTGCGCGGGAGTATCGGCCTATCTTGAGAGCAAACCGCATACACGCTTGCTCGAAACGCTGGCGGTTGAAATTGCGGCGCTGTCGTTCACCGAATGGCCCGCGCTCGATGCGCTGACGCTGCTGTTGTACAAGCCGAAGATTCGCGAAGGTACGCGGCGCGTGGGCGTCGAGCTCGATTGGCATCGTGCCGATTTCGATGCATGGCGAGCGTCGATCGGGTTACACACGGCGGTCGCGCGCTGATACGGTCATGACGTCGACGCGTGTTCAAACCGCCGGACTCTCGCAGCTTGCGTGCGAGCGACACGATCCCCATGCAGCGCTCGCATTGCTCGACCGCAGCCTTGTGCTGGGCCATCGGCGAATCGCGCTGATCCGATATCTGCATGCGCAATATCTTGGCGCGCCGCTCGAGCCACGCCATCATGAGTATGTTCACAAGGTTGCCGCGAGGTTGAGCATAGAGACAATCGCTCGCATAGCGACCGCTGCGCGTGCCCGGCTTGAAGCGTGACTCAGTGCACGGTATCGACGCTGAATGATCGCCTCACGACCATCAGCGATGAAACCAGCACACACCTGCACGACACGGCCACCGACAGCGCCGCACCCACCACACCGAACGCCACGCAGAGACCTGAGAGCAGCGAGAGCGAGCCGGCGACCTCCATGGTCGAGAGGATGACGAATGATCTTTTTCTGATTGAGAACACGACCAAAGAGGTGATCCGGCAGGCAAACATAAGCGCGGCGCCGGTGAAGATCAGCAAGAGGAAAAGGCACTGAATCGAAGGTGTGCCTAGACTTGCCGTGGGGAACAGACCTATTTTGTATGCGCAGAACGTGGCGAGGCTCAGGAGAGCGATTCCTGCTGTGCCAAACGCGAATGCACAAAAAAGGCATCGCGGCCGCTAAGCCGGGATGCCCAAAGATAAAAATTGGAATTGCAATAAGCGCTGCTAATCAGACGGCGGCGATTGTCTCCACCTTTCGCGCCTTTGCACCATGCGCGACGAAATACGGTGTATCGACGCGAGCCAACGGCTGATGCCCTCGAATAACATCGGCCATTTTTTCAGCCAGCATGATTGTCGGCGCATTCAGATTGCCGGTCACGATCTGCGGCATGACCGACGCATCCACCACGCGCAGCGACTCGAGTCCATGCACGCGGCCTTCATTGTCGACCACGGCCATATCGTCGTAGCCCATCTTGCACGAGCACGAAGGATGGTAAGCCGTCTCTGCGCGCTGGCGCACGAAGGCATCGAGTTGATCGTCTGTCGTGAGATCCGCACCGGGATGTAGCTCGCGTCCACGATATTTCTCAAGCGCCGGCTGATGCATGATTTCGCGCGTGATGCGGATAGCATCGCGGAATTCGCGCCAGTCGAGCAGGTCCGACATGTAGTTGAACAAGATGCTCGGGTACGCATTCGGATCGCGTGACTTCAGCTTCACGCGGCCGCGGCTAGGTGATCGCATTGAACCCACGTGCGCCTGGAAGCCATGCATCTTGATCGGATTCGAGCCGTTGTAATTGATCGCGACGGGCAGGAAGTGATACTGAATGTTCGGCCAGGGATCGTCGTCGCGGGTACGGATAAAACCACCCGCCTCGAACTGATTGCTCGCGCCGATCCCCGTACCCTTGAACATCCATTCGATCCCGATCTGCGGCTGATTCCACCACTGCAGCGCGGGATACAGCGACACGGGCTCAAGGCATTCGTACTGCATGTACATCTCCAGATGATCCTGAAGACTCTCTCCGACACCGGGCAGATCATGCACCAAAGGCACGTCGAGTTCACGTAGCCACGTCGATCGGCCGACGCCCGAACGCTGCAATAATTGCGGCGATGCAATCGCGCCGCTGCACACCAGCACCTCGCGGCGAACGTGCGCGGTGATACGTTCGCCGCCATGAAGATACGCCACGCCTATGGCTTTTTTCCCCGAGAACAATATGCGATCGGTGACCGCATGAGTGACGATCGTGAGATTTGGCCGACCTTTCGCGCGATCGAGATATCCACGCGCTGTGCTCGAGCGGCGGCCGTTCGGTGTCACGGTCCGGTCCATCGGGCCGAAACCTTCCTGGCTATAACCGTTGAGGTCGTCGGTACGCGGATAGCCTGCTTGCACGCCTGCTTCGACCATTGCGGCGAACAAAGGGTTGTTGCCGGGTTTCGATGTCGTCACGTGCACCGGACCGTCACCGCCGTGATACGCGTTCGGTCCGACATCGCGCGTCTCGGCCTTGCGAAAATACGGCAGGCAATCGGAATAGGTCCAGTTTTCAAGGCCCTTTCGTTCGGCCCAGCCATCGTAGTCGAGCGCATTGCCGCGGATGTAGCACATGCCGTTGATCAGCGACGATCCGCCCAGTCCCTTGCCACGGCCGCATTCCATGCGGCGATTGTTCATGTGCGGCTCAGGATCGGTTTCATAGGCCCAGTTGTAGCGGCGGCCTTGCAACGGAAACGCCAGGGCTGCGGGCATTTGCGTGCGGAAATCGAAACGGTAATCCGGGCCGCCTGCCTCGAGCAGCAGCACGCTCACACCGGCGTCTTCAGTCAGACGTGACGCCAGGACGTTACCCGCCGAACCCGCGCCCACGACGATGTAGTCGAACTCCTTCGCGCTCATCGTTTAGCTCCTTAGAACACGGCTTGGTAGGGACCCATCTCGACCTGCACGGACTTGATGCTCGTGTAATGTTCAAGCGTGGTGATGCCGTTCTCGCGGCCGACGCCCGATTGCTTGTAACCGCCCACGGGCATTTCAGCGGGCGATTCGCCCCAGGTATTGATCCAGCAGATACCGGCTTCCAGCGCATGAATGACGCGATGCGCCCGCGCCAGGTTTTCAGTGACCACGCCAGCAGCAAGTCCATACGAGGTCGCATTCGCTCGCGCGGTCACTTCGTCTTCTTCATCGAAGACGAGAATGCTCATGACTGGTCCGAAGATCTCTTCGCGGACGATGCGCATGTCGTCGCGGCAATCGGTGAAGACGGTCGGTTCAACGTATTGCCCTTGAGCAAACGCGCCGTGTTCGATCCGCGATCCTCCCGCGATCAACCGCGCGCCTTCCTGCTTACCACTTTCGATGAAACCTAAAACCTTCTGCAATTGTGCGGCGCTGACGAGCGGGCCGAAGTTGGTGTTTGCGTCCGTGGGCGAGCCCACTCGAATACGCTTGACGCGTTCAAGCACGAGCGCTTCGAAACGCTCGTACACCGGGCGCTGGACAAACACGCGCGTGCCGTTCGTGCACACCTGGCCTGAGCTGAAGAAGTTGGCGCTCATGGCGATGTCGGCGGCGCGGTCGAGGTTGGCGTCGTCGAAAATGACGAGGGGCGATTTACCGCCCAGTTCCATGGTGACTTCCTTCAGTGACGATCCGCCTGCCATCGACATCACTTTCTTGCCCGTCTCCACCCCACCGGTAAACGATACCTTCGCGATGTCCGGATGCGCGGCGAGCATAGCGCCGACGCGGCCGTCGCCTTGCACGACGTTGAACACGCCTGCGGGAACGCCGGCTTCCGTAAAGATTTCCGCCAGCTTCAGCGTGCTTAGAGGTGTGATTTCGCTGGGCTTGAAGATCATCGCGTTGCCGGCGGCGAGCGCGGGCGCCGACTTCCAGCAGGCGATCTGGATTGGATAATTCCATGCACCGATGCCGGCGCAAACGCCGAGCGGTTCACGTCGCGTATAGACGAACGAAGTGGGCCGCAGCGGGATCTGCTGGCCTTCTATTGCCGTTGCGAGCCCTGCGTAGTACTCGATCACATCGGCGCCGGTGACAATATCGACGGCGCGTGTTTCCGCTATCGGCTTGCCCGTATCGCGTGTCTCGAGCGCGGCGAGTTCGTCGTTGCGTTCACGCAGGAGATCCACTGCACGGCGCAGGATGCGCGAGCGTTGCATCGCGGTCATGGCGGCCCATTCGCGCTGGCCTTCGCGCGCCGAGCGCACAGCGCGATCGATATCCTCAGCGCTGGCCTGCTGCACGCTCGCGAGTGTTTCGCCGGTCGCAGGATCGAGCGTGTCGAAGGTTTCGCCGCTGGTGGCGTCGACGTAGGCGCCGCCGATGTACAAGCGCTGCAATTCGAATGCGGGCATCGCGTAGTCCTTTAGGTGAGAGTCCGGCCGCGTGTGTCGAGCACGAGGTCGATGTAGTCGTTGGCCAGGCGCACGGCCGCCTTGGTGTCGAACGGTTCGCCCGACAGCGCGCCGCGCAACCACAAGCCGTCGATCAATGCAGCGAGTCCGCTTGCCGCGCGATGGGCGGCGACACGCGGCAGCGCCTTCGAAAAATCGGCGCATAAATTGGAATACAGCCGGCGCGTGTTGATGTTTTGCAGCCGCCGCAATTGCGGCTTGTGCATGCTCTCCGACCAGAACGCGAGCCACGTCTTCATCACCGGATTGCTGACTTGCGCGGCATCGAAGTTCGCCGCCACCACCGCACGCAAGCGCGCTCGCGGTTCGTCCTTCGCGACCCGCCGCCTGCGTGACGTGGCGTTCCACAAGTCTCGCAGCACGTGGCGCATGGTGGCTTCGAGCAGGCTGTCCTTATCGCCGAAATAATGACTGACGATACCCGTGGAAATGCTCGCGCGCTGCGCAACCGACGCCAGTGTCGTGCCGGCGAGACCGGCATGGTCGATGGTGAGCAGCGTGGCGTCGATCAGCTGCGCCCGGCGGATTTCGCGCATTCCGAGCTTGGGCATGGGCCTTGTCTTTCTATATAGCGGTTAGCAAAAGCATCATCCGAATGCTAGTTATTTTATATTGATCGGTCAATCAATAAAACCCGCCGATGTCGGTTTCAGCCAAACCCATGTCGCGTTGGAGGCGCGTCTCTGGTGCAGGACGGGACTACGCTCGTTAGACGGTGCATGGCGCTGTTTTGCCATGCAGATCGTCCACGAGACTAAGGAGACAGGCAATGAGCAGTAATCGCGGCGTCGTGTATCTGGGGCAGGGCAAGGTGGAAGTGCAATCCATCGACTATCCGAAGATGGTCGATCCAAGCGGCCGGCAGATCGGCCATGGCGTAATTCTCAAAGTTGTCACCACGAATATTTGCGGGTCAGACCAGCATATGGTGCGCGGCCGCACGACCGCCGAAGTCGGCCTGGTGCTCGGACACGAAATCACTGGCGAGGTGATCGAGATCGGGCGTGACGTCGAGACGCTCAGGATCGGCGATCTGGTGTCCGTGCCGTTCAACGTGGCCTGCGGCCGCTGCCCGACGTGCAAGGCGCAGCACACGGGCGTGTGCCTGAACGTCAATCCGTCGCGCGCAGGCGGCGCGTATGGTTACGTGGACATGGGTGGCTGGATTGGCGGCCAGGCCGAATACGTGATGGTTCCGTACGCCGACTTCAATCTCCTGAAGTTTCCCGATCGCGACCAGGCGATGGCGAAGATCCGCGATCTCACCTGTCTCTCCGACATCTTGCCGACGGGTTATCACGGTGCCGTGATGGCGGGCGTGAAACCGGGTGCGACGGTGTATATCGCAGGCGCGGGACCGGTCGGAATGGCCGCGGCGGCATCGGCTCGCTTGCTGGGAGCGGCGTGTACGATCGTCGGCGACATGAACGAAGCGCGCCTTGCGCACGCACGCAAGATGGGCTTCGAGACGGTGGATTTATCGAAGGATGCGACGCTCGGCGAGCAGATCGCGGCGATCCTGGGGACACCGGAAGTGGACTGCGCGGTCGATTGCGTGGGCTTCGAGGCGCATGGTCACGGCAGCAGCGGACACAATGAAGAGGCACCAGCCACCGTACTGAACTCGCTCATGGAAATCACGCGTGCAGCGGGCGCAATCGGGATTCCGGGTCTTTACGTCACTGACGATCCAGGCGCCGCCGATGCCGCTGCCAAGAAAGGCAGCCTGAGCATTCGCTTCGGCCTGGGCTGGGCGAAGTCGCATTCGTTCTTTACCGGGCAGACGCCGGTCATGAAGTACAACCAGAACCTGATGCAGGCCATCTTGTGGGATCGCCTGCCGATTGCGGACATTGTGAATGTATCTGTGGTGACGCTCGATCAGGCGCCGGATGGATATCGGCAATTCGATGGCGGTGCGCCGCGCAAGTTCGTGATCGACCCGCACGGGATGTTGAAGGCGGCCTAAGCGGCTCTGCCCAGGACGTCGCTTTAGCTTTTAAGCGGCGTTCTGAGCAACCGCCATCGAAGGAACGACGGAGAGTGAAGGCAACTGACGCCGGCGTTCCCGCGTAGGCGCCGTGCCGAATGCATCGCGATAGCTCTTGCTGAAATGGCACGCTGACTGAAAACCGCAAGCCATCGTGATGTGCATGATGGACATGTCGGTCTGCAGCAGCAATTCCCGCGCACGGCGCAGCCGCAGCGTGAGGTAATAATGCGTGGGCGTCATGCCGAGATGCTCGCGGAACAGCCGCTGCAATTGCCGCTGCGACATCCCCGCCAGCCGCGCGAGTTCTTCGCGCGACAACGGCTCCTCAATGTTGTTCTCCATCAGCGAAATGACTTCGAACAGCGACTTGTTCGCCGAGCCCAAGCGCGCGACGAGCGGCATGCGTTGCTGCGCGCTCGTATCGCGGACATGCTCCACGATGAACTGTTCTGCAATCTGCGTGACCTTCGCCGTACCCACGCGCGTAGCGATCAGGTTCAGCATCATGTCGAGCGGCGCGACGCCGCCGGTACAGGTCACGCGGTCCCGGTCGATCACAAAAAGCTCTTTGAGAAAGCGCGTTTCCGGAAATTCCTCTTTCAGCGCCGACATGTTTTCCCAATGGATCGCGCAGGCGTATCCGGCGAGCAGGCCGGCGCGCGCGAGCGCATAGGTGCCGGTGCAGAGACTGCCGAGCACGCTGCCGAGCCGCGCAAAACGGCGCAGCGCTGACAGATGGGCAGCCGTGGTTTCGCGCTGGACGTCGATACCACCAACCACAAACACAATGTCCGGCTGTCCCACGCACTCGACCGGGCCGGTATCGACGGAGAGGCCGTTGCTCGCTGCCACGGGGCCACCGTCCGGGCTCACGATCGACCAGCGATACAGCGTTTGCCCGGTCAGGTAGTTCGCCATGCGCAGCACTTCGATGGCGTTGGTGAACGCGATCATCGTGAAATTAGGCAGCGGCATGAACGCGAAATGCGCGAGCGACGCGGTTCGGTCGGGGGACATTGAGGAGTGATTCCTTCGAATCTAGGGTGTGGCTGTGTCGTGGGGACACGACTACGGACATTTTGTAGATGTTTGCAACATGCATGCCATCAGGCTAAACCCTATTGGCGCTGAAGCTTACGGCCCCGTAAGCGCTTAATGGCGCACCTCGACGGGGATAGAAGTCACGCCGCGCACCGCCCGGGAGCGTGAAGCGTCCGCCGCAGTGCAACATGGAATGAGGGATTCGCACCGCTTGCCGATGACTTGTGTAAAACGGACGCGCATGTCGGAAAAGGCCAAGAACACGTCTAAATTCATAAATTGGCGCGTTGGGTGAAAGTCAAGAATAGAAGCATCGGAAAGCGGTCTGGGCGCGGTTTTAGCGTGCCTCGCGGCTTTTCAAAAAACGACTTGTCCCCGAACCCACGGATGCTTCAATGTCAAATTCCTCGACCCGCCCCGCCGCCCCGTTCTTCGAAGAACCGCTTGCCACTCGTGACGCGCCCGTGCGCAGCGCCATCCTGAAAGAGCTGGAACGCCAGCAGTCCCAGATCGAATTGATCGCGTCGGAAAACATCGTGTCGCGCGCTGTGCTCGAAGCGCAGGGCTCGGTGTTGACCAATAAGTACGCGGAAGGATATCCGGGCAAGCGTTATTACGGCGGTTGCGAATTTGTCGATGAAATCGAAACCCTCGCGATCGATCGCGTA
>Ga0255336_101924_pt1 | contig 12223 bp, 11 predicted proteins | sample MeOH1_35cm_T3_17_FD_189102 | JGI IMG/M metagenome (GOLD analysis project Ga0255336, IMG submission 189102) | Sandy soil microbial communities from University of British Columbia, Vancouver, Canada - MeOH1_35cm_T3_179 | ecosystem: Engineered > Artificial ecosystem > Sand microcosm > Unclassified ...
TACGACCTGTTCACGCTCGGCCGCGACGGGCAGGTCGGAGGGACAGGCGAAAACGCCGACGTCACCTCGTGGTGACGGCGCAGGGTGGTCAGGAGCGTGTTTGACGCAGAGGGAGAGCTCAAGTGAAGTACGTGTTGCGCGTTTTCGATACTCGTGGCCTGGTGCAGACGATCCGCATAGACGGCGAGTCGCTGGCCGGCGCGAGCGCGCTTGCACAAGCACGCGGGCTGCGTGTCATATCGGTGCGCGCCGACGCAGCACGCAAGCGCGCGGGCGCTGCCTGGCGCTCGTTGCCCGGCGCCAAATTCGACGTCGATCTGTTCGCACGTGAACTCGCGGCGCTCCTCGATGCCGGTGTCGGCGTGATCGATGCCCTGCGAACGCTCGGCTGGAACGAACGGCGCGAGGCATCGGCCAAGATCTATCGGGACCTGCTGCGGCAACTCGAAGAGGGCCACCCGTTGTCTGCCGCACTCGAACGATCGGGCCGGGCGTTTCCTGTCGTACTGATTGCCTGCATCAAGGCAAGCGAGCAGACGGGCGGCCTCGCCGATAGTCTCAAACGTTACTCGCGCAACAGCGCGACCCTGAAGGCCTTGCGTTCGCGGGTCGTCTCGGCGGCGATCTATCCAATGGTCTTGCTCGTGGTCGGCGCGGCCGTTGTCCTGTTCCTGCTGGCTTTTGTGGTCCCGCGCTTTGCGGCCCTGCTCGAACACAGCGGGCGGGAGTTGCCGCTGATGTCGCGCTGGTTGATGGCCTGGGGCGCGTTGGTGCACGAGCACGGAGCGGGTCTTGCAACCGGCTCTGCCGTCGCCCTGAGCGGTGTGATCCTCGCGCTGCGGCGAAAGGCGGTGCGAGACTGGATCGCAGACCGGATTCTCGCGATGCCGGGCATCGGGCAGCATTTCCGCATCTATCGGCAGTCGCAATTTTTCAGGACCTGCGCGATGCTCGTCGACGGCGGTATTCCCGTTGTCCAGGCATTTGAACTTGCGCGTGGGCTGATCAGCCGCGCCAATCGCGACGCCCTGGCTGTGGCCATGAAAGACGTTCGAAATGGCGGGAAGATTTCCGATGCGTTCCGGAACTGCGGACTCGCCAATGCAATTACATACCGCCTTCTGACCGTCGCGGAAAAGACCGGCAGTCTTGGCCCGGTGCTGGACAAGATCGCAGCCTTCCAGGAAGCCCATGTTTCGCGAGCCATCGACCTGCTCGCCCGTCTTATCGAACCGCTCATGATGATTCTTATCGGCGTGGTCATAGGTGGCATTGTCGTCCTGATGTACATGCCGATTTTCGAACTGGCCTCCAGTATTCAATAGGAATGTCATGGAAACGACCGAGTTGAAGCAGGGCGCGGAAGCCGTTTCGTTCCGGGACTCGCTGCGTGCACTTGGCGAACGCCACGGCTCGGGTATTCGAGCACTCGAGGAACTGTTCGCGCAGACCCCGTCCGGCGCAGACGGGTTGCTGGCACAACTGGCGCAGGAATTCCGGATGACGCGGATCAGCCTGCGCGAGCTTCAACAGCTCGAGCCTGACTTCGGGGTGCTGTCTTTCGTCGAGGCAACCGCGCGGTTATGCATTTGTTTCCGGCAGGACGCCGGCTTGCTGTTCGTGCTCGCCGATCCTCTCGATGCACGCACGCGCGGCTGCGTCGATCAGCGCATGCGCATGCGGCCAGGTCTGCAGTACGGTTGGGCGCTCGCGAGCGTCGGCGAGATCACCGCCTTGCTGGCGGCGCGGGAAAAAGATGTACGCGCGCTCGACACGCTCGCGTTCGACGACCCCATACAGCGGGCGAACGATCCGTCCGCGCTCGCGCTCACGCTGCAGGGCATCAGCAACGACGATAGCCCGGTCGTGCGCCTGCTGAATTCGACCATCTACGACGCTCTGAAAATCCAGGCGAGCGACATCCACCTCGAGTGCCGCGCCAACGGGCTGGTGATCAAATGCCGCGTTGATGGTGTCCTGACGATGGTCGGACGCGCCGAGGGGCGCGGCATCGCGGATCAGGTGCTGTCGCGTGTGAAGGTCATCTCCGAACTCGATATTGCCGAGCGCCGCGTGCCACAGGATGGTCGTTTCAAAGCCCAGTTTGCTGGACGGGATATCGACTTTCGCGTGTCGATCATGCCGAACCTGTTCGGCGAGGATGCTGTCCTGCGGATTCTCGATCGGTACCAACTGTCCCAGGCGGCAGGGGGACTCACGCTGGAAGCACTCGGTTTCCAGGAGGCCGATACGCGCTTCATGCGCTCGGTCGCTTCGATGCCGTACGGGATGCTGCTCGTGACCGGCCCCACCGGCAGTGGCAAGACCACCACGCTGTACGCGATCCTGACCGAGATCAATGACGGTCTCGACAAGATCGTGACAATCGAAGATCCCGTCGAATATCAACTCGGCGACATCCTGCAGATTCCGGTCAACGAGGCCAAGGGCCTAACCTTCGCGCGCGGCCTGCGTTCCATCCTTCGGCACGATCCGGACAAGATCATGGTCGGCGAAATCCGCGATCCCGAGACAGCTCAAATCGCCGTGCAAGCGGCACTCACAGGTCATCAGGTCTTCACGACCGTCCACGCCAACAATGTGTTCGACGTCATTGGCCGCTTCACGAACATGGGGGTCGATTCTTATAGCTTCGTGTCGGCACTTAACGGAGTCGTCGCCCAGCGGCTGGTTCGCCAGTGCTGTCCCGACTGCACCGTGGACGACACGCCCAGTGCAGACATGCTGGTCCGGTCGGCGCTTTCGCCCGACGCAGTCGGCGAGTATCGCTTTCGCCGCGGCCTCGGCTGCGCCCTCTGCCGCGGCAGCGGATACCGGGGACGCCGCGCAATTTCAGAAGCACTAAGAATGAACGACGAGTTGCGCGAACTTCTGTCCGAACGCGCGCCGCTCAGCCGGATCAAGAGTGCGGCCTTGCGCTACGGGATGCAGACATTGCGCCAGGCCGCGGTGGCCTTGGTAGCGAGAGGCGAAACGACGCTTGAGGAGATCAATCGTGTCACGATCGTCGAATAACTGCCTTGCGATAGGCATGGGCGCTCGCGCGGTGGCAGTGGGCGTGCGAGCTTCGCGCTACGAGCGGTTGAGCGCGTTGAACCTGCCGGTGCGGATCGGCAAGCGAATCCCGGACCCGGGACAGTTGCTCCCGCGCGCCAACATCGCCATGGCCGATGATCAGTGCTTCTCCGAAGAGGGCGCACTCAACGTCCTGCGCGAGGCGCTCGAAAGCGAGGCCAGCACAGCGACCCGCAGATCTAACTCGACGCGGCAGGCGTTCATTGTGCTGGACGATTTCTGGGCCAACCACGCGATCCTCTGTGGCGACTTTCGTCGTGTGCGCGCGCGGGAAGTAGACGAAATTGCACGAGCGCATTTCAGCGATAACTTCGGTCTGGACGGCGACTCTTTGTCGGTCCGGTCCATGGTGCAGCGGGGCGGGAAAGCGCTCTTTTCAAGCGCCATTTCGCGTGCGCTCCAGGACGGCATCAACGCCGTCGCTACCTCGGCACGCGTCGAAGTGAAGAGCCTGACACTCGGTCTTCCAAGAACGCTGAACCGGCTTCGCGTAGCGGTTGGCGGCGGTGCGGCCATGTTGCTGGTCATGACGCAAACCCATCTGCATGCAGTGCTGATCGACCGTAACTGCTGGGTCGCCTATGACACGCACCGCGTTTTCCCTGCCGACACCGGCGATGCAGTGCGGCTCGCAGCGATCGCCGAGCGGATATTCGAACGTGCGTCGAACTCGCGGCGCGAGGACTGCATGGTGTATTTGTGCGGCGTCGATGTCGATCCGGCTGTATTCGAGCAGCGCTTTGCCGGCGTGCAGCACTTGCCGGGGCCGGTGATCGGCGAATCGCCGGAGCTGCATTTGATGGGGCTTGCACAATGATGCCTCCGATCAACATCGACTTCGGCGGCCGCAGGGCGAGGCTACCCCTGGCCGGGGTAGTACTGCTGATTGCTGCCAGCCTGCTCCTGATGATGAGTGGCGAGCTCCTGTGGCGTGCCTATCAGGACGAAGCGCGTGCCCAGGAAGACTTCGAGCGCACCGCGCAAAGAGACATCGTCAAGAAGCGTCCCAAGACCGTTGCCCCGACGCCGGCTGACACCTTGGCGAGGAAGCAGGGCCAGGCAGTCATGCGCGAACTGACTGCGCCGTGGCAGAACCTTCTGTCGATCGTGGAGGATTACCCCGCGCACGACGTTGCGTTGATTGGCATCGATCAGAACCCCGCGCAGAGCCAGATCAGGATCACTGCCGAAGCCAAGGATTTCGACGCCATGATCGCCTACCTGAAGTATCTGCAAAGCAGCGCGCTGTTGCGCGAGGCAGTCTTGAATGGTCACCTGATCGAGACAAACGAACCGGGCACGCCGGTGCGCTTTGAAATCACAGCGGTGTGGAGACGGTCATGAACATCGATCGACTGATGGATGTGCTGCAGACGCTTTGCTTTGAATCGCAGCGCACGCTGGGTTTGCCCGGTTTGCTGGGGGGCGTGGCGCTCGTGGCTGCCGTCGTGGCGTTCTCGTCGAGCCGCGTGGTCGATGATGAAACGACACGCCTCGCGCAAAGCACGCGGCATGCGCGCAGTACAAAGCCACTGCCTCACGAAGAACTCGACCGCGCATCGCTTGATGCTGCAAATCTGGAACGCTTGCCGGATTTGTTGTTCACTTTCGATGAAAGCGGCAACGACATTTCGACGATCCTCGCGCGAGCCCAGGAGGCGCACCTGACGCTCGGGTCGGCGCACTATCAGGTCGCCACAGAAACAAGCAGCCGGTTTAAACACTATCAAGTGCTCCTCCCGGTGAAGGATCAGTACGTCACCATTCGCCGCTTTATTGCGGCGGTCCTGAACAGTGTCCCGAACGCCGCGCTTCAGGAAATCCACGTCGAGCGGCCAGCAGTGGGTGATAACACGCTTGACGCCCGCATCCGGTTCGATCTGATCTACAGGACGAACGGATCATGAAACGCGCCTTCGCCAGACAAAGTCTCATCGGCACCGGAGTGATCGCTGCCGCTGCGTTGACGGGTTGGGTGGTGGCCCCGCAAGCACAGGTAAGGGATGTGATTGCCGCTATCAAAGCGGGCTATCAGCCCGACCATCAAACAGGCATGAGCGCGCCGGCGGTCGTCCCGAAAGCGGCGTCTCTCGCATCGGCGCCGAAAACGGCATTGCGTCCAAAGGTCGATCCCGCGGCAAGCGCGGTGTCCGCGCCCAGTGCACGCGACAAACTGGCGTCGCTGCGCGCACCGATATCGCCGGACTCGGTCAATGATCCGTTCACCGTCTCCTCGTGGCTGCCTCCCGCGCCGCCACCGCCCCCCCCAGCGCCGCCCGCGCCGGCTGCTCCGCCGACGGCGCCGCCGTTGCCGTTCGGGTTCGTCGGGACGCTGGGTGGTGACACCGGCAGGTCACAAGTTTTCCTAAGCAATGGCGATCGATTGTTGATCGCGTCACCTGGAGATGTGATTGAAGGTCAGTACCGCCTGGAGAAGATCGCGGCAACGAGTGTGGTGTTCACGTACTTGCCGCTCAATGAAAAACAGGTTTTGCCCATTCAGAGCGAAGGAAAGTAGATGTCTCCCTCATTCAACGCGTGCGCCATAAGCAGAGTGCTCCGTGGCCGCCCACTCTCCCGGCTGGCTTCTCACCCCGACGGATTCGCGACCGACGTTTCGCCGCCTGCGCGCCTGGTTTTCAGCCTTTCGACCATTGCGTTGGCGGTCTTGCTGAACGGCTGCGCGACCTCCACCCCCCCCACGCTGGAGGCAACGCGTAGTGCCAGTGCGCAGCAGCCGACCAATGCGGAGCTTCAGATCGATTACCTGCACGAACGCAACGCGCAGGTCGACAGCCTCCTCGACGAAGCCGACCGGCTGCGTAGCAACTACCAGTTCGACGAGGCCGTCCAGAAGCTCGACGCTGCAAGCCGTCTTGACCCGAATAACGAACGGGGCCGAAAGATCGGCGCGGCGCTTCAACTCGATCGCCGGGATCTCTCGATCCTCCAGGAGGCCGATCGGATGATCGAACGGGGTTCGTATGACAGCGCGAGCGACCGGCTCCGCTATGTGCTCGCGGAAAACCCCACCAATGCCCTTGCGCTGCAACTCACGAAGGTCATTGAAGAAAAGCGCCGTCTTATGCGCCTGGAGAAGGATGAAAAAAGCGCGGCCGCGTCGATCATGCGAACCCCGGTGACCCTTCAATTCCGCGACGCTAACGTGCGAATGGTGTTCGAAGCGCTGTCGCGGACGTCCGGATTGAATGTCATTTTCGACCGGGACGTGCGCGCGGACCTGAAGACCACGATCTTCGTGACCAACGCCGCAATACAGGACGCGGTCGACCTGATTCTCCTTCAAAACCAGCTCGACAAGAAAGTGCTGAACGCGAACACCTTGTTCATTTATCCGGCCACGCCGGTCAAGCAGCAGGAATATCAGGACCTGAAAGTCCGCACGTTCCAGTTGTCCAACATCGACGCCAAGCAGGTGCAGTCACTTTTAAAAAGCCTGTTGAAGATCAAGGAAGTCGTCATCGATGAACACGCGAACACCGTGACGATCCGCGGCACGCCGGACACCGTTCGCGTCGCGGAACAAATGATTGCTGCGCAGGACCTGCCCGAGCCGGAAGTCATGCTCGAACTGCAGGTCCTGGAGGTGTCTCACGACCGTTTGTCGGATCTCGGCATCGCGTGGCCGAACACCTTTTCGGTGGCAACGCCGGCTAGCGCGAATACGTGGGGATTGCTGCACCACCTGACGGGCAATCAGCTCGAGGTGAGCGGCTTGTCGGCAACCGCCAACTTCAAGCTGACGGATACCGATGCGAACCTGCTCGCGAGTCCCCGCATTCGCACCCGAAACAAGGAGCGGGCGAAGATCCTGATCGGCGATAAAGTCCCGGTGATCTCGAGCTCGAGCACGCCGAGCACCAGTGGGCCGTCGTACACTCAGTCGATCCAGTATCTGGATGTCGGCATCAAGCTGGAGGTGGAGCCACAGGTTTATCGCGACGGCGACGTCGGCATCAAGATCAACCTGGAGGTCAGCAACATCACGAAGACCATCTCGAGCGGGAACGCGCAGACCGGCCTCAATTCGCTCGCGTATCAGATCGGCACGAGGAGTGCGTCGACAAGCCTTCGTCTGCGCGACGGCGAGACGCAGGTTCTCGGCGGCCTGATTTCGGACGGGGATCGCACGACGGCGGACAAGGTGCCGGGGCTCGGAGAGCTGCCGGTCCTCGGGCGCCTGTTCTCGGACCATAACGGAGACCATGCCAAGACGGAAATCGTCTTGCAGATCACGCCGCACATCATTCGACCGCAACTTTCCGCGGACGCCGACACGCGGGAAGTTTGGTCCGGTACGGAGGGGAACGTGCGTACCGAGCAGTTGCGTCTCGATCCCACCAGCAGTGCCAGCACGGGTACACCCAATGCCCCGGTTGTGCCGGTTGTGCCGGGCAATGTCGGTGGCGGCACGGTGGGAGGCGCGAAGATGCCGGCAGGAGCGTCTGCACAAAGCGCTGTGCCACCGACCGGATCGTTCGGGCAACCCGCCGCTGAACCACGAACCACGCCGCCGCCTGCGCCGTTCGGCGGACGCTATTCGACTGTTCCCATCGTGCCACCGCCTGCTGCGGCCTTCGCACCTGTTGCGCCGCCAGCGGCTGACGCGGGTCCTGTCGACGGGACAGGCGCCCCACCAGCACCTCCGCCGACACTCGTTCTTCCTGTGCAGATCGTGCCCGCACCCCCGCCACCCATCCTGCAGATGCCGCCTAACGATATGCCCAGCGACAATCCGCTTCGTCCGATCAACGGAGGCTACTGAGCCATGGCTCGCGGGTTGCGATCGACTCATCGCCCCGAACGCAGGCTGCCCGACAGCCGGGGGTTCACGTTGATCGAGCTCGTGGTAACGCTGGCACTGGTTGCGATTATCGCGCTCGCGGTGATGCCGTTTTCCGAATTGATGGTGCAGCGTCAGAAGGAGCAGGAGTTGACGCTGGCGCTGCGTCAGATTCGTACGGCGCTAGATGCATATAAGGAAGCGAGCGATTCCGGTTCGATCGAAAAGGAAGCGGACGCGTCGGGTTTCCCGCCGTCACTAAGCATCCTCGTGGCGGGCGTCAAGAATGCCAAGGATCCGAACGCCGGACTACTCATGTTCTTGCGCCGCGTGCCGCGCGACCCGTTCTTCATGGGCGACGTCGCCACGCAGCCCGAAGATACGTGGGACGTGCGTGCGTATGGAAGCGTGGAGGGCGGTCCGCAAGCGGGCCGTGACGTGTTCGATGTGACATCCAGGTCCGAGCACACCGGCCTTAACGGCATTCCCTACAAAGACTGGTGAGGTCATGAAAAAGCCCCCGCGCCGCGTTGATCAACCCGGCTTCACGTTGATTGAAATGGTGGTCGTGATGGCCATTATCGGCTTGCTGCTAACGCTCGCGCTTCCGCGGTACCTGCATAGCATCGAGCGTGGAAAGCAGCAGGTCCAGCAGCAAAACCTTGCAGTCATGCGCGATGCAATCGACAAGTATTTCGGCGACAATGGTCAATATCCCGAGACGCTCGACGAACTGGTCGCCAAACACTATCTGCGAAGCGTCCCTGAAGACCCGGTCGCGGGCGGTACGGCCTGGAGCGTTGTCGCTTCGCCGGATACGGATAAGGCGGGGGTGTATGACGTGGCGCCTGCGAGCAGCGTCGTGGCGACATCGGCTGCGACTTCGGCGCCGGCATCGTCCCCGGCGACAGCAGCAAAATGAACCCGTTCTCACAGCCGCGCGCCTCGCGCCGGCGTCGAGCGCCACAGGGCCAGCGAGGCCTTGTGTTACTCACGCTGCTGATCGCGTTGATGCTGGCGTCCATAGCGTTGCTAGGCGCGCTAGATGTCTGGGCGCTGCAACGCCAACGGCTGCAGGAAGAGGAGTTGCTGTTCGTGGGCAACCAATACAGGCTGGCGATCCAGCGGTATTACCGGATAGGCAGGGTTTTGCCGATGTCGGTCGACGACCTGCTGGAAGACAAGCGCTTCCCGGTGCCCTTGCACCATCTGCGCCGTGCTTATCCCGACCCCATGACCGGGAAGAACGACTGGCTGTTTCTCCGCTACGGCGACCGCATTTTCGGGATCTATAGCGGCTCCACTGCTGCTCCGGTCAAGCATGCGAATTTTCCAAGGCGGTACGCCGATTTCGTCGATGCGAAGACCTATGGCGACTGGCAATTCTTCTATCGGCCGCCCGGCAGTCGCATCCGCACCCTGAACGGTTCGGCGACTCCGTCCTTTCCTGAGGCAGCGCCTAACGTGCCTAACTTGCCGAGCCAGTCGGGTCGACCCGGAAGCCTGACCAGCGCCTCACCGTTCGCTCAGAGCGGCGGTTTCTGAGCACGGTCCGTCAACGACCAGGTTTCCCCCTGCGCATCTTTCTATAGCGTTTATCAAACGCTCCTGGTCGTTCGGGTCCGTGAAGGACCGCACTGCAGACACTCCATCGGCCCGCAGCGCGGCAGCCACAATCGACCTGGTGATCGGAAGGTTCTTCTAGCGTTGACGAAACTTCGGACTAGCGCACGCAGAGCCAGAGCCCATCTCGTCCAATGTGCGCGAACACTCACTATGCGCCAAGCCCCGACATCAAAGCGAAGCTCTCGCAGGCTGGACGCAGCGTGTCTACGGCTATCCAGCTTCGATCCATACGAATCCTCCAGTAGACGTCGATGGTTGACCCTACCGTATCGGTAGGGTGGTAACCCATGTCCGCTTTTGTTCGTCGTTAGCACAATGCAATGGCGGGGAAACATTGCGTACGAGTCACACCGAGGGTTGCTTCTTCTCTCACACGCGCAGTGATGAATTCGGTTCTGCGAGATAAGCGGTTCTTCACGTAAGGCAGTCACGTTGCAGGCCGTATCCGGCTCTGTGCGCGGACTGAGGTCCTGAACGGTGGCAGCCAGGAACAACACGGTCTCGAGCGCATCCGGCGCCGTCAGACCAGCAGGAGAGGGGGGTATATGATTGGTAGACACCTATGTTTCAGCGGCCTTGTTGGACTGCTGATTCTATTGTTCGCTCTGCCCGCAACCGCTCAGTCATTTCGCGTGCAATGCCCCAACGGCACGCCGCTTCACAAGTCGCTCGACGGCAAGGTGGACTCGATGAACGCCGGCGATCCCAACCGTCCAACTGCGGCGAACGCGAACCCGCAGATCAAGTGCCAGCACATTTCCGGCGGCGACGGATACGCGACGATGGCCGACGGACAACAGATCTATCTGTTCGCATTCGGTCCGCTCTCCGGCATCGCGGACCTCCAGAAAGGCTTGCCCGCCACGGAACTGGCATCAATCTTTAATCGCAAGTTCGTTGGCCCGACCTTTCCCGGTGACGATACAGCGCCAAACAACGCTGCCATTAAGGAGCCGGCGCTGATGATGAACAACGGCGTGCTCGCAGGCGAGGCGCCCGCGCCCATGATGGCGCTCGACGAGGACGACGAATTTTTCCTCACGCTGTCCAATGTGGGCATGATCATGCGCCCGGACCTGTTCGAACAGCATACGGTCCACTTTCACGGCTATCCCAACGCGTCGTCCTACTTCGACGGTGTCCCCGACGCCTCGGTAGCAATCAATATTGCCGGCAGCTTCACCTACTACTACACAGCGCCGGATGCGGGCACGTACTTCTGGCACTGCCACATCACGCCGCCCGAGCATTTGCAGATGGGTATGGAAGGGCAACTCTACGTGCGCCCGCGGCAAAACCGGCTGCTCCCCGGCGCAAACCTGTTCGTCGCGCTGCATGACTTTGAGTATCCCGCGCAGCCGCTCAACTCAGCGGCCGCCGCGCACTATCCCAACGTGTCTTTCCCGCCGGAAGACTGCAAGAAAGACCTTCTCTGTTCAACGCCGTTACCCACCCGCGATACCGGCGCGGTGCAGGTCGCCGGCGCGAAGTACGCCTACAACGACGGCGATGGCTCGACCCGCTACGACGTCGAGTACCCGATCCAGATGATGGGCTTCGATCCAAATTTCCACTTCATCGGGATGACCTTCAATCCAGAGCCGTTCGCTGACATGAAGGATAAATATTTCCTGCTGAGCGGCCGGGGATATCCCGACACCATCGGCGTGCCGGGCTACGACGGGCTGCCGGCCGGATCGGCTAATCCATCGGTAACCGGGGCTATCACGACCCAGGACTCCGATGGCATATCCCGGCTCTCCCAGCCGCAACCCACGCTCATCAGGATCAACAAGAGCGCGGGACAGGTCCGGGCGCTCCTTCGCATCTCGAACCTGAGTGTGACCGAGTACCACACGCTCGCAACCGAAGGCGTGCCGATGCTTGTCATCGGCTTCCATGCCCGCCTGCTGCGGGACATGGCCGGCAACAATATGTACTACACGACGAATTCGCTGACCATTGGTGGTGGTGAGTCGGCTGACGTGATACTCGATGTGACCAACGTTCCGCCCGGCACCTACTTTCTCTACACCACGCAGCTCGATCATCTGTCGAACGACGCCGAGAATTTTGGCGGGATGATGACCGAGATTCAGGTTCTTTAGGAGCCGACTGTGAAGCACTCGTTCAAGACACATCTTCGCGTGATCCTTCAGTCATTAGCATGCCTGATTGTTATATTGGTGTGCTTTCGACCCGGCGTCACGCTCGCGTCGGCGCCGGGGATTACGGGCGGCAGGGCCACGCCGGTGTTCAATCTGGTCGCAAGCGCCGGAACGACCTCTCAGCCGGACGGGGCCTCGATCTATACATGGGGCTATGGCTGCGGCAAGGCGGGCGGGACACCCGGCACGAGCGTTGCCGTGGCCCCCGCGGGTTTCGCGCCGGCAGCGCTCGCGTCCATCAGCACGTGCCCGATCATGCAACTGCCGGGGCCGACGTTGATCGTCACCGAGGGGGACCGGGTCACCGTCAACCTCGTCAACGAACTTCCGGTCGCAGCCGGTAATACATCGATTATTTTCCCGGGCTTCAAAGTCACCGCGACACAGGGCGTGGCGGGCGTGCTCACACGCGAAGCGGTGCGAGGCGCGACAGTCACCTATACGTTCGTCGCGTCGGCACCCGGCACTTATAGTTACCACAGCGGCACGCAGGCGGAACTTCAAGTCGAGATGGGGTTATACGGAGCCG
>Ga0255336_101925_pt1 | contig 12223 bp, 22 predicted proteins | sample MeOH1_35cm_T3_17_FD_189102 | JGI IMG/M metagenome (GOLD analysis project Ga0255336, IMG submission 189102) | Sandy soil microbial communities from University of British Columbia, Vancouver, Canada - MeOH1_35cm_T3_179 | ecosystem: Engineered > Artificial ecosystem > Sand microcosm > Unclassified ...
CGGGCGCACTCGCGATCTGATCCAAGTTTCGTTCGTTACTATACTGATAAGTCATGAATGACTTACAAATGAGGGAACATGAGCACAACCATTTCGGTAATTCGTCTTGACGTCGCCAACCTCGTCGCCCGCGCGCAAGAGATCCAACTGGTGCGCGACGAAGACATGCTCTTCACGATCCTGGGTGAGCTCCAGAACCGCACCGACGAGCAGAAGAAGGCGATCTTCGCGCAGTCCCGCAAGGGCGGCGGGGTCTTCCTGTTCGAGAGCAAGAACTTCCCGGGCTTCATCGCTGAATACATTCCCGGCGTGATGCAGACGGACAGCATTTCGTGCCTGTTCAAGCCGCATCCGATCCTCGCCGAAGCGCGCACGCTGCTCGCATTCCGCGAAGAACTGGTCTCCGAGATCGAGCGCGTGAACGGCGCTGCACCGGGCTCGCTGCGCAAGATGGACCCCGCGCGCCACCGCGACGTGCTGCTGATCGAAATGTCTACGCTGCAGCTCGCCGACACGCTCCGCGAGACCGGCCGCGTCAAGCTGTAAAGCCACCCCATAACCCCCGAAAATCCCCGCCAGCGGGGAGACGATTTTTCACTACCTATAAGGATCTATCCATGTCCGCACTCAAACGCATCGTCATCGCCTCCTACGAAACCACCGACGGCAAAACCTTCTCCGACAAGGGCGAAGCCGCCAAGCACCAGGCGCACCTGAACCGCATCAAGAACATCGCCGTGCTGGTGAAGTCGGGGTTGGCGACCAATGCCACCGAGCCGACCGACGAGCTCGCATTGGAAGTCGCGCAGTTCATCGTCGACAACGCGAACGCGCTGCGCGAGATCCTCCCGAAGCGCGCGAAGCCGGTCACACCGGCATCGCAAACGGGCCTGGTCGGCGAGCAGCCGCCCGTCAAGGGCGAGCAAGTCGGATCGCCGCTGAACGCAGTCGCCGGCGCATCGGCGCCCGCGGCCGGCTTCCAGATGCCCGCGGGCTTGGTCGCAAACGTGGCGAACCAGCAAGCGCTCGCTAACGCGTAACACCTGCTGGATCCGACCGGGCGCCAATGCCCGGTCGGGACAATGACCGAATCGCAATTTCATCGGGACCAACCCATGAACCGCTATGCCGCAACGAAGCGCGGGTGGAGCAACAAGGGCGTAATCCGTCGGCAAACCGAATACACCCGTCGCACGAATCCGCCATGCCGCCAGAACGCGCACTGGAATGACCGCGAGGACTATGACCTATGCGAAGCCTTCACCAAGGGTGTATCGGTCAGCCGTCTCTGCCAGCGCCACGGGCGCACCCGCACTGCGATTCTCATGCGCATCGAGCGCTCGCTCGACGGCGCGACCCGCTACATGACCATTCCAACAGGTGAAAGATGACCACACCGAAATTCGAACTGCTGAAAGACGCATACGCCATCGTCGAAGGAATTCCTGAAGAAAACTTCTTGCTGGATACCTGGCGCACAAAGGACCAAGGCGCATCTTGCGGAACCATCGCCTGCGCGGGCGGCTGGTTGACGCTGCACCCGAAGTTCCGCGAGCTGGGGCTCAGCACCGACTCGTATGACTTCCCGAATCGGTTCAATCACTTTCCGACGTTCAGAGGTGAAACGCATAACAAGGCGCTCGCGACGTTTTTCTGCATCACTGAAGACGACGCCGACGTGTTGTTCCGCCAGCGCACTCGCTACGAACGGGAGGGCACCGACAAGGAGCTCTTCCTGCGCCGCTTGCGCAGCTTCCTCGAAACGCGCGGTCAGCTGAAGGAGCAGCTCGAGCGCCGTGCGCAGCAGCAAGCCGTTGCACAGCGGGCGCTGATGCCATGAGCCGCCTGCACATTCCCCGTTTGGGCACCGAGATCGTCCTCGCAGAAGACTGGGCGTTCCCGCTGTTCGATGAATACCGGAACCAAAACATGCAGTCCGCAGTTGGGCTGCGGACGCCTCAGCAATCGGTGGACGACTTCTGGCAGCTGTCTCGCGGAGACCGCACCGCGCTCGTCTCAAGAACGAAGTGGCGCTTGGCCGACGGCACGCTGCCCGACCAATCGCACGAATATAGCCACATGTGCCACCCGCTGACGATCCCTGCCGGCGCGCTGCTGACGATCGACCGGATCTTCATTCGCAAGGGCGCCCCTGACTTTGACAGCGTGACGTTCTGGCTGAAGGCAAAGCAGACGCCGGTCACCATCAACGGCCGCGCGCTCAAACGGAGCGTGCGCTTCTGGGCGAAGCTGGACGACGTGAACCGCATCGAGGTCCGGGAGTCGAGCTAGGGTCTGGGCACGAACCCGGCAGGCTTTTTGGCGAAATGGATCGTGGCGTCATGCGTGTGCTTGACGCCATATTTGCCGAATTCTTCGTCATTTATGTGAGTCGAGCCGAACGTCCATGCGACCCAAAGGTGGTTCGGCCCGCTGTCTTTCATATCGTGGCCGCCCTTTTGGAGCGTGACGTTGCCTGAAGAATGGCGCACTGCCCAGTGGAAGCTGACCCACTCCTGGGTCGAGTCGTTCACAAACGTTATTTTTGCCATCGTTGTCTCCCTCCGACGCTTCATCTTAGTCACAGCGACACGCACATCAAGAAATTTGTTCGATAGCTCCAACCATCGCTATCTATAATAAGTAACAAGTAAGTTACTTTTCTGAGGTGAATATGACAATTATCGTGGGCCTCGACCTCGAAACGACCGGCCTCGACCAGAGCGCGGGCCACCGCATTATCGAAGTGGCCGCGACGCTCCATGAGCTCGAGACGGAGCGCTTCATGGGCAAATACGTCCAGCGTATCAACCCGCAACGCCCCATCGACCCTGACGCGCAGCGCGTGCACGGGATCACGTTCGACATGCTCGCCGCAGAGCCGACGTGGGAGCAAGTCGCACCGAATGTGCACCGCGTGCTTACCGCAGCGCAGTTCATGGCCGGGCACAACGTGATCAGGTTCGACTGGCCGTTCCTCGCGGGCGAGTTCCAGCGCATCGGCATGGCCGTGCCCAAGCTGGAGCTGATCGACACGATGGTCGAGGCGCGCTGGGCAACACCGCTGGGCAAGCTGCCGAATCTAGGCGAACTGTGCTTCGCCTGCGGCATCGATTACGACCCGTCGCTCGCGCACGCGGCGGAATACGACATCACCGTCAACATGCAGGCTTACTTCGCCGCGCGTCGCATGGGCTTTTTCGGCCCGAAGATCATGCAGCCGGTGCCTGCAATTCTGGAGGCAATCGCAGCATGAGCCCGATCGCGTTTGCCGAAATGCTCGCGCCGAAGCCGGTCGAGCGTCCGAAGTCGAACCGCGTCATGGTCAACGTTTGGGGTGACGACGAGGGCCAGGTGATCAACGTCGCGCGCGCCGTGCGTTCGACCGTGGGATTGCTGGGCGCGACCACCGAAGCGATCAACGTCCCGGTAGAGACTGAATCGGGCGGGCTCGACAACCTGGAAGGCGTGACCGTGCGCGTCGAAGTGTGCAACGACTTTACGACACGCCCGTGGCCGCACGACGGAGAGGAGTTCGACGCCTTCTTCGCTGTCCTGCCGGCGGCCGAGCACGAGCATGGCGTCGACGTGCACTGGATCGACCCGCCCGAGCAGGCGCAGGAAGTAATCAACGACTACGGCCGCATGGGTGTGGTCACGGACGAACTCTTCAACGTGAGCGCCGAGAGCTTGCTGGAGAAGATCGGCCTGCATCGCGTGCGCGTGCGCTTCTGGTTTGACGACCGCGAAGACCACGAAGGCAACCGCGACGCCGAGTTCGGCTTCGAGATCGTTTCCGTCGAGGAGGTCAAGTCGTGAACCGCCATTCATTCAAGCAGATGCTCGAGGAGCTGAACCCGCAGGAGGTCGCCGCGCACTCGGTGCTGAATCACCACGTCGACGGTATGGACTATCTCTGCCTGCACCGCTCGCCAAAACTCACGGTCAAGCTGTATTTGATCGACCCCGCTCGGATAGGCAAGACGTCGGGCTCGATACTCGTGACCCCGCATACGCACCGCTACGCCTTCGAAAGCACGGTGCTCGCCGGAAAGCTCATTCACGAGACCTTCGCTGAAGGCGCCGACCTAGAATATGACCGGTTCATTTACGAGCCGCAAACGAAGATCCGCATCGGAGCGGGCGCAGTTGGACTCTTGCGGAGAAGTGCAGTAGCGCACCTGGCTCGTTCGGGCAACGATTCGTATTGGGTGGGCACGGACGACATCCATACGCTGATCGTGCCTGATCGTCCGGTGCTGCTCGGACTCATTCAGTTTGCCGACACCTCGCCAACCTCGACTGTTTATCTTCGAAAGGGCACCGAAATGGTGTTCCCGCAGTCCCGCGCGCCTAGCCCGATCGAGGCGTGGGCGTTGCGCAACCAGGCGCTAAAGATGATGGAGGTATCGTAATGGCTGGGCACACGAAAGGACCGCTCGTCCCGGGCAAGAAAGGCATGGGTGTCATCAAGGGTGGCCCGATGCACGAATACACCAATGGTTCGGCGCAATCACAGTTGTTCCTCGCGATGGTCGGACAGGACATGCCTGACGACGAACGCGACGCGAACGCCGCGCACTTGATCAAGTGCTGGAATCTGCACTATGAGCTTTTGAAGTCGCTGCGCGAGCTCCGCACGCACATCATGCACGACGCGGAATACAGCAGTGCGACGCGGCATGAGTTCGAGGAAATGTTGAACGAAGCCGACCGCGTGCTCGCGGAGGCAGACGCGCCATGCTAGTGACAGTCATCGCAGACGCCTCGTTCGACCACGACACCGGCGCGGGCGGCTATGGCTACTGGGCCGTCTCCGAGCGCGGCCGCAAGTCGGGCGGTGGCCCGTTCAAGTCGGCCTCGCGCAACAACAACGTCACCGAAATGATGGCGATTGTCAACGGCGTGCATATGGCGTTCGTCAATGGCGTTGCGCTCGACGGTGACGCCATCCTCGCGCAGACCGACTGTCAGGCTGCGATCCTCGCCTTCGAGGGCAGACGCGCGAGCCTACAGATCGACGAGATACTGATGGTCGAAGCGATGCGCAAGCTGATGCTGGTCCACAAGGCCACGATTCGCTATCGACACGTCAAGGGCCACACGAGCGGGGGCGAACCGCGCTTGTGGGTGAACAACCTTTGCGACTCGCTGGCGAAAGCGGGCATGCGCGAGGCACGCGACGCGATGCGTAAGCGCCCGCGCACCGAACCCGTCGAGCCGCCGAAACCGCAGAAGCATCGGAGTGTGCCGCCGCAACGACGCGCGGAGCGCGAACAGGACCAGAACAATCGGCGCACGTTCGCCTTTCAATTTGATCACGAGGAGTGGAATCGCTATGTTATGGACCCCCGGCTTTCATCAATACCGCCTTGGGAAGAACAAGAGCCGGCTGAACAGCCTGTGGCTCGGAACAGTGTGGGCCTTTCTGACGCTGCCTGAGATTCTGTTGTTCAATTGGCTTGTGCCGAGTCTCGCCCGTCCGAGCACTGTGCTCGTGCGGACGTGGGCAACGCTCATCCTCATCATCAAGCTGCCGGTGTTTGGGCTGCTCGGTGGCGTGACGAGCGAAAACGTGACGATCGAGGAGCTCTCGCGCAGACTTCGGGCGCTCCAGTGATCGGTCTTTAGACATGAACCTGTAGAGAGAGCAACGCGTATGGCTGGTTTTAGCTGTGACTGCGGTAGCGACATGGATGAGAGCGATGTGCAGTGCTCGACCGTGCTCGCGGGTGCACCGGATGCCGAGTCGGGCACGCCTGGGGCGTCCACGCTGGTGTTTACCGCGACCTGCCGGGGCTGCAATGCGCAGCGTATCGGCTACCTCTCGTCGGGCGATATGACGACGATTGCGTAGGTAGGACCAAACGGGCAAAAAAATTTTGCCCGTTTGCATAAGTAAGCAGTTACCGATCCTATACTAAAAAGGAAGCCGATGGACAAGCGGCGACGGGACTACCGAATTTATGCAAGAGCCCCGCGCCACAAGGGCTTCAAGGTAATGGACATGCACCGAATGGTGCGGGTGAACAGAATAAGTGAAGCGACGACCTATTGGGCGCGAACCGACGCCGAGGCAGAAAAGCTGCGGAAGATGTGTCGGGAATTGAACGCTGACCACCCCGGTTGGCATTTCGAATTGAGGGAAGTGAAAACATGAGCGACGAAGCACAGGCACGCGTTCCGCTGACGAACGAGCAGCGGGAGGTGATCCACGCAGTTGTCGTGCGCAACGGCGGCTACCGGATAGGACTGTTAGACGAAATGTTCTCCGCTCTTCTTGCCACTGATGCACATACGTGGTCCGTTCCGCCAATGCTCGAGGGCGCATGGCGCGTGACGATGGGAAATGGCCGCCAGTTCCTCGTGCACAGCAGCGCCAAGGTGCGCATCGCGCTGAGCTGCGGCTACACCGTCGAACAGATCCATCCCGAAGCCGAAGCTGCGTCGGGACAATCGAATCAATGCAAAAACACGGGGAACCAAGCATGAGCGATACACAGGACTGGACCACGATGACCGCCGAGCAGCTGATCGCGCGTGGTCACAAGCCGGTGATGATCCAGCACACCGAAAAAGAGGGCTGGCAGGAGGTCGGCGATGCTCCGACGACGCCTGCGGTCGCTAAGCCGGCCGAACATCTGAAGGGCCACAAGTCGATCGCCGAAATGGTCTCGACGCATACCTCGGTGTGGCGTGAAGCGCTTGCGCACATGCTGACCAACAAGGCATACGACCGGGCTTACGTCGAGCACGAGCTGAAGGCGCTGGGTGATATTGAAGTCGCCTGCGAGGCGGAGCAAAGCCCGCTCAACGCATTCGAAGTGATCAAGGCGGCTATGCAGGCTGACCCGGCCTACGCGTGGGCTTGGCACTGCAACATTGCGATGGCGTTCTATGACGCCGCGGGCGAAACGCTGAACAAGCACCAGATCGGCAACGAGGGCGCCGCGCGTTTCATGCGCGCTGCGTTCGATGTGGACGTGACGCAGTTCCCGGAATATCAAGCGCTCGTCAAGGGCTGGGCGATGTTGGAGGTGGTCGAACCGGGCCTGCCGCAGAAGGGTCAAGTTTGGCTCGACCGCTCAGGTGACCGCTATACCGTGGTCGGCATGACGTCGGGGCCCGATGCGGGCAAGGCCGACATATTCCCGCGCGCAGTGTTCTATCGAGGCCCGGATGGTCGCGAGTGGGCGCGCACGCTTGACAGCTGGAACGAGAGTTTCACCCGCGAGGTGCAGTCATGAGCCGCGGTGAAATCCCAAATCACAAGAGCCACCTGTCCGAAGCCGGGCAGCGGCACTACATCGATCAGGAGACGATCCTGTCGACGCACCCGGTCCGTCAGGGCCGCCTGGTCGCGGAGAGGAACTTCGCAGCGTATGACGCGGCCGCGGTCCTCGTCGGTGAGCGCCATGCGAAGGGCGACCTCGTGGATCTCTTCGGGCACCTGCTTGCGACGTTGGATGCGACATGCGCTGCGCCTAACGCGGCGGTTCCCGCAATCCAGTTCGCGCTCGAGGCGGACGAGGGCATGACGTGGCTGCGGCTGTGGAATGAGGGCGAGTTCGAAGCGTGCCGCTGCGAGTGGCCTGAAGCGCCCGACGACTGCTACATCGGCGCGGATCAGTTCTTCACGCCGACACCCGAAGGAACAGCGCGATGACGCCCGAACATCGCGAGGAACTGGAGTTCATCGGGCGCTGCGATCCGACGTTCCTGATCACGCACGTCAAGGAGCGCACCAGCTTCGACGCGAAGCTGCTGGAGCGGGTGTTCGAGCTGGCGAAGACGCAGGCTCGCACGCTTCTGGCTCAGACGTCAGACGCCGCCAATGGGGCAATGGGGGAGCAGGAAGCGTTGCTGCGCAAGATTCGCATTGCCTGTGAATCGCGGTTCGTGAAGATGGGCGGCGACTATGAGCTTGGGGCGAATCAGGTGGCGCGCGACGTGGTGCGGTTGCTGGACCAATCCCGCGCCGCACTCACCGCCCAAAAGGTGGCGGGTCAGGTCAAGCCCGCACCATCTGCCGAGATAGACCTGTCGGCAGGGAACTGGGCGCCGGTCTTTCACGCCGCGTTTCGCCACGCTGGCAATTCACCACGCGCGAACCGTATCCACGCTGAGATTGCTGATATGCCCGACCGGGAATGGCTAGACATCGTTGACTACGTGCTCATCGGCATCCGCAGAAAGCTCAAGGACAAAAAATCATGATGACACTCGTGCAGTTTTACCTGACCAAGATCGCCGAAGAGGCGAGCGAGGTCGCAAAGATCGCCTTGAAGGCGCAGCAGTTCGGTCTATCCGAGGTGCAGCCGGGGCGCGACCAGTCCAACGCTCAGCGCATGTATGGCGAGCTCAACGACCTGCTTGCAATGGTTCACCGGCTCGGCGAGGTGTCGAATGGCGAGTTCTTCTTCGACATCGGTGCCCCGGATCACGTTGCCGTAGCGACGAAGCTAGGCAAGGTCGAAAAGTATCTCGACTATTCACGCTCGCTACATCTGGTGGAAGGCGGCGAGCCGATCGTGCGATGGGCTGTCCCGAGGAATTGGAAGCCCGTGCCCGAAGTAGTGACGCGTGAAATGCGTGAGGCGGGGCTGAAAGCGTGTGCCTACCCGTTCTCGCTCCATGCGCTCCGGAATCCCGAGATCATCTATCACGCGATGATCAAGGCATCGCCTACGCCGCCTTGCGAGGAACAGGTCAAGTGATTAGACGCGTCCTGCGTTGTTTCTGGCCGAAGCATCTGTTCGGCCGTTTCCAGTGGTATCGACGCTGGTATGGCGGTCGGTGGGAGCTCCACTACATTGACGTTTGCGCGAGCGCAATGTGGCTCGACATGCACCCGGATCGCTGCTGGCCGCACTACAGGCAGCCGTGCAGCTTTGGCACACCAACCATTGAGGACTGGCCGACATGAACAGCAAATCAATTCGCTACGAGGACACCTGGGCCGCGCCGGGCAGCCAGCTCTATGCTGCGCTAGAAGCGGGCGACCACAAGCTCGCCGAGAAAATCTACCTGCAGTGCGAGGCTGATGCTAAGAGGTTGCTGCCGGCCGTCAAGGAGGTGCCATTCGCAGTGCGCAACCGGTTCGAGCAAGCAGTTTTTAGGCGCGACTATCCGCAACGCGAGAAACCGCCGCTCTACCGCAACCATGAGCGCGGTCACGCGTCGACCTATTTGGACCCAGCAGTGGAGCTCGAGTGACAAACTGCGCTGCCGCGCGAACTGTAGGCGACGACGTGCGCATTTTCAAGTTAACGAATATCGGTAGATGGGTGGGCGCGATTTTCGCAAGGTAGTTCGTGAAAAAAAATAAAAAGCGGTTTAAATTGAGTGCAAGGGATGCGAGCGGAATCTGCAAGCAAAACGAGGACCGACATGGTGACGCATGTCGGCGGGAAACCCTTGTCTTGAGGAAAGCCAATGAATAATTGGCCCGAGTTGGGAATCGCCGTGTTGCACGTAGCACTCGGCGTTATGCAATTCGTTGCGGTGTTCATAAAAGCCTGACCCCGCGTCTTTAACCGGCCCGATTAAGTTCGGGCCACTTTCTTGAATATGCACGCCTTGACTATAGCACCAAGCTCAAGGTTGTTGATTTCTTTTGCGGTAGCGGTGGCTTGCTGCTGCACTGTTGGGAGGAGTGGACAATGAGCATTGCATTCGTCAGTAAGGAAGGCCACCTGTTACAGCAGGTGGAGTGGCAGCGCCTGCAGCAGGACCACGCCTACCGGTTCTTCAAGGAGTTTGAGAACACGCGCATTCACGCGACCTGCGAGTGGCTGGGTATCCAGCGCAACAGCAAGACGATCCCGCGCAACCACTGGAAGCTCTACCGGCTGAACGTCGAGAATATCGTCACGACCGACGGCGAGGGCCGCCCGCTGGACGCGCCGCGTCGCACACCGGACCCGCAGATGACGCGCGAGTTTCGCACTGAGCAGGAGTGCATCGACGCCTACGAGGATCTGCTGGTGCGCTATGCCGATTGCGAATGGTTGCCGTCGAGCACGGGCGAGGGCGGTCGCCAGTTCGTCGAGAAGGGCAATATACTTGTTCCACCGCCTCCCGATGTGCCCGACACTCGCGGGATGGATCAGGACATCGCAGACCTGGCCGGTAGCTGGTGATAGGAAATCCCAGAATTGACAACAAAATTTGTGGAGAGGTGCATGAAGAGAGCCACGCTTATTGCGCTTGCCGCACTGTCGTTCGGCGCCGCCGCGCAAGAGTCTGATCAGAAGGTCAGAATCGTTGACTCAGTAGGGGCTTGGGAAGTGAGCGTTGTCCAGAGCAGCAGTTGCATGGCAACATTGAAATTTCCGCCGCCGGGTGGAGACCATTTGTTTATTCCCGATGTGATGAATGGCGGGGTTATTCTCGAAATCCTAAATGAAGGGCTGCATATTCCAGATGCGACGTATAAGGTGGGTGTCAAGATGGAGGGCTATTCAGGCCAAAGTCGCGCGGATGGAGAGGGGCATATCGTCGCAATTCGACTCAACGCAAAGGAGTCGGCCCTATTTCGACGTGCTTCGTGGGTAAGCCTGACGTTAGGTGACCATGAGCACAAATTCACCAATCTCGCCGAGAACGGCAGGGCGATTGACTCGCTAATAGCATGCAACGCGAAGATCAAAGACCCATTTGCGATTTCGCCAAAGTGACGGGAGTTGGCAATGAGGTGCCTTTTTTGAGTGGCTGATTAGTTTTTCTGTGGCTCCGGGTCCCCGGAGCTGCGTGTGTTTGAGGGCGCCTCGTGCGCCTCTTTTTTTGCCTAGCCTCTGGTGGTATTTGCGCGCCCGCACGCGCTCACACATTCAGCGCTCACGCGTCCAAAGCGTGAGGCTTTTCGCCACAAACCCGTCTCTAAAGTAACACCTGTCGCAAGCAATGCGCGACACGAAACGGGAAGGGCAAAGCGATCCTGAACTGCGAGATACGCGCCTCAACCCGATCAGCAAAATGATTCTGACGCGATGAACGCGTGAACCCAATCTCACTCAGGAGAGAACCATGCAAGCCAAGAAGAGCACCCGCCGCACCTCGAAGAAAGCCACCGCCGAAGCGAAGGTCAACATGCTGGGCGCAGCCGAAGCCGCACCGATGGACGCGGACCTCGCAGCGCTGCTGAATGTCCTCGAAGTCCCGGGCGCCGCGCCGCTGGTCGAAACGGCCGCACCCGCCATCGAAGCGCACGCGGAGCCCGAAGTGATCGAGTCGGGCCACGTCGAGTCGCTGGAGCTGGCCGACGTAGCCGATGCGCTCGACGCATCCGACGTCGTGCTGCCCGAGGTCATCGCCGCGCTGCCGTCCGATACGGTGCTCGATGAAGTTGTCGCCGGCATCGAAGTGCAGGAACACTATGCGCTCGCCGCCGCAGACGCAGCGCCGCTCGAAGGTGCAAGCGCCGAAGAAATCGCAGCAGCGGGCGTTGAGAGCGCAGCAGCGCCGGCCGCCGAAGAAGCCGCCGCGGTGACGACACCGAAAGCCGCGCGCGCTCCCCGCGTGCACTACCAGAACAAGACCGACCGCATCAAAGCGCGGCTGGGCGCGAACTTGGGCGACTACCTCGTGCTGGAGATCGCCGACGCATCGCTCGAAGGTGACGCCTTGAAAGCGAAGCAGGACGAGACGCTCGCGGTGATCGACGCGATGTCCGTGAAGGTGAAGAATCGCGCCTCGCTGCTGATGGACTTTCTGTCGGGCAAAACAGCGAAGCCGAACGAGATCCTGAAGCGCGCGCTCGACGTGCTCGCCGCCGACGGGAAGATCACGACCGGCGACAAGGGCAATCTCCACCTGAATCTGCTCGCCAAGCCTTACTCGGTGAGCGCAGCGCGCGCGATGGGCCGCAACACGCTGACGGTCATGGAGAAGACGAAGATGATCGTGGCGGGCACCAAGGGCGAGTTCCTCCCGAATCCGCAGTCGCTCTTTCTCGCGATGGCACAGCAGATGTTGAACCCGGCGAGCGAGCCGCTGCCGGAAGAGCCGGGCGTCGAAACGCCGGCGGCCGCTGAGCCTGCTCCGGTCGAGCCAGTGGTCGAAGAACCGGCAGCAAAAACCGCGGCGGCTGAATGACCGGTGCGGCAGTGACAGAAGCGGGCTTCGGCCCGCTTTTCTCTTTCGTGCCCAGCTCCGCGGCGCCTGCGCGCCACCCCTCCCAAACTCGCCCATACCTCGACACCTGCCCGACCTGCGAGCGGTA
>Ga0255336_101926_pt1 | contig 12205 bp, 11 predicted proteins | sample MeOH1_35cm_T3_17_FD_189102 | JGI IMG/M metagenome (GOLD analysis project Ga0255336, IMG submission 189102) | Sandy soil microbial communities from University of British Columbia, Vancouver, Canada - MeOH1_35cm_T3_179 | ecosystem: Engineered > Artificial ecosystem > Sand microcosm > Unclassified ...
GAACCACATCGCCGGAAACTTCGCAAACGCGGCATCAAGCCCGTGATCGCAAAGCGCCGGACCGAGCACGGCAGTGGTCTCGGCAAATTTCGCTGGGTGGTCGAGCGTACTCACGCATGGCTCCACAACTTTCGTCGTCTTCGCATTCGCTTTGAGCGTCGCGCCGACATTCACGAAGCATTCCTCAAACTCGGTTGTTCCCTCGTCTGCTGGAACATCTTCAAGCGCACGGAGCAGTCTTTTTGAAACGGTCTCTAAGGTGAGCGCGGAGAGGAGGGCGAAATCCAGTATGAGACGCACAGCCCGCATATCAGCTCTATCTTCGAAACGGAAGCGCGGGCGACTGAAGTGAGGGGAGCATGTGCCTGCGCGCGTCGAACCGACCGCGCGCAATGTGATAGACGCTTGTATCAATCACGATCATGGGGATTGACGCGCCGCGTTCTTGGGCGAGGAGGCGGTGCCTCGGAGCGGGCGGCGCCCGACGCATGATTCGGCCCGAACTTTGCGTGTACTTGTCGACGTCAACATGTCAATGTATTAGCTGACGCTCGAACTGTCAGACACTGCAGGCAAAAGCATCATGCTTCTCAACCCCGGAGACGATTGTCCGGCAAGAGTCAATGCTCAAGCCTGCGCTTGTCGTTACGTCCAGTTGAATCTAGATTTCAGTTGGACGTAACACCTCGGGGCGGCCTCCCGCAATAGAGTGTGAAAGGTACCCATGATAGCGGCGCTAACGTCGCCCGCTTGCTCGGGCAACCATTTCTCTGCGACAAATATCTGCATGTGCATATTTTTGCATCTTCAAGTCAATGCCTACGACGACGGAGGCAACAATCTCGTAAATTGAGGCGGCCCACTCATGAACTCGCGAAGACGACGTCCTAGGTCCCGATAGTGCTCTGAGGCGATATGGGCATCAAGGTCAGACGGCTCCTTGTAGTATTCGACGAACGCGTACGTCAGTTCGTCCTGTGTCCGCCAAAGAGTGTAACCCGCACAGCCGGGTTCGTTGCGCGACAGCGCCACAAGTTCTTCTGCTAGAGCCTCGAAGTGGGCGTGAGCACCCTCCTTAATCTTTACTGTTGCGACAATTCCTAGCATGCTGCCTCCATAAGTAAAATGTACTAATTAGTCTGCCACTGTTCAGTACCGTCGGCTTCATTTTTCGTGAATTTTCCATCGTGCTTCTGTTCTGTCTAGTGGATGTGAGCGTCAGAAGTTGGCATGTTCTCTCGGTGTGCGTATCGCGAACACTGACGCGCTTAAGGGAAGGGCTATCCACATACGTCCGCTGAAATCGTTGCGGTCAGAAGGACAGTGACTTCCCGATTCATCTGTGCCAGGCGCCTTTTCATTAGCTTGCTTGATGCGGGAACGTGGCTGAAGGGCGAGCTCGCGAAGGCCCTAACGCGTGAGGAGAGCTAAGAGAAGGAATTCAAGGAAAGGGCAATTGGGGGAACGTCTCACCTACCGAATCATATATTGCGGTATGGAAGATTCTTCTATCCATTGCGTCCACGTAAGTTGGCCAATCGTCTAGTTCGCAACCTGGGTAGTGGTATTGGTGTTGCAGGCAAGGTAGACTGCGCAACTGACGTCTGCAGGGAGTCACGCTCTAAAGTCAGAACGTCTCCTTTTGAGCTAACGGTTGACGGAGGCGACGTCAGTGCAAGTAGAATTGCTTCATTCTGCTTGACAGTTGGCAGGGGTGAATGATCGCAAGCGAATCGCGTGCGGCAACTCTTGATCTGCAACGTGCGAAGGGGGCGGTCGATATTCGAGTCATCGAGTCCGATCGCGCTCGGACCTTGAACAGTTCGGTTAACTCCGAGTCGTTCCAGTAGCAGATTGCACCAAGTAAGTAAGCCGTTTCGAATGGCTCGCAATAGACCTCGCTTGAAACTCGTCGAGACTGTCATCCAAGGAATAGCGCAGGCGCATGTCTGGGAGAGTGCCAGTAGAGAGGCGCCCCTCGGAGCCAGGAAGAAGCTGACGAATATGAATGTGCGAGGTGACTCCGTTTTAATGCGGCGTATTGCGAAATCCGAATGCTGTGTGAGGAATGAATATGCGTGAAGCAGTAATTGTGTCGACGGCCCGGACGGGTATCGGGCGGGCCTTCAAAGGTTCTTTCAACAATACCAAATCTCCCAGCATGATGGCTCACGCGATCGCTCATGCCCTCGACCGCTCCGGGATTCCTGGGGAAGAAGTTGATGACGTCGTGGTAGGGACTGTGTTGGGTGCCGGCACGGCGGCCAACAACATTGGTCGATTCGGCTTGCTGGCCGCGGGCTTGCCAGTGACTGTGCCCGGACAAACGATTGATCGGCAATGCGCGTCGGGCTTGATGGCCATTGCCACAGCGGCGAAACAGATCATCGTTGACGGAATGAACATTACGATCGGTGGTGGCCAGGAGAACATTACTGCAGTCCAGCCTCGCTACATCGAATGGAGCGATCCAGACCCGGCAGTGCTGGCGTACGCGCCGCATGCATATATGCCGATGCTCCTTACGGCTGAGTTCGTTGCAAAAAAGTATGGGATCTCGCGTGAGGCCCAGGATGAATACTCGTTGGAGTCCCAGCGGCGTACCGCGGCGGCGCAGGAACGTCGGCTCTTTGACGATGAAATCGTTCCAATCACCGTCTGCATGAACGTAACTGACAAGGAAACTCGGACGGTGGCTCAGAAGACCGTTGTCCTTGACCGCGACGAAGGAAATCGACCAGATACTACACAAGAAGGGCTTGCGGCACTGAAACCCGTGGTCGAGGACGGATGCATCACTGCGGGGAATGCGAGCCAGCTTTCGGATGGTGCGAGCGCGTCCGTATTGGTAGAAGCCGCGGTAGCCGAAAGACGAGGGCTCAAGCCGCTCGGTCTCTATCGAGGAATCGCGGTCGCCGGTGTTCCGCCGGAGGAGATGGGCATTGGGCCGGTATATGCGATCCCGAAACTGTTAAAGCAGCACGGCCTCAAAATCGACGACATCGGACTTTTTGAGCTCAATGAGGCGTTTGCGGTTCAGGTCATCTATTGTCGGGACAAGCTCGGTATTGATCCGCAACGTCTAAACGTGAACGGCGGAGGCATTTCCATTGGTCACCCATATGGTATGACTGGAGCTCGCCTCGTGGGACATGGCTTACTCGAAGGCAAGCGCCGCGGCGTAAAGTATGTGGTTGTCACGATGTGCATGGCAGGCGGTATGGGAGCGGCGGGGCTGTTCGAGGTCCTTTAACTGATACCACTGACCTTGACGCCAACGTGGCGATTGAAGAGCCCGTTGTTCGTCGCGAGAGCGGATCGTCGCCTACGTCCATTGCCGGATGCTGTTTCGTTTGTGCCTCTAGACCTTGTCCGTGCCGGCAAAAAACTCATTCTTCATTTGCAGAGCAAGTCATGTCTCGTGGCGCAAAGCGGGCGGGGTCATCGTAATACGGAGGTTGGTCACGGTCGATGCACACGATAGTTTGCGATGACGCCCGGAAGTGACAGTACGTCCCGCGTATTCCTGTATGAAACTACGCGCCGAAAGATGCGTACGCTGTACCATTTATGAGAGTGCCGAACTGATCGATGCTGACTCGCGCCAAGCCTGTTAGCGACTGTACTGCGAATGACGCTAACGCTCAACGCCGGCTTGCGTTGTGCGGGCCTTGGACTGTATCCCGTCCGCTTGATAGAAAGTCGGCAGCAAATGATCTGTGCTGACCGGGCACGCGTGAATATCGCACGCAGACGTACTTGAGCAAGTCGTACTCGCAGCACAGAAGACCCTCAAATACAGAATTAGTTAGCTTTGCTAGCTCGATCTGGGATCTCCGAGAGCCACTGGCGATGTTTGTCGAAACAGGACGCAACCGCAGGCTACTGCAATTGACCTGGGCTCGATACCATCCGGGAAGCTTGAACGGCGTCGCCGCGCCGACTAAGCGGCGAGTCAGACTCGCCAGAGTGAGCATGTCCGGCAGACAGGCGGTACGCCCCGACACAATCGCTACTACGTCGACGACAACCGCTAGCGCGGTCGCGCGACATAGAGCAGTCCGATCCTTAACCCTCACTGACTGTAAAGATAAGCTGCCGTCATGTCCAAGAAAGTGTCACACGTAGCCTCCCGCGGGTCCGCGGTCACCCCCCCCGAAAGCAAGTGATCGATCGGGAACTTGGCGCGTGAAAGCGCAAATCTGTGACGACCTTGGAGCTAAGTGGCGCAGTATATGGATCGCAGCGGGCAGTCGTAGGTGCGTGCGAACATGCATGGAGCCCGAACTGCCTACTGGGATACGCCCGTGGGGCCAAGCGTTTGCAACACTGACCGGGCGGGGCGGCCGATTAATTCCCTAATTATCCGAGGATGCCACATGGACTATATCGAGAGTTTGCGAGTGTTCCGGTCGGTCGTCGAAGCCAGAAGTTTTACACGGGCGGCGGACATGCTTGGAACTACCACACCGGTCGTATCGCGCGCCATTGCTGGACTTGAGCATCGTCTCGGTAGCCGTCTGTTCCATCGGACGACCCGGCAGGTTTCTATGACGGAGGCGGGGGAGCGCTTCTACGAGGGCTGCGCCCGGATTCTCGACGATCTGGAGTCGCTGGAAGCGGAAGCATCGATGGGGACGCGCGAACCTACCGGTGTGCTGCGCCTCGTCGCCCATACTACGGCGACTGTGAACCGGCTCGTACCGCTGATTTCAACTTTTAAGCAAAGGTATCCGAAAGTGCGTTTGGACGTGACGCTCACCGAACGGCCGGTCGATCTTGTCGCAGACGGCTATGATCTCGGGGTTGTCGTCCCCTTTATGTTGAGCACCGACACGGTCGTCACTCGACTTTTGGAACGCATGCCACTCGCGATCGTGGCGACGCCGGAGTATTTGAAAAAGTATGCTTCGCCTCAACATCCGTCCCAACTGACTGACCACACATTCGTCGCGATGTCTCCGTCGGTTCGCAAGCCGGTATTAACCTTTCGCCTCGGCAAGGAGGGGGATCTGACTGTTCCGCTCAGTTACGACATCGCATCAAACAATGCTATGTTCAATCGAGAAATGGTGCTGGAGGGTTTTGGCCTAGGTGTCGCGCCTGTCGCGCTGGTGCAGTCAGAACTATTGACCGGCAAACTGGTGTCTCTCCTTGAAGATTTCGAAATTGTCGATGGAGCTATTGAGATCCGGCTAGCATACAATTCGCGAACATTGCTGCCGGCCAAGGTGAGAGTTTTTATCGAGCATGCTGGGACGTTCTTCGAAGAGGTGGCGGTACGCCGACCGGCGCCGGGCGAATTCGAAGGTTTGACGATCCGCTCAATAAGCACTCGAAGCTAGCACACAGTCCGTCGGTCTGTCTCGAAGTTGGGCAGGCAACCGCCGTGGCTCTTTTGCGGACATCGTCGTGGTATCGGAAGATCCCAACTACATGACCAACGGCTTTTATAACCTAGACATGCTAGGCGGTGAAGGTATGCTCGCCGCGACATCCGACAACGGATAGCTGCTGTCCCGGCGGGCGGGGTAGCAGTCAGGGTCGTCGCCAGGGCCACCAGCATCGGTGTATCGTCAGACGGTGGATGCGCAAGGGAGCACGTTCAATGACTCGATGGACGGTGTCCGCCGGCTTGTTACCTATCGACACCTAGAGCAATACCCGGTTGCGGTCCTCCTCGGATTGTCGGCAACCAACGCACTGACAGGTTTGAAGTCCACAACGAAACTTTATGCTCTTATGGCAACGGTGATCAGTCTGCTACTGCTTGGCGCGACTGGCGCGATTACTGTGATGATGCGGGAGTTGATGCTTCTTGATGGTGGTCCATATGAAGAACCTTGACCCAGTACAAGACGCATCTATGACCGCGGGCAATCGGCTCGAATAGCAAGAATCATTTATCGCGGGATAAGCATTCGGAATTGCCAATGATACCCGAGCGGAGTTCCGGCTCATCAACCCGACTGCGTGATGAAACCAAATTTAACTCAAAGGAACATCAAGTAATGACTATCGGAATGCAGGGAAAAGTAGCGCTCGTAACGGGCGGGGCGCGAGACGTCGGGCGACAAATCGCGTTGGAACTCGCCGCTCAAGGGGTAGAAGTCGCGGTCAACTACAACGGCTCACAGAAAGAGGCGAACCAAGTGGTCGCGGATGTCGAGGCTGCAGGAAGCACGGGGCGCGCGTACCAAGCTGACGTGTCGAACTATGACCAAGTAAAAGCAATGGTCGACCGGATTGCAAGTGACTTCGGCCGTCTCGATATCTTGGTCAACAACGCTGGACTGGTCGTGCGGGACCGCTTTGTCGATTCAAAACCCGGAGACTGGGAGAAGCAAATCGGCGTGGGACTATATGGCGTAATTCATACTTGCCATGCAGCAGCCCCCCATATGATTAAACAAAACGGAGGCCGTATCATTTCGCTTGCTGGCGATTCAGCTCGCATCGGCGAAAACGGCCTGGCGGTGACCGCGGCGTCGCGCGCCGGGGCGATTGCGCTGATTAAGTCGTTAGCGCGCGAATTCGGTCGTTACAATATCACGGCCAATGCAGTTTCCCTCGGACTCATAGAAACCGCCCATTCTGACCCAGAGTGGCTTGAGCAGAATCGGGAAAAGATTGTCCGCATGTACCCACTTCGGCGAATCGGTAAGGTAACTGACGTCGCGCCGGCTGTTGCCTTTCTGGCGTCAGAAGGAGCTAGTTGGATTACCGGTCAGGTGTTGAGTGTCAACGGCGGCTTTAGCATGGTTTGATGCCGCGCTAAATGAAATGATGAGAGCCTGCGGTTTCTCACGGGCATTGTCACGTTGCCGGGCGGTTGCGTAAGATTGCGCGATGAAGAATATTCTAAATCGCCCAATCATGATCACCGGTTTTGGGTTGCGATAATCAGTTATGCAGTGCGCTAGTATTTCCGGTTTCAGTTGAGCCTGCGCGACATCGAGGAGTTGCTGTTCGAGCGCGGCATTGTCGTCAGTTATGAAACGATTCGGCGCTGGTGCTACGAGTTCGATGCGGGCTTCGCCCATCGCCTCAAGGCTGCTCGCCCTAAACCAGGCGTCACATGGCATCTCGATGAGGGTGTTTGTGACGCTGCGCTATGAACCCTACCTGCTGTGGCGAGCGGTCGACCAGCACGGCACCGCGCTCGATATCCTGTTGCAGTGGGGTCGCGACAAGGGTGCAGCCAAGCGCTTTTTCAAGCGCGTGCTTCCCTTGCCCCGAAGGGTGGCGCAAGATCGTGACCGACCAACTGCGCAGCTATCCAGCGGCGAAGGCGGAGATCCTTTATCCGAGGACGCTTTTTGGGTAGCGCTAGGCTTCAGGAACTTCGAGCACGTCCCGCCCACGGGTCGTATCCGCATAGATCCGACCAATTACGATCTTGTCGCCCTTCACCCGGAAAAGGAATAGGTGTTCGTTTTCCGTCGGAATCCACGTTTTGTCCTGGCACGAGCGATCATCGGCACGACGATGTAATCATTTCCTCGAGTACCGCTCTAACAGCACTACTTCGACGTCGGTGGTCCAGCGTTGTTTCGCACGGCTCGCGGGGGTTCGCCGTATGCTCGAACGAATGCGCGACGCATGCGCTCACCTCCACCAAAACCCGTTTCGCGGGCTACGACTTCGATCGGGAGCCGGCTCTGCTCAAGCATCAGCTTGGCCGACTCTAGTCGAAGTGCCTCGATGGCCTTGGCGGGTGACACGCCTGTCTCGGATCGGAAGACTCGCGTGAATTGCCTGGGACTCAAACTTGCCGCGCGGGCGAGATCTCCGATGCCAAGCGGCTTGTGAAGATTTCGCTTTGCGTAAGCCAGTGCCGTTTGAATGCAATCCGCTTTGGCATCGAGTTCGAGCAATGCGGAGTGTTGCGATTGGCCGCCTGCGCGTCGGTGATACATAACCATGCCTCTTGCGACCTCATGCGCCAGCTCGTGGCCATAGTCGCTTTCCACCATGCCGAGTGCGAGATCGGTTCCGGCAGACATTCCTGCGGAGGTCCATATCCCATCGTCGTTGATAAAAATCCGATCCATGTCAACGGTGCATTTGGGATAGCGCTTCTGTAACTCTTGCGAAAAGCGCCAATGCGTGGTGGCACGGCGCCCGTCCAGCAAACCGGCTTCTCCGAGCGAAAAGGCACCGAGGCAAATCGAGGCAAGCCTTCTGGTTGATTTGGCGGCTTGTTGCAGATGACTCGCCATCGACTTAGAGGCAGCAGGGACTTCCATGCCGGAGCCGACGAGGATGGTGTCCATTTCAGCATGAGCCAGCGGTTCAGTTTGGACGTCCATACCGAAAGAACTTACGACTCGCCCCCCTGTTTCCGAAAGGACATGCAGCCCGTACGCTGTTTTGCCCAATTTCTTATTGGCTAGTTCGAAGATTGAGAGGGCCGCGAAACCCATGGTCTGAAACCCCGGTGATACGACAAGTCCAACGTGCTGCACAAGCACCTCCTTGTATGGATCAGCCTTATCGGCACTGCCAGGGTACCGTTCTTCGAGAGCAGGGTAAGCACGGCCCCGATTATGCCAAATCTCATAATCGCCTGGATAGACATGTCGCTTTCCTTAGTTGTGGGTGTTCCTGGATTTGTCGACGGCGCGCCAGCGAATAGGAAGGACGAGGGTGGATTAGAGAGCTAGGCTGCGAAATGTGCCTCGCAGCAATGTCCCAAAAAGTGGGATATATGACGTTGTAAGCATGCGGTTTTGCACCTATCCTGCATCCCTGCGGACCATGGGGCGGTGCAGTGCGCAAGTTACCCTTGTGGTCGATCGCGTGGTAGAACTCTTCCACGCGAATTCACGCTGTTGAGCTCGCGACGCGAGCGGAATAAGCATGCAATGGTTCCCGCCGTATGCGCCTGCGCCCGCACTTCAGGTTAGAAATCCGACCATTCCTAGGGCGCAGGCAACCCATGATCGAGGTTGCATGTGAACCGTTCTCATGACGTGCAGGCCGACGAGATCGTATCATTTGGCCCGTTTCGCCTGTTTGCCGCTGAACGGCTTCTTTATCAGAGAGACGTTCCTCTTCGGTTGGGTAGTCGTGCGCTCGATATCCTGATTGCACTGGTCCAGCGTGCGGGCGAGGTCGTCAGCAAGCGTGAGCTGATGGCACGCGTTTGGCCGAACGTCATCGTCGACGAGAGTAGTCTCCGGGTGCAATTGGTCAGCCTTCGCAAGGCGCTTGGCGACGGACAGGGCGGTGCGAGGTACGTGACCAACGTCCCCGGCAGAGGCTACTGCTTTGTCGCTCCGGTTTCGCGCGCCGCGACGCCAGAGCAGCTTCAGGTCATGACGGGACAGCCTGTCGCAATATCGAAGCTTGTCTCCTACCGTGCCACCCAACTGCCTACCCGGTTGACGCGCATGGTCGGTCGCGAAGAAACCGTCCGGACCATTTCAACTCAACTTGCAGACCAGCGCTTTGTCACCATAGTGGGGCCGGGTGGCACGGGCAAAACGACCGTCGCAGTGTCAGTGAGCCACGACTTCGTTGTGGAATTCGACGGTCCGGCGTGCTTCGTCGATCTCGGCGCGCTTACCGCACCGGAGTTGGTCGCCGGCACGCTCGCGTCGGCGCTTGGCGTCGTGGTTCAGTCCGCCAACCCGCTGCCTAGCCTTATGGCATTTCTTCAGGACAAGCGGATACTGCTTGTACTCGATTGCTGCGAGCATGTAATCGAGACAACCGCGTCGTTAGCGGAACGCGTCTTCAGGGACGCGCCACAGGTGCATATCCTTGCAACAAGCCGGGAGACGCTGCGTGTCGAAGGCGAACATGTCCATCGGTTGATGCCGCTGGAGAGCCCACCGGACGACGAGGGGCTGACGGCCGCGAAAGCGCTCGAGTTTCCCGCAGTGCAGCTTTTCGTGGAACGTGCCACCGCGAGCAACAATGGCTTCATGCTGAGCGACGAGGATGCCCCTATCATCGCGGGAATCTGCCGCAAGCTCGGGGGGATCGCTCTCGCCATCGAACTTGTGGCTGGCCGGGTCGATGCATACGGGGTCCGCGGAACCGCGGAGGTCCTTAATAACCGCTTCGGGTTGCTCTGGCAGAGCCGACGCACCGCACTGCCCCGTCATCAGACCCTGAACGCGATGCTCGACTGGAGCTACCGCCTGCTTACCGACTTCCAACGAACGATCCTTTCCCGGATTTCTATATTTGTCGGCACGTTTTCGCTCGAGGCAGCGCGGGCGATCGCAGCAGACAGCGATGTCAGCGAAGCCCAGGTCGTGGACGCCGTAGGCGGTCTCGTCGCGAAGTCTCTCGTGTCGGCGGAGAACGCTGGCGACGCGACGATGCGTTACCGGCTACTCGACACCACGCGTGCGTACGCTGCCGAGAAACTCGTCGAAAGCGGCGAAATGGACGCGGTCGCGCGACGTCACGCGATCCATTTCTGCGGGTTTCTCGAAAGGGCTAACGCCGATGCTTCAACCCATCGCAAGACGCACGGGCTGATGGGGTGTATCGAGCAGCTCGGAAATGTGCGTGCGGCTCTGGACTGGAGTTTTTCCGACCGCGGAGATCCGTCTGTCGGCACTGCGCTGGTCGCCGCCTCGGCCCCTCTCTTTCTCAAACTCTCACTGCTGAGTGAGTGCCGGCGCTGGACGGAGCGCGCCTTGGCAACGATTGACAGCTCCAATCATGGCGGTCGTCGCGAGATGGAGTTGCAAGCGTCGCTCGGACTGTCGTCGATGTTCACCACGGGTAACCGAGAGGAGGTCTACTCGGCGTTTAATCGTGGCCTCGAGCTCGCAGAATCGCTTGATGAGCCTTACCATCAACTCAGGCTACTTGGCGGTCTCAACATCTTTCTGACACGAACCGGAGATTTCAGGGGCGCATTGAGGGTCGCGCGGCAGAGCGGGGTCGTAGCAAAGGCACTGGCTGATCCGGCCGCCATCGCATTGGCAGACTGGATGCTCGGCGTGGCGCATCACCTCATCGGGGACCAGGCGAGCGCCAGGAGACACTGCGAAACCGCGTTGATTCGTGCGTCGGGGTCCCGGCGCATCAACGCGAGCCAGTTCGGCTACGACCACCGTATCCGTGCGCTGGTCGCTCTTGCACGAACGCTATGGCTTCAAGGTTGCCCGGACCAGGCCGTGAAGGTCGCACGCCAAACAATCATCGAGGCCGACGGATCCAAGCATGCCGTGACGCTCTGTATCGCACTGATCTGGACCCCGCCTGTGTTCATCTGGAGCGGTGACTGGATGGCGGCGGAAGCAATAATCGAGCGGCTTTTCGCGCACGCCGTACGGTATTCGTTGGGCCCATATCAGGCCGTAAGCCTCGGTTTGACGGGTGATTTATCGATCAAGCGCGGCGATGCGCAAGGCGGCGTCCGATTACTTGGCGAGTGTCTGGATGAACTGCGTGCCGAGTGCCACTACGTCCTAACTCCGAATTTCTCCAGCGCCATGGCGGAAGGTTTGCTGGTTCTGGGACGGGTCGAGGACGCACTCGCCGCAATTGATCATGCACTGGCGAGGGTCGTGGAAAACGGAGGATCGAGCGATATGCCAGAAATCCTGCGCATCAAAGGACGGATCCTTGCCTCGGCGCCGCGATCCGATCCGTCGGAAGCAGAGGACTGGCTTTTACGCTCGCTCGAATCGGCGCGCCAGCAATCGGCGCTGGGCTGGGAATTGCGAACAGCGACGACGCTCGCGCGGTTGATGTCCGATCAAGGCCGCCGAGCGGAAGCGCACGACCTGCTTGGCGGCATTTATGGCCGGTTTACCGAAGGGTTCGACACGTCCGATCTCAAGACAGCCAGGTCCCTGCTGGAAGATCTGAGCCACCCTGTCGATTGACCGTCAAGCGGGGCGCACGGTCAGCGTTTTTGCGATGCGCATCTGGCACGAACGCCCATCCATTCAACGAAATCCGCAACCATGGCGTGCCGGTTTGAATATATTTGCAGCTTTTCACAATGTATAACGTGCCAGGATGGCGGAGTTTGGCCCATAGTGTTTCGTCGAGCGACTTGCGGCGAGTCATACTTGAACCGCCATACTTTCTATGACCTACTCGAATCTGCCCGCACCGATCGCGGCTTTTCTGAGCGCTGCGCAGACGCGCAATGTCGATGCCTTGCACGCGATTTTCGCCGACGACGCGGTCTTGAACGACCGGGGAGCGGAACATCGGGGTGATGATA
>Ga0255336_101927_pt1 | contig 12196 bp, 8 predicted proteins | sample MeOH1_35cm_T3_17_FD_189102 | JGI IMG/M metagenome (GOLD analysis project Ga0255336, IMG submission 189102) | Sandy soil microbial communities from University of British Columbia, Vancouver, Canada - MeOH1_35cm_T3_179 | ecosystem: Engineered > Artificial ecosystem > Sand microcosm > Unclassified ...
GTATTTCCGCAAAGGATGGAGAAGCAGATAAAATTGCTGGATTAATGCTGGGCAGCGATGATTATATGACTAAGCCTTTTAGTCCAGTAGAACTAGTTTTAAGAATAAAAAGTATTTTTAAAAGAATGGAATTTGAAAAGACTGCAGATAGCAATTCAGCTTTAATAAATATCTTTGATGTAACTATTTATACTGAGGGTAGGTATGTAGTTTGTAATGGTCAGGATTTGCAGCTAACTCCTATGGAATTTAATTTATTTCTTTATCTAGTAAAACATGTAGATAAAGCTGTATCTAGAGAGGAACTTTTAAATAAGGTTTGGGGCTTCGACAGTGAAGTTGATACTCGTGACACTGACGATATGATAAAAAGAATTAGGAGGAAGCTTATTAAGGCAGATGCTATCCTTAGAATTGAAACCTTATGGGGCTACGGGTTTATGATTTCTAATAAAAAGGAATAGAGAGGGTTTAGTAAATATATGGGAAATTCTAAAAAAACAATAAAGAAAAGTATCTTTTTGTCTCATTTATCTATTATTGTTATATCAGTATTTTTAACCTCTATTGTATTTAACCTTTGTCTAAACATATATTTAAGATATCAAACAAGGTCTCAGCTATTATCTGCTGCTCAAATTATTCAAAAATCTTTGAACACTCAGCTTATTAGCGGTACAAAGATTAATTCACAAACTGATGAAAAAGAGGAGCTTAAGAATCTTATAAAAGTAAATAGGATACTTAAGCAGACTCAGACCTTTCTTGATATAAAGTATGCTGTAGTTAGTACAAATGAAAAGGTAGTTTTTCCAAGAAGTCTTGATAGCGAAGAAGCTGATTTATTAAATAAGCAGATAGTACCAGCCTTAAGTAGAAAAAGCTTTTTAAGCAGTAAGTTAAAGAAGAATCAAATAGTATATTTCTCTGCAGAAAATAAAAAATATGCTGCGCTTATACATCCGTTAATGTCAGAAAGTAATAGGGCAATGGGAAATCTAATACTTTATTCAGATATGCAAAATAGCAAACAGCTTTCAGTTACAATTAATATAATTCTTTTTTCTATACTGATTGTTACTTCAGTTATAGCACTTATAGTATCTAATTCAGTATCTAAGAAAATATCAAAGCCTATTTCACATTTGTGTGAATATGCAAGAAAAATAGGTGACAGGAATTATAAAGGTGAAAATATAAAATTTGAGGATGATGAAATAGGAGAGTTGGCAGAAAATATGGAGTCTATGGCAGAAAAGCTTTCTGCCTATGACAATACAATGAAGACCTTCCTGCAAAACGCTTCTCATGAGCTTCGTACACCTCTAATGTCAATACAAGGCTATGCTGAAGGAATAAAGCTGGGAGTAATAGAGGATACCAATAGTGCAACTCAAGTTATTATTGATGAGAGTAAAAGACTAACAAATATAGTGGAGGATTTACTTTACATATCAAAGCTTGATGCATTGCAGGAAAATATTAAGTTTGAGTCTATTTTAGGAGAAGAACTGCTAAGAGACTGCATTGAGAGGGTAAACGGAATTGCTATACAAAAGGGAATTATAATAAGCTTATTTTCACAGGACATTAAACTTACTATTAATGCAGATGAGGAAAAGCTTTCAAGGGCAATTATAAATATACTTGGAAATTGTTTAAGATATGCTAAAGAGGAAATTAAGCTGGATATATACAAATTAGATAAAAACATCATTATAACAATCAAAGATGATGGGCCTGGTTTTGCTGCGGAGGAACTTGAGAATATTTTTGACAGATTCTTCAAAGGAAAGGGAGGAAAGTATGGCTTAGGTTTAGCTATAACTAAGAGTATTATAGAGAAGCATAAGGGTACAGTAAAAGCTGAAAATAATAGTAATGGAGGCGCTTGTTTTAAGATAACTTTGACTGAATAGATAAAAAATACAATAATTAACTCTCTAATTTAAGAAAACAAGGTAAATGAAGAAATTCATATGAAATTTACTCCATAAAAGCATTAAGAAAGTGACATTATCTGTCGATAATTAAACAAATGCAATGAGGAGGACAATTATGAAAAATTCAGAAAAGAAGACGAGCGGATTAGCTATAAGATCAAAGCTTATCTTAGTGACAGGAGTGCTGCTTATTATACCTATACTTGTATTAGGCTTAGTAAGTTATTATGTTGCAAAAGGTGAACTTGAAAACAATGGAAAGATATTATTAAAAAACAGTGTAGAGATGACCTTGAAGGTAATTGATGAAAATCAAAAGCTTGTGGATGAAGGGAAACTAACACTTGATGAAGCTCAAGAACATGTTAGAGAGTATATGTTAGGTAAAAAAAATTCAGATGGAACAAGGCCAATTAATAAAAACTTAAGTCTTGGACAAAATGGATACTTGCTAGCTTATACTAAAGATGGTGTTGAAGCTGCTCATCCTTCTTTAGAAGGTAAAAATGTATTAGATACTAAGGATAAGAAGGATGGATCTTACTTTGTAAAAGAGCAAATAAAGATAGGTAATAATGGAGGAGGATATTTAACATATTGGTGGACTCTTCCTAATTCTAGCAATATTTCCAGCAAAATAACTTATCAGAAGGCTGACCCACATTGGGGCTGGATTGTTAGTGCAGGAACTTACATGAATGATTTTAATGTTGGCTCAAATAAAATATTAAGTACCACCATTATAATCCTTTTAGCGTTATTAATATTAGGTTCAATAGTAATTATAATATTTGCTCAGCATATATCCGTTCCAATTAAGAAAATTGGGAACGCTGTGGATGTTGTGGCTTCTGGTAATTTTAATATTAATGAACTTAATATAAAGAATAAAGATGAAATAGGTAAACTTAACGACTCTTTTAGTATTATGGTAAAAAATGTTAATGAATTAATAAGTTCAGTAAAAAATTCAGCGAATGTAGTATTTAATTCTTCTCAGGTTTTGGATACTATTGTGGATGAAAGCACAGCTTCAATTAATGAAGTTGCAGCTTCTGTTGAAGAAATTGCAAAAAGCTCAAGTGTTCAAGCTAAACAAACTGAAGATGGAGCAATGAGAGTTAGAAATTTATCAGAGAGAATTGAACATGTTACTGAACTTACTGCAAAAACTGATGAGGTTGCAGCTTCAGCAGCTAAAATAGGTGGTAAAGGTTTAGAAGCAATTGAACTGCTTTCACAAAAATCAGAAGAAAATAGTAAAACAATTGATAAAGCAAGCAAAGTAATACTAGAAGTAGATAAAAATTCTATAGAAATTGGAGCTATTACGGAAGCAATTAGTCAGATATCAGAACAAACTAATCTGTTGTCTCTAAATGCTGCAATAGAAGCTGCTAGAGCAGGAGAACAGGGAAAGGGCTTTGCTGTAGTTGCTGAAGAGGTAAGAAAGCTAGCCTCCCAGTCAGCACTTTCTGCAGCTAAGGTTAGGGATTTAATAAGCGGAATACAGGATAAGTCACAGGCTGCGGTAAGTGCAATAGAAGAAGGAAAAACAGTAGCAAAGGAACAAAGTAATGCTGTAATTGAAGCTAAAAATTTATTTGTTGATATATTAAAAGCTATAGATAAAATTGCCGAAGATATGAAAGCTATAAAGAGCTACAGTGTTGAAATGGAAACTGAAAAAGATGAGATAGTTGGAATATTAGAAAATCTTTCAGCTTCAACAGAAGAAAATTCAGCTGCAACACAGGAGGTGTCAGCTACAACTGAACAACAATTATCAAGTTTAGAGCAAATAGTTTCCCACACTCAAGATTTAAAAAATCTTGCTGGAAAACTTAATGAAACCATTAATGCCTATCAGGTATAAAATATAAGTATATATTTTAAGGCAGTCCCTCTTGCCATTTGAAATAAAATAGAATATAATGGTAACAACTAAATATAAATCAATTATTTTATATTAGTAAATAGCAAATCCATCAAAAGGTGGAGACGCAAAGCCGTGAGTCTAAAGCAAATTTATTTGCCATGATAGTCAGGTTGCCGAGATATAGGGTAACAGTTGTATCTTTAAAAGATAGGCACTGTGTTGCCTATCTTTTTTTAATACTAAAAAATTTTAGTAACTTAACTGTTATCTAAAAACAAAATGTTTTATTAATTGAGAGGTGCAGTATGGTAAAAAAGTGGAGTCAAGAAGAACAAAGCTATTTAGTAGAAAATTGGGGACAAGTTGACTTAAGGGTTGTTATGGAAGTACTTGATAGAAGTTATGACAGTATTGTTAGAAAAGCCCAAAGATTAGGACTAGATACAGATAAGTATCCTAAGGAGTATTTAACAAACAGATGGACAGAACATGAAGAAAGTATTCTTTATAATTTTTATCAAATTAAGCCTATGAATGAACTAACTCTATTACTGCCAAATAGAACAAGAGAAAGCATTATTAAAAAGGCTAAACAACTTGGACTTAATTGTGAGAATAGACATTGGCTTGAAGAGGAAGTAACATATTTAGAAGAAAAGTGGGGAGTAATGACTATAGAGAATATAGCAAAGAAACTTGCAAGAACAAAAAATGCAGTTTTACTAAAAGCTCATAAAATAGGATTAAGAGAGCAAATAATTGCAAATGGGGAATATCTCACTCCTAAAGATATTTCTACTATTTTAGCTGTAGGTACTAGAACAGTTTATAATTGGATGGATAATAATTATTTAAAATATAAGAGATTTAAAATAAATTCAGTTAAAAAATATCAAATATCTATAGACAATTTTAAATTGTTTGTAGAGGAATATCAAGACAAATGGAATACTAGAACCGCTGATATTAAATTTATTAATTCATGTTATACAACCTGCAGGGATAAAACAAATACTCAATTGCCAGAATGGTTATTACAAAAGATTAAATTGGACAAGGAGAAAAAATTACCTATATCCCGCAAGCAATGGACAGTAAAGGAAGAGATTGCTGTTAAGTCTATGATTAATGTAGGTAAAACCTGTAAGGAAATAGCACAATTATTAAACAGAAGCTTCTATTCTGTTCAAGATAAAATAAGCAGCAAAAGACAGGAATATTTACAAAGCAATAATATAACTTCATCTAATATAAATGAAATGGATCAAATTTCAATGGTAGGGTAAAATTAAAAAACTAACCCATATTTTATTATGAACCGCCCCCCTGTCAAGTAGACAGGGGGCGGTTCATTTTATTATTGTGGGTTAGTTTTTTTAGGTATTAAACTAATTAAATTGTGCTGAAGCTGTATCTCCTGTTATTATCCAAGCATCAGGAAGAGGTCTTTGTCCATAAGGTGAGCAGGGTTTGTTTATAAGCTTATCTTTATAATACATAACTGTGGATGAGCCGCCGTCAAGATTAGCTGCATTAACTGCCCCATAGCTTATCATTATATTTTGTATATCCCTTATGGTAGCTCCTATGCTATAGGTGGGCTGCCTGCCATCAATCACAAGAAGCAGCACTGTGCCATCAGATCTTTGCCCAATAACAGTTCTAGGGTTGTATCCCCAGCCCCCGTCACCAATTATTTTTGTTGGTTTATCATTAACTATAAGGTAGGGGCCGAAGGAAACTGCATCTACAATATTTAATTTTTTTATCTGATTTATAGTATAGTTACCTAAAAGTAATATTCCATTTTTATCAAAGCCTATTATATTATAATTACTTTCTGTTGTATCTCTCCAAACTACTTTTCCATCTTTTATAATTATTCCAGTAGGCTCTCCGCCATTTCCATGACCGCCTGTGTCAGTAAAGCCTCCTGCATTTACTCCTCCTATTCCGTTTTCTTTCTTAATTAAATCATTAAGTTTTGTTCCTGAGGAGCCAAGATTTTCACTTACTGCAAGCCGTACTCTTTTAGGATTACTTATTATGAACATGTGTCCCTTATAATTAGTTCCTTGAATATCTACTAAATCAACTGAGCCTTTACTATTAATTGGATTCTGAGTGTTTTCATTAGAGCTTCTATTAGCATCTATATTAATAACACTTTTATCCGTAACATCACTTGTCTGTTCCACCTTGTTATTAGCCATAACTAGAGCAATTCTGGAATCTGTTGCAACAAGTTTTGCTAAATATTGATGATTCATTGTAACCATGACTGAGGTAACAAGCTTTTCTTGTAAGTTTCCATAAATACCAACCCTCATGGTAGTTATAAAAACAATAACATTTATAACTATCACTACAGCAAATTTTAATAAAAAAATCCCCGTAGCCTTACAGAGTTTTTTTATATAATTCATCCTCAATATCCCCCTAAAAATTATATAACTAAATTAATTATATTATATTCAGAAGAAAATAATAGAGTCAAATTTTATATTATTAAAAAGTTTATTATTAAAGAGCTTTTAATGAGTATCATGATTTTATTTTCATAAAGAAGAAACGTATATAAATTTGATTTAAACAAATTCATATACGTTTTAGTTAATCTAAGAAATTGTAATCCCAATGAATTTGGGAAGAAGTATTTATTAAGAAGTATTATTTAGTTGGTATAGCAACTAATACACGGTTCTTATAAGCATTTTCTAATGCTCCTAAGAAATCTCCGTGTGCATCTCTTAGTGACATAGTAGCACCAGCAACAACATCTGCTAAAGCAGTCTTTTCCTTATCAGTAAGTTTAGCTAATTTATTAAGATCATCTTGATTAGTTGTATTTGCTTTTATTGGACGACCTGCAGAAGTAGTATTCTTTGCAAACCAAGCATCTAAATCAGTAATAGTTTTGCCAACAAAGAATTTCTGATAGAAGTCCATTTGCTTATACCACTCATTAGCTGCATTCATACCATAGCTGTCTCCACGCTGACGTTTGGTCTTCCATGTATTTACTTCAGCTGTAGCTGATTCTAAAGTATTAGTAGACACACCTGTTACTTTTCCTGCTTGATGATCTGTAACGTTGTAGCCTTCTTTACCAGGCCAACCTGAAAAATGAGGCATTGATGCTCCGTCATAATTTGGTGTTGCAACTTCGTAAGCGTCTAAATAAGCATTTACGATTTTTCCATCAGCATCAAAGGTTGCATCTGCCATAACAACTGTGAAGCTGTAAACTGGCGCGCCTGTACTGTCTTTTCCAGGACCATTTCTAAATATTACAGTTTGTCCTAATCCTTGATAAAGCTTAGTGGTGTTTACAGTTGTTGTGTTGTTGTTAGTAGATGTACCAGGTGCTGCAGTTTCAATTTTAACAATAATCTTGTTGCCTGGGAAAATAAGTTTTGCGTTTTTTATCTGAGGATTAAGTGCTAATAGTTGATTTAAAGTAAGCTTGTGCTTTGCAGCAATACCAAACATAGTATCACCTTTTACTACAGTATATACCTGGCTATTTGACGATACTGTAGTGGTAGCTGGTGTTGCAGCTGGTTTCGGAGTTGTTGTCTCTACTTTTGTAGTTGGAGCTGAAACAGCATCAGTACCAGATTCTGCATTAATAACAACTGGTGCTTGCAAAAGTAAGACTGCCAAGAGAATTGAGATTTGCTTTTTCATTTTATTACCCCCCATAAAATCTAAATAACCAATTATTCATAATATTGGATTAATTACAAATATTTGGAATACGATAAAATTTTAACACATAATTAAATTAAAATCAATGATATTATAAATATTCTAAATAATAATACAATTAATAATTTCAGGAGTCAAAACCAAAAAAATAGTTAAATTATTAAATCAGAAATAGTAGGTATTCGATTATAACAAAGGTTTTAAAAATAAATATTGCCTCATAAAATGATATATAAGCTTTACTTTAAATTAATATTTTAAATTGATTTGTTACAAAAAGAGCAAATAAGTAATACATATGCATGAACAACTATTAATTGTTCAAGGCTAATAATTCATAGGGGCTGGTATCACGGAAAATGAAAAACCCAAAACTAAGCCTAATAAAATTCTATTAGGAATTTTAATTTCTCTTTGCTCTATACTTATAATATATTTTGTAACAGCAATTTACTTTATTAAGCATTTCTATTATGGATCTACAATTAACTGCATTAATGCTTCAGGTAAATCTGTGGAGGAAGTAAAAAGAGAAATGGCAGCAAAGGTTCAAGAATATACATTAGAACTTAAAGAGAGAGGGGGAACAAAGGAAGAGATTCAGGCAGATGATATTGGCTTAAAGTATACTTCTGAGGAGCAAATAAATGAATTAAAGGATAAACAGAAAGCATTTAAGTGGATTACGGCCTTTAGTAATAAAAAAGATAATGAAATTACTATAGGAGTCACATTTGACAAGGAGCTATTAAGTAAAGAAATTGACAAGCTTTCTTGCTTTAATAATAGTAGTATAGTTGAACCTAAGGACCCTAGCTTTATGTATACAGATAATGGATATATTATTATAAATGAAGTCCTAGGAAATAAGATTAATAAAGATATTTTATATACTGAAGTTGAAAAGGCAATTCTAAAAGAGAAAGTTTCAATAGATTTAGAAGCCCTAAACTGCTATATAAACCCAAAATATACTTCAAAATCCGAAAAAATTAATGAGACTAAAAATATTCTTAACAAATATGCTGCTTCAAAAATCACCTATAGCTTTGGAGATAAAAAAGAAATAATAGATGGATTAATAATAAATAAGTGGCTTATTGTTGATGAAAATTTTAATGTTAACCTTAATGAGGAAAAGGCAAAAAGCTATTTAAATGGACTTTTTAATAGCTATAATACCCTTGGAAAAACAAGAAGTTTTACTACTTCCTCAGGAAAAACAATATATATAGGCGGCGGGGATTATGGCTATGCCATTAATACTGCCCTTGAAACACAAGATATTATTTCTGCAATAAAAGAAGGTAAAACAATATCAAAAGAACCTAAATATTCTCAAACTGCTTTTTTCAATGGAGTAAATGATATTGGAAATACCTATGTTGAAATAGATATGGCAAAGCAGCACCTATGGTTTTATAAAAATGGATCTCTATTAGCACAGGGATATATTGTTACTGGTAACCTAAGTACTGGACACAAAACACCTGCAGGTATCTATAGCCTCAAATATAAACAAAAGGGTGCGGTGCTAAGGGGACCTGGATATTCTGCTCCTGTTACCTACTGGATGCCCTTTAACGGAGGAATTGGATTACATGACGCAAATTGGAGAAGTGTGTTTGGAGGTAATATTTATAAAACAGATGGTTCACATGGCTGCATAAATCTACCCTTTAATTTAGCAAAGACTATATTTGACAATATTGAAGCAGGCACTCCTGTAATATGCTTTAATTAAAAAAAATAAAAATACCCATGGTTTCAAGTGAAACCGTGGGTATTTTTTCTTATTATATTCCAAAATACCGGTACTCTTATTATGACACCTATCTTTTGATAGGGGGATGTCTTCATAAATGTGTCAATCGCCTTCGATGCCGTAATAGGACTCACAAGTAGGTATATTTCTTAGCCTTAAATTATAGATTTCTCCCATAGAATAACAACTATTTTTATATATAATTGAAATATAGTGTAAAAGGATATATCCTATTCTTATATAAGAGAACAATTTCAAAATATAGATGAGGAATAAAGTTTTTTTAGGAGCGTAAGGATTAATAATCCTTACGTGAAGCTCAGGAATTCAAGGAGGTATAAATATGGTTAGAAAGGCAGTTGTAGAAGATTTAAGTGATATCATGAATATTATTAAGGATACTATTGTTGAAATGCATTCCTACAATAATTATCAATGGGATGAAAATTACCCTAAGGATAAAGATTTTATTAAGGATATTGAAAGTGGAAGTTTATTTGTGGTTGAAAGAGATGGCAAACTCATGGGGGTTGTATGTGTTAACAAAATTGAGCCAGCTGAATACAGCGGATTAAATTGGTTATTAAATGAGGAAGCTATGGTTATTCATAGAATGTCCGTTAACCCATCATGCAGAAGAATGGGAATTGGTACAGAACTAATGAATTTTGCAGAAGAATTAGCATTAAAAGGTAATATTAGATATCTAAAAACAGATACTTATTCAATAAATGCAAAAATGAATGCATTGTTTTTAAAATGTGGATATAAGTTTGTTGGAGAAATGAGTTTTTTAGGAAAAGAGAAGCCCTTTTACAGCTATGAAAAAATATTAACTAATGATAAGTATAACAAGCAGCAATATATGACTGTAAATAGAAAGAAATATATTAAATTAAGTGAAGAGGTTAATAAGGCAAGAAGGGTACATACCAATTTTACCTTTGCTATTTTTATTTGTTTATTTTTTGGCTTAGGCAATCCAATATTTTTAGTGGGTACAATTACACTTACTTTATATATTTTTTTAAGTAAAAATGCTAGGCAAAGGATGCTTGTGGCCATGACAGTAAGCAGATTACAAGCATCAAAGATAGATAAAGCCAAAAGTTATTTAGTAAAGGCTAAAAAAATAGCTAATAATCAGTTAGTTCAAGCCTTAGAAAAGGATATTAATAAGATTGAAAAGCCAGATATTGCTGAATTTGCTGAAGAAGCTGAATTTGAATTGCAAAATGATAATATATTCAATAAGCAGGTTGAAAGAAATTTAAAAGGTAAAGAGCTTGAAAAACAAGGAGATATAGAAGGAGCCATTGCTCTCTATGAGTTAAATATAAAAGAGGGCTTTCCAGGAACACATCCTTATGACAGGCTTGAAATTATATATAGAAAACAAAAGAATTACGAAGAAGAGATGAGGGTATTAAACAGAGCTATTGAAGTGTTTCATAATCTATATTTAAATTGTGATATTGATATTAATAAGGAGTTATATTTGACAACAGTGGGAAAATATAAGAGAAAGTTAAAGAAAATCCTTTAAAGTAATAATTACATCTAATAAAAAATCTATTGACCAATCTAACCACTGCAGGAATTTAATAAGTTTATTGGTAGGAATCTACAAAATATAAAACAAGCTGATTGGCCATGATGGCACGGAATATTCATCATATTATATTAAAAAGAGATTAAAAAGAAGTTAATTGAAAAAGTAAATTCGAGATTAAAAAGAGATAGACTTTCCCTTGACCCCACAATTTTTCGTGATATAATAAAGAAAATCACATAAGCGAGGATGTATTATGACCAAACATCATATCTATACAATGAGTGTAGCAAGTGTCTATCCCCTTTATGTTACGAAGGTAGAGAGAAAAGGACGTACCAAAACAGAAGTCGATGAAATCATCCGTTGGTTGACAGGATATAACCAAGAAGAGTTAGAACTAGAGCTGGAAAAACAGACAGATTTTGAGACCTTCTTTGAGGAAGCTCCTAAGCTGAATCCTTTGCGAGCTTTGATTAAAGGTGTGGTCTGCGGTGTCCGAGTGGAAGACATTGAAGAACCAACTATGCAAGAAATTCGCTATTTGGATAAGCTGATAGATGAGTTAGCAAAGGGAAAAACCATGGATAAGATTTTGCGGAAATAATAATTAAATTAAAGAGTACAACTTGTAAGTATTATTCTGCAGAGTTGTACTTTTCTGTTCTTAGTGATAGAGCGATTTGGTGATGAAAATTATGGAGAGATATGAAGATAGTCAGTAAAGCAATTTATAGTTTGTTTAGAATGGAATAAAGTGATTAAAATTGTGGACTATTAGACATAATTGATACAAAAGTTAAAAGCATAAGGAGATAATGATATGAATCAGATAATTGAAGTTAGAAATTTTACTAAAAAATATGGTGACTTTACAGCTGTTAATGATATTTCTTTTACTGTGGAAGAAGGAAGCATTTTCGCCTTTTTAGGACCCAATGGTGCAGGGAAGAGTACTACTATAAATACGCTTTGTACAATATTTGAAAAGACATCAGGTACACTTATAATAGATGGGAAAGATGTTACTACACAAAAAAGTGAAGTCAGATCGGCAATTGGAGTTGTGTTTCAGGATTCAACCTTAGATTCAAAAATGACAATTGATGAGAACCTTAAAATGCACTGTGTCTTTTATAATGTTCCCAAAAAAGAAGTTGAGGAACGTATTCAGTTTGTTTTAAATTTAGTTGATTTATTAGGTGAAAGAAAGAAATTAGTAGGTGCTTTATCAGGTGGAATGAAACGTCGAGTTGAAATTGCTCGTGGGTTAATTCACTACCCAAAAGTTTTATTTCTTGATGAGCCCACCACAGGGCTTGACCCACAAACACGATCTCATATTT
>Ga0255336_101928_pt1 | contig 12195 bp, 10 predicted proteins | sample MeOH1_35cm_T3_17_FD_189102 | JGI IMG/M metagenome (GOLD analysis project Ga0255336, IMG submission 189102) | Sandy soil microbial communities from University of British Columbia, Vancouver, Canada - MeOH1_35cm_T3_179 | ecosystem: Engineered > Artificial ecosystem > Sand microcosm > Unclassified ...
ATTGCTGTCCTGGTAGACCTCTGTCTTGATCGACTTCAGGGCCGTAATCGTGTTCTGGATCAGGTTGGTCGGATCGATGACCGTCAACTGCGCATAAGCGCCCTGAGAAGCGAAAAACGTCAGGCCGGCGGCCGCGGCCAGGCGTACAAATAGTTTTTTCATGGTTGGTCCCCGTTGGGTCAGTCAAGCGTCATCATTTCTGCGAGGTAATTCTGTTTCCAGTTCTGCGCACCGGACTTGAAGTGCTTGTCCAGGACTGCTTGTGCACGCCCATCGGACCGAAGCACGGCGAGCGTTTCTTTCGGGAAGCTCGCCTGGAGCATTCGGGTCTGGGTCGGCGTCACCCATAAGTAGTCGCGGTTCGGCACGGCGTTAGCCACCATGTCTATCTGGCTCATCGTGAGACCGAACTTGTCGCGATAGAGGTGGAGGTTGTTCCTCGCATCGGGGTTCGGAAGATAGAGGATGTTCGGGATGTTCTCCTTGAGCACCTCAAAGTCCGCTATCCGGGCGACCTGGGCAAGCGATTGCGTCGCCATCATCAAGGTAGCGTTCAGCTTCCGGATCGTCACCGCCCACACTTCCAGCCGTTTGTAGAAGCGCTCGTTCTGGAAGAAGAACCCCGCCTCCTCTACTTCAATCACCGTATAGCGCTTGCCGTCAAGCCATTGCGCGATGCGATAGAACGCGTAGTCCATGAACAACGCAGCGGCCACCGGGAAGTTATTGAACAGATCGCCCATCTCGATCGAGATGTCGTCGGACAATTCGAATGCGTCTTCGGCGTGGTCAAAGAACCGGCCGTTCTTCTCACCCTGTGTCCACACGGAGAGCCGGTCACGCAGCTCAATGGAAAGGAGCGTATTCAGATGGGACAGCGTCCAGAGTTCGGGACCGTAGCCGTCCCCGAGGGTCACGACCGCGTCAAAGATCTCCCGCTCCTGCGGCTTGGTGCAGCGAAACGTGTCATCTTCGATCGCCATTTGCACCCATTCGGCGACGTAGGGATAGTGCTTTTCGTCGTGCAGCAGGGAAAGCGGATTGACCGACGTGGCCGCCTCAAAGCGTCCGGTCGCGTCGATGAACCGTCCGCCGGCGAGCACGGTCGGTATTCGTGTGGAGCGGTCCTTGTCGAAACGAACGCGCCGTGCACCGTGGCGTCCCGTCTGCGACATCAGGAAGTTCAGCATGATCGACTTGCCCATGCCGATCGGGCCAAGCACGAGCAGGTGTGATGCGCCGCCCGGGATATGCAGGTTCACGCGCTGCAGCGTCTTGTGACGCGTCGGGAGCATGGTGAGCGGACCGGTGCGCCGGCCCGACTGCTGTGTCAGCCATGCGTTCACGTCGCTGCCTTCAGCCACGCTGCGAACCGGTGCAATGTCCGACACCGTCGCGGTCTCGACGAACTGCAACCGCCGCTGCTGGTCCCACCGGCCGGGCATGGTGGAGGCCCATGCCGCAAAGAGATTATCCCGCTCTATGATGACGCCGAAGCCGGCGTTACCGATCCGACCCACGACCTCACTAGTCGCGTCGTCGCATTCCTGGACAGTGTTGCCGTAGACGACCACAGACACATTGGCGAAGCCGAACTGCTGGCCCTCCGCCTGGATTTTCGCGAGAGCGTTTTCCGCTTCTTCGGCGAGGGTCTCCCGACCCTTGTCGTTCTTCTGCTCTTCCTTCGCAAAGTACGCTTTGACCATCGCCCACGGGTTGAACGCGGCCATCTTGTAGAACTTGCGTATCTTGTCGACGTACCCGCTCGCCTTGGCCGTATCGAGGAAGCGGAACATCACGCAAACGTCCAGCTCCGCATCGACCTCGCCGAGCACGTCGAGCGCCGCCTCCTGAAAACCCATCCATTCCTTGACGGCCACGATCTTGGCAAAACGTTTTCCATACGCTGATTCGAACATCAGCATTTCGGCGCCGATCGTGATCTCGCTCTCAGTCAGGTGAGAGTCGAGCATCGTCACGGGATATCGGACGCGTCGCGGCGGCACGGACGGATTCGCCGACTGATGGAGGAAGGCCAGTGCCGTCTGGAGCGAAAGGCGCTTCATGCGCAGACGGGTAACGCCGCCCTTGAATGCATCGAGAACACCCTCGAATCGCTTGATATCCGACGTCAACCGTTCGAGATCAAAAACAAACGCGCTGCGTGCGAGCAGCGAATCCTTCGCAGCCTCAATCACGGCGACCAGCATTGACTTGCCACCTACCGTCATGTGATAGGCGATTTTGTCGAATACCCGGTTCACGCCAGTTTCAGGCGTAAAAGCGAGCGCAAGGGAGTGGGAGTTGCGGAAGTATTTGCCGCTGCCCACATGTCTGCGGTTAATTTCATCGATGTGCGCATCGATGTCGGAATTGAACTCGCCGTCTATCTTGCCCTGAATGCGTCGGTGAGAAAGCCTCCACCACGCGGTAACACGATGGTCGAAGTTCTTGCAGGCGTGGTCGAGGTTATCGCGCGCGGCAGAGATATCGCTGACGTTGGGCGTATCTGCGTCGACGCCTTCGAAGTCATAAACGGCGAGCAGCGAGCCATCCTTGTCGAGGATGAGCTCGGGCGTCACCATCGTGGCCCAGGGGGCGACCTCCTGGATTGACCGGACGGCGAGTCGTTTTTTCAGCATGGAAGATCCTGATCGAACCCATAGGGGCGTTTGAATCGGGCCGACGACTTCGATGAGGGCCACGGCCGATAGACGTCCGCGTAGCGGTTATAGACGAGCATGACTTGTCGCCACCACGGATCGCGCGCACTCTTCCAGCGCAGCAGCCAGTGCACCCCGATACCAACGACAAGAAACGTCGGGGTTGTGCTGGCGTAACAGAGCAGCACAGTCATCGTGCCGTTGGCAATCGCGAGTCCGCGGTCGGCGCCGCCCATCTGACGGGGCAGCGAAAGACCGCGGCTGACCTTTGTCGGCTTACGCACAGGTGTAGCTGATGTGGAAATGGTTTTTCATGATCGGCACCGCGCATGCGGCGATGCCAATGCCGACAAAGCATGTAGAAATAACCTTGACGATGGTGCTCTCAGAACTGCCGATAGCGACCGCGGCGAGGATAATCACTACGCAGCCAATGACGAAGAGCCACGGACCGCTGATGTACGCGGAGATCAGGCAGATCGCGTCGGTTGCAGATCCCAGGTCGTCCAGACTTACCGCCGATGCAAACGGCGCAAATCCGGCGAGGACGGCGGCAACCAGTGTGGTGCGCAATTCGCGTCGCGTCAGGAATCGGGACCAGATGAACTGACGCATCGCGTCCACACTCGTGCGAGCGGCCGCGAAAAACTGTGAGAGGTACTTCTTCATGCAATGACTCCGGTAAGTTAAAAAACGCGATTGAGGATGTAATCCCCGTTCTGAAAGCCCTTGATCTCGACGATCTCGGAGACGTGGCGCAACTCGCCTGAGCGGCGAAGATGAATGACGTAATGGAAGCAGTCCGCGATAGCCTTGCGCATGTCCGCGAGCTCCCAGCGACTACCCGTCGGGATACCCAGCATGGCGAGGCTCTCAAGCCGGCTCAGCCCGCCGCGGGCGTCGTTCGAGTGGATGGATCCGAGGCCACCATCGTGGCCAGTGCTCAGCGCCTGGATGAAGTCGTACGCTTCGCCGCCACGCACCTCACCAACGATGATGCGATCGGGTCGGAACCGCAGGCAAAGTGCGACGAGTGCCTGGGTCGTGACACCTTTGTCCGGATTCGACAGCAGGCGCACCAGGTTCGGCACGCGAAGCTTCAGTTCCATGGTGTCTTCGATGCTGATGACGCGCTCGTCGTCCGGTATATCCGCACCTAGTGCATTGAGAAACGTCGTCTTACCTGTCGAGGTGCCGCCCGCGACAAGGATGTTCTTGCGCCGGATGACAAGCTGGCGAACCGCTTCCATGAGCGCCTCGTTTTCGATGCCGGGATGAAAGAGGTCGTCGTCGTTGCGCTTGGTGCGTGCATGAACGCGGGAGAATGCGCCCATCGCGACGTAATCCTGCAAGGAGAGGTTGGACTCCCGGTGCTTTCGAATCGACATCGCGTGGCCGTCGATCGCTGTTGGCCTCATCACGGCGGCGATACGCAAGCCCTTGTGACCGGCGTTGATGATGCCCTGCGAGGTACCTGCGCGCGCTGACTTCTCGACGGAGGCGGCTAAAGACAGGATCGCGCCATTGAGGGTCGCCTGGTTAAGAGCCAGGGGAAGCCGGTGCATGACCCCGCGCCGCTCTACCCAGATGCTGTCGAAATTGTTGATCATGATTTCGGCAACGTCGGGCGCTTCGAACTGTTCGCGCAACGGAAGAACAGACTCGAAGAACATCCGCACCGCGCTCTCCTCGAGCGGGCGCACCTTGAGCAGGGGATTTTCGGTATCTTGAGACATGCTGCTATTGTTCAGACTGCCTGCCTGCGCGGCGCACGGAAAGAAGCATGAAATGAGACAGCTTTCGCGCGCGGCGAGCTTTCGTCGCTGAACAACCATAGACTTCCACGGGGCGTGTGCTCTGGCCCGCGGTCGGACGAGCCGGCTCACGGTCTTAAGTTAGAAAGAGCCCCATAATCGTGTAGCTTTTGACTCCCTTGCGAACGGATTCGTCTGTATGGAATCCGACTTCGCACTGTTTAATGTTCCGCTTGATGACCAGAAACATTCACTACTCGCGACGCCCTCACGTCACCCACGCGCGCCGGGGCAAGACGCTGTTATTGCCAATGCCTCGCGCGGCGGCAGATGAACTCTCTCTGCAGATCCACCTTGCCCTCGATGCCATGCGGCGTGGAAAAGGGAATGTGAGCACCGCCCAGACACTGTGCCAGGCGATGATTCTCGTTGGCCTGTTAGCAGATCTGGGCTACGGCGCAGTAACAGTCGAGCAGATGCGTAGCGCCGAGACAGTTATCTCGGAGGCGTTCGATCGAGGACGCGACTCGGGCGTCTGGTGTCTCGACGAGGCCGGCTTCCTGCAGTTCGCCTTGATCGCGACCGTGTACGACGAGCAGCTCCGACGCGCACCCATGTCGGCGATGGCCGAAGCGAGTAACCGTCTTGACCGGTTCCGTCAGGGCGAGGCGTTCGAAGCGCCAGCCTCCCCTCCACACCAGTAGTCGCAATCCGGGCGCAGAGAGACGTCCATCCACCGCATTGCCAGCTTTTTTCACCAGTCCGAAGAAAACTCCTAGCTGTCGGCTTTTTCTCTTGCTCCAATTCCGGGAGATAGCAACAATTCTTTTTCTTTAGACCTAGCTTTTACGGTTGCAGATATTTACGCGCGATGCACTAATTTGTCAGCTCCCCGTGGATCGGTGCCGATCTATTGCACTAAATGCAATAGGACCGTTAGCCGGCTCACGGTCCTCGCAACGGGCAAAAGCCGGGTTTCCCTTGCCCAGCAAGGCTTTCACGCCAACAAGTGCTCCGACTGACCTTGTAATTTATGGAACCGCCTCGCACTCCGCATATCGACACGTCGAGGCCCAAAAAAAACCCGGCTGCAGCAGCCGGGTTGGATTCATGAGAATGGGCAGACACAAAGCCGTTAGCAGATAACTTCAACCGTTTCACCGAATGGCGCCTTCTTTGCCCGTTTAAGCGGCGTGGTCGACGCCCAAAGAACGGGATACGACGGCGCTTCGTCGGGGAAGCGGCCATCCATATCGGTGAGATATACGAGAAACGCCGGATGAATGCCTTCCGCTGCGAGCCGTCTGAACGGCTCGACAAACGACGTGCCGCCACCGCCGCGAACGGGTTGCAGTTCGAAATCGACTGCGTCGCCGCGCTCGAAGATCTGCAACTGGGTCACGCGCGTATCGCAATCCATCACGATCAGCCGCCGCGGCCGCACGCCGTCATTCACTGCGACAATTTCCGCTGCGAACTGTGCCTGCGTTTCGTCCCATACCGAGCCGCTTGAATCGCGGACGAACACCGCGTCGCCTACCGCCGGTTCATGCAGCGAGGGCAGATACAAACCCAGGTGCAGATAACGACGGTTCGGCATCGCGTAGCTATAGTCCGTCGGCGACGAGTCCTGCGCAAAGCGATGCAGGATAGGTCGCCAGTCGACGGCAGGCTCGACCGCCTGCGCGATCATCCCCTGCAGGGCACCCGGCATGCCGCCGCGCATCTGGGCCGCCTTCGCGGCCTGATGCACGGCAACCTTCCACTCCGCCTCCTGCCTTGCGCGATCGTCGGCGACATACTGACGGACCTCGCCACAGGAGAAAGCGCTGTCGTGAGAAGGCGGCGAAGCACTCGGGTCAGGGGTTGCGGACGGTGTGTTCGCGCCGTTCGCGGATTGCGGCGGGCTGCTGCCCCCGTTCGGGACGCCTGGCTGGGAGCCAGACTTCCCTGCTGGTTTGCCACTATCCTGCTGCCCTTGACCCAGTTGCTCCTGCCGTTGCTTCTCCCTGCTCCGCTTCTCCTGCGCGAGGATGCCGTAGATCTCCTCGGCCGACTTGCCGGTGAACCGCGCATCAATCAACACACCCTTAGGCAACTGCATGCCCGCATCGATGATGATTGGATTGATCGCGTAGTCGCACGCGTCGTTCCAGAGATCCGGGTCACGATCGCCCTGGCGCCAGCAGTGGCCACCGGCCACGTGCAGCACTTCGTGCGCCAGAACCCCGCGCGTCTGAAGATCGTTCAGTTGCGATAGAAACGCTGGGTTGTAGCCGATCGAAACCGAGTCGGTCCAGAACGTCTTGCACGACGGATCTTCAACCACCTTGAGCCGCAGCGCCAGTGCCCCGAAAAACGGCTGGTCCAGCACAAGAGCGGTACGCTGCTTCGAGATACGAGGGTCCATGGCCACCTCACGCGACCAGACGCAGAAGCGGTGTCTGCTCCTGAGCCGCCGGCTCCTGATCCATCATCGGCTCCGGCGTGCTGCCCATGAAGGCCGCCATCAGGCCTTCGATTTCCTGGGCCTTGGCCGCAACCTGTGAGCGCAGCACACGCGACTCCTTCAGATCCGCCCCGGTGTGTACGGCAAGGTGCTTCTTTGCCTGCTCGAGGATGTGCGTGAGCTTCGGGTCGTTGCTGAAATTCAGCTTCGGCAGGAGCTCACACAGTTCGCGCACCTGATTGGTCACGTCCAGCCGCACATTGCCTTCCGCGTACAGCCGGTCGGCAAGCTTCGAAGTGGCTTCATAAAGACGGCCGACCAGATCGTTGTTGGCCGTCGAGATACTGGCCAGAACGTGCTGGTCGATATCGGTGCGCAAAGCTGAGAGAACGTCGTCGGGCAGATCGATACCAAACTGGCTCGCGTCCGGAAACGGAAGCACAGCCATCTTGATCCCGAACTTCCCGGACATCTGCGCGAGGCTCGGGTAGTCCGCCTCGTTGAACAGCCCGTTCAGCTCAGCACGTGCCTTTTCCTTCAGGTCCAGATAGTCCGTCAGGAAAACGGACACGGCCAGTTCGAACTCGTCCTTCAGCTTGCGCATCTGGTCCGAGAAGTCCATATAGACCATCGTCGGCAGAAGGCGCACACCCAGTTGGTCGTACTTCAGCGAGTGGTCATAGTAGTACGAGCGGATGCGGTTGCCGATCGATACCACCTCCTTGTAGCTCGGCGCATGCTCAGGCATCAGACGCTTGTTGAAACGACCGATACCCTTCGTCTCGTGCGACTTCTCAACTTCTTCGGTCGCCTTGACGTCGAAACAGCGAGCCTGCCAGGTCGAGATCGTGACCGACGACAGCATGACTTTAGACTTGATATTGGTGATGTTCATGGAATGACTCCGACAGATAGATGAATGGATGGGGCAGAAAGAAAAAAGCCACGGCGCGCGCGAAGCGGGCCGTGGCAAGGGACAACGGATGAAGCGTGGAAAGAAGACCGGTCAGCCGCGGATGATTGATCCGAGCGGACCGCTCTGGGCACGAATGAACGCGTGAGTGTTCTGCAACGTCGGCGTGCGCCGGATGGCGTCACGCGCGAGCAGCGCGCCGAACTCGCGATGTCCGGCGTCAATGAGCCGGTCGTTGTAAGTCAGCACACGATCGAAGTTGCCTTCGGTTGCATGCGCTGCCAGCGCCGTTGTCGTTGCAAACAGCGCCGCCGGCGTTTCCGGAATGGGCGCCGTGTCAGGCGACAGCAGGATCGCGTCCGGCGAGGGCAATTCGCGATAGATGCCGAGGAATGCAAGCAGCTCCGTCGCCGCTCCCTCCCCTACCGTTCCGGCGTAGGAGGTCAACTCGAGCGACTTGGGAACCGCCTTCATCGTTCTGCCGACGAATCCCCAGCTGCGCGGGCTCGGCGAGTTTTCGATATCCCGCGTCGTCTTGCGCACCGATAGCAGATCCGGCCTGAACCGCAGGAATGCGATCAGCTCGGCGGGCACATTGTTGCGCACCGCCCAGTCCGACCAGTCCTGAATTGTCGGAATCAGTTGCACGACAGTCGCGAAGCGTGAGATGACGGGGTCAAGAATTCCTGTGACGCCCGCGTTGTCGTTGCGCCGGTTAGTCGCTGCAATGAATGTGACGTGATCCGGCAGGACGTGGGTTCCGATACGCCGCGCCAGCAGCAACTGCATCTTGGCTGCCTGAACCGCGGGCGATGCCTGCCCCAGGTCGTCAAGAAACCAGATCAGGGGCATCTTGCTGTTGACCGCCGCCTCAAGATCGCCAAATGGCAGGTGGCGTGCTGTCGTGCCGTCGGCAGACGGAAACGGCAGGCCCTTCGAATCCGTTGGATCCTCGACCACCGGATGGCTGATAAGTAGAGCGTGACGGGTTGCTCGCGCAACCTGCTCTACGATGTCGCTCTTGCCGATACCGGGACTCCCGGTAATGAGCACCGGCAACCGTTCCGGAACATAGGCGGTGAGAAGTTCGATCAGTTGCCCTGCGGTGACCTGATTGGCAGGCGCCTGATCGGCGCCAGCAATAGATGCAGCAGCGTTATTACGTGCGTTCATGGGGTTCTCGCAAATAGAAATGCCCCACGAACCAGCGCCCCAGGGGACGTGGTCCCTTTGGGGCGGGTCAGGTGTGCCGCTGTCGCGGCAGGTCGATGCGTCGGACGACGCGGGAAAATCAGTGGTGCGTTACGCCCACGCGCCGGCCAGTGCGGCCAGTTGCGTCGGCGTCAGCGCACCGCGCGAAACCGATGCGGTGCGCAGGAAGATCATCTCGCCGTAAAGGTTGGCAAGACAGCGTGCTTCGGCACAAAGAACCAGCACGTCCGTCTCAAACATCGACGGATTGCGGTTGCGCCAGACGTTGATAGCGTCTTCGATCTGCGCGATCGAGACCTCTGTTGCGTCGGAACTCACAGGGCTGTTCATGGGGATCCTCAAGAAGAAGTGCCCCGGCGACGCCCGGAAGGGACGAAGTCCCTCGGGGCAGAGTTGTTGCCGCGTATCCGGCAGTTCGATGCGTCCAGGACGCGGGTGATAGAGACAGTGTAGGCATGCGGCCATCGCTGTTCGGCGCGTATGCTGCGAAAAAACGCCCCGCTTAAAATGCGCTGCAGCTTGCGGTCCGGTTTCCGCGGACAAAAAAAACCGGCGCATTGCGCCGGTTTGAGTCATAGAAATGTCGAATCAGGACAACGACAACGAGGACTGCGCCGACAACATTGCATCGATGCGCGCATTCAATGCTCGTTCGCGCTCACGAAATACACGCGATTTTTCTTCGCCGACGCCATTGTGCTTCTCGATCACGTAGGAGAACGCGGAAGGTCTCGCGGGGCCGCGCCAACGCTCCCATTCCTCCTTGATCCGGGCCCGCTGGTCCGGTGTGCACGCGAAGTATTCTCGACGCGTGCGCCGCCATTGCTGCGCGTACAGATCCCGCATACGCTGCTCGGCCTCCAGGAACAACCGCTCGCGACGCGCCTGCTCTTCGTCCAGCGTCCGTGCGGGCGGTAGCTCAAGCTGCTCGCTGAACAGCGGATATGCATGCGCGAGCTTTTCGCGCTGTCGCTGCTCACGGCTGAGGAACAGTGCCTGACGGCGGCTCGTCCAGGAAAAACCTTCCGGCCGTGCCTGACGGTCAAATCGCATATGCCCTCCCCTTATGCAGCAAGGCGCTCGAGGACCGCCCGCGCGTAGGCGAGCGTGCCGTCCTTCGCCTGCAGGCGCCGTCCTTCGTTAAGCGCCGGGTTCACCAGTGCGTACTGAAGAATTGCACCGGCGCGCCAGTTACGGATCTCACTGAAACCCGATGCGATGGCGTCGTCAACATGCGTGACCCCGTCGATAACCGTGCCGTCAGTGCGCTTGTAACGCGCGCTCTGCGCCGCGTCGCGAGCGCGCTGCGCGTCCTCGGCCTTGCGCTTTTCCATCCTGCGCTGTTCATCGGCCTGTTCCCATTGAGCCTGGGCCGGCTCGTCGAAGCCACACAGCGAGAAGACAGCCCGGCGCCGAGCTTTCGCTTTGGCACCGCGCAGCTTCACGCCGTGAAACTCCTCCACGGCCCGCTTGCTGCTCTGGTTTCGCTCGTCCGTCGTGTCCAGAACGTCCAGCAGCTTCGCAATGTCGCGCTCCTCGATAGCCACAGCGAGGCGGTTAGCCCACTCATATGACTCGCGCCCATGTGAGAGAACCGCCATTTCGCATTCGAGCTTGTGCCGGCGTGCACTCATGCGGCCTTGCGCGCGCTCCATATCGGCCCGGTCCATCGCCTTGTCGCGCCGCGAGTCCGCCTGCAACTCACGCAGCCTCGCAGCAAAGTCGTTGACCGGCCGCCCGATTGCAACAGGCGTGTCGAACATTGCTGGCAACGGCTCGGCGTTCACGATCTGCGCATCGAACAGGGCATCTTCGACCTCGATATATCCTGCCGTTTCAGGCAAGGCTGCCGTGGCGGCAACGATAGCGTCAATGTTTTCCGCCGTGAGCGGTTGCTTCGCGTGACGCATGATCGAACTCACCCGTTGCAACCTGCTGGCAGACAGCCGTCCGCGGATTTCGCGCACGTCGAGAAGCGGTACCGCCCACTCGAGGTCATAACGGAAAGGCCGTTCCATCGCACGGTAGTCATCCATCACTGCGGCTGGGACGTCCTCGTTCCGAAGCAGAGCGTAAGCAAGGTGCACCTCGTGGCGGCCATTCACCTGGCCGCCGGCCACTGCTGGACCGCCGGAACCGAAGCCAAAGCGCGCCGTCGCCGCGTCATGGAACAGCGACGACAGATTGAAAAATTGTCGCGCGTCCCGGGCGGCCGCTTTTTCCGCGTCGATCTGGTTGGTCGGCAGGAAGCTCTGCGGCGCACGAGCCAGTTCGAAGAGGCCGAACACCTCCTCCCAGTGCGCCGGACGGATCTGCCACGGACGGGCCTGCTCGCCATAGGCTGACAACCAGAACGCGTGAACTTCGTCGAATAGCCGGTTGACGACCTCGGCGGCCGAACCGGCACATCGGATCGCCAGCGTGCCGTTGTAACGCGTGACGCTCGACGGAAGACCGTCGCTGAACAACGATATCGACGACGTCTCCGTCTCCTTCACGCGCTCGTTAGCGAACAGGGCGATGACGCCCGCGAGCGTTGCGACGGTGAATGTCTCATTGGGAATGGACAGTGTGTACATTGATGTTGGCTCCGCAAATGAAAAAGGGCCAACGTCCCCGATGGGATGTTGGCCCATCGGGGTAAAAAATTTAGGTTCTTCAGTCGATATCGAGCAGCCGCGACACCACCGCCGCTATCGACCACGCCTGGGAGCGTGACAGCGACTTGATGCGGATGAGCGGGACACTCTTCCACAACTGGGACTCACCATTTGTGGCCAGCTCCAGCACGTCGATGCGGATAACCCAGCCTTCGGAGTTGCCGCGCCCGACCGCCAGACTTACGCGGCGGGTTGACTCTTCGACAGGCCACGGGGCCGACGGCCCAAGGCCAAACCTGTCAGGACAATCCTCGTCAATAAAATTGGCGTGCGTCACCCATTCGGGTTCTATCTCGGTACGGTGCAACGCACGTGAAATCTGTTCTGCAACGCTGCCGACGGTCGCACGGACCGTATCAAACGGGGCGGCCGCCAGTGCAACCGGCAAATCAAGGATCTCGGACATAGGGGGGCCATAATCGGCATAGGGGACGGCCATGAGACCGTACCCCTGCCACACCACCCGGCATGCGGGTCCGCACCGGGCGGTTCGGGAAGTTGAGGTTAGGAGAGTCGGGGCACGCCCAGCCGGTCGAAGTATGCG
>Ga0255336_101931_pt1 | contig 12181 bp, 11 predicted proteins | sample MeOH1_35cm_T3_17_FD_189102 | JGI IMG/M metagenome (GOLD analysis project Ga0255336, IMG submission 189102) | Sandy soil microbial communities from University of British Columbia, Vancouver, Canada - MeOH1_35cm_T3_179 | ecosystem: Engineered > Artificial ecosystem > Sand microcosm > Unclassified ...
GCTTAGCAGGGGTGAGTACTACAGTTTCCTATCCAGCGAAGACCTCACACAGAGCTTTGACAGATGAAGAACTTAAAAGTGCTGGAATTTCAAAGGGCTTAATTAGAATTTCAACAGGTCTTGAAGATGCAGAGGACATAATACAAGAATTTAAAAAAGCACTAGATAAAAATTAAATGATAGTAAACTTCTTTTAAATAGAGTATCAAAATATTTTAGACACTTAAGTAGGTTGAAACGGCAAAAACCGCAAAGGAAAATATATAAAAATTTCCTTCCGCGGTTTTTGTGTTCTCAGTCTATTTAAGCGTCTAAAAATACTTCCTTCTGAATTCTAATAAATAAATCAAGTGGAAGGCACTGTTTTTCTCATTAACTACAGCTGCTGCCGCTTGGGCTATACACATCAAAGAAGTCACCAAAAACTCCCTTTCTATGGATTAATTTTACATTGTCAAATGCAAAGGAAATATCCTTTTCAGCTACAATTTTAATTCCGTCAAGTTCAATAACGTCGTCATTTTCTGTTTGTTCGTCCAGAACAACTCCAAAGGTTGGACCGCCTCAGCCAAAACCTTTTATAGATAATCTCACTGCAGTTTTGTTTCTTTTCTCCAAGTTTTGCTTAAGGGCTTCTTTAGCGGCGTCATCTATAATAACATTCATGATAACTCCTCCTTATAAAATTTTAATTACCCCATGGGGGTATGCTATATTATTAGTATATTACTCTAATAATAGTATGTCAATTATTTTTATAAAAGTTACTAGCAAATTTTATAAGTATATTATACATAGAGAATCTTAATTCTTTACATCATTATAAAAAAATAAAAATTAATTTTTAATATTTTATTCATATTTTACATATATTTATACATAAAATATACTTTGTGAATTAGAAGATGTATATTGGTGAAAACTAATATGAATGATTTAAAGGAGATAACGTTTCAAATAATTCATTTCTTTTTCTGATTTTAATGCTAAAATTTTATTTTAATAACATAATTTTAAAAACAATTGCAGGATATTAAATTTTATTTTCATTTTATATTTTCATTGTATAAAACTTAGTAATTTATATGGCTTTTTTATGGGAATACTTATACATTTTTCTTAAAAATGAAACTATTGACAAGGATTTTATGCTAATGTACTATGAAAGTGCAAAATTGAAATAATATAATAAATATGAAGGAGGATGCTGGAAGAGGCTATAGAAGAGTAGTAGCATCTCCAAAGTCAATAGATGTAATAGAAAAAGATATAATTAAGGAATTAGTTGATAATGGAACATTAATTTTAATAAAAATAAAATAGCAATAATTGCATCATTGAAGATGGCAAAGGAAGCTTTAAGAGGTGCCTCAGGTACAAAAATAGTATCAGAATAAAGAGGGGATAAGGATGGAAAGAAAAATTAAGGTATACTCTGAAATAGGTAATCTTAAGACAGTACTTCTGCATAGGCCGGGAGGAGAAATTGAAAATTTGATTCCAGAGCATTTATCAAGATTGTTATTTGATGACATTCCATTTTTGAAGGTGGCAAGAAATGAACACGATAATTTTGCAAAAGTACTTTCTGATAATGGAGTAGAAGTATTATATCTTGAAAAATTGGCAGCACAAGCTATTAAAAATAATGAAATCAAGGAATTGTTTTTAGATGAAGTAATAGTAGAAAGTCAGATCAAAGACGAAGAAATAGCTAAAACATTGAAGGATTATTTTAAGGCTTTACCTCAAAAAGAGATGATAGATAAGGTTATGGCTGGAACTAGAAAAAAGGAAATAGGGCTTAGTGAAGAAAATGACGATTATCCGTTTATAATGGAGCCTATGCCAAACTTATATTTTACTAGGGACCCATTTGCTGCTATGGGAAGTGGAATAACCTTAAATCATATGAGAAATCATATAAGGCACAGAGAAACTATTTTTGGTAAGTATATTTTTAAATATCATCCGGATTTTAAAGATTCAAATATTCCACTTTGGTATAACAGAGATGACAGCTACAGCATAGAAGGCGGAGATGAATTAATCCTTTCTGATGAGGTTATAGCTATAGGCAATAGTGAAAGAACAAGCACCGAGGCAATAATGCAGGTAGCTAAAAGACTCTTTGAAGAAAAAGAAAGCTTTAAAACAGTATTGATGTTCAACATACCTAAATCTAGAGCGTTTATGCATTTAGACACTGTATTTACTATGATAGATTATGATAAATTTACAGTTCATGAAGGTATAGAAGGAAACTTAAAGGTTAGTGCTATTAGCTATGATTATAAAAATAAAGAACTTATAATCGAGGAAGAAGAGGACAGTCTTGAAAGAATATTATCTAAGCATTTAAAGAAAGATATTACCCTTATCCGGTGCGGCGGCGGTGATAGAGTTATTTCAAGAAGAGAACAGTGGAATGATGGTTCTAATACTCTTGCCATATCTCCAGGAACAGTTATAACCTATGAAAGAAATTACATTACAAATGAAATATTAGATAAGCACAATGTAAATGTTATATCAATTCCTTCAGGAGAACTTAGCAGGGGAAGAGGCGGTCCAAGATGTATGTCTATGCCTTTTGTTAGAGAAAAAATTTAATATAGCTATGCTGAATAAATAACATTAAAAATTAAGAATGAGAAAATAAAGGGGAGAAAAAAATGTATAATTTAAGAAATAGAAGCTTTTTAACATTAATGGACTTTTCACCAAAGGAAATAAACTACATGCTTGATTTAGCAAGGGATTTAAAAAGAGCTAAATATGCAGGGACTGAACAGCCAAAATTAAAAGGTAAGAATATAGTTTTATTATTTGAAAAAGACTCAACTAGAACTAGATGTGCATTTGAAGTTGCAGCTTTAGATCAAGGAGCACATGTAACTTATCTTGGTCCAACAGGAAGCCAAATGGGAAAGAAGGAATCCATTCCTGATACAGCTAGAGTTCTTGGAAGAATGTATGATGGTATAGAATATAGAGGCTTTGCTCAAGCTACCGTTGAAGATTTAGCAAAATATTCAGGAGTGCCAGTTTGGAATGGATTAACTGATGCTGACCATCCTACTCAAGTTCTTGCTGATTTCTTAACCATTCAAGAACATCTTGAAAAGCCCCTTAATAAAGTAGTATTTGTTTATTCAGGCGATGGAAGAAACAATGTTGCCAATGCACTTATGATAGGTGCAGCTAAAATGGGTATGGATTTTAGAATGCTATCTCCAAAGGAATTATTCCCAAGTGAAGAATTACTTTCTAAGTGCCTTGAAGTTGCAAAAGAAACAGGAGCAAAAATCACTTGTACAGACAATATAGCTGAAGGCGTAAAAGGAGCAGATGTAATTTATACTGATGTTTGGGTATCCATGGGAGAACCAGATGAAGTTTGGGAAAGCAGAATAAAACTTTTAAAGCCATTCCAAGTAAATATGGAAATGTTAAAGCTTACAGGTAATGACAAGGTTATTTTTGAACACTGCCTACCAGCTTTCCATGACTTAAAGACTAAAGTTGGTAAAGATATAAATGAAAAATTTGGTTTAACAGCAATGGAAGTTACAGATGAAGTATTTGAAAGCAAGCATTCAGTTGTATTTGATGAAGCAGAGAATAGAATGCATACAATAAAAGCTGTTATGGTTGCCACCTTAGGAGTTTAATTAATATTAATAAACCTCTGAAGTTAAATTTAGAGGTTTATTTATTTAAAATAAGAGACTATTCCTTAACATTCTAGTTTAGTTTCTTTTCTTTGCTTTCATAAATTTTATTAAGAAATGTAGATTTAGTACGAAATATAAAGTAAAAACCAAAATACTGCAGAAATTAGGAGGAGTAGAAATGGCAAGGAAAAAAACTTTAAAAAAGCAGCTTATTACAGCAATGCTGATATTAATACTATTGCCTATTGTAATAATTTCAGTATTAATTTCTTATAGTACTGAAAAAACGTTAAATACTCAATTTAAAAATGAATTGATTGATAATGTTAAATGGAGTGAGGAAGTAATAAAATCAGAAAATAAGGCAAATATTGAAATAACAGATATGCTGTCACAAGATCCTAATGCACAATTTTTACTAAAAAATGCTGATTCACAGAAATGGCTTTTAGCTTCTTTCGATTCCTTTCTTTCTACCCATAAGGATATACAAAGTGTGTACTTTGGGGTAAAAGATGGAAGGATGCTTTTAAAGCCCCAGGAGCATTTGCCTGAGGGTTATGACCCAAGAAAAAGGGATTGGTATACCTTAGCTTTAAGTAACGATGGACAAGTTGTCACTACTGACCCATATGAAGATGCTATTAAAAAGGGTACTTATGTAATTACCTATGCAAAGGCTGTTAAAGATCCTCAAACAGGAGAAGTAAATGGAGTAGTAGCCATAGACATTAAGCTTGAAACCTTATCTAGCACTATTTCAAAATTTAAAATAGGGGAAAATGGGTTTGTTGCAATTGTAGACAAAACCGGTAAAATTATATCTAATAAAGATGCTAATATGTTAGGAAAAACATCAAAAGAAGAGAAATGGATAGATGAAATTTTATCTTCAAAACAAGCTAATGGTGAATATAATGTAGGTGGTCAAAAGTTAATTACATATAATATAGAAGATAAACAAACTGGCTGGAGAATAATAGGATTATTACCTAAAAGTGAGATTTCAGCTCACATTTATCAGCAAAGATATTTATCCGCTGGTATTGCTGCCATTTTCCTCTTAATAGCGTTTGCTATTGGTTTAATGGTATCTAATTCTATTACAAAGCATATAATAGGGTTAGCAAATCTTCTTAATAGAGTTAAAGATGGAGATTATACTGTAGCTATTGAGAAAAGTAAAAATATAAATTATGAAATTGAAGTTATATCTGACTCTGTTGACCTTGTGCTAAAGGAAATGGTTAACATAATTAAAAACGTTCTAAAAACCTCCAAGAATATTAAAGAGTCTGCAGAAGCTTTGGTTGCTGTCACTGAAGAGTCAAGTTCAGTAGGTGAAGAAGTGTCAAGAGCAGTCCAGCAAATTGCGGGAGGAGCCTCTTCTCAGTCAGAGAATCTTGATAATAGCTCTGCCGTTGTTAGTGAACTTGGTGATAAGGTGGTTATTGCTAGAAATAACAGTATTATTATGATGAACGCTTCTAGCAATGTAAGAGAAGCTACAAAAGAAGGAACTTTTAATGTGGAAACCTTAAAAGAAACCTTTGAAGAAGCTTCCAAAGCAAATAAGGAACTTCAAGCCCAAATAGAAGATTTAGCAAATAAATCTAATAGAATTGGTGCAATTACAGATACAATAAAGTCAATAACAGAACAAACAAGTCTTTTATCATTAAATGCAAGTATAGAAGCAGCTAGAGCAGGTGAGGCAGGTAGAGGCTTTGCAGTTGTTGCTGATGAAGTAAGAAAACTGGCAGATCAATCAGCCGGCTCAGCACTTGAAATAAACGATGTTATTACTGAAATTAAGAGTAGTGTAGCAGTAGTGCTTGAAAGAATAGAACAATCAATTACATTAAATGAAAAATCAGAAGAAAAAGTTTTAGTTACAAGTTCAAGCTTTACAAAGATAGAAGAAGCGGTGTTAGAACTTGAGCAAAATATACATGTAGTTGATAAAACACTTGAAGGAATCAGCGTAAATACAGATAAAGTATTTCAATCTATTACAGAAGTTGCAGCAGTAGCTCAGGGGACAGCAGCTACAGCAGAGGAGGTAAGTGCTTCCTCAGAAGAGCAAGCAGCAGGGCTTCATGAGGTGGTAGCTTCAGCAGAACAATTAAATATACTTTCTGAAAAGTTGGATGAAATGGTTATAAAATTTAAAATAGAATAAGAAAAAATAAGATGCACCTTGTGAGATAAGTATAGAAAGGACTATGCTTTCCTACAGGGTGCATTTTGTGGAATATATTATATATAATTTGTGTAGATTTAGAAGGAGTTTGAAATGATTCATTTAGAGCAAAAGCCAATTAAAAGATCAAATATAAGATTATTTCTGGGAAAGAACTATTTTGTTTTTAGAAGGTACATAAAATGGTATTTAGGCAGAAATAGATATGCAAATACCATAAGGAAAGAAATTTTATCAAACAGTATATTTACACATAGTACACCTCTTTTAAGAAAGCTTAAAGATGTTGAAATGTATCTGCAATATAACAAGATTACAAATCTTAAAATAGCAGTAGAAAAGCTTAATGGATTAATTTTAAAACCTGGTGAAACCTTTTCTTATTGGAGGCTAATTGGTAAACCATCCTATAAGAAAGGCTATCTCGATGGACTAATATTATGTCCTAATGGCAGCTTTAAGCCAGGGGTAGGCGGCGGCTTATGCCAGCTTTCAAATCTAATATATTGGATGACTCTGCATACTGCTCTTACTGTAACTGAGAGATACAGGCACAGTCATGATATTTTCCCTGATGTAAATAGAACACAACCCTTTGGCAGCGGGGCTACTTGTGTCTATAATTATATGGACTTACAAATATATAATGGAACAGATACTGAATTTCAGCTATTGCTTCAGGTTACAGAGGATAGATTAAAAGGTGAATGGAGAGGCAGCAGCCCTATTAAGTATTGCTATGAAATATATGAAAAAGAGCATTCCATAGCACCAGCTTTTTAAAGTAATCCCTTATTGTAGTAAATTGTTATGTAATAATGAATAGATTATAATAAATTATAGAATAATTATGTTAAAAGGAGAAATTAATAAATGAATGAAGTTTTAAAAAAGCTAAAACTAACAATACAAAATCCAGTTTTAATATTAAATGCTCCAGATGAATATATAAATATAATGGAAGATATAGAGTCAGAGGTGCATACTGAGATTAAAGAAAAATATAAGTTTATTCAATTGTTCGCTAGAGGCATTGCAGAGGCAAAAGAGAATATAGGAGCTTGTATAGAAGCCTTAGATGGAGATGGTTACCTTTGGATTTGTTATCCAAAAGGAAGTTCTAAAAAATATAAATCAGATTTAAACAGAGACACTACACAGGTCATTACTGAAAAGTATAATTTTCAAGGTGTAACTCTTGTTTCCATTGATAATGATTGGTCTGCTTTTAGAATAAGACATATTGATAATATAAAATCATTAAAAAAATAATAATCAAATAAGAAAGCTGGGGAAAAGATGAAGGTTTTAGTTACTGGAGGAGCAGGATATATAGGAAGCACAGTATGTTCAGCTCTTATTGACAAGGGACATACTCCAATAATTTTAGATTCTTTAGTTACTGGCAGAGAGGAATTCACAAAGAATAGAATTTTTTATAAAGGTGATATTTCAGACGGGAAGCTTTTGAATAAAATATTTAAAGAGCACCCAGAGATAAAATATGCTGTGCATTGTGCTGCCTTAATAATTGTTCCCGAATCAGTAGAACACCCTTTTGAATATTATAGAGAAAATGTTACAAAATCATTAGAATTATTTAGCAACTTAAATAGACTTGAATGTAAAAACATTATCTTTAGTTCCTCAGCATCTATATATGATGATATAAAAGGCTTTATGGTTACTGAAGAATCAGCAATAAACCCACGAAGTCCATATGCTAGTACAAAGTATATGATGGAAATGATATTAAAGGACTTTTGCAATGCCTACGGAATGAGAGGAATTGCATTAAGATATTTTAATCCTATAGGGGCAGACCCTAAGTTGAGGAGCGGAGTTCATGTTCAGTTTCCATCACATGTACTTGGAAAGCTTGTAGATGTAGCTTTGGGAATAAACCCGACCTTCTACATTACTGGAACAAACTATGACACTCGTGATGGCTCAGGAATTAGAGACTACATACACGTTTGGGATCTTGCAAAGGCTCATGTTAAAGCAATTGAAAGTTTTGAAGATGCATTTAAAAAAGCAGGAAATCCAGAATATTTAGCAATAAATCTTGGAACTGGAAGAGGTGTAACAGTTAAGGAATTAGTAAATGCCTTTGAAAAAGTTTATAATAGAGTTATAAATAAAGTAGAAATTGCACCAAGGCTGGGAGATGTTCCAGGAGCATATGCAAATGGTGATAAAGCTTTATATCTTTTAGATTGGAAAGCGGAGAAGGAAATAGAAGAGGGTATTGCCGATGCAATTAAGTGGGCAGAAATAAGAGAAACTATAATTAAATATTAATATAATAAAGAGAGTTTTTTATTAAACTCTCTTTATAGCTAGAAATTGAAATAGCAGGGTCTAACCCCTGCTATTTCAATTATTAATTAAGCAACTTTATTGTTCTTTTCAGCTGCAATTTTTTTTGTGTAACTGTTATGCATTAATACTGCAACAATTCCGAAGAATATTGGTCCGGCTATTTGCCAGATTGTTGTTGCCATATCGTTATCTTGTAAAGCAGGTTGTATTATTGAGAAGAAGTTAGCAAAACCTACTGTGAATGTAACTATTACTCCCCATATTAAAGCTGAATTATAACTCTTATATACTTCGAATGGCTTTTCAATATCCTTCTTCTTCTTGAAGAATATAAAGGCAACTGATAAGAACATGTAAGGAATAGTCATAGCTACGTTAGTCATATTAACTAATATATCCCAGAACTTAGACATTGAATTTCCACCGAAGGAAACAAGTGCTATCATTACTATAACTAGTATACATTGAATCCACATAGCGTTTACTGGCATTCCATCTTCTTTTCTAGTATGACCAACTTTTCCAGGCCATAATCCTTCTGGAGTACCATCAATCATTTGCTTAAGTGGAGCATAAGTTAATGTGAAGAAGGCTCCTGTAAGTGCTAAGAACATTGAAAGTCCAACATATCTAGCTACACCGTGTGATAAAGCTATACTAGTAGCTTCACTAGCACCAAATGCATGACCCAAAGAATATCCTAAATTAGACATTACTATATAACTTGCGTTACCAAGTGTAACACCTTTAACGGACATAACTGCTGACCAGTTAGTGAATACACCAACCATTAATATTAACAATGAATATCCAACAGCTATAACACCAGCAGAAATAATAACGCCCTTAGGGAATGTTTTTTCTGGGTTTTCTGTTTGGTCAACAAGTCCACCAACTGCTTCTATACCACCATATGCAAATAATGCATAAACTACGAAGGCAAATGATGAAATAATGTTTCCAGCATATTTAGGGTTTGGTGTTGTAGTAAAGGATTTTAAACCTTCGATTGGTTGAGCAAGATGTCCGCCACTTGCTATAAATACTATTATAGCGCCAAGTAACACAACAATGTTAATTAAAACAACAGCTGTTCCGCCTACTGAAGTTATCTTCTTTATTTTGTCAACACCCTTAGTTGATACGTAAGTAACTAGTATGAACCATAGAATTCCCAGGATTCCTAATGTCTTAGGTCCAGTTAATCCGTGAATCCCAAGAAAAGCCCAGTCTTTAGTTGTATCCTTACCAAATATAGCATTTGATATTGGAACCCAGATACCAGATGATACGTTAACCATCCAAATTACATAGGAAGAAAACCACATAAAGGTTCCTATGAATGCGAATTTTGGGCCAACGGATTTTTCCATCCAAGAGTAAATTCCACCTTTTTCATTTTTGAAAGCTGCACCGAACTCAGCCATCATTAATGCAAATGGAACGAAGAAAGTGATTCCTGATATAATATACCATGGAATTGCAGCATATCCCATTTTATAGAAAGATCTTGGAATATTGTTAAAGCCGTAAACTGATGTAAATATCATCAATACTAAGGATACTAATGATAATTTTTTGGTAGCGTTTACATTAGAAGACATTTTATCTTCCCCCTCTAATTAAATATGATAATTTCTTAAGCCTTTAGCTTGATTTTAATTATATACGTTAATTTTAAATAATGCAACAAAAAAAACTATATTTTTATGTTTTTCGATATTACAACTAATTTCATTGTTCCGATTTTTGAAAATATTGCAATATAATTAAACAAATTGGTTCAAAAACATGACTTTAATTATAGCATATTTAATTAAAAATGCAATATTAATTTCAATATTAATTCAAGATAATATATTTTTATAGATTTAGGAAATTAGATACAATATCTAAATAATTTGGTATTAGAATTTAACTTAGTTGTAGACACTCATATTAGATTAAATTACATAATTATTTGATGAAAATAATTAGATTAAATTAGAAAAGAAGAAGCAGCATATTCTATAAAATATAACTAATTTGAATAATAGAACTATACTATATTAAATAATAGAGTTATAATTACAAAGTGAATTATACTAAGGAAGGGTGTTTTTAATATGAGTAAAAAAATAATTAGTACAGAAAAGGCTCCAGCTGCAATAGGACCATATTCTCAAGGAATTAAAGCAGGGAATTTAGTATTTACATCTGGGCAACTTCCAATAAACCCTGTAACTGGAGTAATGACAGAAACTATAGAAGAGCAGACAAAGCAATCACTTGAAAATGTGAAGGCAGTAATTGAAGCTGAAGGTTTAAGCTTAAGCAATGTAATTAAAACCACTGTATTTTTAAGTGATATGAATAATTTTGCTAAAATGAATGATATATATAAAGAATATTTTAAAGTAGAGGCACCTTCTAGAAGTGCAGTTCAGGTAGCTAGATTACCAAAGGATGCTCTAGTAGAAATTGAAGCAATTGCATATTGCGAATAACAAATAAAGAGGATATCTTAAAATAAACTTTTATTTTAAGATATCCTCTTTTATTTAAACTTTTTTATCTAAAATAATGCCGCGGCCTGTGTCCCCGTATGTTAACTGAGTTTTAAGTTCTTCGATATAGTTTATATCCTGAAGTTCTGAAGTTTCTGTTTTTATAATAGGCTTTTTTCTTTTTTTTCTGCCATTATTTCTATTTTTTGGTTTCTCAATTATGGTAGAAATTCTTTCTGCAGGCTTCACCTCTTTCGACATATAAACCATATCCTTTCATAAATTTATTTATTTGTATTAATTATCGTAATAATAAAAAATACTTTAATAGTATTTTTATAGTACTAGCATTATTAGCATTTTTATTCTTAAAACATTAAAGATATAATAATAAATTATCGAAATGTTGTGGAAAAATATTCTATTTTATGGTAATATTATTATTAGATGTTTATTTATTACTATTTAAAATTATTTAAATTCTGTAATTTTACAATAATGGGGGAATTATTTTGATTGGGGTTATAGAAAATAATATATATGAAGACCCTTTAACAGGGCTGTCTAATTTTTTTAAGTTCATTGAAACTGATGCAAAGGTAATGTTTGCAGGTAACGGTTCAGTTGTCATATTTGATATGGTAAGGTTTGAAAAAGTTAACTCTCACTACGGGAGGGATGTTGGAGATCTCTTTTTAATTAATTTTTCCAATATCTTAAGAAATATGCTAATTGGTTTTGAAGGTGTTCTTAAGTTTAGAACTCATGGAGATGAGTTTACAATAATTCTGCCAAACTTCACTGAAAGTGAAGCTGAAGAATTGGCACAAATTATAAAAGAACAGTATAAAAATACTATGAGAGATTTAAATTTTGAAGATGCTGATGTACATATGTTAGTTTTAAATTACTCTGATAATATAACTTCAATTGACAAATTTTATCAATTAATGTTTTTTAAATCTTTTAAAGAGAGTGAAGGTCCTAATAATAAATATAGTGGAAGAAAAGTAGTTGAAAATATAGTGGGTAACTTTACTAACAGAATTAAGGAGACCTTATCATTATTAAATGATGCCTATAATTTAGCTTTAACTGATGATATATCTGAATTACCAAATCAAAGGGCGGCAAAGATATATTTAAAAAACTTAATTAAAGAATGCTGCAAATCAAGAAATAAATTTAGTATATTATTTATTGATGGTGATAATCTAAAAAGATATAATCAAATCAGTTATTCTGCAGGAAATGAAATGATAAAATCCTTATCAGTTGTTATTTCAAGCTCTCTCAGAAAAAATGACAGGATTTTCAGATGGCTCACGGGAGATGAGTTTTTAGTTGTTCTTGAGGACATAGATTGCGAAGATGAAGAAAGATTAGCTGAAAGAGTTAGAAGTACAGTGGAGGAAAGTACAATTAATTGGACATACCCAATAACTGTATCTATAGGAGTTGCTTCCTTTCCTGAGGATGGAAATACCATG
>Ga0255336_101932_pt1 | contig 12180 bp, 11 predicted proteins | sample MeOH1_35cm_T3_17_FD_189102 | JGI IMG/M metagenome (GOLD analysis project Ga0255336, IMG submission 189102) | Sandy soil microbial communities from University of British Columbia, Vancouver, Canada - MeOH1_35cm_T3_179 | ecosystem: Engineered > Artificial ecosystem > Sand microcosm > Unclassified ...
GCAGATCGCGCGTAAAGCCAAACTGTTCAAAGTGAATGTTGCCGAGCGTGCGCGCCTTCTGATACAGAGTTCGCGCAATCTCCCGTCCCGTCGAGTCTCCGTCCGCGTGCAGCACGCGATTCCGCGAGTGCGCGCCCTCTCGCGTAAACGCCAACTCCCCCTGTGCGTCGCGATCGAAGCGCACTCCCCAATCCAGCAGTTCCAGAACGCGCGTCGGCCCTTCCGTCACCAGAATGCGTGCGGCATTGTTGTCCACCAGTCCCGCGCCTGCTGCCAGAGTGTCCTGCAGATGAATGTCCGGCGAGTCATCGGGGCCGAGCGCCACAGCGATCCCACCCTGCGCATATTGTGTGTTCGATTCGGTCAGCTCTTGCTTTGCAAGGCACAGCACGGAACCGCATTGGTTCAGCTCGATGGCAGCTCTCAGTCCGGCAACACCGGCTCCCACAACAATAAAATCGAAAGAAGAGTTCATGGCGACCTTTGATGGTAACACCAGGAAACACCACACATCGCTGCTGCGGTAAGATAGAGACTTGATCCGCATCGGAATTCAAACTCGAAGCAAGTCCTACGACGTCGTCATCGAGCAGGGCCTCTTACGCTCCGCGGCTACCTATATTCGCGAAACGCTACCCACGGCCAGGCACTTCGTCATCATCACTTCGGCACCTATTCGCAAGCACTGTGGCAAGTTGTTGATTGACTCCTTCGCCTCTGACAGCGCAAAGGTCGATGTCCTGGAAATGCAGGATGGCGAGCGGCGCAAGACCCTCGCCACCATCGAGAGCCTTTCCAGCGGACTCGTCCGCCTTAAGGCAGACCGCAACACCGTGCTCATCGCGCTTGGCGGTGGAGTTGTCGGCGACGTCGCCGGATTCCTCGCCAGCATCTACATGCGTGGAATCCGTTTCATCCAGATTCCGACCACGTTTCTCTCACAGGTCGATTCCTCGGTTGGCGGCAAAACCGGCGTTAACCTCACCGTGGGCAAGAACCTTGTGGGCACTTTCAAGCAGCCCGAACTCGTTCTCGTTGACCCGCAAGTGCTCAGCACCCTCCCTGAGCGCGAATATCGTTCCGGCCTGTACGAGTCGCTCAAAGCAGGAGTCATTCGCAATCCTCGCATCTTCGAGTTCATGGAGCAGAATCGCGCCCAGATTCTCTCCAAGCATCCCGGCGCGCTTGAGTGGCTGATTTCCGAGTCTGTCCGCGTCAAAGCCGATGTTGTCGGGCAGGACGAAGAAGAGCACGGCCTGCGCAAGATTCTCAACTACGGACACACCATCGGCCACGCCCTCGAAGCCGAAACCGGCTACAAAGTATTTCTCCACGGAGAGGCCGTCGCCTGGGGCATGGTAGCCTCGGCCATGATCGCCGTTGGGATGCAGAAGACCTCGCCCGCTGAGGCGCAGCGCATCATCAGCCTGGTACTAGCCTATGCCGCTCTGCCGCCTGTCGAAGCGCGTCCCAAGTCAATCTTCCGCCGCCTCGCTAGCGACAAGAAAACTTTGGACGGGCAGGTTCACTTCGTTCTTCCCATCAATGTAGGTCAGGTGGAAGTCGTTACCGATGTGCCCGAACGAGCCGTGCTCCAGGTGGTTGCCGAGCTACGCGACCTCTCCCGAGCTTGAGCCGTGTCGGAATCGAATCAAGAATCAGAACGGAATGAATCAATGGATAAGCTGAAACAGGTGCCGCCCAGCGCAATGCTGCCCAGCACGCCGGGTGCCCGGGTAGAAGCTGCGCAAGACCAGAAAGCCGCCGCCAACGCCGTGCGCCAGATGTTCTCCAGCATCGCGCCTCGTTATGACCTGCTCAACCACGTGCTTTCGTTCAATGTGGATCGTTATTGGTGGTGGCGCACCGCGCGCCGATTCCGCCACATTCTTCGCCGCGCCGATGCTTCTGTCCTCGACCTCTGCTGCGGGACTGGCGACATGACTTTTGCGCTTTATCGGCAGGCCGGGGACGCGGGTGCTTCCATCGTAGGCGCTGATTTTGCTCACCCCATGCTTTGCCGCGCCATCCAGAAAAGCGCAGGCCGCCCCTTGCAATGGGTGGAGGCCGACGCTCTTCAAATGCCTTTTGCCGACGCCCGCTTCCACCTTGTCACCTCGGCCTTCGGTTTCCGAAATCTTGCCAACTACGACGCCGGACTTCGCGAAATAAATCGCGTTCTCGCCCCTTCTGGCGAAGTAGCGATTCTCGATTTCGGAGAGCCCAAAGGTCTCCTCGGCAAGTTCTATCGCTTCTACTTCCGCCGTGTTCTACCTGCCATCGGAACCATTCTCAGTGGGACCAAAGGCCCTTACGCATACCTCCCGGCCAGCGTAGCGCGTTTTCCACAACCGCCGGAGATGCTCGCCCGCATGAAAGCCGCAGGATTCCGCGAAGTCAACTACACTCCATACACGTTCGGGGTTGCCGGAGTGTTCTGGGGTAAAAAATAAGGCAAAAATAATGTCAAGAAGTAACGGAAGCGTTATTCCAAAGGTGTCCAAGGCCATCGCAGCTCTCCATATGTCCTGCCGAGCCGTTTCTCCCAGAATGAATAACGCGCCTGCACTTGGCATCGCTGTTCTGCCACGATAAGCTCATTGCATGGTTAGCACGGCGATCGATCATGAGCTCATGCGTAGTGAGAAGCAGCGCGTGGCGCGCAACAGTGTCTTGGTCGCTGTCATCATCACTGGTTTCAAGTTTGTAGTTGGATTTTTCAGCGGTAGTCTCGGCATCCTCTCGGAGGCCCTGCACTCATCGCTCGATCTTGTCGCCGCCATCGTAACCCTGGTTTCCGTTCGGGTCAGCGACAAACCTGCCGATGCCGACCACCAGTATGGACACGGCAAAGTCGAAAACTTCTCTGCCTTCATCGAGACTGGACTGCTGCTTTCCACCTGTGTCTGGATCGTCTGGGAAGCCATCCACCGACTCTTCTTCCGCACCGTGGAAATCGAGCCGACAATATGGGCCGTTCTCGTCATGGGCCTATCCATCGTTCTCGACTACGGTCGTTCCCGCTCCCTCAAGCGCGTTGCGGATAAGTATTCCAGCCAGGCGTTGCAAGCCGACGCCCTTCATTTTGCCACCGACATCTGGTCCAGCTCTGTCGTCATCGCCGGTCTCGCTTTTGTCTGGGCTGGCCGACATTTTCATGTGCCGTGGCTTGCGAAAGCCGATCCGATTTCTGCGCTCGGCGTCGCTGCCATCGTCGTTTATGTCAGTTGGCGGCTCGCACGCGAAACCCTGGACGCGCTACTCGATGCGGCGCCATCCGGCATTCGCAATGAGATCATCAGCCAGGTCCGCAGTGTTCCCGGAGTGCTTGGAATCGAGCGGGTCCGCATCCGCAAAGCGGGCAGCCGTTACTTTGCCGATGTCGCCGTGGGTTTGGCGCGCAACGTAACTTTCCAGGCCTCTGATGCCGTCGTTTCTCAGGTTCGCCAGCGCATCCACAACCTGCTCGGTGACTCCGACGTGCTCGTCAACGCCGTGCCGCGCGAAGTCATAAACGAGAGCACTTTTGATCGCATCCGCGCCGCCGCTCTGCGCAACAACCTCATGGTGCACGACATCAGCGTGCAGGATCTCGAAGGCGACATTCATGTCGAGTTACACGTCGAACTCGACGAGAACATGTCGCTGATTGCCGCGCATGACCGCGTCACCGCCCTCGAAGCCGACATCCGCTCGCACGTCCCCGAGATCACTTCCATACTCACTCACATCGAGAGCGAACCTGCCACCATCGAAACCAGCGATGAGATCGTTCAAGATCGCGCTTTGGAAGAGAAGCTCAAAGCAATTGGTTCCTCTTTCCCCGATGTAGTCGATGTTCACGAGATCATCCTTAAGCGAGTTCGCGAGCACCTGTTCCTCTCCTGCCACGTGACCATGCAGGACTATCTCCCCTTGTCGCAGGTGCATGAGGTACAAACTGCATTGGAGATCAAGTTCAAGTTGGAGGCGCCGCAACTGTTTCGCGTGCTCATTCATCCAGAGCCGCAAACCGACAATAGGCGCTAGTAGTTCAAAGGAGCGTTTATGCAGGCAAGCGTAACTTGGGTTACTGGAAATGCTGCTGGAGATGCGAATGAAGACCGCTTCATCGGTGTTGCCACGAGCGGGCACGCCGTCGTCGTCGATGTCAGCCAACTGAAACTCGCCAATAGCCCTTTGGAACTCGTACTCATCGGACTCTGCGGCTGCACCGCCAGCGACGTTCGAACCATTCTCCACAAGAAGCGCGAGTCCTTTTCACTGCTTGAGGTTCGCGCAATTGCCGAGCGTGGTGATGAGCCTCCTCGCGTATTCACCGCAATCAAGCTCCTATATCGCATCAGCTCCACCGTTACCCACAAGGCAATGGAAGACGCCGTGCGACTGTCAGAAGAGAAGTACTGCTCCGTCGCTCAGATGCTCCAGAAAACTGCAAAGATTACCGCCGAGATCGAGTACGTCGATTGATGCTTCGCTCAAAACGCCGATCGACAGCTAGTTGGCAACGATGAGCCAAGGCTCCCGCGCTTTTCGCCCATCATCTCTCATTGGATATCTCTGCATCGGCGGAGCTGCTCTCTGCTGGGCGATTTCTGCCACCTTGGGCCGGGCCGTCTTCACCGGACGCCTCCATTTGCTCGGAACCGCCGTTCCCTCCGTTCCGCCGCTCATGCTTGCGCAGAGTCGCACGACCTTTGCTGCCCTCGTTCTCTTTCCCGCGCTTCTTCTCGCCCGCGGCTCCGCTGCCGTACGCATGAGGCTCGTTGATATTCGCGATTGCGTGATCGTAGGCACGCTGGGAATTGCCGGTTCCAATTACTTCTACTATCTCGCCATTCAGCGCACCAGCGTCGCCACGGCCATCATCCTGCAATACCTCGCCCCTGTTTTCGTCCTCTGCTGGATGCTCTTCCGCCACCTCCAGCCTCCAACCCCGTCCCGTATCGGAGGAGTCCTCGTAGCCGTCGCCGGTTCCGTGCTGGCCATCGGCGTGGTAAGCCACTCCGGTGGTTTCCCTTGGCTCACCATCATTCCCGGCCGGATCCGTTTCGATCTCATCGGAGTCATCGCCGCCTTGGTTGCCGCTCTCTCATTCGCCTTCTACAACGTCTATGGCCGACACCTCGTAGAGTCTCACGACCGATGGACTGTACTAGCCTGGGCCTTGGCCGGAGCTGCCGTCGGCTGGGTCTTCATCAACCCGCCCTGGAAGATCATCGCCGCACACTACAACCGTCCGCAGTGGGCTTTCATGGCGCTGTTCTCCATCACTTCCATCCTCGTGCCGTTCTCCCTCTACTTCGCTGGCTTGCATCATCTCGATGCCACGCGCGCCATCGTCACCAGTTGCCTGGAGCCGGTCTTTTCCATCCTGATCGCAGCGCTTGCCCTGGGAGAATTAGTCGGAAAGATTCAGATTGCGGGAATTCTGCTCGTCCTGGCTTCGACGGTTCTAGTGCAGCTTGAAGCGAAAATGAGCGGCAGTGCGCCGCCCTTCGAGCCCATGGAATAGTCTTTGTTTCTTCGCATCAGACCTTCTGTGTCTTCCTCACGCCTTCGCGAAGCCGGAAATATCTCTGCGCGCGTACCACATCCTTGCCGATCTGTTCTTTCAATGCTTCCGTCGTAGGAAACTTCTTCTCCGCCCGCAGTCTGCGAAGGAAACTCAATCGGATCGGTGTGTCGTTCGACAGATCGATAGGATGAAAATTCAAAATATAGCTTTCAATCGAAAACGAATCCGCTCCGAACGTCGGACGATTTCCAACATTCGTGACCGATTGGAAATATTCGCCATTGATCAGCATCTCCGTCACATACACGCCCATCGCCGGAGTCAGCTCTTCATACCGCGTCAGGTTCACCGTCGGAACTGCGTATTTCGTCCCATACCCGCGCCCCCGCCCCGGCGTGGAATCAATGCTGAACACGCGTCCCAGCAAATGACGCGCCATGCCCACCTCTCCACCCAGCAGCAGCGCCCTCACGTTACTGCTTGAGATCACGAACTCCCCCCAGGTCATCGGCTCATGTGCCACCACCGAAAATCCCAGCTTGGTGCCAAACTCCCGTAGCCTCTCGATGTCACCCTCCGCCTTGTGTCCAAAACGAAAGTTGAATCCCTCGTGGATTTCCACGGCATGCAATCGGCTCGACAGTATCTCTTCCGCAAACTCAAATGCCGGGATCAGTGACAGATCGCGCGTGAAGGGAAGTACCACGACCGCATCCAGCCCGGTCTGCGACAGCACTTCCATCTTGCGCTTCATCGGAGTAATCAGCGGAGGTCCCGCGTGAGGCCGTAAAATCCGCGCAGGATGGGGATCGAAAGTCACCAGCGCCGAGCGCGCCTTCAACTCCTTTGCGCGCTTGCAAATGGAGTCAATCAGCCTTCGATGCGCGCAGTGAATCCCATCGTAATTGCCGACGGTGACTACCGTTGGCCCAAAATTCTTTGGTATCTCTTCCAGCGATTCATACACCGTCACAGCTCAGTCTCCAGGTCGATTTCTACACGTAAGCCGTCGTAGGCCAGACGCACTTCTGGTGGGAGCATCTGGTTCGTCTCTTCGTGCGCCAGGTCGTGACTGATATGTGTAAATAGGGTCTGTTCCGCTCCAATACGGGCGGCAATTTTCAGCGAATTCTCAACCGTCGAATGCGTCGGATGTGGCTCGTGCCTCAGCGCATCCAGAAAGACAACGTCAACGCCTTGCAGCATTTCAATCGAGTTTTCCGGCACCGTGCTGAAATCCGTCAGATACGCAAATCGCCCGATCCGGTATCCAACGATCTCGTTATCCGGTCCGTGCATCACCGGCACCGGAATCACCTTCAAATCCAGCACCTCAAAAGGCTCGGAGATTTCCTTCAACTCCACCTTCGCAATGCCGCCATACTTGTAGTCGTCGTCGAAAACGTACTTGAACACCGACTGCAGAATGCGCGAAGTCTCCGCCGTCGCGTAGAGTGGAAGTCTCTTCCCACCCGTCACTCGCGGATATGTCAGAGGGCGCAAATCATCCAGTCCCAGAATGTGGTCCGCATGACCATGCGTGTACAGCACGGCGTCCAGCCTGTCTATACCCTCCCGCACCGCCTGCTCGCGGAAATCCGGCCCGCTGTCGATCAATATGCGATGTCCGTCCCACTCAATCATCACCGAGGGCCGCGTACGCCGGTCCTTCGGATCATCCGAGTGGCACACCGCGCAGTCGCAACCAATCGTGGGCACGCCCATCGAAGTAGCGCTGCCCAACACTGTCACCGTGCCTTTCTTCACTTGCGAGGAGCCCCCGGAGCGCCAGGTCCTTTCTGCATTGCCTCGCGCTGAATCATGTTTACAATTTCCATGTACGTCATCCGAAGCTGAAATACCGTATTGGTCAGGATCGCCTGTTCCTGCTCTGTCAGGTTGCCCTTTGTCTTCTCTTCCAGCACGGAAATCAAATCGATCATCTGCCGCAATCCCACGATATCGACGCGCCGTTCCGTGCCCGTCTCCATCGCTCCGGCATACATCATCGCCGTCTGCACCAGCATGTCCAGCAGATGAACAAACTGCATCTTCTCTCCGCCGAAAGCAGAGCGTTCCTTCTCCCCGTTGTATCCCGTCTCAGTAATCGGCTCCGCAACAAACGCTTCCTTTCGAGCTTCTTTCTGTGCTGGTTCAGCCTTCTGCTCAGGCTTTGCTGCTACTGCTTCGGGCTTTGCCGCCGGTTCTGGCGCAGCCGCGGGTGCCACCGACGCTTTCGCCGCCGGAGTTTCCACCGGCGCATCGGGGCGTGGCTCTCCATCTACGTTGAACTTCCGGCGATCTGTCACAACGAACTCTGGCTTCTTCTCTTTTTCCATCTCACTCTTCCCACGCGCAGATATGAATTCTTTAGATTAGAACTGAATCGGCAATGCCGTAAGTCTTACCACTCTTCCATCCGCCACTAAGTTCGTTTCTTCAGGATTGCTCTTAGCCGCAGCTTCTCGCCTCACATATCCCAGTGCCACGTTCCGTGCAACGCCATCCACCATCATCTCAGCGCTGCTCGTGATCTCGCCGGCTTCCTTATCCCCGGCCATCAGTTTGGTTCCACGAGCCAAAGCTTTGCCATCCACAATCAATCCAGAGAAGCGTCTATGCACCGCGCCTCTCGAATGAATGCGTTCCACGATCTCCTGCCCTATATAGCAACCCTTCGAGTGATGCAGCGCATATTCCTGCCCTGTCTCCTGCGGCAGCTCCCGCGCTCCCGTGTCCACGCCCACTCGCGGCAGCCCCAGCAGAATCCTCTGCCACTCCAGCGCCTCTGCCCCTGTAGGCGCCGCGCCCGCTTTCACCAGCGCGTTCCAGAACGCCTCAACATTGTCCGATGCCAGCCACAACTCGTACCAGTTCCTCACTTCGACCGGATCGCGCACCAGCGAATATCCCATCCCTTGCCAGCTACCATCCAGCACCTGTCCCGGCTTGGCCTCCCCCGCTTCGATCCCAATGCTCTTCAGCACCGAAACGGCCTCTGGCCCGCCCACGCCAATCGACGTCAGCCCTCCGCTGATGTCGCCCAGTTCCACATCGTCCATGATGATGTATCTGTCCAGAAAGTCACGCAGCGTCGAAATCTGGGCTACCTCGCTCTCCAGCACATAGAACTCGCCGCGCTGAAACGCCAGCAGGTCCCCTTGGATGCGACCTTGCGCATTCAGTACAAAGTTGTAGTTCCCAAAATCCAGCGGCAGGTCCCGCGTATTATTGGTGACCATTCCATTCAGCCACCGCACACGGTCTTCACCGCGCACCACCAGCTTGCCGCGCCAGCCCAGATCGAAAACACCGCAGCCATGCCGCAAAGCGTTAAGTTCCTCAACCGGAGAGCTGAACCGCAACACCGTCTCGGCCCCGGCATATTCGCCGGGAACCGCTTGCGCTCCGAATTTCTGCAATAGAGAAGTAGTAGACATAATTGACGCCAACCAAACGTCCGATTATATCGGACGCAGCCCAGTTCGTGTTTTCCGCACACAATACCGCTATGGTTCGCCGTCCATCTTCAACGGCTCCGGCAATTCACGATTAGCCCTCCGGCCTTCGTCTGGTGTTATCTTTTCAGCATAGGCTGGGCTTCCGGCAGTCGCGCCAAGCCCCGAATCGCACCACAAAGGAGCGCATGAGATTCTTCCGCAATCTGCTCCAACTCGTTCCTCTCGTGCTCTCGCTCCTCGTGCTCGCTCCTGCACAGGAAACCCCCACTGCTGACCCTGAACACCACGTCACTGAAGCGGAAGCCAAAGAGCTCTTCCGCTCCGTCGACGACCTGCTGAAATTCGCCAGTGAGCGTACCGGGCTTCCCATCCGTCACCCCGTGAAGAAGAAGCTTGCCACTCGCGATGAGGTTGCAAAATACGTTGAACTCCGCATGAAAGAGCAGGGAAATGGAGAGCGCTTCGACCGTTCCGCCATCGCGCTCAAAAAACTCGGCCTGCTCCCGCGCAACTTCAACCTTCGCGAATACATGCTCGGCCTCTACCGTGAGCAGGTCGAGGGATGGTACGACGCTCACAGCAAAACCGTGTATCTCCTCGACTGGGTCTCGCCCGAAGTTCAAAAGCCTGTGATGGCCCACGAACTCGTCCACGCCCTGCAGGACCAGAGTTACGATCTCGAAAAGTGGCTCAACGTCCGCAAGGATTCCAAGGACGAAACCGAGCAAATGGTCATCGACGAGCAGCGCACCGCGCGCCAATCCATCATCGAAGGCCAGGCCATGATGGTGCTCTTCGATTATCAGCTCACTCCCGTCGGCCAAACCGTCGAGTCTGCCCCCGATCTCGTCGATTCCATGAAGGCATCCGTTGCCGACGAAGAGTCCACCCCCATGTACGCCAAGGCGCCTATCTATCTTCGCGAGGCCATGCTCTTTCCCTACACTTTCGGCATGGACTTCGTTCGCGCCGTCCTTACCAGGCGAGGCCAGCAAGCGGCCTTCGCCGGAGTGCTCGACCACCCGCCCCTCGATACTCGCCAGATCATGGAGCCCGCCACCTATCTCAACCACGAACCGCAGGTTCAGTTCCAGGTTGTCCCACTCGAAAAAGTTCTCGGCCCCAACTGGCGGCGAGACGACTTCTCCGGCATCGGTGAAGTCGATCTCCGTGTCATTCTCCGTCAGTGGGGAGGCAAGGACGCCGCCGCCAAACTCTCTCCAGCCTGGCGCGGCGGCTATTACATGACCCTTGCCAACAAGAAGTCTCCCAAGGACTCTCCAACCTCGCTTGCCCTCGTTCTCAATTTCTCATCCCCCACTGCGGCCAATAAATTCGCTGCCATCTATGAATCAGCCTTGGGTGAGCGATACAAATCCGTTCAACCCGCTAATGCTCCACATCAGTGGATCACCGAAGAAGGCGCCGCGCGCCTCTACATCGAAGGTTCCACGGCCATAGCCCTGGAATCTTTCACCGCCGAAGATGCCGCAAAGATTCACGAAACCCTCAAACCCGCCATTACTAAGCCATTCGAGATCACGACAACGCCCACAATCTCGCCCTCACTACCGTGACACCAGCTCGGGTGCCCCACATCCCGCCCGATGTTTTCCGGGCTGACGTGGGGAAGTTGACTTGCCTTTCTCTTGCTCTTGCCTTCCAACCTTGAAACATTGCGAAACCTTGAAACCTTCCTTCCTATCTACGCGTCATTATTTTCCTCTCCGGTATAATCAGCTTTTCCGCTTATTTTTTGCACCACGCAGGAGATTGCACTTTGGCACAGGCAGAAATCGGCATCATCGGCGGCAGCGGCCTTTACTCTATGAAGGGCCTCACCGACATCCACGAAGTTCAACTTGAAACCCCCTTCGGCGCGCCGTCGGACCCTTATGTTCTCGGCACTCTTTCTGGCCGCAAGGTTGCGTTTCTCGCCCGTCACGGTCGCGGCCATCGCATCCTCCCCACCGAGTTGAATTTCCGTGCCAACATCCACGGCTTCAAGCAGCTAGGCGTCGAGCGCATCCTCTCCGTCTCCGCTGTCGGCTCTCTCAAGGAAGAGCTCAAGCCCACCGACTTCGTCATTCCCGACCAGTTCTACGACCGCACCCGCCAGCGTGTCTCCACCTTCTTCGGGGAAGGTCTCGTCGCCCACATCGCTTTCGGAGACCCCATCTGCCCTGAACTCTCCGCCACCGTACTCAAGGCCGGAGCCGCAGCCAACGTGGTCACCAAAGATGGCGGCACCTACGTCTGCATGGAAGGCCCGCAGTTCTCCACCAAGGCCGAGAGCAATTCTTATCGCGAAATGGGATTCGATTTGGTCGGCATGACCAATCTCCAGGAAGCCAAGCTCGCTCGCGAAGCCGAGATCTGCTACGTCACCATCGCCATGGTCACCGACTACGATTGTTGGCATCCCGATCACGATAGCGTCACCGTCGATCAGATCATCGCCGTCCTCAACCGCAACGCCGAGAACGCCGCCGAGGTCGTCCGCCAGGCAGTCGCCATCCTTCCCGCCGCGCGCGGCTGCAAGTGCGGACAGGCCTTAGCCACCGCCATCATGACCGCCCCCGAGGCGATTCCCCCTGCCACTCGCGCCAAACTCGACCTGCTCGTCGGAAAATATCTCAGCGCAAAGGCGGGTGCATAACGTGTCCATCCTCGTCGTCGGCTCCGTGGCTTTTGATACCTTGAAGACTCCTTTTGGCGAGCGCAAAAAGATTCTCGGTGGCGCGGCCACCTACTTCTCGCTCTCCGCCAGCTTCTTCACCCCCGTCCGCGTCGTCGGCGTTGTCGGAGAAGACTTCACTCCCGAGCACGAAGCCGTCCTCACCAAGCGCGGCATCGACACGCGCGGCATCGAGCACGCCTCCGGCAAGACCTTCCATTGGGGCGGGGAATACGGCGAAAACGTCAACGAAGCCAAGACCAACTTCACCGACCTCAACGTTTTCGAGAACTTCAACCCAAAGATTCCCGCTGCCTACGACGACTCGGAATATCTTTTCCTCGCCAACATCCAGCCCGAGCTTCAACTCGATGTCCGCCGCAAAATGCCCCGCGTAGCACTCGTCGGCGGCGACACCATGAATCTCTGGATCAACATCAAGCGCCCCGAGCTTCTGGAAACGTTGAAAGAAGTCGATATCCTCCTCATCAACGACGGTGAAGCCAAGCTCCTGACAGACGAGA
>Ga0255336_101933_pt1 | contig 12180 bp, 12 predicted proteins | sample MeOH1_35cm_T3_17_FD_189102 | JGI IMG/M metagenome (GOLD analysis project Ga0255336, IMG submission 189102) | Sandy soil microbial communities from University of British Columbia, Vancouver, Canada - MeOH1_35cm_T3_179 | ecosystem: Engineered > Artificial ecosystem > Sand microcosm > Unclassified ...
AAGGAACTGCGCCGCTGGCTGCGCCGCCTGCACGACGAGCTGCACGTGACCAGCGTGTTCGTCACCCACGACCAGGAAGAGGCGCTCGAAGTGGCCGACCAGGTGGTGCTCATGAACCGCGGCCACGTGGAGCAGGCCGGCACGCCGGAGGCGGTCTACAACCACCCGGCCACGCCGTTCGTGTTCGGCTTCCTCGGCAACGTCAACCTGTTCCACGGCCGCCTGGAAGTGGGCGAGCGCGGCGGCCTGCTGCACACCGGCGAGGCGATCCTGCCGGTGGTCGGCAGCGGCCACGAGACCGCCGGCGACGCGGTCGCCTACGTGCGCCCGCACGACCTCGACCTGGAGCGCTACGCGCCGGGCGCCGAAGGCATCGCCGTGACCCTGCGCCGCGCGCTCACGCTCGGCCCGGTGGCCCAGCTCGAGCTCGAGCGCGAGGACAACCAGGAAGTGATCGAGGTGGCTCTGCCGCTCGAGCGCTTCCGCCACCAGGGCTTCCGCGAAGGCGAGCTGCTCGCGGTGCGGCCGCGCCAGCTGCGCGTCTTTGTCCAATCCGAATCGTTAACCCGCGCGCCGGCCAAGCCCGCGCCCGCAGGAGCCGCACAATGAACTTCCAGCAACTGCGTTCGATCCGCGAGGCGGTGCGCCGCCAGTTCAACCTGACCGAGGTCGCCAACGCGCTCTATACCTCGCAGCCCGGCGTGTCGCGCCAGATCCGCGAGCTCGAGGAAGAGCTCGGGGTGGAAATCTTCGAGCGCTACGGCAAGCGCCTGACCGGCCTGACCGAGCCCGGCCGCGAGATCGTGCGGATCGTGGAGCGGCTGCTGCTCGAGGCCGAGAACCTGCGCCAGGCCGGCGACGAGTTCGCCGGGCGCCACACCGGCCGGCTGACCGTGGCGACCACCCACACCCAGGCGCGCTACGCGCTGCCCAAGGTGGTGCAGAGCTTCCGCCGCGCCTATCCGCACGTGACGCTGGCGCTGCAGGAAGCCTCGCCGGCGCATATCGTGGAGCTGCTGCTGACCGGGCAGGCGGACATCGGCATCGCCACCGAGGCGGTGGCCAGCGAGGCCGGCCTGACCTCGTTCGAGGCCTATAGCTGGCAGCACGTGCTGGTGGTGTCGCCCGGGCATCCGCTCACGCATGTGCCCGAGCCGACGCTGGAAGACATCGCCGGCTTCCCGATCATCACCTACGACGCCGGCTTCACCGGCCGCCGCAAGATCGACGGCGCGTTCGCCGCCGCCGGCCTGCAGCCGGAGATCGTGCTGACCGCGATGGACGCCGACGTGATCAAGACCTACGCCGAGCTGGACCTGGGCGTGGGCATCATCGCCTCGATGGCCTACGACGAGCGCAAGGATGCCGGCCTGGTGCGGATCTCGGCCGACCACCTGTTCGAGCCCAACACCACCAGCGTGGCCGTGCGCCGCGGCGCCTACCTGCGCGGCTACGCGCACGCCTTCATCAACATGTTCGCGCCGCACCTGTCGCGCGACACGGTCAGCAACGCGCTGTCCGAGCCGGCCGGCGGCCCCGCGGTCGAGGCCTGAGCGCCGGCGCCGGCCACGGCGCGCACGTTCTCCGGGCTGTTGCGCCGCCGCCATCACTGGCGGCGGCGCCGTATCCGGCGGTGCCGCTCGCGCCGCATCCTCGCGCTTCGCGCCCCCGATCCTCCATTCGTCGCACGCCACTTCCGCCATGCACGCGGCAGGCGTACAGTTCGTGCAGTACGTGGCGGATCACTCCGGCGCCGCACCATGCGGCGACACGGCCGCGGAAAGACGAACGAGGCGAGCGCAACATGACACGAGGCCGTGGCGGCAGGGGGCTGCTGCTCCCCATCATCCTGATCGCGCTGGGCGCGCTGTTCCTGGCGCGCAACGCCGGCATGCTGCCCGCGCGCGCCGTTCGCGACGGCTGGCCGCTGATCCTGGTCGCGCTCGGCGCCGGGCTGCTGGCGCGCCGGCTGGTGCCGCGCCGCGCCGCGCGGCGGGAGCCGCGGCCGTGAGCGCGCGCCCTGCATGGCTGCGCAGCGCGTGCCTGCGCGCCGGGGTGGGCGGGCAGGCACGGAGGCCGGCCGTCGGCGGCGCATGGCGATGAGCCTCCCTTACAATAGGTTTTCGCCGGCCCGCCCGCGGCACCCGCGCAGGCCGGCGCGGCTTCTGTTCTTACCGATGTCACCGATCCTGCTGATTTCGCCGGCCTGGCCGGCACCCGAGCCTCGTATGGAGCTTCCGTCCTCATGAAATCGCTGGGCCGCTGTCCGGCCGCCATGCCTTCGCGCGTTTCCATCCTCGGGCGCGACCTCGTGTTCGTGCTGTGCATGAACACCGTGATCGCCGTGAGCCTGAACTATGGCTTCCGCACCGGCGGCTCGCTGTTGCACAACTTCGTCTACAGCCACCTGATCGGCCTGTCGATCTGGCTGCTGATCGACGTCGCCCGCGTGCTGATCTGGTGGAACGAGCGCCCCACGCGCTGGCCGTTCATCTGCCTGGCGGCGGTCGCCGTGCCGCTCGGGGTGCTGCTGGGCAGCTGGGCCACGCGCATCGTGCTGGGCGAGCCGGCCAAGTCCTTCCAGGAAGCCAGCGACATGCTGCGCATGTGCCTGGTGGTGGGCATGCTGGCGGCGGCCAGCATGATCTATTTCTACTGGTCGCGCGAGAAGCTGGCGCACCTGGAGCGGCAGGCCGCGCTGGACGCGCTGCAGCGCGAGGAGGCCGAGAAGCAACTGGTGCGCGCGCAGCTGATGGCGCTGCAGGCGCAGATCGAGCCGCATTTCCTGTTCAACTCGCTGGCCAACCTGGATTGCCTGATCGCCACCGACCAGAAGGCCGCGCGGCGCCTGCTGCAGCGGCTGATCGGCTTCCTGCGGATGTCGCTGGCGCACACGCGCGCCGAGCAGTGCACGCTGCGCCAGGAGTTCGAGCTGCTGCGCAGCTATCTCGACATCCAGGGCCTGCGCTTCGGCACGCGCCTGAACTACAGCATCGACCTGCCGCCGGAGCTGGCGGAAGTGGAGATCCCGCCGATGCTGATCCAGCCGCTGGTGGAAAACGCGGTCAGCCACGGCATCGAGCCGTGCATGCATGGCGGCAGCATCGCGCTGTCCGCGCGCGCGCTCGGCGCCGGCGCGGTGCAGGTGGTGATCGCCGACACCGGCGTGGGCTTCGGCCACGCCGTGACCAAGGGCTCGGGCCTGGGGCTGACCCACGTGCGCGAGCGCCTGGCGCGCATCTTCGGCGCGGCGGCCGGCATGCAGATGGAGGAGAACGCGCCGCGCGGCGTGATCGTGCGCCTGACGCTGCCGGTGATGCGCGCGCCGGCCGCCGCCGTGCCCACGCCGGCGCAGGCGCAGGCCGGCGGCATCGGCGCCGGGCTGGCCCCGGTGGCGCGTGCCGCCGTGCGCGGGGCCGCTCCGGCCTCGCATTCCTGACGCGCCGGGCACCGCCGGCGCCGTCCCGTTTTCCGACAGTCCATTACCGTTGCCATGTCCCCGACCTTGTTGATCGCCGACGACGAGCCGCTGCTCGCGCGCGCGCTGCATGCCGAACTGAGCGGCCTCTGGCCCGAGGCGCGCATCGTCTCCGTGGTGCACGACGGCGTGTCCGCGCTGGAGGCGGCGCGCCAGCACGGGCCGCAGGTGGCCTTCCTCGACATCCGCATGCCGGGCATGAGCGGCATGGATGTGGCGCGCGAGCTGATGGCGTTCGACCGGCCGCCGCTGGTGGTGTTCGTCACCGCCTACGACCAGTTCGCGCTCGAGGCCTTCGAGCGCGAGGCCGTCGACTACGTGCTCAAGCCGGTGCAGCCGGACCGGCTCGAAGCCACCGTGCAGCGTCTCAAGGGGCGGCTGGCCGAGCATGTCCAGGCCAGCGAGGAAGCCGGCGCGGGCGGAGCGGCGCTGGACGCCGCGCGCCTGGCGCAGCTGCTGGCGCGGCTGGAGACGCTGGAGCCCGGCGGCGGCGCGCAGCCGCCGGCCGCGGGGCCGGCGCAGCACGGCTACCTGCGCTTCATCAAGGCGCTGGTGGGGCAGGAGATCCGCATCATCCCGGTCGACGAGGTGATCTACCTCGAGGCCACCGACAAGTACGTCAACGTGGTCTCCACCGGCGGCGAGGCGCTGATCCGCACCAGCCTGCGCGAACTCTCGCAGCAGCTCGATCCCGAGCGCTTCTGGCAGATCCATCGCGGCACCGTGGTCAACATCGACTGCGTGGCCAGCGCCGTGAACCAGTCGCTCGGGCGGCTCGCGCTGAAACTGCGCAACCGCTCCGAGACCCTGGCGGTGGCGCGCCAGTACGCCTACCTGTTCAAGCAGATGTAGTGCCCGGGGGCATGCCTGCCGCGGGCGGTTTTCCTCTATGATGCGGCCCGATACCCGATGCTTTTTCCACTCTCACGAATCAGGAGCCGCCCATGAACTTTGCAACCACCGATCTGTGCGATGACAACGAAGACCGCCTGGCCGACGGCACGCTGCGCGTGCTGACGCCGGGGTTCCGCCATTTCGGCAAGCGCGCGGTCTTCGCCGGCCCGGCCGCCACGCTCAAGGTGTTCGAGGACAACTCGCTGGTGCGCGAGGCGGTGGAGTCGCCCGGCAACGGCCGCGTGCTGGTGGTCGACGGCGGCGGCTCGCTGCGCTGCGCGCTGGTGGGCGGCAAGCTCGGCGTGCTGGCCGAGAAGAACGGCTGGGCCGGCATCGTCGTCAACGGCTGCGTGCGCGACAGCGCGGAGCTGGACGCATGCGACATCGGCGTGCGCGCGCTGGCGCTGCATCCGCAGAAAAGCCAGAAGCGCAACATCGGCGAGCGCGAGGTGGCGGTGCAGATGCCCGGCGCGGTGGTGCGCCCCGGCAACTGGATCTATGCCGACGCCGACGGCGTGCTGGTGGCGGACGGCAAGCTGGAGGGCTGAGCATGCCGGTGGTCTTTGTCTACGGCACGCTGCGCGCCGGCGAGGTCAACGACCTCAACGCCGCCGCGCGCCGGCACGGCATCGCGGCGCCGCGCCTGCTGGGCAGCGCCACCGTGCCGGGCCGGCTCTATGACTTCGGCAGCTATCCCGGGCTGGTGCCGGACGCCGACGCGCCCGGCGTGGCCGGCGACCTCTATGAAGTGGACGCCGCGTTGGTGCCGGTGCTCGACGAGATCGAGGAGGTCTACCCGGGCCAGGCCTCGCTGTTCGTGCGCGAGGAGCGCGCGGTGTCCGCCGCCGGCGGCCCGGTCGTCTGCCTGCTGTATCCGGTGGCCGAGTCCGCCGTGGCCGGGCTGCCGCGCATCGCGTCGGGAGACTGGGTGGCGTACCGCCGCGCGCGCGAGGCCGGCCTGCGCCAGGCCTGAGCGCGCCGCCGTTTCAAACGGCATGGCCGGTGCTCGCCGCGCCCGCGCGGCTGGCGTAGCATCGGCAACCATTCCATCACCCGATGTCATGGTCCACGCATGCCTTCTTCCCCGCTTCCCTCCGAGGCCGCGCCCGCCCGGCTATCCGTCCGGTCCGGCGATGTCCACCTCGCCGTCCAGACCTGGGGCGATCCGTCGCGCCGCGCCATCGTGCTGGTGCACGGTTATCCCGACAACAGCGCGGTCTGGCACGGCGTGGCGCCGCTGCTGGCCGATGACTACCACGTGGTTGCCTACGACGTGCGCGGCGCGGGCGCGTCGTCGGCGCCCGCGGGCGTGGCCGCCTACCGGCTGGAGCGGCTGGCGGAGGACTTCGGCGCGGTGATCGATGCGGTGTCGCCCGGCGCGCCGGTGCACCTGGTCGGGCACGACTGGGGCTCGATCCAGTGCTGGGAGTTCGCCACCGAGCCGCGCCTGCGCGGGCGCATCGCCTCGTTCACCTCATGCTCCGGCCCCTGCCTCGACCATGCCGGCCACTGGATGCGCGGCAACCGCCGGCTCTCGCGCGCGGCGCTGGCGCGCTCGCTGCGGCAGGCGCTCTCGTCCTGGTACATCTATGTATTCCACCTGCCGTGGCTGCCGGAGCTGAGCTGGCGGCTGTGGATGGGCCGCGTGTGGCCGCGCTACCTGAAGCTGTCGGAGGGCGTGGCGGCGCGGCCCAGCCCCACGCAGGTGGCCGACGGCTGCCACGGCCTGGCGCTGTACCGCGCCAACATGCTGCGCCGGCTGCTCGCGCCGGGCGAGCGCCATGCGCACGCGCCGGTGCAGGTGATCGTGCCGCTGCGCGACCGCTACGTCAGCCCGGCGCTGTCGGCGGACCTGTCGCGCTGGGTGGGACGGTGGTGGCGCCGCGAGGTGGCGGCGCGGCACTGGCTGCCGCTGGCCGACCCGGCCGGCATGGCCGCCATGATCCTGGAGCTGGCCCGGCATGTCGACGGCGCTCCCGAGGCGCAGGCGCTGCAGCGCGCGCGCATGCCGGACGGGCAGGGCGCCGGTGCGGCGGCGGCGTGATCGCCCCGCATGCTATCTTCCATTTTTTCACAATGCGGAATGTCGTTTTGAGCCACAAAAAATGTGGCTGCGTAGCACAACGGTCGTTTCTCATGATGGGAGATGTCGTGCCGTATCGTGAAATTACATTTGCAAGATACTGATTTTATTGAATAAAAAAACTTAGCAAGGACTGCATTCCGACCTGTTGCGACGCGGGACGTTTCCCTACACTCTTATATAAGACACATGACCTGAGACGCGAAAAACGGGGGTGGCGAGGCAGCAGGAAACGGCCTCCGCAAGCACCCCCGCGGCGTCCCGGTCGGCTGCCGGGCATCGGTGCCCGGCAGGCCTGTCGCAAGTTTTCTTACGCCATACCCGTCTCAATCACTAGGAGAGTGCAATGTCCCGCGAACAAGAAATCCAGAAGCTGCAGAAGGAATGGGAAACCAACCCGCGCTGGAAGGGCGTGAAGCGCAACTACAGCGCCGCCGACGTGGTGCGCCTGCGCGGCTCCGTGCAGGTCGAGCACACCCTGGCCCGCCGCGGCGCCGAGAAGCTGTGGCACCTGCTGAACACCGAGCCGTTCGTCAACACGCTGGGCGCGCTGACCGGCAACCAGGCCATGCAGCAGGTCAAGGCCGGCCTCAAGGCCATCTACCTGTCGGGCTGGCAGGTTGCCGGCGACGCCAACCTGGCTGGCGAAATGTACCCCGACCAGTCGCTGTACCCGGCCAACTCGGTGCCGCAGGTGGTCAAGCGCATCAACAACACCTTCCAGCGCGCCGACCAGATCCAGTGGAGCGAAGGCAAGGGCGACACCGACTACTTCGCGCCGATCGTGGCTGACGCGGAAGCCGGCTTCGGCGGCGTGCTGAACGCCTTCGAGCTGATGAAGTCGATGATCGAAGCGGGCGCGGCCGGCGTGCACTTCGAAGACCAGCTTGCCTCGGTCAAGAAGTGCGGCCACATGGGCGGCAAGGTGCTGGTGCCGACGCGCGAAGCCGTCGCCAAGCTGACCGCCGCGCGCCTGGCCGCCGACGTCTCCGGCGTGCCGACCCTGGTGATCGCCCGCACCGACGCCGAAGCGGCCGATCTGCTGACCTCGGACGTCGACGACAACGACAAGCCGTTCTGCACCGGCGAGCGCACCGTGGAAGGTTTCTACCGCGTGCGCAACGGCCTGGAGCAGTCGATCTCGCGCGCGCTGGCCTATGCCGAAGTGGCCGACCTGGTGTGGTGCGAAACCGGCAAGCCGGACCTGGAATTCGCCAGGAAGTTTGCCGAAGCCGTGCACGCCAAGTTCCCGGGCAAGCTGCTGGCCTACAACTGCTCGCCGTCGTTCAACTGGAAGAAGAACCTCGACGACGCCACCATCTCCAAGTTCCAGAAGGAACTCGGCGCGATGGGCTACAAGTTCCAGTTCATCACGCTGGCCGGCTTCCACTCGCTGAACTACTCGATGTTCAACCTGGCCTACGGCTACGCCCGCAACCAGATGAGCGCCTTCGTCGAACTGCAGGAAAACGAGTTCGCCGCGGCCGAGAAGGGCTTCACCGCCGTCAAGCACCAGCGCGAAGTCGGCACCGGCTACTTCGACGCCGTGACCCAGACCATCGAAGGCGGCCAGTCGTCGACCACCGCGCTCAAGGGCTCGACCGAGGACGAGCAGTTCTTCGACAAGAAGGTGGCCTGAGTTTCCCGGGGCTCCGGCCCCGGAGTTGCAGCATGGCAGGATAACCAGAACGATACCTGCTCACCTTGAAGGACGTGCGACCATCGCGTCCTTCAATTAGGCGCCGCGCCGTGTCTCTTTCAGAGGGACGGCGCGGCTTTTTGTTTTCCGGCGCGAGGATGTGGATCAGGGGCTAGGAAAGATCGCGTGGGTCGATGCGAAATATCCGAAAAATATTAAAAATTGTGTCGTTGTCGATTCAGACGTTTCCAATTCACTTGCGATGATTTCGGCGATATGATGCCGCTGCGTGTCCGGAAGAGCACGCAGGGAAGCGCCGGCGAGCCACCGGCGCCGTCCCTTGGGGGCGGGCCTTCGGGCCATGCCTCCGGGTCGTTCATTCGCGTCATCCATCCGTGTTGCCGGCGCAGTTTCCGGCCGGTGCGCATCCAACAAGACAACTCCATGAAGCACACACTTTCCCTCGTGGCCGTCGCCGGCCTTTCCGCTCTCGTGGTCGGCTGTGCCGGCACCAATGTCGACGGCATGGTGGGCGCGGGCACCTCGATGTTCAAGGCGGCCTCGCTCGGCGACGCGGACGTCAAGTCGATGTCCGACCAGGCCTGCGCCGAGTCCGACAAGACCAACAAGATCGCCGCGGCCAACAGCGCCTATGGCAAGCGCCTGGCCAAGATCATGGCCGGCCTGCAGTCGACCGACATCTCCAACGTCAATGCCAAGGTCTACCTGACCAAGGACGTCAACGCCTGGGCGATGGCCAACGGCTGCGTGCGCGTGTACAGCGGCCTGATGGACATGATGACCGACGACGAAGTGCGCGGCGTGGTGGGCCACGAACTGGGCCACGTGGCGCTGGGCCACACCAAGAACAAGATGCAGGTGGCCTACGCCGCAATGGCCGCGCGCGGCGCGCTGGCGGCCAGCGGCAGCGGCGCGGTGGCCACGCTGTCGTCCTCGCAGCTGGGCGAGCTGGGCGAGCAACTGATCAACGCGCAGTTCTCGCAGACGCAGGAAAGCGCCGCCGACGACTACTCGTTCGACGTGCTGACCAAGAACAAGGCCAACACCCGAGGCCTGGTCACGGCTTTCCAGAAGCTGGCCAAGCTCGACGGCGGCAAGTCCAGCATGTTCTCGTCGCACCCGGGCTCGGCGGACCGCGCCAAGCACATCGAGGACCGCATCAAGCAGGGCAGCTGACCCGGCGCCGGCCTCGCGCCGGCGTCTTCCGCGCATGCAAGAAAGGCTGGCCGCCCGTTACCGGGCGGCCAGCCTTTTTTCCTTGTTTCCGCCGCCGTGGGCTACAAGCCAGCGCCGGAGGAAGGCGGATCAGCGGTACACGATCACGGGAATGTCGGTATGCGTGAGCACCTTCTGCGTCTCGCTGCCGAGCAGCAGGCCGGACAGGCCGCGCCGGCCGTGCGAGGCCATGAAGATCACGTCGCAGCCGTGGCGCTCGGCCGCGTCGATGATGCCGAGGTAGGGCACCGCGAAGGTCGTCATGTCGCAGTCGAAGGCGATGCCGTCGGCCGCGGCGGCGGTTTCCACTTCCTTCAGGTACAGCCGCGCCTGGCTCTCGACGCGGTCCTTGAAGGCCTGCGGGGCTTCCACCACGATCTCGCTGAAAGGCGTGTAAGGGTATTCCTCCAGGCACACATAGGCGGTGACGCGCGCCTTGATCGTCTTGGCCAGTTCCAGCGCGCCGTCGATGGCTTTCTTGGACAGTTCAGAACCGTCGGTGGGTAGCAGGATGTGCTTGAACATGCTGGACTCCTTTGGGGCAACGAGGCAGTAAGGGGGCGGTGCGCCGCATCAGGAGCAGGTCCAACGGCGCCTGCCCTTGATGCATTGTAGGCAGAGGTGGCGCATGGGTCATTGGCCTATATCAAATTCCTCCGCGGCGTGGGCCTCGCCGGCCCGGCGCCAGTAGGCCGGGTTGCCGTAGGTGTTCTTCAGGTGGTCGATGAACAGCCGCACGCGCAGCGGCAGGTGCTTGCGCTGCGGGAAGACCGCGTGGATGCCGATCGGCGGCGCCTGGAATTCGTCCAGCACCGTGACCAGGCGGCCGCTGGCGATCTCCTGTCCGACCTCCCACCAGGAGCGCCACGCCAGCCCGTGCCCCTGCAGGCACCAGGCATGCAGCACCGCGCCGTCGGTGCATTCCATCGAGCCGCCCACCTTGACCATGAGCGGCTTGCCGCCTTGCTGGAAGGCCCAGCCGCGCTGCACGTTGGCGCTCGCGCCGAAGGCCAGGCAGTTGTGCCGCGCCAGGTCCTCGGGCGCGGCCGGCACGCCGGCGCGCGCCAGGTAGGCGGGGGCGGCCACCACCACGCGGCGGTTCTCGGCCAGGCGGATGGACACCAGGCTGGAGTCGGGCAGGTCGCCGAGCCGGATGGCGCAGTCGAAGCCCTCGTTGACGAGGTCGACCACGCGGTCCGACAGGTCCAGCGTGAGCGTCACGTCCGGGTGTGACTCGATGAACAGCGGCACCAGCGGCGCCACGTGCCTGCGGCCGAAGCCGGCCGGCGCGGTCACGCGCAGGTGGCCGCTGGCCTTGACGCCGCCGGCCGAGACGCTGGCCTCGGCGTTGTGCAGGTCGTTGAGGATGCGCTGGCAGTCTTCCAGGAAGGCCGAGCCTTCGAAGGTCAGGCTGATCTTGCGCGTGGTGCGCAGCAGCAGCTTCACGCCCAGGCGCTCTTCCAGCGCGTCGATGCGGCGCCCGATGATGGCGGGCGCCACGCCCTCGGCGGCGGCGGCGGCGGACAGGCTGCCGCGCGCGGCGACCGAGACGAAGGTCTCCAGTTGCTTGAAATGATCCACGAATCTCGCCGGTGTGTGCCTCATGCCGCCCGGCGGGCCGCGTGCCGGGCAATGGAGTGGATTTGGTGCCTATTCTTATTGGCGTCAGCGAAGATTAGTAGTGTAAAAGTAAAAGATCAAGTGACCCGCAACGGCTATGCCGCGGTGCAGCGCCTACCTACAATGCATGCATTCACTGGTGTACAGGCCGCGCGGCACGGATGAGCGATGCGCGCCGGCCTGACGCGATCATCCGAGGAAGCCCCAGGCTCATGCACAAGATCCGCGCAGTCGTCTTCGATGCCTACGGCACGCTGTTCGACGTGTATTCCGTCACCGCGCGCGCCGAGCAGCTTTTTCCCGGCAAGGGCGAGGCGCTGGCGCTGCTGTGGCGCGAGCGCCAGATCGACTACACCCGCATCCGCTCGCTGGCCGGCCCGGACGGCGCGCACTACAAGCCGTTCTGGCCGATCACGGTGGACGCGCTGCGCTACGCCGCCGAGCGCCTGCAGCTGGACCTGGGCCCGGCCGCCGAAGCGCAACTGCTCAAGGAATACGCCTGCCTGTCGGCGTTCCCGGAGAACCTCGGCGCGCTCAAGCGCCTGCGCGCCGCCGGGCTGCCGCTGGGCATCCTCTCCAACGGCAACCCGGAGATGCTCGACATCTCGGTCAAGAGCGCCGGCATGCACGGCCTGTTCGAGCACGTGCTGTCGGTCGACGCGGTGCGCCTGTACAAGACCGCGCCGGCCGCCTACGCGCTGGCCCCCGCGGCCTTCGGCGTGGCCCCGGCCGAGATCCTGTTCGTCTCGTCCAACGGCTGGGACGCATGCGGCGGCGCCTGGTACGGCTTCACCGCTTTCTGGATCAATCGTGCCGGCCATCCGGCCGAGCGGCTCGACGTGAGCCCTGCCGGCACCGGGCACGACATGAACGACCTGCTGCAATTCGCCCGCACCCGCGGCGTGGCGCTCTGACGGCAGGCAACCCGAACCAACCATCGAACACAGGAGAACACAGATGGCCATCACGCTGCCTGCGGGCATGAAGATCACCGGCGAGATCCTGCCGGCCTATGAAGACATCCTTTCGCCGGCGGCCCTGGCCCTGGTGGACAAGCTGCACCGCGCCTTCGAGCCGCGCCGCCAGGAACTGCTGGCCGCGCGCGTCGAGCGCACCAAGCGCCTGGACGCCGGCGAGCTGCCCGACTTCCTGCCGCAGACCAGGAGCGTGCGCGAAGGCGACTGGAAGGTCGCGCCGGTGCCGCCCGCGCTGCATTGCCGCCGCGTGGAG
>Ga0255336_101934_pt1 | contig 12170 bp, 11 predicted proteins | sample MeOH1_35cm_T3_17_FD_189102 | JGI IMG/M metagenome (GOLD analysis project Ga0255336, IMG submission 189102) | Sandy soil microbial communities from University of British Columbia, Vancouver, Canada - MeOH1_35cm_T3_179 | ecosystem: Engineered > Artificial ecosystem > Sand microcosm > Unclassified ...
AATAATACACCAATTATACTAGCTAAGGAATAGAGGGTTCGGACGAGCGTATCAGGCTGCTTTGCGTGTGAACAGTAATAACGTTGATAGCTGAGGTACAGCGCATGATTTTACAGGCAAGAGATGATTCTAGTTGGTAATCAAGAAGAAAATTGAAAGAGAGAAGCTACTTAGATTTTCAGAAGTTTTGAGTAGCTTCTTTCTTCACCTTAGTTATTGGTTGTTTTAGGATTAGGCATAGGTTGGGGCTGGGGTTGAGGTTGGAAGAGTTTACCGTTGAGGCTTCCTCCAAGGGTTCGTAGGAAGGAGAAAAGCCATAAGACAGAGAGAAAGGCTGTGAGAAGAACAGTATATCCGATGACCAAGTTGGACTGGTAATAGATACCTAATTTAAAACTTGCCATCGTGTAAGCCGCCAAAGGGAAGATGAAAGCCCACCAGGATAGCGAGAAAGGAATGCCTCCATGTTTCAGATAATGGTGGGAGATCAAGAGTACAATTGAGATTCCCCAAAGTCCGAGTCCCCAAATGACGTTTGCCAGGAGGTAAAGGGTATCCACATTTTGAAGAATCCCCAAGAGCTTCGCGGCATCCGCTAATCCCATTAAGGATACTGTACCCACGCCGATAGGACCAAGTATAATCCAAAAAGTTGGAGCCATAGCATTCGGGGGCAGAGGATGCTGGGCTAATCGGGTGAAAATTATGGCACCGATGAAAAGAAAGAGGAAAAATCCAATTCCGAAAAAACTAAGATTAATCAGTAAGGCCGTTTTAGCCCAAGAAGCATTCATCGTATGTAACATCGTTGTCAAAGGATTCCCAATCAGAGGGACGGCAATACTCGCAACAGGTGAAATCAACCAAGCAAAGTTAATCATCTGAGGTGGGGTTTGCTCTGAGCGCATCATATTATAAGAAGCCAGCGTCCCGAAGATTAACGCACCAAAGATACCGATTAACCAAGCCAGCAAGGAAAAGAAAAATAAAAAGGATGGACTAAGAAAATTTTTTCCCATCAGAGTTGCGTTAGAAGCAAGAATCATTAACCCGATAGGCATAGTGACAAAGAAGTTTCCCATCATAGGGTGCAGCAAATCTTTTTTAACATTTTCAAAGTATGAAAACCAGCGAAGCAACCAAGGAATAAAAAATAAAATAAAAAGTAGTGCATTGAGCCAGGCTAGGCTAATTCCTAAAATGCGGGAGGGTGCCCAAATGCTACCCCAAAGATAGAGTACATTAGCAAATCCACCCGTGCCCATGATAGCAGCGAACCAAGCTGGAGAAAAGTTCTTGACTAATCCTTTCTCTTGAGACATCTCAAATCCTCCTTATGACTATATTCTTAATTACGAATATAGTATATACCCGCAGGAGGTATCAATCAAGGCATAGAGTCTAAATATTTGGGAACATCCCAATAAATTCAATAAGCTTTCTTGGATTTCGGCTCGAGTTATTGAATTATAGGAAATGGGTATATTATAATATTAGTAAAGTTTCTTTTGAATATATAGTTATATTGAAAAACGTACTAAGTATAAAGGGGTATAAAAGTGGAAGAAATCATTACTTCTATAAAAAGTAACTTTTTTAAAGCGATTGCTCATCCAACCCGGGTGGCAATCCTCGAACGATTGGCAGATCAAGAGGTTTGCGTTTGTGAGATTATTGCGGATCTAGGACTGGAACAGTCTAATGTTTCACAACATCTTGCGATTTTGCGTAAACAGAATATTATCACCTCAACCAAAGTAGGGCTGCAAGTGCATTATCGAATTAAATATCCCGAAGTATTGGAGATTTTGAAAATGGTTGAAAGCATTATGACCCAACAGCTTGAGGAAACCCAAGCTGCAATACGACATTTAGCAAGAAAATGACTTGTACAGATAATAAAATTTGCGATTGGATTCGCGAGCCTCTTCTCTTATGGGAAGGGGTTTTTAATATTGCATTTTAGATTATTGCGAATGTTATATTCCCAAAAGAATGTTATACTCTATGTGAAAGATTTCCGTTTCAAGTTAGTGCTTTGAGCGATAACCAATATAAGATGAAAGTAGGTCGGATACCCATGAAAATACGTGGATCTGGTTTCAATTTTATATTTCTGATGCTAGTTATTATCTTCGGGTTGACTCTTCCCGGTTGTCAGAAAATAACGAATTTACCTCAGGTGAGTTTAAAATCATCCGATAATTCGTTAACGAATCCTCAACCACTTGAGAATAAAGATGTTTTGAAAGTAGGAATCTCTTCAGTGCTTTCGCCGAGAGAAACCTTAGAAAACTACCATCTACTTACGGAATACTTCCAGAAAAAGATTGGACGTCCAGTTCAACTGGTGCAGCGCCAGAGTTATCAAGAAATTAATGATTTGGTAAAAAATAAAGAGATTGACGTTGCTTTTATTTGCTCTGGGGCTTATGTGGTTGGAAAAAAAGATAATCTTGAAATGCTTGCTGTTCCAGAGGTCAATGGAAAATCTACGTATCAATCCTATATTATCGTCAATGCCAGTAGTTCGATTCAGCAATTCACTGATTTAAGAGGTCAAGTTTTTGGCTTTACTGATCCGATTTCCTTTTCTGGGACGATTGCCCCAACTTATATGGTTACCCAATTGAAAACAACCCCCAAGAATTTTTTTGGACGTGTTGTTTATACCTATAGTCATGATAATTCGATTAAGGCTGTTCTCGATAATGTCGTTAGTGCAGCAGGGGTAGATTCACTCGTTTATCAATATACGGTTGTCAAGGATCCAACGCTGGTTAGCAAGCTAAGAATTATCGGACAATCACCAGAAGTAGGTAATCCTCCCGTTGTTGTCAATCGAGATATTGACCCCCATTTAAAAACCGCCTTACAGGAAGCATTACTTCAGATGGATAGTGATCCCCTCGGACAGCAGGCACTTAAGGCCTTGATTTATGACCGCTTCGTCCTGCCCACCCCAAAAGCTTATGAACCAATTGAGATCATGGTGAATGCTATTCCTTCTCTAGTAGAAAGAGCAACGGAAGGGTAAGAAACTTATGAGATTTCGTACAAAAGATAGAATGAATTTTTGGCAATCGCTGTCTGAAAAGTTCATACAGTTTTTTAAGAAGATAAAAATCCAATACAAGATTTTAGGTTTAGTGGTTGGAGTCGTCGTCCTTTTAACAAGCATGACCGTCTGGCAAATGGGGAATATACTAACGACGAATTTGCGGGATCAACTGGATAAACGTGCTGTTTCGATCGGGAGTGATGTGGCAGCCCGTGCAGCGAATGATTTACTCATCAATAATGATTATGTCGTTTATGAAATGATCAAAGAAACGGTGAAAAATAATCAGGACGTTCTTTATATTTTTATTTTAGATCCCCAAGGAAATATGTTAGCTCATACCTTTGGAGATTCTTTTCCATCTGAAATTGTGAAAGCTAACACAGTTAGTCCTACGGAAAAATCTCATCTCACGGCTTTTCAAACAGAGGTTGGAGTGGTTCGTGATGTCGCCGTTCCCATTCTTAATGGTAAGTTAGGTACAGCCCGAGTGGGGATGGATGAGGTTGGATTGCGCAAAGCGGTTATGGCGATGGTCTGGCGTTTTATTGCGACTGCACTTTTTGTCTCGGCCGTGGGGATTATCGCCGCAGTTATTCTCACTCGAGTCTTGACTCATCCAATTCGCGACCTTGTTTCCTTAACCCAAAAAGTTGCCAAGGGGGATTTGAACGTCCAAGGGGTTGTCCATTCGGAAGATGAAATTGGCGTTTTAACCCAAGCCTTTAATCAAATGACATCAAGCTTAAGCGAGAGCGACCGTGAACGGGAAGAGTTGCTGCAACAGCTCAAGGAAAAGGAAGAAATGCGGTTGCAATTGCTCGAGAAATTGATAACCGCTCAGGAAGAAGAGCGAAAACGGATTTCGCGTGAACTTCATGATGAAACAAGCCAAGCCTTAACCTCTTTAATAGTCAATCTAAAGGTTTTGGAGTCAGAGGCTTCATTCCGTGACGTGGGAGATAGACTTCAGGAAATGAGGCAAGTTGTATCTGAGACTCTGGATGAAGTGCATCATTTGGCGCGTGAATTGCGTCCGAGCGTTTTAGATGATTTGGGGCTGGTTCCAGCTCTTGAACGTTATGTTCGGGAATATGGAGAAACCTATGGGATCGAAGCCGATTTTCATAACATGGGTTTCAGGGATCAGAGAGTTTCCGCACCGGCTGAAGTGGCTCTTTACCGAATAATTCAAGAAGCATTGACCAATGTCGCTAAATATGCAGAGGCCCAAACGGTTTCTGTCCTCTTGGATTGGAGAGAAGACTGGGTCTCAGCAATTGTTGAGGACGATGGGACAGGATTCGATCTGGAGAAGGTGACTACAAGCCCCAGCCATGGTTTAGGTCTTTTCGGGATGCAGGAACGAGCAGCCTTGCTCGGTGGATCCTTAAGAATCGAATCACAGCTGGGCTATGGAACGACGGTCTTTATTAAAGTCCCTGCCAGAACGGAATTCGAAGATTAAGAAAGGAAGCCTTTAAATTGGAGAAAAAGTTAAGAATTCTCTTGGCTGATGATCACGCGGTTTTGAGAGCAGGGCTCAAGTTGTTGTTGAATGCCGAGGCGGATATTGAAGTCATCGGCGAGGCTTCCGATGGGGAAGAAGCAATCACTCAAGTGAATACTCTTTTGCCCGATTTGCTCCTTCTTGATTTGACGATGCCGAAGTTAAACGGCGTGGATTGTATCGAAGAGCTGATGAAGATCCATCCAAATCTTAAAATCTTGGTGCTCACTATGCATGATGATGAAGAATACCTTAAAGCAGTTCTTCGCGTGGGAGCTAAAGGGTATGTTTTAAAGAAGGCGGCCGACGTTGAGTTGCTCTCGGCCATTCGCACTGTGGCGCGCGGAGAGATGTTCATTTACCCGTCCATGGCAACGGCCTTAGTTTACCGTCAGTTGGTCGGCCCCGAGGTTTTAGAAACAAGGGATAAGAAAGTCAAGCATTTAAGTGACCGTGAAACAGAGGTCCTGCGCTATCTCGCTTTAGGGCATACGAATCAAGAAATTGCTGATATGCTTCATGTCAGTGTCAAAACAGTGGAGACGTATAAGGCACGGTTAATGGAAAAGCTGGAAATGAGAAAACGCGCTGACCTCGTGAGGTATGCGTTGGATCATGGAATAATTGAGTAATCCTAATGGTATTTAGCTAAAAGAGAGCCTTATGTCGGGGAAATCCCGACATAAGGCTCTCTTTTATCAGGAGAAAGAGAACAGTTTTTAGGAGTTTCCCTTCTACTATGATTAGTTTGAAACAACTAAAATATTATTAGGTGAAATAATTCACCAGCCTCCGAGTTCTGTTTTTAAAAACTGGACCGATAGGGTGTGGAAAGAGATTTCTGCGCCTGCCCGTATTTGGCGAAGGTGGCCAACGAAATTAATAAAGGAGTTGAGAAAATGGGAAAACGGTATGCCATGGTGATTGACCTGCGCAAATGTGTGGGCTGTCATGCATGCCAAGTGGCTTGTAAAAGTGAAAACAATGTGCCGCTTGGTGTCTTCCGTAACTGGGTTGAAGAGCTTGAAACCGGCAAATTCCCCAATGTCTCCCGTCATCGTTTGCCCCGGCTCTGTAACCACTGTGAGAATCCTTCCTGCCTCAATGTATGTCCAGTAAAGGCAACGTATCAGTTAGAGGATGGGACCGTCCTTGTAGACTATGATCGTTGTATCGGATGCAAGTATTGTATTGCGGCTTGCCCCTATGACGCTCGTTTTATCAATCCCGAGCGGAATACGGCCGAAAAATGTACCTATTGTCATGAACGGCTTGAGGTCGGCTTGCAACCTGCCTGCGTTAACACCTGTATCTCGGGTGCTCGGGTTTTTGGTGATATTAATGATCCCAATAGTGAGATCGCCAAAATCATAGCCACGAATGCGGTAACGGTTAGCAAACCGGAAACGAATAATCGTCCGCAGACCTATTATATCAAAGCGGATGAAAAGGCACTGCGTCCGAATCTCCTGGAAATTGTCACTGGAGGTGAGAAATAATGAGCACTGTGCACTTTTTCAATACTCCACATCAAATTTACTGGGGCTTACTCATTGCTCTCTACTTCTTTTACACGGGGTTGAGTGCAGGCTCCTTTATCCTGACCAGTCTGGGAACAGTTTTTGGAATTGAAAAGTATAAGAAAGTTTCCAAGGTTGGGGTCATCATGGCTATCATACTCCTGGCTTTTGCACCCTTACACTTATTATTTGACCTCGCACAGCCGGGACGATTCCTGAATTTGTTTACCTCTGTGAACCCAACCTCCGCGATGTCTTGGGGGATCTATCTCTTAATCCTTTATCCTGTTGTTTTGATGTTCTATGCCTGGTATCTGTTCCGTCAAGACATGGTGAATGGTCTTGACAAGGGCGGAATGAAAGCCTCTATTTATAAGTTCTTACTTTTCGGAAAAAAGGATATGTCTGAAGCTGCTAAAGCTAATGATAAGAAAAAGCAAAAGATTTTTGGTACCTTTGGCGTACCGTTAGCACTTCTTGTTCACGGATACACGGGATTTATTCTGGGTAATGTTCAAGCCCGTGCCTTTTGGCATACCCCTCTTATGCCGATCATTTTTCTTATGTCAGCTATGGTTTCTGGAACGGGTCTTTTCATCATCGTCCTGATGTTGGTTGAAAAATTTAAGTTCGGCAAGCTTGGTGATGATATTAAGGCTTTGATCAGTGATATGGCTAATTTAATGAAGTGGTTTATCCTAGTTGATGGTACCTTGATGGTGATCTACTTTATTGTTCTTTGGTACTCAGGCGAATCCGGTTATGCAGCAGGATATTTTCTCTTGCATAATGAGGGCTGGAGTTTCTTAGGGCTTGAGAATATTCTCGGTCTGTTAGTTCCATTTCTACTTATGCTTTCCAAAAAAGCTCGTAAAAATATACCCTTGGTTGTTCTTTCTTCCATTCTCACCATTATAGGCGTCTTGGCGATGCGGATTAATCTTGTGATTGGTGGTCAAAAACTTCCTCTAACCGGAAGCAAAATCATTGAGTATGTAGCATCTGGCCGCGACATCACCATCATTCTTGGTATTGCCGTTGCTGCCGCGGTGGTTCTTACCATACTCTACTCTGTGTTACCGATGAACCGCCCCGGTGCCGAGGAAAAGAAGTCGATTCCAGTATCAAAGGGGGTAGAACAATAATATGACAACCCGCAGAAATTTTCTTAAAGGTGCCACTATCTTAGGAACGACGATGGCGGTTGCGCCACTTGCTTTCGCCGATACGAAATCAACTGAAATCCCAAGTTGGAAACAAGGTTCCCCGACAGAAGATACGTTAGATACTGATCCGAGCGTTCAATTTGTGCATTCGGTTTGCTTAGGCTGCCGGAGTGACTGTAGCTTAAGAGGCAAAGTTAAGGACGGGATAGTTCTTAAACTGGATGGTAATCCATACAGCCCTATGACTTTGGATAATCCTGTTCCTTATGCTACCGATCCCAAAGAAGCCCGCAAGGTCGCAGGTAAGCTGTGCCCTCGTGGTCAATCGGGTTTGCAGCTCCTTTATGATCCCTTGCGTGTGCAACAGCCTCTGAAACGTGCCGGTAAACGGGGCGAAAACAAATGGCAAGCCATTAGCTGGGATCAAGCTTATAAAGATATTATCGAAGGTGGGGATCTTTTCGGTGAGGGAAACGTTGAAGGGTTAAAAGTGGTTCGAGATATTACGACACCGATTGATCCTGATGCTCCAGAATTGGGCCCGAAAGCCAATCAATTTGTTTTCTTAGCTGGCCGGATTGAGAATGCCCGGGCAGAATTGACCAAACGATTTATTAATAATGCGTTTGGAACAATTAACTGGTTTGAGCACACAACAGTATGTGAGCAAAGCCATCACATTGCATCTGCTCAAACCTTTGCGACGAAAAACCATCTGAAGCCTGACTTTGAAAATGCTAAATTGATAATGAACTTTGGAGCGAACTACGGTGAAGCGAACTTCCCAATGAATGGTTTAAGTCGCAAGTTAGCGAATTTCAAGACGAAGGGCGGAAAGTTGATCACAGTTGATCCTCGCTTTTCAGTTTCAGCATCCCATTCGGATATCTGGGTTCCTGTTCTTCCGGGCAGCGATGCTGCTCTTGCTTTGGGCATGATTCAATGGATTATTGATAATAAACGCTATGATAAAGCTTTCCTTGAAGCTCCTTCGAAGGACGCTGCAGCAAAGAAAGGGGAAAGCAGTTGGTCGGATGCGACATATCTTGTACGCACGGACACTGGCAAGTACCTACGCGGTGATGAAGCAGGTTTGGGTGGCACGAAGGATGATTATGTTGTGCTCGTGGGTGGAGTTCCGACACTTGCAGGGAAAGTAGATACTGCAGATCTTGTGGGTGAAGCCACTGTGAACTCGATTGCTTGCAAGACTGTTTTCCAAAGACTAAGCGAACGGGCTAAAGAGAAGTCTTTGGATGATTATGCGAAGATTTGTGATATTCCTAAAGAACAAATCATTCGTGTTGCGGATGAATTCACGTCTTACGGGAAGCTTGCTGTTGCGGACTTTTATCGTGGGCCTGTCCAGCATACGAATGGCTTCCAAGCCGGTCGTGCGATCTGTGTTTTGAATTTGCTTGTGGGAAATGTCGATCATCGTGGAGGCTATCAATCCGGTGGTAGTACTTTAAGCTATATGGGTGACAAGAACGGCCGCTACCTGGTCGCGAAGCTTCATCCTGGAGCTGTTAAACCCACAGGAATCCGGATTTCCCGTGACCAGGCAAAATATGAAGATTCGACCGAGTTCAAGAAAAATGGATATCCGGCCAAACGTCCTTGGTTCCCTTTAACCAAAGATGTCTATCAAGAAGTTGTAGCGGGTGTGGTCGATGGTTATCCTTACCCCTGTAAGATTCTTTGGCTGCATATGGGAACCCCAGCTTACTCTATTCCTGCAGTTAAAGATAAATTGATCGCTGCTCTAAAAGACACCAAAAAAATCCCGCTTTTTATTTCGACAGATATCGTAATCGGGGATACATCTATGTTTTCAGATTATATTTTACCAGATGTCACTTATATGGAACAGTGGTGCGCTCAAGGTGCGGGGCCTACGATTTTAGGCATGGTCGCCGAAGTTCGACAACCGATGACACATGCGTTGCCTCAAGCTAAATCGGTTGAGAATATGATGATTGACATTGCTAAGAAAATGGAGCTTTCAGGCTTCGGGGATAATGGTTTTGGTTCAGGTATGCCCTTAAACAAGGAAGAAGACTGGTACTATAAGATGGTTGCTAATCTCGCTAGCCAATCCGGTAAAATCCCCGGTGCAACGGAAGAAGAGCAAATCAAGTATATCTTGGATCGTGGTGGAGTCTTTGATGCCAGTGGTGCTTACGATGGTCTTATGATGAAAAACAAAGTTGCGAACCTCTGTACAATTTACGCGGAGCAAGTGGCCACGACCAAAGATGCCATGACCGGTAAGAATTTTGATGGACTCCCGCTCTACTTGCCCGTTATGAACGCCAAAGATCAAGAAATTAAGGATGAAGGGTATCCTTTTATTGCAACGACGTATAAACCGGCCTTTCATTCTCACAGCCGTACAGTCAGCGCTCCTTGGCTGATGGAGATTCTCCCAGAAAACTTTATTGAGATGAACAATGAAGAAGGAGAAAAACTCGGTCTAAAGGACGGGGACACGGTTCGGGTCAGCGGGCCTACAAGCAAAGAGGGTGTCATCGGTAAACTTCGCCTCCGTCCGGGAATTCGTCCTGGTGTGGTCAGTGCTTGTGTGGGTTATGGTCACTGGAATTATGGTTCGGCGGATACGATTATTGACGGCAAAACCGTTGCCGGAGATAAGAGCCGTGGCAAAGGTGTGAATATCAACTACGCGATGCGTCTTGATGATTCGATCGGGAACGTTTGCTTGGAAGATAAGATCGGCGGGAGCTGCTCCTTCTATGATTCACACGTTAAAGTTGAAAAAGCATAGGATTAATTTTGCTAAGGATGGTGTAGGGAAAAACCCCTGCACTGTCCTTGCCCAATAAAAAGTGAAAACAGAATAAATTAAGCAAGCAATTTTGACTAATAGGAGGATACTTAGCGTGGAACATACGGATATTTTACAAACAGCCTCTGAAGAAATTCAAAATGAGATGTCCCGTGCAGTCCTCTATAATCTTTTTGCGAGTCTGATCGCCCGCAAGACGGATGAAACTTGGCTGAATCCCTATTTCCAGAATCAGCTTCAAATTGGACTTCCCCAGTCTGAAGGAAAAACTGAGCTTTTAAGCGATCTAGAGAAAGCACTCAAAAGTCCGGGATACCATCAGGAAATCCAACTTGATTATGATCGTTTATTCATAGTACCAGGTCCGAGTCAAACTTTTCCGTATGAATCTTGTTATACCCACCGGAATATCGATGGAACGTTTGGCCGACTCTGGCAGGAACCTGCTCAAGATATGCAACGCATTCTCAAGGAGTGGGATATCCAGTTTGCCGAGGGGTGGGATTTGCTTCCCGACCATATTGCAGTCGAACTTTTCTTTATGGCTGAACTGTGTCAGCGACGCTCGCAAGCGCAGAGTCTGGATCAGAAAACTTTACGAGAGTGGCAGGTCAACTTTTTTCAGACGCACTTACAACCTTGGGTATTTGAATTTATAGAGCGTGTTGAAAAAGAAGCTGAGACAGGTTTTTACCATGGTGGAGCGACATTATTACGCGAGTTTTTAACTGAGGAAGAAGAAGAGCTCTCTAAGTGAGCCTGACATGAAGATATTCGAGTAAGTTCGTGGTAAAAGAAGAAAGTACGATGGATCCAAGAAATATTAAGCTAACTTGGAGAAGTCTACTGAAACTCGGCCGATCTACTTTACTTATAGCGGGAATGGCTTCATTCTGTCCCGTCTATAAGTTTCTATTGTTTCCGAAAAACGAAATACCAATGAAATTTTGCTAACGGCTCAAGGGGAAGAGCTCCCCTATGTTCGGAATGAACAGGGTAAATGGCTTTTGTATCGAAAGTTAAATGGAGCGAAATTTACAATTCCTTTAGGCATAGGCTAAACGAGAAATGCACTTGAAGGCAGGTGGAAGAAAAATGAAAAAAACGGTGTGGGGGAAAGAAGATTGCAAAACTACAAAAATTTGGATTGTTTTTCCCCTTATACTTGGAATAAGTCTCTTCTTAAGTGGTTGCGGAACTCAACCCGAGACAAAGGAGCAAGGTAAAGAGAATTCGGGGACACCGCCAATTGAACAAAGCTTAGTATCCCAACCGGAAGAAACTTCAAGCCTTAGCCCTGAATCCATGATTTCAGCCAGTCAACTGGATGCAGGAATTAAAGATAATAAGAATTGGGCCGTGATTGATGTCCGCGAGCCCAATGAATTTGCCACAGGCCACGTACCCACTTCATTTAATATTCCGCTGGGCAAGTTAGAGCAGAGTTTAAACCAGGTTCCTAAAGATAAAGAGCTTATTTTGGTATGCTTAAATGGTACCCGGGCCTTCACAGCTTGGCAGAATCTAATTAATGTGGGCTATGATCCTTACAAAGTGAAAGTGCTGGTAGGGGGAATGGAACAGTGGAAGAGTCTGGGAAGCGATGAAGTGACCGACAGTATTGGGGGGTGTTAAGATGGATGATCTTAGCATAGAACAAAAGCGAGCCTACTTGGAACATTGGGAGAATACGGAACGCTTAGTAAAGTTGGAAAAAGAATGGCGTCTGGCGCAAAAGGAAAATCAAGCAAGCACAGTGGCTCAACTCGAAAAGGAGATCCAGAAAGTGCGGATATCATTTGAAAAGTCGAAAGTACGAGCGTATCAGGCCGCTTTACAGGTGAATCGTAGTAATGTGGAAAGCTGAGGCACAGCTTAAGTTGACACTGGCTATAACTAAGCATGAAAAAGCTTAGTTATTTGCTGTTTTAGGATTAGGGACTATATCTTGGACTTATCTTCCATACTATTTAAGCCTTTCTTCCAATACCCCAGCGAAATATATCATGACCGGATCTTCCGGATTGCTCAATGACAAGGCCGGATGCTTCGATGAGCTTGTACGGTTCCCTTGTTAAATTACATCCTCCGGCGATTTTAGGCC
>Ga0255336_101935_pt1 | contig 12159 bp, 12 predicted proteins | sample MeOH1_35cm_T3_17_FD_189102 | JGI IMG/M metagenome (GOLD analysis project Ga0255336, IMG submission 189102) | Sandy soil microbial communities from University of British Columbia, Vancouver, Canada - MeOH1_35cm_T3_179 | ecosystem: Engineered > Artificial ecosystem > Sand microcosm > Unclassified ...
AGGCCCTGGGTCCACAGCATACATCAACCCTGAGCACGGTCAACAACTTGGGCCTCCTCTACAGCGACCAGGGAAAGCTGGACGAAGCGGAGGAGATGTACCGGCGCGCTCTGCAAGGAAAGGAGAAGGCGCTGGGTCCAGAGCATACATCCACCCTCAGCACGGTCAACAACTTGGGCAACCTCTACAGGGACCAGGGAAAGCTGGACGAGGCGGAGGAGATGTACCGGCGCGCCCTGAAAGGATACGAGAAGGCGCTGGGCCCACAGCATACATCGACCCTCGAGACGGTCAACAACTTGGGTATCCTCTACAGCGACCAGGGAAAGCTGGACGAAGCGGAGGAGATGTACCGGCGCGCCCTGCAAGGAAAGGAGAAGGCGCTGGGTCCAGAGCATACATCCACCCTCAGCACGATCAACAACTTGGGCCTCCTATACAGCGACCAGGGAAAGCTGGACGAGGCGGAGGAGATGTGCCGGCGCGCCTTGCAAGGATACGAGAAAGCGCTGGGTCCACAGCATACATCCACCCTCCGCACGGTCAACAACTTGGGTATCCTCTACAGGGACCAGGGAAAGCTGGACGAGGCGGAGGAGATGTACCGGCGCGCCCTGCAGGGATACGAGAAGGCCCTGGGTCCACAGCATACATCAACCCTCGCCACGGTCAACAACTTGGGTATCCTCTACAGCGACCAGGGAAAGCTGGACGAGGCGGAGGAGATGTACCGGCGGGCCCTGCAAGGAAAGGAGAAGGCGCTGGGTCCAGAGCATACATCAACCCTCACCACGGTCAACAACTTGGGCCTCCTCTACAGGGACCAGGGAAAGCTGGATGAGGCGGAGGAGATGTACCGGCGCGCCCTGAAAGGATACGAGAAGGCCCTGGGCCCACAGCATACATCAACCCTCGGCACGGTCAACAACTTGGGCAACCTCTACAGGGACCAGGGAAAGCTGGACGAGGCGGAGGAGATGTACTGGCGCGCCCTGCAAGGATACGAGAAGGCCCTGGGTCCAGAGCATCCAGACACCCTCAGCACGGTCAACAACTTGGGCAACCTCTACAGGGACCAGGGAAAGCTGGACGAAGCGGAGGAGATGTACCGGCACGCCCTGCAAGGAAAGGAGAAAGCGCTGGGTCCAGAGCATACATCAACCCTCAGCACGGTCAACAACTTGGGCATCCTCTACAGGGACCAGGGAAAGCTGGACGAGGCGGAGGAGATGTACCGGCGCGCCCTGCGAGGATACGAGAAGGCGCTAGGCCCAGAGCATCAGGATACCCTCACCACGATCCGCAGCTTGGGCAGCCTCTACCGCGACCAGGGGAAGCTGGACCAGGCGGAGCTGATGCACCGGCGCACGCTGCAAGGGCACGAGAAGGCGCTGGGCCCCGAGCATCCAGATACACTCGCGACGGTCCACAAATTGGACCTCGTCTACCGCGAGCTGGGGCAAGCTGGACCAGGCGGAGGCGAAGTACCAGCGCGCGCTGCAAGAAAGAGAAGGCGCTGGCTACAGCGCATCCAGAAATACTTTGGACGGCCCTCAATTTCTGCAACCTCTAATTGAAGCAAGGAAAGCCGGATGAGGCGGAGGAGATGTACCAGTGTGCACTGCAAGGATACAACAAGGATCTAGGTCGCGAACAAGTCAGGCAAATAACTCTCTAAGTAAGGGTCCAGGCCGGAGTCATTATTTATACAATGTGAATTACCACTGGCGGGTTCTAGGACCTTCCAGGCCATATCAACTTCTGTGGTTCGTGTGAGGTTGTGTCGTCAGGTCAACTTTAGGTTGTGCTGGCATTGGTGAGAACCGATCTTGCCTCTCCTCAAGCTGAGCCTTCTTGTAGATAGAGTTTAGCTCTATAGTGTCCTGATTTTGGCTTGATATACTATCCTCTTGAAAAGAACAAGGATAATCTTTTCCAACCCTTCAATGAAATCTGGAACCATCGTGTCTGCATCTGTGCACGTGCCAACAGTTGATGAACTCCATAATAATACAGAGCGGAGCAAAGAGAATGTCAAGCCCTGAGCAATGCCTAGTGAGACTGAGGCTCAGATCAAACAAGATGATTATCATGTAAGATTCATTGCCATGTAAGTGTTGGCAGAACAATGGTGGTAGGTCACATGATCGCCTGGCCTCCGGCACACCAACATCAACACCGTAGATAACACCGTAGATAGCACCTTAGATAGCAACAATCAACCATCATAGCTTGCTTGGTTCATCAGGAAGACGTTCTATGAAGCGCCCCCGGCCTGCGGGTGGCTCCAACTGTTGTTTAGCAGCGAAGGACTCACTGCATTGTATGGAAGGCTCGACGACTCATGGTCGTGCTGATTGAAGTTGACCAGCCGTAGGAAATCGAAATTAGGTTCGAAAACGTCCATGGAAGGTATCCCTGCGGCATTTGCAAACGCAAGTGCCGGAATGGGCGCCGGATCTGCTCCCTGAGAAGTGAGCTGTGAAGTATAATCATCAATAACATGACTAAGCATGAAGTGGAAGAACTCTGTCAGAAGGGCATTCGATACCGTCACGTTTGGATGCGATGTTCGATAGCGTTGGACGACGCTAAGCGCCTGCTGTTCTGCGTATTCTCGAAAATCCAACAGAACTGGATCTGCCTCTTTATATGGCGAAGGGGGCTCTGGTTGATTCTCGAACAGGGAACCCCACATTTGGTACCAGTGCTGATGGTCTGTCGTTGGAGGATTGGCCTGCTTCTTCCTCAATGCCTCCCGCCGCTTGTCTGTGATGATCATCTCATCAAGCTCTGAGCTCTGGCGTCTCTCACATCTCTCCTCCTGGTCTTCATGAGCGTCTTTCCCATCCTGAGTTTTGAATATCTTCTTGCATCGTCTGCAATAGAATTGAGGGGCATGAACGTAATTCAAATACTGTTTAAGGCGATTAATTCCGGGAAATCCGTTGCCACATGACTTGTATTTTCCAGGGCCAGAAAACTTGAAGCAATCGTGCTTGTGGAAGTGACAGGCGAATAGTTTGCGTTCTTTGCTGCCGCCCGACGAATCACTCGGGGTTTGTACTCCTATCCGAGCGCCTGCTGATGGCTTGTCTTCTTCATCTGACGCAGTGCGTTTCCGCTTGCCTCCCTACTTCCGCTCACCGGATGATCTGCCAGTCCCATTGCTAACGCCGCCTTGTCTGGAATCCTGACTGCTCTCCTGAGTCGCGTGAAATCGGAAGGATGAGCCGGACAAAAATGAAGAGGGCTTCTGTGCTTGGAAATCTGTGAGCAGCCCTGGCATAATGCAGGTGCACGCCCAGTCGATGAAAACTTCCAATTCGTCGTTCCACAAGAGCAATGAATCATCACAGTCAGATTCCTCTGAGATCTCTCTGTCAGAGCACTTCTCTGCATCGGATCCGACATCTGACGACTTCTTCGAAAGAGGGAGGTTGGACTCGTCGAACAATTGAGACCCTTTACAATGTGTTGGCGGTGAGGTTGTCCTTTTTATTTCAACCGCACCGGTTCCCACAAGGTATGAAGGCGAGTGTTCTCCCATCTTCAGAGTGTGGAAGTCTCTTCCATTCATGGTGTCACTCAAGGCCAAAGGATCAAAGGGCCGGAAAGAGAAATCCTCCGTAGACTCCGTTTTTTGGACAAGCTCTTGAAGGACAAGCTCTTGCTCAAAGGTTGGAAACATAGTATCATGAAACTGGTCCGGTGTATATGAGCAATTGCCGTGGAAGCTCAGATCGATTTCGTCATCTGAAACAATAGAGTATGTCGTCGAGTTTTGCCTTGAGCCGCATCTTGTGTCAAACACATCTGTAGGAGTCAATTGAAAGTTTGAACTGCCTCCTAAAATGGAACCACCATTAAGGATGCTTCCATAACCGGAATCTGCACGGCTCAAATCACTTGTGCTCCAGGAAGAGGTCACGGTACTGCTGATGCGACTGCCAGAGCTCTCATCGGTGGCTTCTCCGGGCATGCGTTTGAATTCCGGGTGTACATTCGCTGCTAGCTCTGTCAAGCTCCATATTGCAGGCGCTCGTTTTGCAAAGCCCCATTTTGCAAAGCCCCATTTTGCAAGTTGATGCCGATACTGGGACTTACTGCGTCTATTGTTAGCGATCGTCGTTGCAGAAGTGCAACAGAGGGAATCTCACGTTGCGAAGAAGCCATGCTGAACTTCCAATGTATGTTTGACCTCATCAAGCGTCAAATCTGAGGCAATGTAGAATTCATGAATCTGTCCCTTGTGGGCTTCCCATTCTCGCGGTGATATCTGTCGCGAGGAACCAGTTCTGACCCCTTTTGGTTCAAGACTTCGAGGACGGGATCGAAGTACGTGAGGAGGTAGCGGGCTTTGAAGTGCGTTTTCTCGACCAACATGTCGTTCGGGCGCTCCCTCTACCTCAGCCTCTTCAGCAATCTGAGCCGCTCTTCCTCGAGCCTGTGCATCACCCTCATGGGAATGCGAGAACCGGTGTGTGCCCGATGAAGTACTGCAAGAAGGCTGCGTTGCTTCAAACAGACGTGACATCTGTTGCCCGCCCCTGCATGGCCGTGATGTGTGGCCTAGGTCATCTTCTTGGAAGAGGTTAATGTGTTGCATTGTCGCGGACTTTCGCAGATCTCGTGACTCTTCTAGGAAAACCAAGAACTGAAACGGGACCTCTTGCACTATAAATAAAGTTGCGAAAGCAAGAGAGACGGGATCTTGACGACGGAAGTTCTCCTGCTCACATCGAGCTGTGTACCAGGGCGCGGACTGGATACGAGTGACCATCAATGCACATTTCGCGTTCGCTTCAGCCAGCATTGCGTCATTGGGTATTCTCCCCGGCTTCGGCGTCGGCGCGCCACAGGGCGAGAGTCTGTGGAAAAGTTGTCCGCAGTTTATGCGTTTTGATTCTCGTGTGTCTTCAGCTTGTCCAAGTAGCTTCATATCGATGCGATCCTCGTCCATCGCAATAAAGTGATCCTGCGCACGCGTATGCAATGTCTTCTCTCAGACGCGGTCATTGTTATACGAATGTGGCAGCTAGGTTTTGTGGCATCTTCGACGAATTGCAGCAATCCTTTGATTTCATCTTCTCGAGAACTTCACTGCAATATGGGCATTCCAACGGCTGTACTTTTGGGGGAATATCGCAAAAATCGTATCAGCAAAGTGGCTCCAGGTAAAGCAAGGACGAAGCGTGCATATGATACCTTAACCAGATTCCTAGGACTTGGACTTCTAGTTATCCGTAGAACCGGAAGGAAACCCAAGCATAATAAGATAAAACATCTGTGCCCATCATAAGCAACGACGGTGGAGCTAAAGTGACGATACCAATCATATTCCAGACTCACCACAAACGATTCATATACGACCATCTAGAAATCCTGCTCAGTGAACCGATCATCGGCGTCATGCAAGCTGTACACGAGAAGTGCTCCCGAAATGTGCACTCGACTTTGGTCAGTGGCCTTCACAGACATCTGTTATGCCAGTACTTGATCGTCGAAAGCAAAGACATATAACAAGCAAGTTCTTCACCATCGCCACGGATGCTCCTGCTCACGGACCCAACAGATTATTTTTGAGATGAGAAGTCGCGGGTGTTTCCTGCCAGGGTGTTTCTCGACCCTGGCCGTGCGGATGAGGCTTTGACTAAGGCATTCAATGGGACAAGCACTGCCAGATCGGGCAGGAGCTTCTTCAGGCTCATCCGCCACTCATTGATTCTCCTGCCAGCGGCCGAGCTACGCCATGCTCAAAAGCTACCCTCGTGCGGAGAGTCTTCAACAAGAGCCGTGCGGTTGTGCTCGAAATAATCGCGGTGCTTTTGGTGGTTTAATCGGTTTGTTGGTTGGCCTTCTGAGGCATCTGCCAATCTAGGAGCGGGAATAGGTGCAGTATTGTGTGCTGTGGTTGCGGCAGTCCAGCCAGTTCTTGCATGGCTTGCTGCTTGATGCATGTCGGACTTGCAATCTGAGGGCAAGGACATTGGTGCCTGGTCAACGTTGAATCCCGGGTCATCAGGATTGCGTTGCGAGGGAGCGAGATTTCCTGACCTGAGACCATTTACGGTGCATAGGTCAAGTCTCATCATATACAATCTGTTGGCGGTACAAGTGGAGGAAAATCTGCGCCCAACTCACCTCGACACTCCCCCAGACGACGCCGCTCGTGAAGACTCCTCTGCGACAGGGATATTGGTGAACACAAGAGGCGGGCAGCACCCCTCTGACAAGGTTCTCCTTCGCGACCAACGCCGACTTCCATCTGACAATGCATTGGATGAACCCGTCATCCCCCGGATATCCTAGACATCTACCACTCAGCCATCTTCATCGCCGCCGCAAGGGAGGCGAGTATGGCGAACTCGTTTCTTGGGGCGAAGATCCGCCGATGATGCCAGGGCCTGCTTCGCTTCTAACCCCCGGTCGTTTTGGAAGAGCGTCGTCGTTGAAGGGGTTACGGGCCCGGTAGATGGACGAGACCGCTTTCAGGTTCGCGTAGCTTCTAGGGCAGTATCGGCGTCGGACTGGGTGGCTTTGCTTCAGGTATTGCGACACGGCGACGGCGGATTCAGGGTAGGGGTGGGTTCTATAAACCGCATCTTAGAACTAAACTGAGATTCAGCGAGACTGGTGCAGACGTTTCCTCGACGAGATTCGCCTGACGAAAAGACGAAGGCGTGACACGACGGATCAGTTGCGGTCAGACTGTGTGTGTGAGTGGCTAACTGTGTAGAGAGAGTATTTTGGAGGACGGGTAGGTCAATCATGAGTTCTGAAGACTGCCATAAGGCTGATGTTGCCGAAGAGGGATCTTGTCAGCTTCTATTAGGAAGCATGAGGTTCTGTCTCTCAGCCTGACCGGTTGCTTGGGGAACATCGTTACTGCCTGTTATAGAACCGAGATCCACAGGCAGTTCTAGATGGACTCATGAGGCATCTAGCGCTATGACTCTTGGCTCAATGGCCGTTAGTCATTGGGGTGTCCATGCTTTGTACACGAGCATTGCGGGGTGTCTGGTCTGAGACGTAGTGGTTCGGCTGTGTATGTACAGGTCGCACCCTCTTCCAGTATTGGCACCAGCGTTTCGGATATTTCTCCGGTATCAACATACCTGGTTCCTTTCCTAAAGGGAGCGGTCGATATGATGACAAGTTCGGACGCAATTGCATATGACTTCGAAAAGTCATCACAAGGGGACAGACTTGCAAAAGCTAGACGGTACTTTCGGTTCAGCGTTCCCCAAGGCATGAAGGAATTGGATGAAGGGAAAGCAACAGAGAGGATGGGGTCCTTGACGGATCATTACCTCGGAGGCCGTCGAGTTGGTGAAGATGTTGCGTCATGCGCATGGTCGTTGTTACATGTAGATGAGTTCAGAAACGACGATATCTAAATGTGGAGTAACGAAGAAAGCATCCGAAAAGAGCGCTGGCGGGTAGCAGAATATTTTTTGTTCGTATGGCTGCCCGGACTTCATGTTTCCAAGGGTTGTTTCCTTCGTGTATAGCAGTTCCACGAGCTCGGTGAAACAGTGGTCGATTTTGTCAGGGCCGGCGACGCAGACAGGCCGACTGGCAAGTATTTGGTCACGTAAGATTCAGAGAGGCACTATGGCAGGGCCAGCAAGGTATCGGTGTGGTCACTACGCGGTCGCCTGCGCTAAAGTATTTGGACACTCCTCGGACGGCGCTGGTTGCTAAACTTCAAGGCATCACCAAGCACGACAAATACTTGGCCTTAGGAGGACAGATTCTTTGGAGTCATCTTAGCCAGCTCACCCGACCGCTACGGTTACACCTCTTATTGAGGACTCGGCTGTGCACGGTGCGGGCGGGCCGCCTAGCCCTCAGATCTCAGCCCATCGGGTGTAGCCAATGATCGCGATGGGATGGGTGGCCTCACGTGGAATGCATCAGGCGTCTTATGATGTTAATGGAGGTCTGGGCCCAAAGCAGCAGCCATGGCTCCGTGATGAGCAAACCCAAATGTAGCAGTGGGCTGCTCTTCTTGGCACACATGCCTTGTGCTCACGCACATGCCACTGTCTTAGCCTGGTGGTCCAATAGGTTTCCCCAGGGCGCGTGCGGCAGAGGAGCGAGAGCTCAACGTTGGAAGCACCGGGTTAGAAGGTCGGAGAACTCGGATCCACGACTGTACAAACATGTGGCCGGCACCATCCCGGGAGGCCGGACTGTCGACGAGAAGGAAGCGAATGCTTGATGCTATGAAAGTCTGGTGGTATTCATACTTCTGATATTTCACACAGGTGCATGGTTGCGCTCATGACGAATGAAATGAGACCTCGAACCTCGTCCAGGTCATATGAAAAATTGTGGATCCTGAACACCGCCCGTTTTGTCCTCGATGGGAATCAACGCGTCCCATTCACGCCTCGATCTGAAAAATGATGCGGCATCACGGCGGGAACCGGCTCCCCGTCATCTTCATCCTCCATGTCTAATTCTTCCGGGTGTCTGCCGAGCGGTCAGTCTGGCGGACATGGCACGGTATCTGGCACGGTATCATCGAGACGGCGACACTCACCCCAAACGTCCCTTGATCTCCTTCATCTCGTAGTGCTTTTTTCTCCGCTCCTCAAATTGACGATGCTTCTCCTGTTCCTCTGTGGTGGGCATGCCCACTTGCTCCTGGAATGCAGGATCCCCTCGGCGGCCTTCGCTGACGCTGACATGTTTCTCCTTGCTATTCTCCCGTGACAAGCTCGATCGGCGGATAATCCGGTCATTCTCCACGCCCACTCCCAGCGCGAACTCATCCTCCGGCTCGCCCAGTTCGAGGCCGGGAATATCACTCTCGCGGAGCTTCCTCTCGCTCTTCTTCCTGGCCATGTCGACCTCGTCGACGTTGACAAATCGAGGGTCGATGGCCACGTCTTCTTCTTCTTCTTCATCCATGATGTCCCCTCCCCATTGGTAGGGAGTCTTGGGCTCCGTAATTTTCATCCGTCCGCCTGCTTCCTGCTCGGTCAAGTACAGATTCGCCTCGTCCCACTTCAGCCGGATCTTTTCCGGATCGTCTCCGCTGTGAGCGACATTGGCGGCAGAGTGGCGTCGGGAGGCGGAAGCCCTCCGTGCGGCCGAAGATGAGCGTCGATGACCGGCATTTTGGAGAGTGTTCTGTATCGTCAACTCTCGCTCTTCTTGCGGGTCCAGAGGCACCGAGATCGGAGACGTAATGGTTTCTTTGACCGGCGAGCCCTGCCGTCCGCCGCTCGCCGAGAACGACGGGTTCTTGAGAATTCCTACCACAATGTTAGATTCTGCCTCATCCCGACCGATGCTCGAGGCGCGGCCCGGCGATCACGACATGGCCGGACGTACCTTTGGGCCGGATGTTGGCTGAGCCGGGTTGATGTAAGGGCGGTGGTGAGCGTCGGACTTCGACAGGCATGTTGACAGTGAGATGGGTTCCCGCACACAGTCGAGGGCAGAGCAGCGTCCGGAGGGAGGAGTATGAAGGCACTAGTTCGTGTTCGGAGTTGGGTAGCCCTGCAGATCGATGGCGTGGTACTGGAGAGTGGGCGGCGAGTCAAGCCGGACCACGAGATCCGTGGGATCACACACTCCTCGACGCTGAAGACTGGATCAAAAGGGTGGAAATCGATCAGCAGGAAGACTTCTGGAGAGGGAGAGGCACGGGACAGCAAGTTGCATGTGAGCGAGTGCATGAGCCTTGGAGAGATTGTTTGTTCTTGGCGAGTGCATGAGCCTTGGAGAGATTGTTTGTTCTTGGCGACTGCCGGAGTGGGATTCTGGCAGCCTCCATGGGAGCGACGTCATGCAGCGCTCTTGTAACTAGTGGCTTTGTGCAAGAGACCCGCTGTGGACCAGCACCATCCTCGACTCGATCAGCCGGTTAATTAATATGCAAAACGAGTGAAACAACATCAACAACAACAGCAGGGGCAACGACAGCAGCAACAATAACAACAGCAGCAAAATCATAATCATAATCATAATCATCATCACAACAAACAACGACATCCCTTGACTGCTTCTGTTCATCTAACTGGCACGGCACTTGCGGCTGTTCCTGACACCTGCCCGCTCATCTTACCTCCTACCCTTGAACAGGACAGGACTCTATCCCTGTCCGTCAGAAATGTTGCCGTGAACACGCGATTTCTACTGGCCCCCTTTCCCTGTCTCATTATCTGTTACTCTGTATGAATCACCTGATCTGGCATCGTTGTCACGCTGGTTGCATCAATGACACAGCAACTTGTTGAATCCGAGTTCCATTGCCTTCCAAGGCTGTACTACTATCGTGCTCAGATCCTGCTGATACTAAAGGTATGGCAACAAACTACGAAATGGCCCCCCGTGAACGGCCGCGCGGTACAGCCTCATAAGTTGACAGCATGCCTCCCGAATACATATATGCGTGTGTCATGTCAGATTGCCCCGAAACTCCAAATCTTCCAGGATCATAAGTCGAGAATGAGGATGCCGCAATCCAAAATGTTGTAGAAAACACGGGTCATCGAATGGAATGACTCCCGCTCCTCTCCGTCAGCTTCCTTCGTGCCACCTCGTCTCCGTTCTCGGCGGCGAGCTGCATCCAGTGCAAGGCCAGGCACAGTCCTTGACGATTCTGCCGGGATCCATCCCCATCTTCCCACATCATCTCGTTCTTGAAGATATCGGCCGACAGAGACAGCGGCAGACTGACGATGGGCGGCACGTCCGGGTGAGTCAGGTACAGGATGGCCAGTTCTCGCTGGGCGATGGCATTCCCCTCGCGCGCGGCGATCATCCAGTATTCCGCGGCTCGGAGAATGTGTGCCTCATTGGCCCGGGCGGGGCTGGCCCGTCGCTTGATGGCATCTCTGGTGACGATCTGGTCGGCCACGTCGACCATGCTGCGGCAGACCTCATCTTTCCACGCCAGCGCGGCCAGGCCGACATGGAGGAATGCTCGGCCACTTTCGCTGTTGTTCAGCACGTCGGACGACACGAAGGCGGCGATGTATTGCAGATCGCGGAACAACGTCTTGGGTCGCAAGCGGAATAAGAGTCGTCTCAGATACTGAATCATGTCGGCTTCTGCCACCACCGCCATGCTCCTCCCCTTCTCTCCCTCGGAGGGCCGGACATGGCGGGCCATGTTGGCGGACAGGTGGCTGGGATTCAGACTCTGCCGGCGAGGGTTGGGAGTCGACTCGCTCCTCGGATCGAGACCGCCTTCTTCCATGGAGGGGTCCCAGGCTTCGGCCTGCGCGGCCGCCTGGGACAATGTTTTGAAGTCATGGACGGCCTTGAGTTTGAGACAGGGGTCGACGTGCTGGCTGATCCGGTCCAGGACATCCTGCAAAGCGGCGGGGTATGAGAAGCCGGCGTCAATCGCGCCGATCATCATGTCCTCGAGTGTGTTGGAGGCCGCATCATCCTCCCGAGCCGGACCCTCTCCCGACCGCAGGCAAGCAGACGCGCTCTGGCTGCGCTTCCGGAGGACCGTTCTGGCCGGGGAGGAGGACGTGGTGGGAGTCCCCCCGGTCAAAGGCCTTCCAGCGAGCAGACGTGCGGTGACGGCCCTGTGCTGCAACTGTTTGTCGATGCTCGGCGTTTGTCGAACCGTCTCCATCCAGGCATCCGTCTCGCTCCCGCAGCTCCAGACGGGGCATCCCAGGTCGGACAGCAAGAGGCAGGTGAGTCCTTGTTTCAGCGATTCTAAAAAGCTCGTTTTCTCCGGGCTCATGTCCCCCAAACGGCTCAGTCCAAACTCGTCAAAGGTGGAGCCAGGTCGGGACTGCAACGATGCAGAGGTGACGGACCGGGAATGCGAGGCTGCCGGCGACCACACACTGCTCAGAGACTCGGTCGTCGTCACCGTCAGCGCACGGCCCGGGGAGCCCTGAGACGAAGCCCATTCGCTCCCGGATGCATCTCGACCAAACCGGCCCGAGGCCAGGCTGTGAAATGACGACCGTGATCCGGTGAAGCCAGGTCGGCCGCCGGGAAAGAGAGTCGACGACGGCGTTTCGCTCATGACACTGGGCGCCCTGGTGCTGGCGGGGGCGCTCAAGGTCGCGGTGGCGTGAATTTCAAACAGAGTCTTCTCTGGCGCAAACAGCTCGCTCGACCACAGAACAGGGCTCTCGGCCAGCGTCTCCCCGACGAGTTTGCGGGTCG
>Ga0255336_101936_pt1 | contig 12156 bp, 14 predicted proteins | sample MeOH1_35cm_T3_17_FD_189102 | JGI IMG/M metagenome (GOLD analysis project Ga0255336, IMG submission 189102) | Sandy soil microbial communities from University of British Columbia, Vancouver, Canada - MeOH1_35cm_T3_179 | ecosystem: Engineered > Artificial ecosystem > Sand microcosm > Unclassified ...
CGCGCGGGTACGCCAGCTTCAAAACCATGCGAACCGTGCTGTTCCTCATCGCCGGCAAGCTCGATTTCTCGACCTTCAACCCACATGCCTCGTAAGCCGCATTACCCACTCCACTTTTGAAATAGCCCATTGGATTTTCCCTGTTGAATTGCAGGACGGACACGTCACGCTATCGCCCTCGTGTGCAACGTCTTGCCCGTTCAGTTGAATCGTGGCCGGCGTAGCATGCACTGTTCCGTTCGCTGTCGTCTTGTCACCGTTCAAAATCAAATATCGTTTCATGATGTCTCAAAGGTACTGCATTGCGTTCGAGGATTCAGTTCGACTTGACGAACCTCCACATTACCCCTGGCAATTTTCACTCGATAAGATTAGTCGAGTTAACGCAATTATTGCGCGCCCACGCTGATTACTGCTTCGTTTGAAAAACCTGCCTTGCTCAAAACGATTTACAGACGTCGTTTCAGTTCTACTCTCGTCACTCAATCATGTCTCACAGAAGCCCAACGACTATTCATTCCAAGCCGTTGGACTTTCAGGGTGCCCTAGGATGTTAAATTCCAAGTGCCGGCGCAGTTTTAGACGGAGCGGATGAGTCGGTTGCATTCGCATTCGCGATCCGATCTCGCCGAACCCCTGCGCACCCTATTCCGCCACCAACACAGGCTTGCGATGTTGCTTTCCAAGCTGTCTGGGTAAGCTCACCATCACGAGATAGATGCGAACAAGCAGGCCAACAAACCAAAGGGACACTGGCATGCCCAACACCGCCAGGGCAAACAACACGCCATTCGTCCCAAAATTCGAAGACAGCAGCCGGCTCAATATCAGATAGAACGGTGCGATGCCCAAGGCGATCCAATAATAGATCTTTGGAAACGGCGAACGTTCTTTGCTGAGTCGTTCGAACAGCATCATTCCAGGTTGAATCCGATAACGAAGATCAGACGTGTTCTCGTCGAAGGCCTGTTCGACGAACGAGGTCGTCTTGATCGTATGCAATACACTTCGCCTTGAAATGGCTACCCAATACACCGTCAATGCAATACCACCCAGAAGCCCGGGCCATCGGACTTGCGGCAGCAGCGGCGCAAATATGAAATAGTAAAAGTAGGCAAATATGCCGAAGAAGAAATAAACGGCAAATACCCCGATCGACTGTACCAGCCCGCATACCCACAGCAAGTTCGTACGACGGTACATCATGTAGATCACGAAGGGCGCAACGAAACATGCGAATGTCATCAGCAGCCCGATTTTCCATGGCCATCCGGATACCGAAAGATCGTCGGCGTAGGCGGCATACGAAACGCCAGCGCTCAGCAATGGCAACAACAAGCTCATGGGAGCGACTTTCTTAGTCATTGCCCAAATCGAATCTTTCGGTACCGCCTGCGACTTCGTCATCGGGTGCACTCGTGGCATCTGCTCTCGCTTCTCAGTTGGTGCCGTGTCAAGGCATGTACATCATCGGGTACCCGTCATAATCTTTGGGCATCGACTTTTCCAGGTAGTTGGCCGCGCCTTTCAGTGACTCGCCGATCGAGCGAAACCAGGAGGTTACATGCTCCGTGGCATGTGTCTTCCTATCAACCCAATCGAGCCCGTAGCCCACCGCGACCGCAACGACAATGGTCCCTACTACGATTGCCGCAACGGGCAGCGCAACGGTACCTGCTAGACCGGCTACGATGGCTCCGACCACGACGGAAGCGATGACCGCACTCAACCCTGCTTTGGCGAGGTCGATGCCAATCTTACCGAGCAGGTCGGCAAAGTCCTTTTTTCTCTTTCCATCCGGACCAATCTCTTCATAGTCGTGTAACCATTCCGCAGTGTCGAGCACGATAGTAAAAATCAACGCGATCAAGCCGGCCTTTTTGAACGCCCCTTTGGACCCCTCCCAAGCGGCAGCCGCGCCCGATTCGACGCTGCCGGCACCGCCTGCGATCGTTAGGACCTTCTCGTTCTTCACGCCGTACCTTGCGGCCGTCACCAACTTCCTCAATCTCGGGTTGCCGGTAAAAACCACATACATCCTTTCGCCCACATTCTTGTGGATGACCTTGGTCAATCTGAACTTCTCCGACCAGAGCTCGCTGATCCATTGCTTATTGTCGTTCAGAAATGCAGTTGTACCCGCCAATTGAGCGATCAGCCAGTTACGTGTCGCAATCTTGTTCGTGTCAATCGCTGTTTCATCTGCCCCACCCGATGCCAGGGCATCCAGAACTTCCTTCGGAACGGTCTTAGCGTCGACTTCAACAATATGCGCCTCTTGCATCGGCTCTATGGTCGTATCCGGTGCTAACTTGATCGATATTGGGCAGGACCATTGTTGATTTGCCGACAACGGATCAAAAAGGGATGAGCCTCGCAGATAATCTGGAACGGGCGCTTGAGGATACTTTACTAGTGACGAGATATCGGTCGTTCTGGATGGCGTCGAAGATGCGGGTAGTCGACTGGCCTTGTTCGTACCCATCGCGATGATGATCGGCTCCGGCTTGGCCTTTGGATCCGGGTTGCTATTCGTCAAACCGAACAAGAGCATTGAATAGCGCTGAAACACCTTACCATTCTGCTTCAGTATCAAGTGTCCCTTGAAATAACGGCTGATCCAGATATGGTAGCGCTGGCCATCTTGAAACTGTCCTTGCGTGACTCGCTTCTTCTTGACCACGTCGTAGATCCAGTCCTGATCTGCTTCCACGGTGTATGTTGCTCCGTTCTTTACGTCAATATCGAATATCACATCGCGGTGTTTGCGAAGAAGTACAGTGACGTCCGTGTCGGCCCAGCACTCGACCGGCTCACCCGGCAGGTCGATGCAGACAGTGTGTTGGATCAGAGGACGGTCGCCCATGGTCATTCTCCGCTTCGTCTAATTTGGTCTGCCACGAGTTTTCCGAAATCGATGTTTTTCAACTCACCTTTTCCGTTGCTGTCGAGCGTGACGTTGTGAATTGTTCCATCTTCTGATGCGAGCTTGATGGGCTCGCCGTGGGGCACGTTCCCATCCGCATCAACATAACGAACGCGCATGTCCGCTTTCTTGCCTTCCATGTTGTATGTCTTGTCCAGGCTGGTTGGGCCGCTAAACGAATGCTGACCGCCTTTAATGTCGATCTTGCCCGGTGCGTGAATCTCGATGTTGCCGTCCTTGACGCGGATATATGCGCCCCCGGAAGTCAGCAGGATCTCCTGCTTCGCTGCCGCCTCAATTTTTTCGGTCGCGGACAGCAGTTTGACTGTCTTCTGTGCGACCACCTCGACGTTATCCGATTGGGCCTGGATCTCCACCTTGCCCTTCGCCGCAAAGAGTTTCATCCCGGCGTTCTGCACGAACAAGCTGAGTTTTTCCGCGACGCTCGCGATCAGTGATTTGCCGGTTGCGATGTGGGTGCTCTGACCGCTCACGAGGTTGGTCTGTGCACCGCTCGCAATGTGAACGGATTTCTGCGTGGACAGGGCGATGCCGGACGGACTACCGAACAGCATGACGGGTTCCTTGAACGCATTGGCATTGCCCGTTCCGCCGCCCGCTGTCTTGCCACCCGACGACGAACCCGACACAGTGTTCTGGGTCGCATCGGTGAAAGACTTTAATGCGTCGTGACCGTCCTTGAGACTTTCGGCCTGATGCGTGGTGCTCGCATCCGACATCGCCTCTAGCACGCTTTCCGAATTCACCAGTTGCGAACTCGCTTCACGCGCATCCAGCGGCTGGCTGCTCGCCGGGTGAGTAGTGACATACAAACCCTGACCCGCACGCACTGCACCGTAGGCATCCGACTTCAGATCAAAGCCGCTGCCGAGATAGGACCCGCGAGTGTTGCCGGTCTGCTCAATCAGATAGCCCAGGTGCAATTGGGCATTGGTGCTCGTTGAATATAAATGCACGCGGTTCTGGCCGGTCGCATCATCCATCACCATCTGGTTGTAGCCGCTGCCCTGATGTTCCTTGGACTTGTAGCCCGACAACAGACCGTTGGAATGCCAATGCGGTTTCGTCGCCCCGTTATAGACGCGAGCCGTGACGATCGGCCTGTCGCAATCACCATCTACCCAGTCAATCAGGACCTCTTCCCCGACTCTCGGGACGTGCACGCCGCCGTATCCGCCGCCTGTATCGGACATCGCGACTCGCACCCAGCACGATGCATTCGCGTCGCCATCGTTGAGCCGGTCCCAATGAAAGCGCACCTTGATGCGATTGAGCTCGTCGGTATAGACCTCCTCGTTTGCGGGCCCGACGACGATGGCCGACTGCTTGTGCATCTCCGGTTTGTGATGCTCAAATGGACTGCGATAGGGCACGACCCTGCGTTGCGCTTCTATTTCAACGAGAAAGAAACCTTCACCGCCGTCGGCGTGTGCGATCTTCAATGCACTGGCCGTGCCTGCATGATTCGCTTTGATCGTTGCCAGTTCGCTTTTGAGGCTATGCGGGAAATCGCCGGTCTGACTGGATACGGGAAGGTTGTTCTCGATGAACCATGCCGCTTCGATAATCGCGAACTGCCGGTTCTGCTCGCTATCTGTGGCGTGAGCGGGGTGATCATCCAATTTGAACCAGCGACCGGCATCCATTTGCCGCACGCCGCCTGAACCGTAAAAACGCTTCGCCCGCGATTCCCACTCTTCCATGCGAACCTTTGAAAGAGCATCACCTCGATCCTGCTTGGCGTAGGTATAGGCACCGGTATATTCGTAGACTTCGGCTTGCTGGGGCAGGTTTCCCTGTGTGGTAAGCGTCGGGGTGTTGGTGCCTTTTGGATTCGCGGGCGAGCCCGGTGACTTGTAATCGAAGGTTCGGGTAGAAAGCGTTGTGCTTTGCAGCGTTCGCGTGCCGGACCACTGCACCAGCGCGTCGGTTTCGCTATTCGTGCCGGCACGATAGAACGGGATTGACTGCCCGAGGGCCGGCACCGAATAAAGGTCGTCGGTAATGACGAGAGTATGCGATTTGCCATCATCGGCCTGCTCAAAATAACTGAACAAGCCTTCGCTTTCCATGAGGCGATGAACGAAATTCCAGTCGTCCTCGTATTGCATGCAGAACGAGCGCGCGGGCAACGGGTTTTTCAGCACGAACCGGAAAGCGCCTCGGGCCTGCGGGTGCAGGTTAAATACGTCTGCCAGAATCGTGTCGGCGGACTTGTTCTGCCAGATTCGCGCATCCTTGCGAAAGCGCAGAAAGTGCATCCACGACGCAAAGCCGAACTGGTAGCTTGTCAGGCTTCCATCGGAACCGAGCCGGCGAGCGGTGTGCACATAACCGTGATGGGGGAGATAGGAGCGGTCAGTCTGCTGGATCCAGAGCGCGACGGGCTGGGCAATGAGCGTCTTGAGTTCAATGGCGTCGGCTGTGGAAACAACATCCACCAAGAATTCGTAATGGCGGCCAATCCTTGACCTGCCAATAACCCGTTGCGGCAGCAGGACGTTATTACCCAGCGGACTATCCAATGTTAGCAGGCGGTCACTCTGGATGAGTCCACCCGTTATTGCCCCGATTATGTCTTGTGCACCCATACCGGCCCTTATTTTTGCTTATCACGCGATTGCGCATTCGCGCGATTTTACAAAACTTCAGACAAATCGGCCAGCCAATTAATGTCAAGAATTGCAAACCGTTTTTTCCATGCACTTCGCATAATTGAAATACTGTTAAACGACCGCCGATTTGTTCTTTCCGCTTTACCGTCATTTAAAATGTCCGATTTATAACTGCGCGCACTCGGTCTCCACGGTTCATGTCACAAAATCGCAAGAAACCGCTGGTGGCGAGCCGGTCGCGCAGAAAACCTCTCAGTAAAGCCATGCTGTTGCCGCACACGGCCGGTTATGTGCGTGAACACGTGTTGCACAATCACGTTGCGTTGGCTGCATTTCGCGCGGGAAAGGGTAATGGCGAGTTGCTGGCTGAACTCGCGAAAGCGCTTTATCTGGCCTGGTATCTTCAGGAAGCGGGGTTTGATGGCGCTGATCGCGAACTCTATCTTGAGGTAGAAGCAATTCTGGATAACGCGGCCAGAAACGCGAGCAAGGACATCTGGTTCATTGAGCCAGCGGAATGTGGCCCTGTCACCCGAATTCTCGATCGGCACGCGCGGCAGCTATCATCGGCCTCGGTCTATGCGGCGAGCGAAGCTCAGGCACGATTGTTACGTTTCGGAATAAGCAGCAGGCGCTCGCCATGGTGAGCCGACGATGGACATTTCTGTCGTGCCCAATCGTTCACAGCCCCTGACCGCGCAATTCGGCGCCGGACTGAATTTGGCCAACCGTCGCCCCGCGTCGAATTTCCGTAGTTGTTAAGGATTGTAGGACGCCTGCCCTAAACAGCAGGCCTGCAAGCGCGCCGGGAAGCCGGCGGGCAGGCGTCCTACAATCCTCGAGGGGGGAAACCGCGGAGTGCTCCAACGCGGCCCGAACCTTTCACGGCTATGGCGATTTGATCGGTGGCACTGCAGGCGTGGTGGACACAAGCCTGTGTAAATAAGAGCCCACGTAGGGATGAACGCGACAGCGACACTGCCTCCGAGCGCTGTCGAGCTGACCGGACCGGCGCCGACGCGCCCGTTTGAAGCGACAGGCGCAGGCGTCTCCTATTGGCTCTCGTTGCCGAAGAGCCGACAGTCGATCGGTGTACCCTGAGACGATGGCGTTCATGCTCGACATTGCTCCACGGGTGGTGCCCGGATAGGTCTGCTACGTTGCAGCATGTCGATGATGATCATCGGCGATCCACAATGTCGACAGACGCACGTCGACCTTCGTCGCATGCTCCCTATGCAGACGCCCCGCATATTGCTGGAGGGTGCCTTTCCATGAGATTGGCATCGCAAGAACGAGCGTGTCGAGCGGCGGGTGATCGAACCCCTCGCCGACCAGCTTGCCTGTCGCGAGGAGCACCCGTGGTGCATCAGCCGGTAGCGCGTCGAGTTCAGTAGTCACCAGATTGCGCTGCTTCTTCGACATCCGGCCATGTCATGGGCCGACTCAATAAGGACGTGTTCCCATGGATGGGCCGGCGTCCCATTTCCGAAATCACGGCTCCGGAAGTGCTCGAGATACTACGTCGTGCGGAGACGCGTGGAGCGCGGGACACCGCGCATCGCATCCATCAGAACTGCGGACAGATCTTCCGCTACGTCGTCGCGACCGGACGTGCAGTTCGTGATGTGAGCGCCGATCTTCGTGGAGCGTTACCGCCTGCCCGCCATACTCACTTTGCGCCATTACCGACCCCGTGAGGGTCGGTGAAATGCTGCGGGCATTTGACGCATTCTCGGGAACGCTGGTGGTCAAGTCTGCATTACGGTTGGCGCCCTTGCTGTTTGTGCGGCCTGGGAACTTCGGCAGGCGGAATGGTCGCAGTTCGATCTGGAAAAACGCCAGTGGCGCTACACCGTGACCAAGACCCGGACTGAACATCTCGTGCCGCTAGCTACTCAGGCAGTCGAAATCTTGGGTGAGCTGCGAGCCCTGACCGGACAATGGCACTATGTCTTTACAGGACGTGATCGCAAGAAGCCAATGAGTGGGGCGGCGATCAATGCTGCGCTTCAATATGGGAGCGCGAGCTCACCGTGACCACAACTACGGGTATCGGATGGCATATATTGCCATTTTATGCCATAATAGTTGGGTCCGAATGCGAGGGCTAGTCCATGCAAAGTATGAACATCTCGTTGCCTGAGCCGCTGAAGCAGTTTGTGGACGGGCAGATTGCCGAAGGTCGCTACAGCAGCGCGAGTGAGTACGTGCGCGAATTGATCCGCGCCGACGAGAAACGCAAGGCCGAGGAGCGCCTTGCCACGCTGCTGCTTGATGGGCTGAACAGTGCTGAGTCGGGATTGAGCCCGACGGACTGGAGCGACCTGCGTGTGATGGCCCTCGCGCGTGTCGAGGCCAGGAAGCCGCAGCGCTAATGTCTGTCGTCCGTATCCGGCAGGCGGCCCGACTCGATCTGGTCGACCGCTATGCGTACCTGGTCGAAAACGCCGGAATCACAGTTGCGGAGCGTTTTTTCGCCAGTGCCGAAAAGAGCTTCGCCGATCTTGCCGGGAGCCGGCGATCGGCGCGCCTGTGAGGTTGGCGCACCCGCAGTTAGCGGGTCTGCGAAAATGGTCTGTTGATGGCTTTGAGAATGTACTGATTTTCTATCAGCCGTACGATGATGGCGTCTCGATAGTCCGGGTGCTCCATGCCGCCCGGGATTGGTGGAGTCTGCTGGAAATGCTCTGACTTCGCCTCGACGTTCATCGGTGTGGGCTGAATTCTAAACGGGGCGTGCACGCTGGGCACGTAAGCCAATGGGGCTGCAATTGCCTGCCTGTGGAAGTGAATACAGTGAGTACGAGATCAGCGGCCGTCTTGTTCGGAGCGGGTACAACCGTCGCGTCACGCGCCGGCCCGGCGTTCCGGCTTCCTGCCTGCGCAGAGGCGCACCCGGGGATCTCTGGGCGTCACGTACGCATACAGGCTAACCCGATACCCGGTACCCGAGCACTGATTGCGTTGGCAATCAGCATATTATCGAACAGATCGAAGCCGAGCTCCGCACAGACGAATAGAGGTGGCGGACGTCGCAATTGGATTCAGTTAGTCCTGTCCTGGAATGCGAGCGTGAGCGCCACGTCGAGTTTCCCGTCTGATATCAATGATTCGGGAAGGGAACGGCAAACGAACGGGTAGTCGTGGTGGGCAGCTAGACCAGCGACTAGGTCACAATAGCTGTTCAGTCGGACGCGAACTTTCCAAACTGTAGCCCATGGTCCGATAGCCCGTCTGGCGCTTGTCCCACATGCGCAGTAGTCCAGAATTCGCAGTGTCGACGAAATCGATGATCCGCACGTCGACCTTCGTCGCATGCTCCCTATGCAGACGCCCTGCGTATTGCTGGAGGGTGCCTTTCCATGAGATTGGCATCGCAACAACCCCGTGCAGTAGCCACGAAATGGCTCGACACGATCAGCGTGCCCAAGCGACTGAGCCATCAGGGACACATACTCCTCGAATCTCTTCGAAGGGGTTTCCATCGCTCTCCTCACAATGTGTTTGAAGACAAGCGGATAATGCCTTATTTTTAACACAGTGGTACTAGTGCCCTACACGACGGGCCAATGGCCGTAGAAGGACATACGAAATCTCACACCGAACTTCCGCAGTTGGCCGAACTCGGTCCGATAGAAGCAACCCAAATGTAGGTCGCTCGCTGACGAAAAAAAATGATCCGAAGGCGGCATTGAAGTGGCAACCCTCTGCGATGAAAGGGTTGCCACTTCGTCACCTGGATGATTCGGACGAGCCCAGACTTTTGTCGCTCTGACAGGTTTCGACCGGAAGGATCTTTCCGTCAAGCACCTTGATCACGCGCATCGAGTGCCTGTTGGTCTCGACGGTCAGGCACCCACACGCGTTACCCTTATTCGTTTCCGGCATCTGGGCAAGCCCGTCTGCCTGACTGTTGACCGATGAAATACTCCACGTGCCATCGCGGTCGCGCAGCGTCAGACTGGACGGCATGTCGTTCTCGATCCAGCCGAATCGTTTTGCCGCTGGGCCGTCACTGACCACCTGATTGACGCTGGCTGCGGGCGTGCCATTAGAAGCGTTCGACATGGATACTGCCTGCGCTGATGAGGGCTGGGCCGGTATGGCTTGAGGGCTGCCTGGTTGGGCCGCAGCGGATTGCTTTTGGCACTGGTCGCGCCACGCGAGAATCATCTCGTTACTGTCGACATTCGTGTTGTTTGCCTCCTTACAGGCACCTCGTAGTTTGCTGATGGAGCCAGAGATTGCCGGGTCGTTGAGTGCCTGGTCGGCTTCCCGATCAGCATCCTTGTCGGCGGCCTCTTTTTTCGCGGCCTCCACGTCGACTCCGTTGTCATAGGTCTTCTCATCGAGCAACTTCCCGTCGGCATTCCAATGCCGGACCACGCCCTGGAGTTTGCCGCTTGCGTAATGCGCTTCGCCCGTCATCTTTCCGGTCTGCGGATCGAACGATTCTTCGTCGCCGTCGTGCTGACCGTGTACGAAATTCGCCTGGTAGATGATCTGCTTGCCATCCGGCACATAGCGGGTGAATTCGCCGTCGTATTTCCCGTTCGCCAGCGTCGCTTGCAGGACGCGGTTGCTGGTGGTTTCGTCGAAACCCTCTTCCTCGCCACTGAGCACGCCGGCATCCCACGTTGCCGTATGAATCAGCTTTCCGGTTTTCGGGCTGTAGATCTTTATTTTCCCGTCGTTCGCCTCCCTTGAATGACAGATCGACGAAGGTGTTGTTTCCGGTCTGATCATGGACGACAAAGGAACCGTCAAGGGCGCCCCCGGCAAAGCTCGCCTCGATGCGCACCGTATCTGACTGTGGCGCCTTGCAGATGGCCTTGCCATCCAGCAATCCGTCTCGAACACTGCCATCGCACAGCGAACTCACGCCCAGGTCTCCCAACATGGTTGCGGAGCGGGCGTTGTTCACGATGTTCAGCAGTTTCGAGAAGCCCGCCTGGGCACCGAAGACCTTATCTGCGCTGCGGTTTCCCGGCCCGAAATTCACCTGTGCCGATTAGGAGCGCCGAACAAGCGCGCAAACTTCCATGCTGGCAAGTGCTGATAAGGAGCTCGAAGCAGCCCTCCGTGAACCGCTCTTCGAGCGCAAGATGGCCTGCATGCTGCCTACGCCTGCGGGGCGCGCCGTGCTTAAACGTTGTGAGTCCGTGTTTGTCGTAATCGGTGAGCTGGCGTTATGGTGCTCACTTAGGCAGGCTCGCCGCCGTGTGCTTGCGGGACGGCAGTTGCCGCCCTACCTGCTCATCGCACGACGACTGCAGATTCCTAGTTGTGGGACGCGCGTTGAACGAATTGCGTCAGCGCCATATTGGTTTAACGGTGCGGGCAGAACGTACGCCCTCTGCCGCGGCGCGCATTGATCGATGCGATCCGCCTGGCCGTGGCGGACCGCGCGCGACCAGGCTTTAAACCAGCTTCAGCGGCAACCAGGACATCCCCAACGGCATTTCCGACGCCGATGAATCGTTTTCATGTCCCGCATGAAAGATCGTCGTTTGCCCCGGTCGGGGCGTGCTAGCAATATCCGGCTAGCGGGCAATGTGTCCGCATTTCACGGAACTGCAAAGCACGCGATGAAAACCCTACCTAGCGGCGATGTCGAATCAGCCTACGTTACAGTGCGTGACGGCACCCGCATCGCCTATAGCCTTCACGGAGATGCCGGCCGCCAGCCTCGCGCGGTCCTACTTCATTCGCTGGCCATGGACCGCGATTTCTGGCGTCCGGTGGTCGAGCAACTGACGCCGCAGGCGTCGGTTCTCACCATCGACTGCCGTGGCCACGGCGCCTCGGACAAACCGGTCGGCACTTACACGGTCGAAATTTTCGCCCAGGATGTCCACGATGTCATCGGCGCGCTGAATTTCAACGGCGTCATGATCGCAGGCGCGTCCATGGGCGGTTGCGTCTCGCTGCAATTCGCGGCGACCTATCCCGACGCGACACGCGCCCTCGGGCTGATCGACACGACTGCGTGGTACGGCCCAAGCGCCCCGCAAGACTGGAACGTGCGCGCCGAGAAGGCAGAGCGCGAAGGACTCGCGCCACTCGTCGATTTCCAGACCACGCGCTGGTTCAGCGACGCGTTCCGCGCGGCGCATCCCGAGGTTGTCGCGCGCTGCGTCGACACCTTCTTGCGTAACGACGTGGCGTCATTTGCCGCCACCGGCCGCATGCTGGGCGCCTTCGACGGACGTGCGCTGCTGCCGCAGGTCACTGTGCCCGCCTGCGTGATCGTCGGCGAGGAAGACTATGCCGCGCCGCCTCCCATGGCGCAGGCATTGCATGCGGGCATCCCTGGTTCGACCTACACCCTCGTGACGGGCGCGCGTCACCTCACGCCGCTCGAAACCCCGGATCTGGTCGCGGGCGAATTGCTCCGCCTGCTCGAACAGACGGCTCGCACCTGACATGCCCGCGCGATACCCGCGATCTCGCTTTAGCGTTAGCCCCGGCCCTTGCGCTCTTTCGACCAATCCCAGCGCGGCTGCTCCGGCAGCGCGCGCGTAAGCAGACAGGAGTGCTTTTGATGGCACCTTTTGAACTCGCCACGCCCAGTTCGCTGCAGCAGGCGAT
>Ga0255336_101938_pt1 | contig 12130 bp, 9 predicted proteins | sample MeOH1_35cm_T3_17_FD_189102 | JGI IMG/M metagenome (GOLD analysis project Ga0255336, IMG submission 189102) | Sandy soil microbial communities from University of British Columbia, Vancouver, Canada - MeOH1_35cm_T3_179 | ecosystem: Engineered > Artificial ecosystem > Sand microcosm > Unclassified ...
GGATTGATCGGCGGCCCGGTTGCGCGTTTTCTGATCACACGCTATAGCCTTGTCCCCAACCCGGAATCCGATGCCGCAGGCACGAGCGGTTTTGAGCAACCCAAGGCTGTTCGCCCGATCACGGCGAATGCCTTCATCGAGACAGTGGCGCTGATTGCCGTTTGCCTGGCTGTCGGCTCAGCACTTGCATCGTGGTTGGCCGGTACAGCGTTCGAGCTACCCTCATTCGTGTGTGTATTGTTCGTCGGCGTTGTTCTGCGCAACGGCCTCGCCGTGTCCGGCTGGTATCAGGTCTTCGAGGACGAAGTGTCGCTGCTTGGGAATGTAAGTCTCGGACTGTTTCTCGCGATCGCGCTGATGAGCCTGCGTTTAGGGGACCTGGCCTCGCTTGCGCTGCCGCTTTTCGCAATCCTGGTAGTGCAGGCGATCGCCATGGCCGTCTACGCCATTTTCGTCACCTTCCGGGTCATGGGGCGCAACTACGACGCCGCGGTGCTAGCCGCGGGGCACTGCGGTTTTGGCCTCGGGGCAACGCCGACGGCGATCGCCAACATGCAGGCCATAACGGAGCGGTTTGGCCCCTCCCACCTGGCCTTTCTGGTGGTGCCGATGGTGGGAGCGTTTTTTATCGACATCGCGAATGCGATCGTCATCAAGCTGTTCCTGCTGCTGCCTATTTACGGGTAAAAGGGGAACCGGTTGGACGCCACGCGAATCAAGCGTATGCGCGCGAACCTGGCGGTAATTGGGTGTGCGAACACACGCAAAGACGGAGCAAGTGATCCGATCCGCCGCTAGTTGACCGGAATGGCTTGTCGTCCACCGCAATGAACCCTGAGGGCAGCTACGATGCCGGTCCGTGCCCAGAGTGCGAATCGTTATTCGAACTCCGCCTCGTCGACCTCCGCCCGAAATCGACTTAACTCACCCTGCTCGGAGCCTCCCCCATCGTGTGCCGAACGTTGGATTCAGCTGTTCGAGACATTCGGTCGATGAATGTCTCGGTCTTGCTAGCGAGGTCATGCCCGATTGCATCGACAACAACACCGGGCACAGTATCTGGTCCAGATCGTTGTTATCCGCGTGCCTCGCGCCCGTCACACAATCCCGAAAACACTTACCAGAAAACCATTTCCCCCTCATTCCACGTTGTTTCCCAAAGCTAACGTGGCGGAAATTAGCAGCCTGGATGTTTGTCCCTTGCGGTCGACGCGAACAAGACGCGGTGACGTTTGTGAGTACTCAACCGACACGGTAAAGGCAGGCGAACCGACCCCGAGGCGAGCCCTTTCAGTGTATGCGCGAAACGTAACTCCTATGCGAATCGTAGTAAATGCTCACTCGACCGTTGCTAAGATTGACCACCTCGTGGAAGCCCTTACCGGCGAAGGTGTGGGACCAATATATGCTGCCCCCGCCCCAGCCATAGAGACCATCTGGATAACGCGAATCGTTCTTTGGCGCGACGATTGCGTATTTGCTCCCCGTCGCGGCGCTGTTCGCGTAAGCGAACAGCGCCTTCAGCTCTTCGACCGTCGGTAGCCGCATATGACGCTTCGCACAGTGGTACAGCGCATCGTGGTAGTCGTACCGCACCACACGGGCTCCATTGAAAGGGTCCGGGGCGCTCATCTTTGTGCGCGGGATTTTTTTCTCCCACGGATAGGTGTTAGTGACGGGGCGGCTAAAGCAGCTCTTGTAAGAGAAAACAGTCGTGCCACCACCAATCATTGGGTACGTGCCCTCAGGCATGCAGATTTCTTCAGTGGCTACCATCGCGTCCGCCCGTGCTGCAGCGGGCGAAAGACTCGAAATCAGAATCGGTACTGCAGGCAACAATACGCGAAGCAGCACAAATCTCAGATTCCACCTTCCGCTGACGAGAGGCTGGAGTCCGGACCTCGCATAGCGGTGCTGGTAGCGCAGGTCGCGGCGCCGCGTCGGATGGATCTGTATGACACTCACGGCGTCACTGGTAGAGCCCATGGCGTTCTCCTATGTATCCTCGAGGCTGTCCCCAACGGGGCGATCACGCCCGGGATGATGCGCTACAGGTCAGACGTTCGTGCGGCTGTCCACGTCTAACCGAAACACTTCCGGCTTCAGGAAGCCGTACGGGGAGCACTGCGTCGTCACCCGCAGTCACGACCGTATCTGCATCAGCCCGCTCTCCGCCAGCGCCCACTGCTCGCTTTGTTCCTCAAGTTCAGCCTTGATGAAATCGATCGCCTGCTGGCCATACTTTCAGCACTACTTGACCCCGTAGGTGTCTCGCTCGGCCGAGTGCCGTAGCAACGCCCTCGTGATCGTGAGCTCAGGCGTGAAGAGTCTGGCGGAGCCGCGCTCCGCGGCCCTGGTTGTTTTCACGATGGTAACTATCTCTCTACTAATGTGACGCGCAAAAGTTCCGAGCAAGCATCAGCCTACGCCCGGTTCGCTGCGTCGTATATTGGCCTAAAGGCTTAGGCCCACGGAGCGACGGGTGTTACCGGGCCCGGTAACACCCAAAGCCTTTTAATCAAAGCGCCCGCGCCGGCTGTATTTGCGCGCACATCGGATCGGGCGGCGTCCATTCGGCCGGAGAATTTCGCGGCCATCCGTCATCGTTACACCATGCCGACCTTGCTGGTCGCCAGATCGCACATGGCTCCGAAGACCCCGACCATTCCGTTCCCGACGTACTGTCCGATGAGCGGCCAGCGACCGGCGTGGCACGCGAACCAGTCAGCTCATGAAACTCACCTTCCCGTTGTGCAGGTCGTACATCGCCCCGACGATTTTTATTTGCCCTTTCTTCTCCAGATCCGCCAGGATCGAGCTATTGCCACGGATGACCTCGATGGTATGCCGTACGTTCGATTGTGCTACTGCATCGACAAATCCGGCGTTCTTGCTGGTGTGCTCACCCCCATACTGCGTCATTTCGATGGCAGGCTTGATGCTTTCCAGCAACCCCGTGAGATTTCCCAGTTGCACGTTGTCGATGGCACCCTTGATCGCTCCGCACGCGGAGTGTCCCATCACCAGAATGACCTTCGCACCGGCTAACGCGCAGGCGAACTCCATACTGCCGAGCATATCCGGATTGGAGACGTTACCCGCGACCCGTGCGTTGAAGGTATCTCCGATGCCGATGTCCAGAATGATCTCCGCAGGCGCACGGGAGTCAATGCAGCTCAGGATGATGGCAGCGGGATACTGACCGGACGCACTGGCCCGCTTCTGCGCAAGGAAATCCTGCGGCTTCATCCTGCCTGAACGGAACCGCTCATTGCCTTTCTTCATTATCTCTATGATCTGGTCGGGCGTCAGCGCATCACGTTGCGCCTGGGTCAGGGCAGCCTCCGCAACCCCCGGCCCACATCCGATTCCGGCCAGCAATGCAATCGCGCAGGTGCTCATCCCTCCCTTTAGCCACACCCGCCGACCATTGTTGTCTGGATGACATGTCGTGCAGCAATCAGAACCTGATTCCATGACTACCTCCGTTTCATATCCACAGGTGACTGTGGGAAAGTCAGGGGCAACCGCCCGATCGCCCTGAAACATGCCGGCTATGCCGGCGGTATTTCGGTCAGCGAAGCTTGTATTTCGGCGCAGCGCGCTACCTCATTGCTCTCTGCCGTCTCTGCACCCGGCCTGTCCCTCGCGGGCATCCGGTGGGTCATTCCTAACCCCGCCAAGGGGCTTCCCCTCGTGCGTCCAAATTGTTGACATTGCGGAATCACAATGCTCATCAAGGTTTGTGGTTCATTGATGTGCCTGAGGCTGTAGCACCCGCTGCAGCAGCGTTCTCTTTCGTCTGTACCGTGTCGTGTGCGCTAAGCGCCGGGAGTGCGGACTTGAGATGAATATCGCGCTGCGGGAACGGAATTTCAATTTCCGCTTGCCGCAACTCACGTTCGATCGCCGTGAGCACATCGTGGGTGGCGCGAATTCGTTGATCCACGCCATCGACAAAGAACCGCGCCTGAAAATCGAGGGAACTGTCACCGAAAGAGAGAAAGAAGACGCTGGGGGCGGGATCCGCGAGGACATAAGGCACCGAGCGCACTGCTTTCAGGATCGATTCGCAGGTAGCCGCGGTGTCGGATCCATAGGCGACGCCGACCTTCAGTACGACCCGCGTGATGGGATCACTCAGAGTCCAGTTGACGACTCGCTCCGTGATGACAGTCTTGTTCGGTATCACCACCTCCTTGCGATCGAAGTCGGTCACGGTCGTCGCACGCGCTTGCACACGGGTCACGACGCCGGTCACGTCTGCCACAGTCACGGTATCGCCGATGCGGATTGGCCGCTCGAACAATATGATCAAACCGGAGACGAAATTTGCGAAGATCTCCTGCAGGCCGAAGCCAAGGCCTACGCCCATGGCCGCGACCAGCCATTGAATCCGGGACCAGTTGCCACCCAGCACACTGTGAACACCGTCATCACTGCCCCACCCACAATGACGTAGCGGGTCACGGTCCTGATGGCATAGCGGCTACCGCCTAAGAGTCGCGCCCGCTCCGGAAACGCAATATCAAGGAAGCCCCCGATGTTTTTAACCGCAACGACTGCGACAAATCCTATCGTCAGGGCGAGCATCACGCCCCCGAGCGTTACCGCGCGCTCGACCGTTTGCCCCTCCTCGACATCGGCATAGGTCCAGAGAGAAATCTCGTTCAGCAGGCTCAGACCTGGCAGTGCGTCGCGCCAGACCACCAGCACGGCAGCCACCAGCAGGATGGCGGATAGCGCGCGCAACAACTGCGTCGCCTGGGCGCCGATCGATGCGAGGTCGGATCGGTCCAGGTTCTTGCGCGCCCCGTCGATGAGGACTTCTACCTCCCGATCCGTGCCTTGCGTCCGCGCACGCTGAAGCTCGTCGCGCTGGTTGCGCAACCAACGTGCTCCCAGCGTATGGAACAGGGCGATCGCTGCCGCAGTCAGGCAACTGATCAGCGTGAGCCGGCCGAGGACCTGCGCCGCACTGTAAAAGCCAACAGCTGACAGCACTGCGAAGGAAAGCGGTACCATACAAGCGAACACGTAGGCAGCATATTTCACGACCACGCCTCGGTCCTCAGCCCCTGGACCGAAATACTGCGTGAGAACCCGGCCATCCGGCCGGAAGGTCAGGCTGATCACTGCCGTGCACACGATAAGCGCCAGCATATGGCTTAGCCGCCCTAGCGAGGCCCGCACGATGAGATCATCGTAGTGGGATGCGGCTACGTTGACGAAGCCAAGCGGCACCACGAGGAACGTGAACACGCGTGATGCGCGGCGCAACACGCGCACTGACTGGGCGTCGCGTCCGAAATGCCGCTCGGCAATGCCATCGGGACGAAAAAGCCGCGAGAAGAACATCCCGACGAGTACACCCCACGCCGTCAAGCTGAGTCCCTCGCCAATGACACTGGCAAATTCCGAAGCCGTCGACGAGGCGACGATCAGGTTGCCGATCGTCCAGATCGCCAGCGGCAACGGCGCGACGACGAGCAGCGTTGTGCCAAGGGCCTGCACGGTGGCGGCGACGTTGCGTTCGCCCGCCACATCCTTACGCCCGGCCAGGCGCTGCAGGCGCGCAAGAAGACGCTTTCGCGCACCCAGGATGGCGAGCACCGCGCCAAACAGGACCAGCACTCGCAGCGAGCGTTGCTGCGCCTCGGCCTCAATGGTTTCGCCAACTTCGCGCCAGCCCTTTGGCGAGACCAGCCACAGCAGCGTCGGCGGTAAATCGCTGAAGGATCGCTCGGACAGGCGGGCCACAGGCACCCAAAACAGCGCCTTGTCGATCAGGCTGCGATAGTCTTGTGCCGTGCTCAGCAGCTGGTCCTCGGCAGAGACGAGTTCGTCCAGCGTGTTCAGGTAGGTCCGCTGCGAAGTCGATAGCCGATCGAGCAGTTCCCTGCGATCCGCAATCAAGACTATCGCCTCGTCGCGCAAGGTGACCCGCTCCGCCGGGCGCATGCGCGCAGCCTCATCGCGCATGATCGTGTCGAGCTCCTGGTCCGGGCTCGCGAGGCGACGTTGCTCGCGCTCGACCTGGAAAGCGGCTGCAGCGATCGACTCGGCGGCCCGCGCCCGCTCGCGCGCGCGACGGAACTGCTCCGCTTCAGGCAGCGTGGCAGCGCGCTCCGCGAGCACGCGGGCCATTGCTTCCGTAAGCTTGCTGCGCTCCAGGCGCAGGCGCGCGCGCTGGAAGTCGACCGCGAGGTTCTCCGCCTCCGCAGTACGCTGATCGCGAGCTTGCCGTAACGACTCGATTTCCTTCGCCGTCCCGGCAAGCTGGGCAGCGCTTTGGACATTGGCGGCCGCCAATCGACTCAAGGAGGGACTGCGGCCCACTAACTGCCGTTCGCGCTCCGCCGCGTCCTCCCCGGCCCGCCGTGCGTCATCTGCCCGACGCTGATCGGCCAGCGCCAACAACCGCTTCAGGGTAGTATCGTCGCGCTGCAATTGCCCCCGGATGACGTCCCGCCGCAGTTGCGTCAGACGGGCCAGCAGCGGTTGCGCATCGATGCGGATGTGCAAGACTTCAGCCTGAGCTTCGCGAACAAGCAGCACCGCTCGCTTGGCCTGTAGCTCCGTCGTTGCGAGCAAAGTGTGACGTAACGCCCCTGCAGCAGTCTGGATTTCTTCGCGCAACCGCTCCAGACCGGCTTGCGCCTCGCGCTGCATGTTGCGCAACTCCGCAGGCTCCGTGTCGACACGTTCGATTCCCAGGTCGAGCTCCGCGAGTTCGGCGCGCGCCGCAGCCTGGCGAGGCTCGGTCTGGACCAGCGCCTGCTCCAGCTCATTGAGCGTGCTGCCGTCGCTCGAAGGGCCGGAAACCATCTGATCTGACTCAGAGCGCAGTCTTTCCAGCTCCCGCTCCAGGTCACGGATCTGGTCCGGCGCATCCCGCATCAACTGACGATAGTTTTCCGCCTGGGCACGCAGCTCGGGAACACGCTCCAGATCCGCGAGCGCTGCGCGGGACAGCTCCGCTATGCGTGCCTTGGTGGGTACATCGACGTCCTTGCGGGCCTCTGCTTCCCGGGCCGTGCGCCGCACCTGTTCGACGGTCAAGCCAGCGTTCGACTGAACGCTGGGAGGCTCTCCGTGCGCCGCCACTGCCGTCATGGTTGCTCCGACCAGCAACAGTCGCGCGATGGCCAGGGGACCAACGAGACGGGGCTTGCCTGAGATGGACTGCCCGCAGCACGTCATCGCTTTGTGCAGCAGAGCGTTGACAGCCAAGGCTAGCCGGCGCGTCGGGCTACTCATCGATGTTCGCCTCTTGGGTCAGAAAGCGCCGCTGCCCCACGGCCATTGACGCCCGACGACATCCGCGCGGCGTCGAATCTCTGTCTTTCAAAAAAGCCTGGGTACCTACGGCGCTGATCGGCCGCTAACGCCCGAGCTAGTGGCAACGGAATTCCTCCGGACAGGCGAAGCAGCATGGGCTCGCTACTCGGGCCGACGCTTCAAGGTGCGCGCGTGACCGACAGGGCGACTGCCTCTGTATAGTCGAGCGTCAACTGGTCGCCCTCTTTCACGTTGCCGAGCAATTCCGGATGTCGCACGCGCGCTTCGACCACGTTGCCTTGCGGACCCTTTACCTTCAACAGCCCATGCTTGCGATCGACGCCGATCACGTCTGCAACGATCGTTGCGCGATGCTGCACGCTACCGGATGGCATCTGGCCGAGCGGTGCGCTAGCGGCAGTAACCGTTTCTGTGGAGCTGCGAATCCCATTACCGGGAGAAACCGACACGGCCACTGCTCGCGTGAGCTTGAGGCGTACGTGATCGTTCGTCTTTAGCTGATTGAAATTCTTCGCGCCAGGGCCGACTGCGAACACGAATGTCTGTCCCTGTGCGTCGGTCACGTGGACCTCGCGCGCGACCGGATCGATAGCGGTGATCGTTCCAGTCAATTGATAGGTATCGGTGAGCTTGATGCTTTTGGGGGCGCCCGCCTGACTCGCGGTTTGCTGGGCGAGGGCCGAATCAGCACTAACCCCCGCGAGCAGCAAGGTACCCGACACAAACACAGCAGTGGTGGACTTCACAGCAACACTCCTCATAAGTTGAACGGACAACGAACGACCGGCGCTTCTCTCGGTGCTTGAGCATTTCTCCCATCATCCGACATAGTCATGGACGACTCTATCCATAATGAATTCTTCGCCGACGAGATAAGCAGACCGATCAGCGCGCAGCCGAGCACGCACGCAAACACGACGACGGCGATTGCAAAGTGACACACGCATTGCGCCCGTTGCCGGGCAATTGCCGTGACGTCGACGCCTTGCACGGCAATAGTCGAGTCCAGACCACGAACTAAGTGTCGTGGCGCGAGACGGTCTCCACATCGCCATCGACGCGTGGCTGCCAGAACCGCTGGTGTGCGAGCAGCAGGAGCGGCGTCGTGACCATCGACAGCGCGACCACCAACGTGACGATCGACGACAGGCGCTGGTCGATGACACGCGCGGCAAGTGAACCCGCCAGCACCACGAACGCGAATTCGCCGCCCTGCGATAGCAGAATCGCAAAGTACGCGCGTTGCTTTCCCGGTACTTCAAATCGGTTCGCCAGAAACCACATTGCCGCCGTCTTGACGACGACCAGCGCTAACACCAGCACTGCGATTCGCAGCGGTTCGCGCATCAGCACGCCGAAATCGATCGACATGCCGACCGCGATGAAGAACAGTCCAAGCAGCAGTCCCTTGAATGGCGCCATGTCGGTCTCGACCTCGTGACGGTATTCAGAATCGGCAAGCAGCACGCCCGCGAGAAACGCGCCCAGCGACATCGATAGATGGACGCTCTGCATCAGCAACGCAATCCCTATCACCCAGAGCAGCGCAAACGCAGTAAAGATCTCAGGCACACCGGAGCGCGCGATCCAGCGAAGCGCAAAGCGCAACAGAAAGCGGCCGCCGAGCGCCACTGCAACGAGCATGGCCAGTGCTTTCACAGTCACGAGCCACGCTGGTTCCGCGGCGGGATTGGTCGTAGCGGGGCCGAGCAAAGGCAACAGCGCAATCAACGGGATCGCTGCCATGTCCTGGAACAGCAGGATGCCGAATCCAGCACGCCCGGCCGGTGTATCCATCAACTTGCGTTGCTGGAGCTCGGCGATCACCATCGCGGTCGACGACAGCGCGAGCGCGAGCCCGCCCGTCAACCCGATCCGCCATGGCGAGCCGAACGCGATAAAGATCGTCGTCAGGAGCGCTGCGCATAGCGCCATCTGGATCCCGCCATAGCCGAAGATCGTGCGGCGCATCGCCCACAGCTTGGCGACCTGCATTTCCAGGCCGATGACGAACATCATCAGCACGATGCCCAATTCGGAGAAATGGAGGATCGCGTCCACATCGGTGATGAGCCTGAGCACCCACGGGCCAATCGCCACGCCCGCAAGCAGATAGCCGAGCACCGAGCCGAAGCCCAGCCGTATCGACAGAGGGACGACGACTAGCGCCGCTGCCAGGAAAATCACCACGTCGATCAGCATCCCTTCCATATATCCGGGCCTCGGGTCAAGGTCGACGTGTCGAGCGGATCGCGGCGGCGATAGCACCGCTGACCGCCGCCATCGCCCTGCTATGGGCCGCCACGAGCGCGTCGTTGCCCTGCGTGCCCGTCGGCTCGCTCACCACAGTGCGCCCGCTCACCGGTGCGCCCTCCTTCGGCGGCTTCACCGACCACAGTACCGCGACCGAAGCCGCCTGGCCAGGCGCCGACTCGAAGCTCTGGACATCGACGGACACGAAGTAAGTCAGAGCGGGGTCCACGTTTTGCGGATAGCCGGACACAAGCGCGCCGGGAAATTCCAGCGCGAGGTCGGCGGCGATCACGCGCCGGATCTGGCTCTTCAATGGATCAGCCCAACGGGAGAACTCGTCGAGCGTGATCCGGTTGGGGTCGACCCGTAGCACGAACTGCGGACGATCGTCGATCTCCGGTATCGTGACAGTGCCCATCACGATCGCCCACGTTGTGACGGGTGTCGGTGTGCCGGTTTCAATCTGCTCCTGCGGACGCTCGGCGCTCAGCGTATAGAAGCTCGCCTGAGGCGAGCTCGCACAGCCGGCAACGAGCGCCAGCACAAGTACCATGGTCGTCGGTAAGAGAGAGCGCATCACTTTTTATCCTCCGTCTTGCCGCGTATCAGCGCTTCGGGATGGCGTTCAAGATAGTCGGCGAGCGCACGGAACGAAGCGGCTGTGCGCGCCAGTTCGCGCATCGTGTCGGTCGTGCTTTGCGCCAGCGCGGAGTCTGGCTGCAGGGTGCGATTGGCGGCGACAAGCGCGTCGCGCGCAGCGGCCAGCGTAGCACGCGCCTCCGGCGCGACTTGCGTGTTGAGCGTTTTGAGCAGACCGTCCGCGTCGGCCAGGGTCTGGTGCAAATCCTTGCCGATGGTTTCGAACGGAATCTTGTTCAGCTTCGCGACAAGACTGGTGATCGAGTCCTGCAGCCCTTGCAGGTTGCCCGGAACGGTCGGCCATTCGGGTAGAGGTTGGTTCCAGTCGATCGTGGCCTTCGGAGCCGCCGGGAAGAAATCGACGGCAATGTAGAGCTGGCCCGTCAGGAGGCTCGCGGTTTTGAGCTGTGCGCGCAGCCCGTGCGCGACCAGATAGTCTCCGAACGCCTTGCGATCCGACGTGACCCGTCCCCCGGTCGCATCCGCGGCGCCCTTCGCGCCCGAGCTGTAGCGCGACGTGAAGCGCTCGGGGAAAATGCGCACCTCGACCGGAATGCTGAACTGCTTCGTGGCTGGGTCAAAGTGCGTATAGATCGCCGCGACCTCGCCGACCACGATGCCGCGGAAGTCGATGGGCGCGCCGACCGTCAGCCCGCGCACTGACTCCTTGAAATTCATCACATAGGTGTCGACGATATTGTCATGGCGCTTCATCGCCTCGGCACGATCGCTGAAGAGCTGGAACTGGCGCTGCGCCGCGGCTTCGGTCTTGTCGATCTTGTCGGCCGTGTCCGGCGGATCCTGGAACGCCAGGCCGCCGATCAGGATCGACACCACGGACTCGGTGTTGATCTTCACGCCGCTCGTATCCAACGAGACATCGACGCCACTCGCGTGCCAGAAGCGGGTGTTGTTCGACACGTATTTGTCGTAGGGTGCGTTGATGAAGACATGCAAGGTCACACCCGTGCCGTCGGGGTCGAGTGCGTAGGAGGTAATCTGTCCGACCTGCAGTCGCCGGAAAAACACGGGCGTGCCGATATCGAGCGAGCCCATGTCCGCGCTCTTGAGCACGAATTCCCGCCCCGGCACGCCGGCCGCAAACACGGGCGGCGACTCCAGCCCGACGAAATCGCGGCGGGTCTTGCTCTGCGTGCCGATGTCCATACCGATAAACGAACCTGACAGCAGCGTGCTAATACCCGAGACAGTGCCGCCAGATATGCGCGGGCGCACGACCCAGAAGCGGGTATCGTCGGCGAGCATGTTCGTCGCGTCGCGATTCAGTTCGGCGCTAGCTATGACCCGTTTCCGATCAGGCGACAAAACAACCCCTTTGATCACGCCGATGTCTACGTTCTTGAATTTTATTTTGGTCTTGCCCGCCTCCAGGCCTTCACCGGTGACGAAGCTGATGGTGATAGTCGGACCTTTTTCCAGGACCGTCTTTACGGCGAGCCAGCCGCCGATCAACACCGCGACGAGCGGCACCAGCCAGACGAGTTGAACGCGCCAGCGAGAGCGGCGCGTCGCGACCGCTTCAGGAAAATCGGGAGCATCGGGCTGGTCGTGTTGCCCGGGCGGCTTATCCATGATCGGCCTCCACTGCGTCCCAGATGAGGCGGGGATCGAATGACATCGCGGCGAACATCGTCAGCACGACTACCGAGCCGAACGCGATCGCTCCGGGCCCGGCCTTGATCGTCGCGAGCGCGTTGAACTGCACAAGGGCGACCAGTATTGTGATGACGTAGATATCGAGCATCGACCAACGTCCAACCAATTCCACCAGCCGATAGATGCGCGTGCGCCTCTCGGGCAGCCAGCGCCACCGGAGTTGCGCGGTCAGAACAAGAAAGATCAACGCGATGATCTTGAGCATGGGCACAGCAATGCTCGCGATGAAAACAATGACCGCGAGCGGCCACGAGCCCGA
>Ga0255336_101939_pt1 | contig 12129 bp, 11 predicted proteins | sample MeOH1_35cm_T3_17_FD_189102 | JGI IMG/M metagenome (GOLD analysis project Ga0255336, IMG submission 189102) | Sandy soil microbial communities from University of British Columbia, Vancouver, Canada - MeOH1_35cm_T3_179 | ecosystem: Engineered > Artificial ecosystem > Sand microcosm > Unclassified ...
ATATCCTTGATGCCGCGTTCGTCGATCAACTGCCTCAATAGACTCTTTTCCTTCTTGGCCATAAAAATATCCTCCGTTTCTTATTCTATCTGACAACGGAGGTTTACACAATTCGTTCGCCAGTCTCCGAAATCCAGCGCTGCGTCATCCACCAAATCAGAAGCTCCACGCGATACGTTTCCTACAAGGATGTCAAGGCATTTACGGCTGCGCTCAAGCCCATATACAAGGCGGCCACCGAGGAAATTGCGCTGGAAGCGCTGGACGATCTGGAACACCTCTGGGGCGCGAAATACCCGGCGGCCGTCCGTTCGTGGCGGGAGCATTGGGATGAGCTTGCCACCATGTTCAAATATCCCGCGGAGATCCGGCGAATCATCTATACCACAAACGCCATCGAGAATTTCAACCGGCAGCTTCGGAAGGTTACTAGATAGTGTCGTCAATAGCAATGTGATATAATAGAGGAAACCAAAGCGGGAGGTTTCCAAAGATGGCAAACGAGCAGCATCGGCACGACATAACAGACGCAGCATGGGCGGTTATCGAACCGCATACCATAGGGAACAAAGGAAGCTGGGGTGGTAATGCGCGAGATACACGGCAGTTTATCAACGGTGTATTTTGGATATTGCGAACAGGTGCGCCATGGCGGGACTTGCCGCCGGAGTACGGAGACTGGAAGAATACGCACAGGCGTTTTTGCCGGTGGCGCGATAAGCGCATTTGGGAACGAATCCTTGAAGCGCTTATAGATGAACCCGATTTTGAATGGCTGATGATTGATGCAAGTCACATCAAGGTTCACCCGCATGCAGCCGGAGCCGTTGGCGGTAACCAGGACATGGAACGTACAAAAGGGGGCTCAACACAAAGATACATCTGGCCGTGGATGCGCATGGTATGCCAGTACGATTCTTTGTCACAGCGGGTACCACTGCGGATTGCGCAGTTGCAGTACAACTGATCGAAGGGTTTGCTGCACAATACTTGCTCGCCGACCGAGGGTACGACACAAATGAAATCATCGCCCTTGCGCGGGGCTCAGGTATGGAAGCCGTTATCCCGCCGAAGAAAAATCGCAAAGAACAGCGCGCTTATGACCGGCACCTTTACAAACTGCGTCATTTGGTTGAGAATGCGTTTCTGCACCTGAAGAGATGGCGTGGCATTGCAACCCGTTACGCCAAGAATACCGCCTCGTTTGTCGCCGCCATTCAGATTCGTTGTATCGCAATTTGGAGCACTATCTATTGACGACACTATCTAAGTTTTGGGGTTTCAGCGGGACGACGGAGCGTCCCGCTATGCAGCTCCTATTTTCGTTCTTGCATAGTAAAAACTGCTCAGAGACTTTGTCGATACTCTGAGGGCTCCCGCAGTTTTGCGGGAGCCCTTGTGCGTTGCCGAAAAAGCACCTCAAGGTATCGCTGCCTGCGGCGGCGACGAGGATTTATTTTATTTAATAGCGGGAGGGCTCCGCCCCCGCCCCCCTGGGGTACGGACCTCGGAAAAATGCTTAGAATGGGGAATTGCTCCCGCCTATCCATTTTCCTTTTATTATTATTTCAGTATGACCACGCTCTTATGGAGCCAACGTCGTCCTCAGGGGGAGTGGGGGGCGGAGCCCTCCCACTATTCAATTAAATCGTTTTTCGTCGCCGCCGTAGGCGGCGATACCTTGGGCCTGTTTGAAAATCTAAAAGAGGGCTCCCGCAGTTTTGCGGGAGCCCTCAGAGTGTCAAAAAAGTCCCGCAAGCGGGACTTTTTTGATATAATAGAGGCGGGTGATGGAATTGTTGAGCAAGGAAGAAGAGAACCGGCAGGCGGTAGAGATCGTAAGTCTGGACGGGATTGTGCCAAAGGAACATCTGCTACGAAAGATAGATAAAGCAGTAGACTTTAAGCATATCTACGAAATCGTCGGGAATTTGTATTGCCCGGATAACGGAAGGCCGAGCGTAGACCCGGTCGTGCTGATCAAGATGGTATTGATCCAGCATCTGTATGGGATACGTTCCTTGCGGCAGACGGCGGCGGAAGTGGATATGAACAACGCGTACCGGTGGTTCATCGGGTATCCGCTCAACAGGGCTGTCCCACATTTTGCAACCGTCAGTTACAATTTCCGGCACCGGTTCAAGGAAGAAACGGTGGAGAAGATATTCGCATGGATACTGGAGGAGGTAGAAAAGGCGGGATATCTTGCGCCGGAAGCGGTATTTGTGGACGGGACGCATATCAAGGCGAACGCGAACCTGAAAAAGCAGGTGAAAGAGGCGATTCCGGCTGCAGCGAGGGTATATGAGCAGCAGTTGAGGGCGGAGATCGACCAGGACCGCGAGGAGCACGGAAAAAAGCCGTTCAAGGATGATCCGCCGGACAAGCCCGAGCAGGAGAAGATGGTAACCAAATCCACAACCGATCCGGATAGCGGCCTGTTCCACAAGGGAGAACACAAGAAATGCTTCGCGTACTGCGCACATACAGTCTGCGACAAGCACAATTTCATATTGGGTGCTGAGGTAACGCCAGGGAACGTACATGACAGCGTAGCGTTTGACAAGGTATATGACAAGGTCACCGCACGGTTTCCCCAAATTGAGGTTGTAACGGCGGACGCGGCGTACAAGACGCCATGGATATGCAAAAAGATACTGGAGGATGAGCGGATTCCATCCATGCCGTACAAGCGGCCGATGACCAAACAGGGAAATCTGGAATGGTGGAAGTATGTGTACGATGAATACTACGATTGCGTAATTTGTCCGCAATACAACATACTCAAATACAGTACGACAAACCGGGAAGGTTATCGGGAATACAAGAGCGATCCAAAGGTATGTAAAGAATGTCTGTCCCGTGAGCGGTGTACGTTAAGCAAGAACTGCCAAAAGGTTGTGGCGATCCACATCTGGGCGGATTTCGTTGAACAGGCGGAGGATATCCGGCACTCGGAGCTGGGGCGAAGCACCTACGAACTGCGAAAGCGCACCATTGAACGAGTGTTCGCGGACGCCAAAGAAAAGCACGGGATGCGTTATACACAACATCGGGGGTTGACAGCAGTAAGCAGTTGGGTCAAGCTTAAATATGCTACCATGAATCTCAAAAAGCTGGCAGTGTGGAGGTGGGCGGATGCTCTATCCGTTTATCTGAATCGCCTTCCTTCCGTATTATCTCGCTCAATTTGCATCTTTTCCATGAGAAACCCCGCCACCGCTTAACCGGTGACGGGGTTCTTTGACAGACTGAAAGAAGCGGCTGCGCCGCTTCTTTGAGTTGGCAGGAACCGCCTGCTCCTTTGGTGCGGCCGGCGGTTTCTGAAGGGAAAGAAAGCCTGCGGCTTTCACGGTTTGTCAAAAAACCCTCCAGAAGAAAATTTGCTTGCAGGGAAATGAAAAAATGCTGCATAAGCGGGTCGCCCCGCCGACCCGCGAAACAGAGCAACTTTAGGGCACGCGCAAATATAAATACGTCAAAACTGACGACATGCGCGTCAATTTTGACACCTTGCATGCAGGTGAGCGGTGAGCGAACCTGCATGAGAAGAACCCGTCAATAAACCCGAATGGGTTTATTGACGGTCTGAAAAAACCTGCGGCTTTCATCCGTTTCGGCGTACACGCAGCCGAAGCCGGAGAAAAGTCAAGGGGCTGCGGCCCCTTGACAATCCCTGGGGTTTTGGCACTCTGAGAGAGAAAAGGCGCGGATGCGTCTTTTCTCTATTTCTTTCATATCAGGAGGAATAACGCATCATGAAACGCTCACAGATCAATGCGGCGATCCGGCGCATGGAAGCGATGATTACGGCCCACGGCTTCGCGCTGCCGCCTTTTTGCGGCTGGACGCCCCGGGATTGGGCTCTTAAGGGCCATGAGTACGATGAAATCCGCGACAATATGCTGGGCTGGGATATCACGGATTACGGGAAGGGCAAATTTGACGAGGTAGGCTTCTCGCTGATCACCATCCGCAACGGCAACCTCAAGGAGCGGGACAAGTACCCCAAAACCTATGCGGAAAAGCTGCTCTATCTGGAGGAAGCCCAGTATTCCCCCATGCACTTCCACTGGTCCAAGATGGAGGATATCATCAACCGCGGCGGCGGGGACGTCCTGATCCGCGTGTACAATTCCGCGCCCGACGGCGGTTTTGCGGATACCAGCGTCAGGGTCTGCAGCGACGGCCGCGCCTATACGGTCCCCGCGGGCACGCAGGTGCGATTGACGCCGGGCGAGAGCATCACCATTTACCCCGCCCTCTACCACGATTTTACCGTGGCGGCGGGTACGGGGCCGGTATTGCTCGGCGAGGTATCCATGTGCAACGACGATGTGAACGACAACCGCTTCTACGAGCCGCTGGGCAGGTTCGCCAAGATCGAGGAGGACGAGCTGCCCTACCGCCTGCTGTGCAACGAATACCCGAAGGCATAAGCGCAGGGCCCCCATAGAGAGAATGTAACCATATTACGGCCGCATGAGAGAAATCTTTTTGCAAAATTCAAAAACTTTCGTGTTCCTGCCGGCAATCCGTGTTATACTGAAGCCAGCAGGCAAACATTGCCTGTAAAAAACGGAGGTATATTTCATTGGCAGACAAAATACTTACTTGCAGGGACTGCGGGGCAGAATTTGTATTCACCGAGAACGAACAGAACTTTTACAGGGAGAAGGGCTTTACCAACGAGCCTCAAAGGTGCCCGGCCTGCAGAGCCGCAAGGAAGAACCAGCAAGGCGGCAGGGGCGAACGGGAGATGTACTCGGCAATCTGCGCGAAGTGCGGCAGGGAAACCACCGTCCCGTTCAGGCCGTCGCCCGATAAGCCGGTCTATTGCAGGGATTGTTTCCAGACTATGAACAGGAACAGGTACTAAATACTTGTCAAAGAAAGCGGCGCAGCCGCTTTCAGAGTATCGACAAAGTCTCTGAGCAGTTTTTACTATGCAAGAACGAAAATAGGAGCTGCATAGCGGGACGCTCCGTCGTCCCGCTGAAGCCCAAAAACTTAGGAAACACAATAAAATCCGTCCAAGCTGACGACATGTGCGTCAGCTTGGACACCTTGCATGCAGGCCTGCTACGCCAGGCCTGCATGAGAAAAACCGTCGACGAACCCCGGAGGGGGTTTGTCGACGGCCTGAGCCGCCCGTTTCCAGGCGGCTCTTTCCATAACAAATACGGTCTTATACGCTGCGGACAACCTTGCCAGAACGGAGGCAACGGGTGCAGACGTTCATCTTGCGCGGCGCTCCGTCGATCAGCACATGCACGCTTTGCACATTGGGAGCCCAGGCGCGCTTGGTCTTGCGGTTGGAGTGGCTCACCAGGTTGCCGGACATGGCCCCCTTGTTGCAAACCTCACAGTATTTACCCATTCTGTTACACCTCCTTGCCGTCAAAAACCGTAGCCGGTCAAAATCAAACAAAAGTATTCTACCATTCAAGTTTTTGTTTTGCAAGAAAAATTTATCCCCCTGCGGCCGCCGCGTTCGTCGGTGCCGGGCGGCGAGGCGGCGCAAAAACAGGCCGTTCCGCCGCGGTTTTGGGCACGCCGTCATCCCAGGCCCGGAAAGCCGGTCTGCCGCAGCGCCTCGTAGAGCACGATGGCGGCCGCGTTGGAGAGGTTAAGAGAGCGCAGCCCCGCGCCCATGGGGATGCGCAGCGCGTCTTGCGCGCGCCGGTCCAGCAGCGCCCGGGGGAGGCCCGCCGTTTCCTTGCCGAACACCAGAAAATCCCCGTCGCGGAACTGCGCGTCGGTATAGAAATATTTTGCGCGGGTGGAGAGGAGGAAAAACCGCCCCTCGGGAAACAACGCCTCCAGTTCCTCAAAGCTGTCGTGATAGCGGATATCGAGGAAGCGCCAGTAATCGAGCCCCGCCCGCTTGAGCTTTTTATCGTCCACGGTAAAGCCGAGCGGCCGCACCAGGTGCAGCACGCTCCCGGTAACGGCGCAGGTTCGGGAGATATTGCCCGTGTTCTGGGGAATCTCGGGTTCTACCAGCACAACGTGAAACATAGATGCTCCTTAGAAGCCTTTCGCACCCGCAGCCGCGCGGGCGCATGGGTATTGTAGCACGCTTTCCGAAAGAAGAAAAACATTTTGTAACATTTCTTCGGAGAAGGGCGGAAGGTTGCGAAGCCCCCGCAAATTGGTGTATACTTACTGCGTATGCGGGGGCGTCCCGCAAAGGATTTTTTTGCAGTGCACGGTAAGGAGCTTGAAATGGATCAGAGCAGGCAGGGTAAGGGCCGCGCGTCGTCTTGGGACGACGGGCCGCAGCTGCCTAATTATATGAAGCAGGCCGCCGCGTCCGCCGCGCGCAGGAGCGTTTCGGCGCAGCGCCCGGGCACGGCGCCGTCGTCCGGCCGGCGGGCCGCTCCGGCAAAAGGCCGCTCGGGCGGCGGCGGCAGAAAGCGCAGGCGCACGCCGTCCGCCCCCCAGAAACTGCTTCGCCTGGCGCTGATACTCTTCGGCGTGCTTCTTTTTGTGGTTGCCGGGATCCTGATTCTCACGGCCGGCGGCAAGGAAGACATGACCATGAAGGACTATGTCGACCGGGACACCAAGTTCCTCAAGGGCGTTTCCATCGAAGGCGTGGACGTCTCCGGCAAGGATATACAGGAGGCGCAGCCTCTTGTGCAGCAGGCGGTATCCGCGAAGCTGGGGGCCGTCTCCCTCTCCCTTCCGCACGGGGATAAAAGCTGGACGCTGACGGCCGCGGATATGAACCTGGCCGCCGATATCGACGACGTGATGACCGCCGCCATGGCTTACGGCCGGTCGGGCTCGTTCACCGAAAACGCGAAGGCGAGGGACGATCTTACAAGCGGCAAGGATTTTACCGTGACCCTTACGGCGGACGCCACGGCGCTGCGGAACCGGCTTATCACCATATCGTCGGAGGCCAACGAGGCCCCCGTGGAGCCGCACGCCATCCCCTCGCTTGACGATAAGAACAAGGCGCATTTCGAGTTCGTGGAGGGCCAGAACGGCTACGCGCTCAACACCGAAAAAACGGCGGCCGCAGTGGAGCAGGCGCTTGCGGCGCGGCAGTACCAGGGAACGGTCGAGCCAGCGTTCGATCCCATCTCCCCCACGCTGGAGATGGCTTTCATAGAGGAAAACACGCAGCGCATCTCCACGTTCACCACGCGCTTCCCGCAATCCAATTCGGATGAGATCGTGCAGAACCGCGTCTTCAACATCAAAAAGGCCGCGGGCATCATCAACTGCACCGTCGTGCAGCCCGGCGAGGAGTGGAGCTACAACACCTGCGTGGGGCTGCGTTCCGAAAAGAGCGGCTGGAAGCTCGCCAACGGTATCAGCAACGGCAAGGAATACACACTCCAGGCGGGCGGCGGCGTCTGCCAGGTGAGCACGACGCTGTATAACGCCCTGCTCTGCGGAAATATCACCATTACCGACCGCGCGGCGCACTCCATCCCCTCCACCTACGTCCCCAAGGGGCTGGACGCGACGGTGGACAGCAGCGGCATCGACCTGAAGTTCCGGAACGATACCGGGGCGCCCATGTACCTGTTCCTGTATATCACGAAGGATAAGGAAAGCAGCAAATACCTCGACCTGACGGTCTCCCTGTACGGGAAGCCGCTTCCCGAAGGCGTTACGTATAAGGTGCGCAGCGAGGTCACCGAGACCAAACCCCGCACCGAGGTCAAGACGACCAACGATCCCACCATCCCGCTCGGCTACCAGCTTGAGAAGGTAAAGCCGCACGACGGTTTCCGCGCGGTCGCCTATCGCGACAAGTACGAGAACGGCCAACTGGCGGATACCGAGAAACTCCATGAGGATACCTACGACGGCAACGATTCCGAGGTCGCCATCGGCACCGGCGATCCGACGCTGCCCATACCCGACGGCGCCGTTCCCATCGCGGGTATGCTGCCCGCGGAAGACGGCGCGGGCAATGCGGTGGGCTCGATTCCCGGCGACGCACCCGACCCCGCGCCCGCCGCGTGAACACTGCTTGAGTGTTTAGATGGCTTAGAGTGTCAAAAAGATTTGGGGATTGTCAAGGGGCAGCAGCCCCTTGACTTTCACTCCGGCTTCAGCGGCATGCATGCCGAAACGGATGAAAGCCGCAGGCTTTCTTACCTCTCACGCTTTGCCGCCCGGAAACGCGCAGCGTTTTAGACAAAGCGTGCAGTCTCAAAAAAGTGGCGCGGCCACTTTTTTGAAGTTGCGCCGCTTGAGCGTTCAGGCGGCTTTTTTAAGATTGATGGAGAGAGCATGAAATGGATTGAATTCGCCGTCTATACGACGGACGCCGGGCTGGAGCCGGTCGCCGCGGCGCTGACCTCGGCGGGCCTGGAGCAGCTTTCCATTGAGGAAAGCAGCGCGGCGATCTCGGAATTCCTCGCGCACGCCGCGCCTCAGTGGGATTTTGCGGACGCCGTGGCGCTCGCCGCCCGAAACGGCCCCTGTGTGAAGGCGTACATCGCGGACTTGCCCGAAAACGAGGCGCAGCTTATCCGGGCGCGCGCCGCTATCGAACGCTTGCGCGCACTGCCGTTTGAAGCCGACATCGGCCCTCTTCGCATACGGGAAAACCGCATCGACGAGGAGGACTGGGCCAACAACTGGAAACAGTATTACACCCCCATGCCGGTCGGGGAACGGCTCCTGATCTGCCCCTCCTGGGAAAGGGACACGCTGCCGGAGGAGGCGATCGGCCGCCGCAAGGTGCTGCTGATGGATCCCGGCATGGCGTTCGGCACCGGCGCGCACCACACCACGCGCATGTGCCTGGAGCTGCTGGACAAGCATACGCGCCCCGGCGGCAAGGTGCTCGATATCGGCTGCGGCAGCGGCATACTCGCCATCGCGGCGCTGCTTTTGGGAGCGGACCGCGCGCAGTGCGTGGATATCGACCCCGTCGCGGAGCGCGTCGTGCGTGATAACCTCCGGCAGAATGGCATCGGGGACGCGCGCTGCGCCGTCACGACGGGCAATTTCCTTACGGATGAAGCGCTCCGGCAGAGGGCGGGGAACGGATACGACATCGTGGCCGCCAACATCGTGGCGGGCGTGATCGTACCGCTGTGCCCCTTTGTTCCGCAACTTTTAAAACTCGGCGGGCTGTTCCTGTGCTCGGGCATCATCGACGAGCGCGCCGGGGAGGTGCAGTCTGCGCTGGAAACGGCGGGATTTACGCTGATTGAAAAGCTGCGCGCCGCCGATACGGGGCCGGAGGGCGAAACTTCGGGATGGATCGCGTTTCTGGCGCGGCGGAACGGATAATCGGGAGAAAGATATGGAGCATTTTTTTGTGGAGCCTTCGGCAATCAAGGGGGATGTCGCCGCCATCACGGGGGAGGACGCCGGGCACATCGCGCGGGTGCTGCGCATGCGGCAGGGCGACGAAGTGCATCTTTCGGACGGGCAGGGCGGCGAGTACCGCGCGCGCCTGCTCTCGGTCGACAAGCTTCTGGTGAAGGCCGTGATCGCCGAAAAGTACGCGAAATCGGCGGAACCGCCGAACCGCATTACCCTGTACCAGGCGCTGCCAAAGGCCGGCAAGATGGAAACCATCATCCAGAAGTGCGTGGAGCTGGGCGTCAATGCCGTCGCGCCCGTCGTTACCGAGCGGTGCGTCGCCCGGCCCGACGGGGATTTTGAAAAGAAGCGCGTGCGCTGCCAGCGCGTGGCCTATGAGGCCGCCAAGCAGTGCGGCCGGGGCGCCATACCTCAGGTGCTGCCGCTGCAGACGCTGGAAACCGTCGATTACGCATCCCATGGGCTCTTGCTGCACGCCTATGAGGAGGAGCGCACAACGTCCCTCAAGCAGGCGCTGCGCGGGCTCGAGGGGGGCGCGCCGGAGCGGATCGCGCTCTTCATAGGCCCCGAGGGCGGCTTTACGAGGGAGGAGGCGGCGCTGCTTGCGCTTAAGGGCGCGAAGGCCGTCAGCCTCGGGCCCCGGATCCTTCGCACCGAGACGGCGGGCATGGCGATGCTCGCGATGCTGGTGTACGAGTTGGAGGGGTAGCATGCCCACCGTTGCTTTCGCCACGCTGGGCTGCAAGGTGAACCAGCAGGAAACGGACGCCATGCGGGTCCTGTTCGAGGAGGCGGGCTACCAAGTGGTTCCCTTCGAGGACGCGGCCGACGCGTACGTGGTCAACACCTGCACCGTCACGCAGGTCAGCGATAAAAAATCCCGCCAGATGATCTCCCGCGCGCATGAGCACAACCCCGGGGGCGTGATCGCCGTGGTGGGGTGTTACGCGCAGCGCGCGCCCGAGGAAGTGAAGGCGCTGCCGGGCGTGCGGCTCATCATCGGCACGCAGCACCGCGACCGGATCGTGGAGTTGATCGCAGAGGAGCGCGCAAACGCCGTGGAGGATATCCGCCGGGCGCGCGCGTTCGAGCGCCTGCCCGTCGTCACCCATGGTTCGCGTACGCGCGCGCAGCTTAAGATTCAGGACGGGTGCGACCGCTATTGCAGCTATTGCATCATCCCCTACGCACGCGGGCCGGTGCGCTCCAAGCCGCTCGGGGAGATCGGGGAGGAGCTTGCGCTATTGGGCGGGGCGGGCGTGGGCGAGGTGGTGCTCACCGGCATCCACCTGATGAGTTATGGGAAGGATCTTCCCGGCGCGCCGCGCCTGACCGACATCGCCGCCTTGGGCGCGGCGACGCCCGGTGTCGGCCGAATCCGGCTGGGCTCGCTGGAGCCGGCGATGGTGGACGAAGCGTTTGTGAACGCGCTTGCGGCGCTGCCCGCGGACAAGCTTTGCCGGCAATTCCATCTCTCCCTGCAAAGCGGGAGCAACGCCGTGCTTGCCCGCATGAACCGCCGGTATACGCCGGACGGGTACGTGCGCGCCGCGGCGCTGCTGCGGGCCGCCTTCCCCGGGTGCGCGCTGACGACGGACGTCATCGCGGGGTTTCCCGGCGAAACGGAAGAGGAGCACCAGGAAACGCTGGCCTTCGCAAAGCGGATGGCGTTCGCGCGCGTCCATGTGTTTCCTTACTCGGTGCGCAGCGGCACCAAGGCGGCCGAAATGCCGGGGCAGCTCCCGAAAGCGGAAAAGGAACGCCGCGCGCGGGAACTGATCGCCCTCGGCAAACGGCTCGAGGAAGCGTATCTGCGCGCGCAGACCGGCACTGCCCAGCTTGTACTGGCGGAGGAGTGCGGGGAAGGATTTTGCGAAGGCTACGCGGGCAACTATATCCGCGTGCGGTATCCGGGCGCATTTACGGAGGGACTCCGGCGCGTGCGCGTGACCGGTATAGAGGGTGAGACCGCCTTGGGCGAACCGATATAAATATCCGGCAAAGGAGGAAAAGCGATGGAGGATTGCATTTTCTGCAAGATCGCGGCGGGGGGGATCCCCTGCAGCAAGGCGTATGAGGACGACTGCGTCCTCGCGTTCCACGACATCAGCCCGCAGGCGCCGGTGCACGTGCTCGTGATCCCCAAGAAGCATATCGAGTCCGTGGTCAAGCTGACTCCGGAGGACGACGCGCTGCTCTGCCACATGTTCCGCGTGGCGCAGAAGCTCGCGGCCGAGCTCAACGTAGAAGAATCCGGCTTCCGGATGGTGCTCAACACCGGCAGGGACGGCGGCCAGTCGGTGCCGCACCTGCACATACACCTGCTGGGCGGCCGCTTCCTTGCGTGGCCTCCGGGCTGAACGGGCGGGCGAAACCGTATTTTACCTTCGGATGCCCCGCGCCCGCTTGATTTCGGATGGCCGGCGCGGGGTGATATTTGCTGCGCGCCTGCCGGAAGGATATGGCCGAACCCCCTTCCCTTTGATCAGTCAGCGTATTTGGCCGGCATAATCGCCCGTATTCCGGAACCTTTGGGACCCGTAAGAAATAAAATTCAAAAGGACCGCGAAAAGGAGTTGACAGCGGATAGAGGGTTTGTTACAATAAACGAGCTGTCCCGCCCGAGGAAAGGAACGCGAGCGAGCCCTAAGCGGCGAACAAGCGTTGGAAAAGCCCAAAGACGCGGGCAGCGAGCACCTTGAGAACTGTATAGTGCGAAAGAATGAAGAACGCAATTCTTTAGAGAAGAACCAGCAAAGGAAGAAACCGGACAACGGAGCGGAAACGCGAAGTTGAAAAGGAAAAAGAGACAGTGAAAGCTGT
>Ga0255336_101940_pt1 | contig 12117 bp, 9 predicted proteins | sample MeOH1_35cm_T3_17_FD_189102 | JGI IMG/M metagenome (GOLD analysis project Ga0255336, IMG submission 189102) | Sandy soil microbial communities from University of British Columbia, Vancouver, Canada - MeOH1_35cm_T3_179 | ecosystem: Engineered > Artificial ecosystem > Sand microcosm > Unclassified ...
GCCCGCCTGCATCGCTTCCTTGAATCCGGCCGTGCGTTGCTGCGCGTTGGTCGTGGTCGACACGCCTTCGATAATGCCGACTTCATCGCCGGATTTGAGCTTCTTGGCAAGATAATCCCCGACCAGCTTTGCGCCCTTCGCATTGTCCGGGCCGACGAACGGCACGTTCAGGTCTTTCGACTTGACCACGTCCGGATCGAGCCGGTTGTCGATGTTCACCACAATGATCCCGGCGTCCACGGCCTTCTTGATGACCGGGACGAGCGCCTTGGAATCCGCGGGGGCAATCACGAGCGCATCGACCTTCGAGACAATCATTTGCTCGACAATGCGAATCTGGTTCGCGGTATCGGTTTCGTCCTTGATGCCGTTGGTAATGAGCGTGAACTTGCTCGCGTTATGGGCCTGATAATCCTTGGCGCCCGTTTCCATGGTCAGGAAGAACTCGTTGGCGAGCGACTTCATCACGAGTGCGACGGTGGGTTTTTTCGCCGACTGAGCGAATGCCGGTGAGACAGTCAGCAGCGAGAATGCGGCGAATACGGCGGTTGCAGCGAGTACACGGCGCCGTGCTTGTTGGGGCTTGCGGGTCATAGAGTCTCCGTTAGTTCGCTCTTCGGTCTACTGAGTGATAGCCGGCGAGTCGTTAGTCGGTTGGTCGATTAGTCAATTAATCGATTTGAAAGGACATTCTTGTTGGCACATCCTTTAACGCCGCATCGAGAAAAGGCAATGCATGAGCCGTGGTGTATAGCGTGTGCCAATCCGGCCCATCGGGGTCTAATGCTATCCTCGCGATTCGCGATATGCTACGTCTAAAATCGAAAGCGAGCGTTTCAAAAATGGAACACGTTGACTGGGACGACCTGCGAATTTTGCTCGCCATCGCCCGCGAAGGAACCATGAGAGCCGCCGCCACGGCCTGCGATCTGAGCGCTGCGACGTTGTCGCGCCGTCTGACGGAGCTTGAAAGAAGACTAGGTGAACCCCTGATTGACCGGGTGCCTTCCGGGTGCGCGGTAACGGCCTTCGGGCAGAGGGTGCTTACGTGGGCCGAACAGATGGAGGCGCTCGCGCATCAGATCGAGCGCGCGGGAGACGTCACAGGTTCTCATGGGCTGGAAGGGACGGTCAGGATCAATGCGGTCGAATGGATGTCCTACATCCTGATGAAGCTGCTTGGCTCGTTCCAGGAGCGGTTTCCCGGACTGGCTATCGAAGTGCTGACCTCGCAACGGCCGTACAACCTTGCCCGGCGCGAAGCGGATATCGCCATCTGGTCGGAATGCCCCGAGGAGGGCGACCTGTATGTACGCCGGATCGGCAAAGTCCGCTTTGGCTTGTATGCATCGCGGGACTATTACCTGCGCCACAAGGTGGCCATCAAGAAAAAGGAATGGAGCAAGCTGTCCTTCGTGGGTTATGACGAGCGCCGCGGCGATCATCCCGCGGCCCGCTGGCTGAAGACATTGCCGGGTGCGCCTGCTCCGAGTCTTCGCAGCAGTTACGTCCTGGGTGTGTTCGACGGCGTGCTGGGCGGCTCGGGGCTGGGCGTGCTGGCTCAACTTGCCGGCGATACGACCAGCGATCTTGTCTGCGTCGAACCGCATATCAGGGAGCTGGATCAGGACGTCTGGATGGTGCTGCACCCGGCGCTTCGCGGGAGCGAGCGGATCCGGGCGGTGTCGAACCTTGTTGCGGATATTTTCAGGTGATGCTTGGGCGTCGGGGCGGGGGCCTTGTCCTTAGCAAGGTGTTTGAAAAATATCGCAGTTGATTCCGCAGCCGCCTCACTAAGCATCGGGATTATCCGGTGCTCCCATTTCCACTTAAAGAACGAGGTTTTTGGCCATCGTTCATTAATGTCCGGGCATTCTATCTGCCATAATTCCGTCGGTTTCGCTTTGTTCAAAGAACTCGGAAATTCCATGAAATCCAATAATAAATGGCCGTACGGGGTAGTTCTATTGGCATGCGCGGTGGTTTGCACGACGACTTACGCTGCAACATCCGCGACAGCCGCCTTGGCGGCGCAAGATCCGGCATCGACACCGGGAAATGCACTCGGCGACGCGAGCGCACGGCGCAGTCTTCTGACCAACGGTGCGGCGGACGAACCGCAGGTGCAGGGCAACGGCAATGTTACCGAGCTGCAGCAGATGATCCGCGATGGCAAGGTGGTCGAAATGCGCACCACCTATAACGGCAGCTACGGCGCAAGCCTGTTGTTCTATCCCGATCAGATGTTGTATTACGTCGCGCTTTTCCAGCAAAAGAAGTTCTGGCGGGTGATCAAGACGCAGACCGATACACGCGCCGAAGCCGTCTATGCCGACTTCGCCAAGACCACCGCCCAGCTAGCGGATTCGGAAATCCGCCGTGAGAAGCTGCAAGCGGAAAACGCTTTCGCGGATCGGCTGATCGCCTTGCAGCAGCAGCGGGCGAACCGCCTGCAAGCGGATGTCGATGTGGCGCGCGCGCAGCAAAGCCAGGTAGTCGACCGTCAGGCACAGCAGCAGGAAGCGATTCGTACGTTGCGTGCCCAGCAGGACGCGGCGCAAGCTGAATTGCGTGCGTTACAGACCAAGGTGCAGGATCTTCAGCGTCAGGCAGACGGCGATCTGATGCCAGCATCGCAGTGATTTTTCGCGAGCGAACCAAACTTCTAAAGCGCCTGCTCGACAGCTGCTTTGCTCACGGCCTTGCCGCCCACGAGACAAACAATCACCGCGGCCAATAACAACGCACACAAGGCAAGCCGCAAACCCATAAAGCCCGCGCCCAGCCCAATCAGCGGCGGACCCACGAGAAAGCCGGCATAACCCGCCGTGGCGGCCATCGAAACGCCGACAGCCGGCGTCGCGGTCGAGCGGCCCGCCGCGCTAAAGATCACAGGGACGGTGTTCGCCAAGCCGATGCCCACAAGCGCGAAACCCACGCAAGCGGTGACCACGTTCGGATAACCTAGCACCAACGCCAATCCAAGCGCGGCGATAAGCCCTCCGGTTGCCACCACTACGCTCGAGCCCAAGCGTCGAACCGATACGTCGCCGACCACGCGGCACGCTGCCATCGCGAATGCAAAGGACGAGTAACCGAGTGCCGCTGCGCTGGCTTGCGTGTCGAGCGCGGAGCGCAGGAACACCGCACTCCAGTCCGCCACCGCGCCTTCGACCAGCATGCAAAGAAATGCTAAGGCGGCCAGTTTCATCACGCCCGCACTAGGCAATGCAAAACCGCTAGCCGACGCCAAGGCGCGTGGCCCGATATCCCGCAATGCCAGCAAAGCGCTTGTCACAATCAGCGCGCCGATAACGAAATCGGGGATAAGCAGCCCGCCCATCGTGCCGATGCCGTTGGCCTGAAGCGCCGCGCCCGACGCAGCACCCAGCAGACCGCCCATGCTCCACGCAGCGTGAAACGACGACATGATCGGCGCCTGCCATTCGCCTTCGATCGCGCTGGCGTGTCCGTTCATCGATACATCCAGCGCGCCATTCGCGGTTCCCAATGCAAAGAGCACGGCGCATAGCAATGCGAAGTTCGGGACTAGCGCAGGCAAGGGCAAAGCGATGACGAATGCAATTCCCAGGATTGCTGTCACGCGTCCGCTTCCGAACCGTGGTGCTAGCCGGCCGGCCAGCGGCATGGCAACGATCGCGCCCAAGGCAAAAGCGAACAGCGCGATTCCTAGCGAGGTGTCGGTTAGCGACAAGGCTTCCTTGATCCGCGGAACTTCGACAGCCCACGCGCCGATGCCTAAGCCGTTAGCGAGAAACACCGCGGTTGTTGCGATTCGTTCGGCGACAGGTTTCACGATTGAGCTCCCGGAGCTGCTGGAGTCACCCCCTGAGCCACGATTACATTGCCGCAGATTTTTTCGAACTCGCCTAGCCGTTGCGCCGGCACATCTGCTTCCACAATCAAGTGTTCAATGCCGGACGCCGCCACGACAAAAAACGGTGCTGCGGTCATTAGCTTCTCAGAGGTCATCGCAATGGCGATCTGGCCGCTTGATTTGACCATCGCGCGTTTGAGCTCGGCTTCCTCTGCCTCGAACGCAGCCACCCCCTCGGCTGGATCAATGGCGCAAGCCCCGAGGAAACACAGGTCGGCCCTGAGCTGCTGAACCTGCAAAAGCGCGGTCGAGCCCAGCGATCCCGCCCCGCGCGGACTCATCCGTCCGCCGATCAGGATGACTTCGAAGCCGGGGCGATCCAGCAACCGCGAGCAGGCATCCGGGGAATTTGTCACGACGGTGAGGTCTGCGTCATCCGGAAGCGCCGCTGCGATAGCGACATTGGTCGATCCGGCATCGAGCAGGATGATCTGCCGCGGCCGGACGATGGACGCCGCCGCGACAGCCAACCGCGCTTTTCGATCGGCAGCTTGACGCATGCGCGTCGACCCGGCCACCGCCGCGGGCGAGGTCAGCAGCGCGCCGCCATACACGCGCTTGCAATGACCGGCGTCAGCCAGATCGCGCAGATGACGGCGAACCGTATGTTCGGAGGTGTTGAATTCGAGCGCGAGCTCGGCGGCCAGCACGCGGCCGTGCACGCGTAGCCGGTCGAGAATCAGCTTTGCACGTTCGTCGGGCAACAGCCCGTCTACCGCATCACGCCGCGTTCTTTGCATTACGTCGATCTCCGCCAAGAATAAATTGTGCATAAACGAGCATAAATTATCGTAAACGAGCGCGCATAGGCAAATTTTTTTGGGCGAGGCGCCGGCAGGAATCAGCCCGCGCATCGCCCAAAATGCCCGTAACGCTCGCCCAGTCGACCTCTCAGGTCTGTGAAATGCATTCCGCGCGTTCCGACCGCCCTAAGAAAAAGCCCTGCGCGCTCGTACATCCGCATGCCCGGACAAAGATCAGTTGCTCGTGCGTTTCGATGCCTTCCGCCGTGGTGGGAATCCCCAGTTCGTGGGCTAGCGCCACGATCCCGCGAATCACCGCTGCCGACTCTCGCCGATGCACCGCTTCCCGGACAAAAGAGCTATCGATCTTCAGCGTATCGAACGAAAAGCGGCACAGGTTCGACAGCGTTGAAAAGCCCGTTCCGAAATCGTCAAGCGCCAGTCCGATACCCATTGCGCGAAGTTTTTCCACATTGCACCGGGTCGGGCCATCGTCGCTCATGAACACGGTTTCCGTGACCTCGATGTTCAGGCGCGAGGGCGGCAACCGGGAATCTTGCAGGACTGCAGCTACCAGTTCGGCGAACGATTCTTCGCGCAGCTGCACAGGCGACACGTTCACGGCAACGACCACCGGCTCGCGCCAATGGGCCGCTTCCGCGCAGGCACGCCGAAGAACCCATTCCCCTAACGGCAGGATCAGTCCCGTGCGTTCCGCAATGGGAACGAAGGTCGTGGGCGGCAGCTCGCCTCTCGTGGGATGAGCCCAGCGGACCAGCGCTTCGCGACCCGTGACGAGGCCGCTGGATAGATTGACGATCGGCTGGTATTCCATCCGCAAGCCGCTGCCAAACGATTGAAGCGCGCCTTCCAGGTCGCTTCGCAGCAGGCTCAGGCTGTCGTCGGAGGCGTGCGTTTTGGCATCGAACACTGCAAAGGCGCTCTTACCGCTGCGCTTGACCGCATACAAGGCGCGGTCGGCGCATATCAAGAGCTGCGGTCCCGTTTCCCCATGCTCGGGATACTGCGAAATGCCCACGCTTGCGCCAATACGCACGAGCGCCTCGTTAAGCACGAACGGGCGTGCCAGGGTTTTCACGATCTGGTCCGCTAGCAGCCGGACCTCTTCGCTCATGGAGGCTTCATTGGAAATAGCGACGAATTCATCGCCGGCCAGGCGTCCGACAATGTCGCCTTTGCGCAAGACCGCCCTTAAACGTTTAGCGGATTCCTGAAGCACCAGGTCGCCAGCCGCATGTCCGAGGCTGTCGTTGATTGCCTTGAAACCGTCAAGATCGATGAGCAGAACCGCAAAGGATCCAGACCTTTGCGCCGGCTCGGCGTCGGTACGGTTTAGCAGGAGTTCGCTGATCCGTGCGCGGTTCGGCAGGCCCGTGAGACTGTCTTGACGAGCCAGGCGATTACTGGTTTCCTGCGCCAGCAGCAGAGCGATTGTGTCCTTGTTGCTGCGCATGGCGACAGTAAAAAAACCGGCAGCGCAAAACGGCGCCTGGAACAGCAAGACGATTTTCCCCGAGCCCGGAGACAGCGCGGCGCCGATTCCCAGCAGTGTGAAGATGATCGAGATCTGGATCATGACGAGGCGAGGCGTGCCTGCGTTACGGCCAGCTAGCCCGCCGACAACCCCAACGGCGCATACGTTGCCCAGCAGGAACAGCGTCTGATCTCCGCTGATATTGCACAGCAGGCTGCCGAGTCCGAGAAGCGCGCTCCAAAAGATGCTGGCAAGTAGGAAAAGGGAGGTTGGAGTGGGTTCGTTGCGCGCGCTCAGCTTGCAACATAGGGTGATCAGAGACAGGCGCACCATCAGCAGCGCGACTACGGCGAGGGTCCATAACGCGTAACCGATGTTCGGATGCAGATAATAAGCGGTCACGCAAACGCTGATCTCGCAGATCGACGCAAGGGCGATCGAGGCCGTCCTGGTGAACAGATTGGACAGCAATACTTGTCGATTATCAGCGCTCAGGTCTTGAGCGGACCCCACTAGCCATTTGAAAAATGGCGACCTTGGTTCACTGAACGCCATGGAGTGCGCAATATAGGTAGGTAATTGGTTATCGGCGCGGCTGGCTTTTTTCTGATGCCAATTATCCCGGTAAATGAGTCTGCTGCCCTAATAAATATGATGTTATGCCCAGCGCCGGCTCCGGCTTACGCCGGGGGCAAGAAGACAAAGCAATGGCGGTTTTGTGATGCGTCAAGCGCCAGGGAGAAGCACGAAGCGCTATTCGGCCGATTGACTTAGTGAGTTCGAGACAACCCCGCTTAGCGGGTCAATGCAGAGTCGGAATGCGCGTGCCGGTTTTGCGTCGCAGCATGGACAAACGCTCGACGCTGCAGCGGACAAACCGTGGACGCGGGCCCATCGGGGCTATTTTCCGGCTGAAGGTAATATGGTGGAAATGATGCGGCAAATCCGTTACTGCACTAAATAGGCCGCATTCGCGAACTCGCCTCAGTCTTCATGTCGTGCGATCTTTTACCTAGGGGACAAAAAATAAAGCGTGTTATTTGCTCACTCATTGCATTGATGGTCGCGGCTCCCGGTCTCGCGATCGCATTTAACGAGGAGGCGTCATACAACCAATGTGTGTTGCATACGCTGAAAGGGGTAAGGAGCAGATTGGCGGCGGACCTGATCACGACGTCGTGCCGGAAGCTCTATAAAGAAAGTGCTTTTCCAAATCACAAAGAGAAAAACTACCGCCTCTGTCTTGTACAGAACCTGCAAGGAATAGAAAACGACTACGCTGCGCAACAAGTTGCGGCAGCCTGCCGCCGGCAGAATGGCCATTGAGGGATTCGCTGGCAAAGGCTGTAGGCGCTGACTAAGCGACTGGCCGTTAGTGCAGTCCGGCTCCGGCATCCCGTAGAATTTCGAAGGCGCGGTAACCGACATTTATTCTAGCCAATTTAGTTGGAATAGGAGAGCACCGTAATGAGCCAGGAACAATGGAGCGCTGTCGACGAATATTTTGCCCGCGTGCTTGTCCCTTCCGACCCGGCGCTCGACGCCACGTTAAAGACGAGTGCCGAGTTCGGCCTGCGTGCTATTAACGTCGCGCCGAACCAGGGCAAGTTCCTTCATCTGCTGGCGAAGATCAAAGGTGCTCACCGCATTCTCGAGATCGGTACCCTGGGTGGATATAGCACGATCTGGTTAGCGCGTGCTTTACCCGCCGACGGCGCGCTTGTCTCGCTGGAAGTGAACCCTGGCCATGCGGAGATCGCGCGGAAAAACATTGAGACGGCAGGGTTGTCGAGTGCAGTGACCGTCATGGTCGGACCGGCAGTCCGGTCGCTGGAGCGGTTGATTGAAGACAAGGTCGAGCCATTCGATCTTGTTTTTATCGATGCCGACAAAGAGAGCAATCCTGACTATTTGAAGCTGTCGGTCAAGCTGTCGCAGCCTGGGACGGTGATCGTCGGCGACAACGTCGTGCGCAACGGGCGAGTTGCCGATGAGAAGAACAACGACCCGGATGTGCTGGGCGTCCGTAGCTTTCTGGAGTTGCTCGCGGCGGATTCCCGGCTGACCACGACGGCGGTCCAGACAGTGGGAAGCAAGGGATGGGACGGTTTCTCGATATCGGTTGTCTCCTGATAGCCAAGCATCGTCCAGACGCGGCGCACTACATAAGCAGCGCGCCGCGTGGCCGGATCAGGTCAGATCAGAACCGGTGGATGATGCCTACGCCAGCGGCAAACTGGCTGGGAGACGACGACGGGGCGCTTTGAAAACCATCGCCAATACTCGCGGTCGCGTTGATGATGCTGCCCGCGCCAGCGGTCCCGAGCGTTTTACCGTTCGCGCGCTGATAGGCTTGCAATGCATAAAGGCCGGTGCGTTTCGAGAGCGAATAGTATTCAGACAGGTTGAACTGCTGATACTGCGCCGAACTCGTGATGCCGTTGGCTTTCGTCGCACGCGTATAGCTGTAGCCCGCCGCGAGGTCGACCAGCGGCAATGCCTTCCAGTGCAGGACGGCGCCGCCCGTATTGAAGATCGCCGTGGTCCTGAAGCTCGAGTTGATGCCGGGGATGTACTGCACGTTGGAATAAGTGAAGGAGATATCCAGCGTCGGCGTAAACGTATAACCGCCGGCCACTGCAATCCGCTGCTGAGCCTGAGCGGTCTGATAACCGTTCGTGATCGCGGATACGCCCGACTGGCCGCCGGAAGTCGTGGTGGAATCCGCGCCGAAAGCGCCGCCGCCCGGCGTCGAGTTGTTGATCCGGGTGATACCCGCAGCGATCCCGAACGGGCCATTGAGGTACTGGATCGCGCCGCTCCATGTCGAGCCCTGGTTCACGCTGCCCGGAACGCCGGCAAACGAATAGGAACCGCTGACGGTGAATCCAAGCAGCTTCGGCGACGTGTACACGAGCGAATTGTTGGCGCGATAGATCGTGTCCAGTTCGTCGAGATCGCCCGGATGCGCGCCGTAGGCGCCGGTAAGCCAGGTCGTCGGGCTATAAGGCGACAGCAGCGAGTAGTAGGACGTGTATTGCCGGCCCGCGGTGAACGTACCGTAGGTCGGGTTGGTCATGCCGACCCATGCTTGCCGGCCGAACATGGCGTTCGTGTATTGTTGGCCGCCGGTCGCTATGTTAAAGCCCGATTCGAGCTGGAAGATGGCCTTCGTGCCGCCGCCCAGGTCTTCCGCGCCCTTGAGGCCGAAGCGGCTTCCGGCCCAGATCCCCGAAGCCATTTTTATGTTGGAGCGACCGCCTTTGGTCGAGCCGAGCGACGTCTGGCTGCTTTGATAGGCAATCGAGTCGTCGACAATGCCGTACAGCGTCACGCTGCTTTGAGCGAAGACCGGCGAGGCGAGGGTGGCAAGGCTGATTAATACGGCTTTCTTGGCGTGACGTGACTGCATGGTTTCTCCTCTTGTTGTATCAATGATTGCGACGCGGCCAGCAACGTCGCGGGTTTTTCTTGCTAACGTAACGACAAATCGTGTTCTGATGTTTCAGGTTCAGGCCAAGCCTTAAGCGGTTCCTCTCGGGCCGCTTGTCGGAATCATTGGTAATCCTTATAGAAAGCCCACGTAACCGCATTCCGGTGCGCCGCTTACACCCGGACGAACCGAGAGCAGATGACCGTCGTGTTCGTTCGCTCCGCTTGCCGGACGAATCGATGTGACAAAGAGCGTGTCGAGTTCACGACCGCCGAACGTGCACATCGACGGCTTCGTGACCGGCAGCGCGATGGTCCGGTCCAACCGGCCTTCGGGCGTGAAACGCAGCAGCAAACCGGCGTCGTTGGCACAGGTCCAGTAGCAGCCGTCCGTGTCGACAGCAGCGCCGTCCGGGCGGCCGGCGAAGCGGTTCAGGTCGGCGAAGACGCGGCGGTTGCGGGGTTCACCGGTATCGGCGTCGTAATCGAAAGCCCAGACAAGCCTGCGCGACAGATGTGAGTCCGAGAGGTACATCGTCGTGCCTTGTGGCGACCACGCGAGTCCGTTCTGCACGATCAGTTCATTGACGATGGGCGCGGAAAGCGTGCCTTCAGCGTCGTATCGATACAGCGCGCCCGCCGGGTTGGCCGCCGCCATGTCCTGCACCATCGTGCCGGCCCAGAAGCGGCCCTGGCGATCGCAGCGGCCGTCGTTGAAGCGCATGCCCGGCAGCGGAAACGCCGGCGCGGCGAGCTTGCATACGCTCGCCGCGCTCGTGTTCGATAGCGTCACTGCAAAGAGCCCGGTCTCGCATCCCGCGAGCACAGTGCCGTTCCGGTCGAAGGTGATGCAGGCTACTTTTTCGGGCAGGAGCCAGTCAGTTCGCTTGCCTGTTCCGGCCTCCAGGCGAGCGATCGCGCGCGCGGGGATATCGACCCAGTACAGCGCCTGTTCCGCTTCCCGCCAGACGGGACTTTCGCCTACTTCGCAAGGAGCCTGACCGGCAGCTTCCACGCGTTCGACGACTGGTGTTTCCAGTTGTGGATTTTTCATTCTGTCGTATTCAGCGGACAGTGCAGCGAGCTTTGGCTGCACTGTCCTTAATCTGCACCCTAACCGCGCGCTAGGCGTTGGCGGGACTCGGTACGCCGGCGTCCGTGCGGCGATTGACCAAAGCCGGCCGCACGAGCGTCCAGAGCAGGACCACGCCGATCAGGTCGCCGAAGCCGAGCGCGACGAAGAACGGTGCGTAACCGATGGTCGCGACAAGTCCGCCGATCACGAGCGTGAAAATCAGGTTGCCGAGCCCCGCAGAAAGACCTGCAAAGCCCGTGACGGTTGCCACTTCACGACGCGGGAACAGGTCGGCGGACATCGAGATGACGGCGACGGAAAGCGTCTGGTGCGCGAAGCCGCCGAGGCACAGCAGGAAGATCGCCATGCCGGGATCCTTCACGTAACCGACGCCGGCCATCGCGGTCATGATCACGGCCCCGATCGTGAAAACGATCCGCTTGCCGTTGATCACGGCGATATTGAAGCGCTTGTTGAGGTATAGCGAAATCGACCCGCCCATCAGGCATCCAACGTCCGCCGCCACGAACGGCAGCCATGCGGTCATGGCGATCGCCTTGAGGTCGAAGCCGCGTGCCTGATGCAAGTAGAGCGGCATCCAGAACACGAGAGTGGTCCACACCGGATCGGCGAAAAAGCGCGGCAGCGCGATGCCCCAGAAATTGCGTTGCTTGAAGATCGCACGCAGGTTGGGCTTGGCGCCGTTGTCGGAGAGTTCGGCGTGTTCACCTTCAACGATATAAGCGGCTTCCGTCGACGTGAGCGCTTTGTGCTCGCTGGGGTGCCGGTAAAAGACGATCCACAGTACGGCCCATACGAGGCCAAGACAGCCTGCGATGATGAAGGCCATCTCCCAGTTGTACTTGAGGATCGACCAGGCGATCAGCGGCGGCGCGGCGATTGCACCGATCGACGTGCCGATGTTGAAGATGCCCGCAGCCAGTCCACGCTCGCGTGCCGGGAACCAGAACGCGGCCATGCGCATGCCTGCAGGGATGAACGACGCTTCAGCCAGGCCGAGCAAACCGCGCAGCACGAAGAGGCCGACCCAGCCGTTCGCAAAGCCGTGGCCGATACACACGACGGACCACATGACACCGCAGATCAGGAAACCGAAGCGCAGGCCGATACGGTCCATCAGGTAACCCGTCAGCGGGCCGCCGAGCGGGTACATCACGAAGAACGCGCCGGTGATCCAGCCGTACTGGGCGGTGCTGATGTGCAGATCCTGCATGACCGTGGGGGCGGCAACGCTTAGCGAGCTGCGCGCGAGGTAGTTCATGACCGTGCCAAGCGTCAGCAGGGCAATCATCCACCAGCGCAGGCCTCTTAATTTGATCGCCATGTTGGTTGTCTCTCCAATCGTTATTCTGTTGCTGCGTGGCAGGTGCGGCTGCTGTCTGCTCAGAGCGTCGCGCTGTCATGCATGGCGGTTGCTCGTTCGCGTGGCGGATGTGAGTCCTTGTCCGCCGTG
>Ga0255336_101941_pt1 | contig 12109 bp, 12 predicted proteins | sample MeOH1_35cm_T3_17_FD_189102 | JGI IMG/M metagenome (GOLD analysis project Ga0255336, IMG submission 189102) | Sandy soil microbial communities from University of British Columbia, Vancouver, Canada - MeOH1_35cm_T3_179 | ecosystem: Engineered > Artificial ecosystem > Sand microcosm > Unclassified ...
AGGCCGCGCCCGCTTCCGAGCCGCCACGTCACGGGGTTGGCGACCCATCGGTCGATATCGGATTCCCGCCAGCCCGCGCCGTTGACGCTGATCCTGATCTGGGGCGGGAACGTGCCCTCGGCAATCTTGCGATAGATGGTAGACCGTGACAGGCCGGTGCGGTCGAGGACGGTGTTCAGGCGGATGATACGGTCTGGCTGGCGCATGGCCGCAATGCCTCTTGCTGGCTGTTTGTGGGACTGCCAGGACAGGCAAAGGCAAGGATTTGTTATTGTGCAATAGATAGTTAGGCGTCGTAGGGCTGTGGCGAAGAGGCGGCGGTAAATAGGATGGTTCTATAGCCCGAGACCCCGGCCTCGACCGAGCCCGAACGTGAGGGTGAGGTCGCGGCCGACGCTCATCCCCGAATCGAATGAGATGCCGAGTTCCCGCTTGCGGCCCGCCAGAAGGGACTCCATTTGCGGGTCGCGTTCGAGGCTCTGCGCCATGTTCCCCATCTCCGCCCGCGCGGCCCTGTGACCGGCATAGTCGCCCGCCGCATAGCGTTCGTCGCTGGCCCTGTGGAGATTTTGCCAGCGTTCCACGAAGCGGTCGGCGCGCAGGCCGGGATCGGTGCGCAGCTCGGTTTCCAGTTGCAGGGCGCGGATTGCGCGCCGAGCGTCGCCGGATGCCGCCTCCGCCGCAAGCGCCGGGTTCTTCTTGTAGGCCGCTTCGGCGTCGTGCGAGCCGTAGGGGCGCACCTCCTCGAACCGCTGGCGCGCCTCCTGCAATTCCCTGACCTGATCGGGGCTGGCCTTGCCGCCCTGCTCCTGCGCCGCGAAGATCGCATCGACGGCGCGGGCATGGCGGACGAGCGCCCGGCCACGGGCGCGGCGCAACGCCGCCTCCGGGCCTTCCTCCACCTTCCTTTCCGGCCCCTGTCCGCCATCGGTGGGCAAGCGCAGCCCATCGAAGATGCCGCGCACCTTCTCGGGAACCTGCCTGACGATCTCGACAACCCGCTCCACCCGCTCGCGGAAGCTGATGCCGCGCCGTTCGGCATAGTCGCGGGCGGGTTCGTAGTCGCTCGCCATGTCCTTGGCCCGGTCGCGCGACAGGGTGTTGATGAGTTTGTCCTGACTGGCGAAGTCGTCGCGCCCGTAATGCAGGTCCATGCCGTCGCGGTGGCGCGAGAGGGCGACATAGCTGCCGTGGGCGTCCATGCCCGGTGTCGCCAGCACATGAGCGCGGTCCACGGTCATGCCCTGCGCCTTATGGATGGTCGCGGCATAGCCGTGGTCAATCCGGTTGTAGTCTTTCAGGTCGAACGCGACATCGCGGCCATCATCGGTGCGGACAGTCATGCTCTGCGTGCTGACCTGCTCGATGGTCCCGAGCGTGCCGTTCTTCACGCCAAGGCCGCGCTCGTTTTGCAGGAACATGACACGATCCCCGGCAGCGAAGTTCCGCGCTCCCCGCTCGACGGTGACGCGCACGTCCGCGCCCAGATCGCCTGCATCACGCATTTTCTGACGGGCCGCCTCGTTGAGCGCGCGCACCTCCGCATTGGTGTGAGTCAGGATGATGCGGCTGGCGTCGGGGTTCGCCTGCCGCTCATGGTCCCAACGGTCGATCAACTCGCCGCGCGCCTGTTCGCGGGTTGGGGCGGAATGCACCATGCCGTTATTGTCATAGGCGTGGATCGCATGGCCTGTCCTGCCGGTTGCCAGGTCGCGCGTGGTGTCCCGTTGCCAATCCTCACGCTGGCGGCGTACTTCGCCGATCTCCGCGCCGCCGTGGCGCTCGTGGATCGAACGGAACGCCGCGCCCGCCTCGATGGATTGCAACTGCTGCGGATCGCCGACCAACACAACCTTCGCGCCAGCGTCGGCGGCATGGGACAGCACGCGCTCCAACTGCCGCGTGCCGACCATGCCCGCCTCGTCGATCACCAGTACGTCGCGGGACGTGAGCATGTCGCGGCCCTGCGCCCAACCATGCTCCATGCTGGCGATGGTGCGGGACGCGATGCCCGATCCGACTTCCAGATTCTCGGCCGCGATACCGGAGAGCGCCACGCCCCGGACCTCGTAGCCCGCCGCTTCCCAGGCTTCGCGCGCCACACCCAGCATCGCGCTTTTCCCCGTTCCGGCATAGCCGACGACAACACCCAGACCGCGCCCGTCCGTGACATGCGCCAGCGCATCGGCCTGCTCGCCGGACAGGACAAGGCCGCGCGCTTCCGCACGCGCCAGCGCCGCTCGTCTGTCGGCGTCGTTCATCTCATGGCGTTCCCGCTCCGCCATCAGTTCGGCGGCACGATGCAGGCGCTGTTCGGTCTCGATCATGTCGCGGGTGGTGAAGCGGTCCTGCCCTGCATCGTCCTTGCCGAGTTCGACAAGATCGGGCGCGCTGCGCATCGCATCCATGACGTCGTTGAACTGTTCGATCCCGTCGCTGTGCCGGTGCGCGAACATCGCCATGTCGCGGCGCGTGAAGGTGGATTGCTGCTGTGTGATCGCGTCCAGCGCAGAGGAAGGATCGGCGACGATCCGCGCGCCGTTCTCACGGGCGATGCGCCGGTGATCCTCGGCACGGTCGGCTTCAAGTCCGGCGGCCTCGATGCGCTGCGCGGGCGCGCCGATCTTGGTTTGCGGCTCAAGGCCGATGCCCTGCGCCTCAAGGCTGCGATGGTCGATCCGCGCGTCGATATCGAGTTCGGCCAGGCGCTCGTTGACGTGATCGGCCCAGCGTTCGCGCCAACGCTCCACCAGCTCGGTGCGGTTCCAGTCCCGCGCCTTCGGGCCGAAGCCGTCCTCGCTCACCTCGCGCATCGTCAGCATGACATGGGCATGGGGTTTCGGCATTCCATCCGCGCCCATATCCCAATGCACATTGAGGTCGGCGATCATGCCGGCGTCCACGAACTCGGACTGCACGAAGTCGCGGGCGAGTTCGATGCCCTGCGCCCGCGTCATCTCGCGCGGAATGGCGAACTCGATCTCGCGGCAAAGCTGCGCGTCCTTCCGTTTCTCGAAGGCTTCGACATCGTTCCAGAGCCGTTCGCGGTCGTTCCATTGCTCCGGGGCGTTCTCCGGCAGCATGACCTCGGAATGGACGACATCGCGCTTGGCGGAAAAGTCCTGATCGCGGCCCAGTCGGTCGTCGCGCAACCGCGATGCCGAGCGGTAGGCGGCGGCAGCGACCGCGCTGCGGCCCGCCGCACGTCCGATGACCTGAACGGAGAAATGGTAGATCGCCATGGCGACCGACCAGATACTGCCCTCAAGCGCACGTCGGAACGACGTATAAGCGCGTCCTCGAAATGAATTTCTCGGGACTGCTCGCGCCGTTTCAGGCCGTCCCGGCAACCTTACAGCATTGGGGCAGGCGCTCAACTATCATTGCTCCATCGACAGCCTATGGAGACGACGATGCGCAAGCCACGGGACTTCGACGCGGAATTGAAGTCGCTCGAAGACAAGACGCGAGACCTGAAAGCCCGCAAGGTGCAGCAGCTTGGCGAACTGGTCATCTCGACCGGAGCCGACGCCCTCAGCCCCGATGAACTGGCGGGCGCGCTGATCGTGCTGGCCGAAACCAAGGATGCCGGAAAGAGGGAGGCATGGGCGAAGCGCGGGGCCGCGTTCTTTCAAGGCCGGTCGCGGCGATCTGCATCTGCGCCTGATCGCGACGCTGGCGGCGCTCAACCGCAACCGGGCGGCGCGCAACCGGCATCAAGCGGCGCGGGCTCGGCATGACATGCGCGCCTGGCAGGTCGAGCGCCGCAAGCGCACGCGGCATCTGATCGAACTCGGCGGCCTCGTCGTCAAGGCCGGGATCGTGGAGCTGACGAGTGACGACCGCGCCGTGATCTTCGGCGCGCTGCTTTGGATGGCCGATAAGCTCCAAAGCGATCAGGGCGAACATGCCCGTGGCGTCTGGACGACACTGGGAAAGATGGCGTTCGATAAAGCTCCGCATCGGGATGGGTAAGACAACCGGCGACGGCTGCGTGAGCGTGGAAGCGGTTTATTGCGTCGGCCTGTGCATCACCGGTAAGGTCGTTGTCGTTGATTCTGCCCCTCTAGCAGGCCTTTGCTGTAAGATTATCAAGCTGCTGAAAAACTTCGAGCCCCCCTCGCGCCACAGGCGATGGAGCGCCGATGGATCCGAAGCTTGACTCGACGAAGTAGCCGACCGCCCCGTTCGCGGCGCGCTCGCAGTTATCATAGCTTGTCGGCTCTCCGAAGGTCAGGATGGTCAGGCATGGCGTCCTGACGTTCAGTGCCGGGAAGATCTCGGCTCACTCGCCGCCGCCGTTCCGATCAATGGGCGGCGCGCCCGGCACCGTGATCAGCAGACTGCACGGGGCGTGCGCGAGCAGCGAAGCACCGGTAGAGCCTCCCCACCATCGCGCAAAGGTGCTCTGCTCACGGTGGCCGACAACGATCAACTCCGCGCCAACCTTGCGCGCCAGCCGGCCGATTTCTTCCGCCGGATTGCCGACAGCAAGACGGGATTCGACGGGCAGACCCGACGCCAGCAAGATCTCCGCGGCCTTGACGAGGATCTGTCGGACTTCCTGGTACTCGCGCTCAGGCAGGTCCGATGGCGCTGCCGCTTCCGCGAGGGTGACGCCCAGATCATGGGCGACGACGGCAAAAAGATAGACGCGGGCCTGGCAAAGCCGGGCCAGTTCGGCGCCCTGGTCCAGTGCCTCGCGCCCCTGTCGGGTGCCGTCATAGGCCAGGAGGATCGTCCGGTACATCGTGGTTCTCCCTGTCGTTTGCGATGGGACGGCTTGCGCGACCGGCCTCTGGAAGGTCGGCGAGATCCCTCGACATTCAATAGATAGCTACTTATTATGATCCTATCGTATTCAGGCAGGCAAGGGAATGGCGAAGCCTCTTAACATTCAGGAACAGTTCGGCCTCTGGCTCGGCGTGGTCGCACGGTTGTGGCGCGCCGAGATCGACCGGCGGCTGGCCGCGTTCGGCCTGACCGAATCCCGCTGGCTGACATTGCTGCATCTCTCGCGGCTGTCCGAGCCGGTAACCCAACGGGAACTGGCGGAGTCGGTCGGGGTGCAGGGGCCGACGCTGGTACGCACTCTGGACTGGCTTGAAGCCGAGGGGCTGATCGAACGCCGGACAGTCTCGGCCGACCGCCGCACCAAATCGGTACACCTGGGGGCGGCGGCCGCACCCGTTCTGGAACAGATCGAAGCGGTGACGGCGGCGGTCCGGGCGGAGATTTTCTCCGGCGTGGCGGAAGACGACGTGGCGATCTGCGTGCGGGTCTTCGAGCAACTCGCTGCCAAGCTGGGCGGCGCGCCAAGGGCGCTGCGGCCCGCGGACGAAATCCGGATGGACGGGTAAGCCATGGACCAGGGTGTGACCCGCCTTGAACGCCAGCGCGAGGTTGCGGAAACCGGGCTGCGCACGACCCCCGATACGGAAACGGAGACGGCGCCGGAAACCGGCCCCTCTCCACGCCGCGGCCGTTCATGGCGGCTCTATGGCGCGATCCTGGCGGCGCTGGTCGTTCTCGGCGGCGGTGGCTGGTGGCTTTACCAGCAGTTTACGCATGTCATCGTCAACGATGCCCGCATTGCGGCCGATGTTGTCGCCATAAGCAGCCGGGTGCCCGGCTGGATCACGGCAGTCGATGTGATCGCCGGCGATGCCGCCGAGAAGGGCCGCGTCCTGGTCCGGATCGACGAACGGGAAAGCCGGCTTCGTGTTCAGGCGTTCGACGCGCAGCTCGCCGGATCGTCCGCCGCCGGGCGGAAATCGAGGCCCGAATCGCGCTGACCGACCGCCAGACGACGAGCCGGATCGCTGCCAAACAGGCAGCGGTAAGGGCTGCGGAGGCCGCGCTGGCCGCGGCGGCGGCGCAACGCGATCTTGCCAGACAAGACAATGATCGGGCTGAGAAGCTGGCGCCGAGCGGCGCCATCACCCGAGCGGCGCCATCACCCGCGCGCGCCTGGACCAGACGCGGGCGGCGCTGGAGACGGCAAAACAACAGGCGTTGAGCGCGCAGGCCGACTTGGAGAATGCCCGCGCCGCCCTTGCCGAGGCCGAAGCCGCGCGCGAGGAACTCACAGTGCTCCGCACCCAGCTCGCGGAGCTTGGCCCGGAGGAAGAAAGGCTGCGCGCAGAAAGAGAGCAGGCAGCGCTCGATCTCGGCGACCGTATCATCACGATGCCGTTCGACGGTGTAGTGGACCAGGTGTTCGTGGACGAAGGCGAGTACGTCACGCCCGGCCAGCGCCTGCTGATGGTGCATGACCCGGAGCGCGTGCGCGTCGAGGCGAACGTCAAGGAGACCGACATCCGCTTTTTCCGGCCCGGAAAGATCGTCACGATTACCGTGGATGCCTTGCCGGGGCGGCGCTTCGAGGGCACGGTCGCGCGCGTCGGGCAGGCTGCCACCAGCGAGTTCGCCCTGCTGCCCAACCCCAACCCGAGCGGCAATTTCACCAAGATCACCCAGCGTTTGCCGGTACGCATCGCGGTCGCGCAAGACGGCGGTGAACTCAAGCCCGGCATGATGGTGGAACTGGAGGCCACGGCAAGTGACTAGCGCCCCACGGCCGGACAGCATCGAGGGGCTGTTCGCCCGCTTCGGCCCGTCCTATCGCTGGCTGGTCACGGCGACGGTGATGATGGGCACGATCGCGACCATCCTGACCGCCACCATCGTCAATGTGGCCCTGCCTGACATCATGGGCGCCTTCGGCATGGGTCAGGACAAAGCGCAGCTCCTGTCCACCGGCTTCCTTGCCGCGATGACCGGGACCATGCTGCTCAACGCCTGGGTGGTCGAGACCCTCGGCCAGCGCGCGACCTTCATGCTGGCGGTCACGGTCTTCATCATCGCCTCCATCATGGGCGGGTTGGCTCCGGCCGAGGGCGTGCTGATCCTGGCCCGCGTCCTTCAGGGCGGCGCGGCCGGTATCCTCCAGCCGCTCGCGATGCAGACGATCTTCCTGGTCTTCCCGCCCGAAAAGCGCGGCTCGGCCATGGGCATCTACGGCATCGGCGTGGTGCTGGCCCCTGCCATAGGCCCGACGCTGGGCGGCATCATGGTTGATAGTTTCAGCTGGCGCTACGTGTTCTTCATGGCCGTGCCGTTCTGCCTCATCGGCCTGTTCCTGGCCACGCTCTTCATGCCGGGGCGCGCGGCCTCCGGGCCGCCACGCAAGTTCGACTGGATCGGTTTCGGGCTGATGACCGTCTTCCTCGTCACCTTGCTGAACGGCTTGTCGAACGGGCAACGCGACGGCTGGATGTCCGACACCATCCTGAGCCATTTCGCCATCGCCTTCGTCACGGGCATGGGATTCCTCGCATGGGAACTGCGCACGCGATCGCCCATGCTCAATCTCAAGCTCTTCGCCAACCCGGTCTATGCGGCGGCCTCGGTCGTGGCCTTCATCTTCGGAGCGGGGATATACGGCTCTACCTATCTGGTGCCGCTCTTCGTGCAGACCATCCAGGGCTACACACCGACCCGCTCGGGCCTTCTGCTGATGCCGGCCGGCCTGATCCTGGCTGTCGTCTTCCCGGTCGCCGGTCGCCTCAGCGACAAGACACCGGCCTATGCCACGGTCATGTTCGGGCTGGCGGTCTTCGCGCTGTCGTCGTTCCTGATGGCCGGGGTGGATACCAACACCTCGTTCTGGCTGTTCGCCTGGTGGATCATGCTGGGACGCATCGGGCTGGGCTTCATCATGCCGAGCCTGAACGCCGGCGCCCTCAAGGCTCTGCCGATGACGCAGCTGGGCCAGGGCTCCGGGTCGATCAACTTCGTACGGCAGTTGGGCGGCGCGTTTGGGGTCAATCTTCTCTCCATCACCCTGGAGCGCCGCTCGCAGCTCTACGTGGACAGCTTCACGGCGGCGCAGCACGCGGGCAATAGCGCGACAGCCGAGGTCCTGCACCAGGTCAGCGGCCTGATGGGGCAGGCCGGCGTGCCGGAAGCGATCCGGCAGGCCGGAGCAATGAACTATCTCGGCCGCATCATCTACAGTCAGGGCAACATGCTGGGCTTCCGGGACTGTTTCTTCATCGTCGGCGCAATCTTCCTGGCCGCGCTCATCCCGGCGCTGATGATGCGCCGGAGGTCTCGCCCGACGGTGCCCGCCGATGCAGCCGGGCCCGGAGCGGCTTATTCAAAGGGTGCGCCCTCGCCAGCCGGCTGAGGGTCGGGCACGATCACCGAACCCTGCTGTTGCGAGCCCTGCTAGACATGCTTTCGATGCGATCCCAACAGCCGCATTGATGACCTCATGCCACGGGCTTATCCGCACAGCCTGCCCCTCAGCGACGTGGCCTGCAGGCCTCATAGCCAGAGTTGAGCCGTCAGTGTGCCGACCTGCCCTCTCGGTCGCCGCAACCGAAAAGCAGCATTGTCAGCCGTCTACCCCAACCCGGGCACAGGTCTCATACGTTGACAGACGTGCACAAAATCTCAGGATCGTCCTGTGCGCGCGGAATTCCTCAGAGGAATCTTCGGCTCCGACGCGATCTCGTTGCGACTATCCCAGCGGCGTGCGATCGCTTCAAGGGCGTCCAGCGCATCGCCCAGTCCCTTCCCGTGCTCCGTCAACCCATAAGTGACTTCGGGCGGGATCGTCGGGTTGTGTTGGCGATAAACAAGCCCTTCGCTTTCGAGCAAACGCAAACGCTCAGTCAGCACCTTCGACGAAACACCAGTCAGCTGCCTCTTCAAAACACCGAATCTGAGCGGCCCATCCCGCCTCAAGGTCCACAGGATATACATTGTCCAAGGCCCCATAAGGACGCGGAACATCGCTTCGACGGGACAAGATGGCTCATGGGCGAAACGGGTCATGGGCAGTTACTACGGGGTACCTACTTTTCAAAGGAGAGTTGCTTCCGTTAGGATATTAAGCGAGAGACGGGGTCTTGGCAATCGACTGGCGGCTCCGCAATCCCAAGGCAAGTGTTCAGGAGGCGTAGAGATGATTTTGGTGATCGGCGCGACCGGCAATATCGGGTCCGAAGTGACGCGGCAACTCGTGGCGAAAGGCGTGGGGGTCCGGGCGCTGGTCCGTGACAGGGCCAAGGCCGAGGCCGTGCTGGGAACGAAGGTGCAGTTGGTGGCGGGCGATCTTTCCCGCCCTGAAACGGTGGCCGCCGCCATGGACGGCGCGGACAAGCTGTTCCTGGTCACACCGCTTCATCTCGATCAGATCGCCATGAAATCCGCGGCGATTCAGGCGGCGAAGCCCGCCGGCGTGAAGCATATCGTCATGTCGACGGGCATTGGCGCGGGGCCCGACGCCGGTGTCGAAATCGGACGCTGGCATGGAAAGAACCAGGAAGAGGTGAAGGCGACGGGCATCGCTTACACTTTTCTCCAGCCGACCTTCTTCATGCAGAACATGCTCATGTTCGCGGGCACGATTCGTGAGCAGGGCGCTTTCTATATGCCACTAGGCGATAGCAAGGTTAGCTGGGTCGATGCCCGCGACATTGCCCAGGTCGGCGTCGTGGCCCTGACCGAGGCCGGACACGAGAACAAGGAGTATCCAATTACCGGTGGCGAGGCGGTCAGCTGCGCGGAGATGGCCGCGATTCTGTCCGACGTCCTCGACAGAGGCGTCAACTATGTCGACGTCCCGCTCGCCGCGGCAAAGGAAGGGATGATGTCGGCCGGGATGCCGGAGAAGCTGGCGGACCTGATGAACGAGCTTTACGCTCTGGGTCCGGCCGGTCATCTGGCCTATGTCGCCGATACGGTCGAAGCGGTGACAGGGCGCCGCCCGCGCACCTTCCGTCAGTTCGCCGAAGATCACGCGGCGGCCTTCAAGGGATGAAGTCTGCGGTTCGAATGTTCAGGAGAACCCGGCTGCAGCAGGTCGGGGCTTGGATCGTAGGTGCGCCTTGAGCAGGCTACCCACGCTCTTCGTGCCCCATGGCGGCGGCCCCTGTTTTTTCATGGAGTGGAATCCGCCAGGCACGTGGGATCGGATGGCGGCCTACTTGCGCCAAATTCCCGAAGACATCGGCGCGCGACCGAAGGCCATCGTCTTGATATCCGGTCATTGGGAGGAAGAGGTCGTTACAATCCAGAACAATACGTCGCCGCCGCTCCTTTATGACTACTACGGCTTCCCGCCGCACACATATGAGATCAAGTTTCCGGCCGCTGGCGCCCCGGAGCTTTCCGCTCGGATCGCCGCGTTTCTGGGCGAGGCGGGCATTGACTGGAAATACGATCACGGCCGGGGCTTTGATCACGGCGTGTTCATCCCCTTGAAGGTTGCGTTCCCCAATGCCGATGTCCCGATCGTGCAGGTCTCTCTGCTGGCAAGCCTTGGTGCCGAAGATCATATCCGGCTGGGGCAGGCGCTGGCCCCCTTGCGCGACGAAGGCGTGCTGATCATCGGCAGTGGCATGACCTACCACAACATGCAGACCATGATGGCCAGCATGCGCGGTGGCGGCGTTGACGTCGGTTCTCCAGACCCTGGGTCGCAGCGCTTCGATGCGTGGCTGGAGGAGGTTCTCACCAAGGCCACGCCCGAGAACCGCATCGATGCGCTTGCAGCCTGGCACAAGATGCCCGCCGCCCGTGACGCTCATCCACGTGAGGAACACCTTCTGCCGCTTCACGTCGCGGTCGGCGCGGCCGGTACTGATCCGGGACGCAAGACGCTGACGGATGTCGTCATGGGGGCAGTGGAATCGGCGTTCCGGTTCGGGTGATGTTCCGGGCCATCGCGGCCCATTCGGCCCCAACCAAGTCAAACGGCTATCACACTGACGCCGTCATGAGATGCTGAGGATCTCAAATCTCGACGGTCAGCAAGTGTCTGTCTCGGTCAAAACCTGCCCTCCTACGCGCCGACAAGTTCGAGGAGTTCATGGAAGATCGGCAAAGACGTCTGCTTGGTCTGATCGAACAGGCGATGGGTAAGGCCGCCTATAGCGGCAATGTCCCCGAAGAAGGCGAGGACACCGAAACAATCGAAGATGGCTCCGAAGCGGCCTTGCTCCTTCCGACAGACTGATGCGGCAATATCGTTATCTATGGTAGGGCTATGGCGTAAACGTAGTGATCATCACTATCGGTCGCGGCCCGCCATCCCTCCTTCCTGATCAATTCCAATCTGACCGTTGGAGACATCATCAGTGATCGCTTGTTGCGCCTGGCCGATGTCGAAAAACTGACGGCCTTAGGACGATCAGCGATCTATCGTAAGATGGACGATAATCAATTCCCCAAGCCGGTGCAGCTTGGCAGTAGCGTGCGCTGGCGGCTGTCAGAGATCGAAAATTGGATGAAGCAGCTTCCAGTCGTTTCGTAAAAAAAGCCGGGTATGATCCCGGGTACAATTCGAAACGGACTTTAAGATCAACACATAAAATCGATTTGTTATTTCTTGAATTCGCCCAACACCCTCTCAGATTGCCGGGAGAGAGAAGGTTCTCTCCTTGGGTGAATATCCGGACATGTCGTTAGGTGAGGCGCGCGAGGCCAGAGATAAGGCCCGGAAGATGCTCAAGGCTGGACGAGATCCGGCGCGGGAAAAGCGTCAGATCGTCGCAAAAGCGACAGCGGATGCTGAGAACACCTTCGAAAAGGTGGCTCGGGAATGGCACAAGCTGCAGAAGCCCCAATGGACTCAAAAGCATGCCGAGGATGTCCTGGATAGTCTGGTGATTGGCGTTTTTCCTGATCTGGGGCATATCCCAATCAAGGAGATCACGCCGCAAATGGTCCTGGAGACGCTACGCGCGATCGAAGCCCGGCCTGCCATCGAGACCGCAAAGCGGGTCCGGCAGCGGATGTCGGCGGTTTTTGTTTATACGATCGCCGCAAATATCGGCAACGTTGACCCAGCCGCCACCGTCAAGGGCGCTCTGGCACCGATGCCGGTCAAAAGCCACCAGCCAGCCCTGACGGACCTTGCAACCGCCCGCAAGCTACTACGGGACGCCGAGGCAACGCAGGCACACCCGGTCACGAAACTGGCTCTGCGATTGCTCGCCCTGACGGTTGTCCGCCCGGGCGTGCTACGCGGCACACCTTGGACAGAGTTTCCGGAAAACGCCGATCCGATATGGCGGGTACCGGCAGAACGGATGAA
>Ga0255336_101942_pt1 | contig 12106 bp, 13 predicted proteins | sample MeOH1_35cm_T3_17_FD_189102 | JGI IMG/M metagenome (GOLD analysis project Ga0255336, IMG submission 189102) | Sandy soil microbial communities from University of British Columbia, Vancouver, Canada - MeOH1_35cm_T3_179 | ecosystem: Engineered > Artificial ecosystem > Sand microcosm > Unclassified ...
CATCTGTGTTTGAATTTATGGCTTTTTCAATTGTACAATCTATATCCTGATATGTTCTTAGTGGAGATGTGCACTGAAGCAAGCATACATAGTCAGGATTATATCCTTCATTTTTTTCTAGCCATTTCACCACATCTATTACACAATCTATTGTAGGAGAGTTATCCTGAGCTAACTCTTCTGACCTCAAGTATGGTATTTCAGCTCCAAATTTTTTACTTACATGGGCTATTTCCATATCTTCAGTAGAAACTACTACCCTATCTAGATATTTACTCTTTTTAGCTTCTTCAATAGTATAAGCAATTAATGGTTTACCATTTAAGAGTTTAATATTTTTTCTTGGTATCCCCTTAGATCCTCCCCTTGCAGGTATTATTGCTAAAATTCTTTTATCCATTATTAATCACCTATTAAAAATATTTGTCTATTTCATCATTAGCTTTATAATAATCTTCAACTTTACCTATGTCCATCCAATAATCATTTATTGGATAACTACCTATTTTGTTCTTATCTCTGGTAAGCTTATTTATGAGTTCAGTTATATCATAATATTTATTTTTAGGTATACTAGCTATCACTTCTTGATTTAAAACATAAATCCCACCACTTACCACATAACTATATATTGGTTTTTCCTCTAAAGAAGTTATGCAGGACTCATCTACGTTTAATACTCCATAAGGTACTTGCATATCATAAACTCTTGAACCAATAGTCATTGAATATTTATTATCAAAATGATATTGGAGTATATTATTAAAATTAATATTAGTTAGAATATCTCCATTTATAACAAAGAATGGCCTATTCAAATATTTTTCCGCAAGTCTTATGGCTCCAGCAGTACCAAGTCTCTTTGTTTCTTTTATATAATTGATTGTCACTCCGAAGTCTTCACCATCTCTAAAATAATTTTCAATGATATCTCCTCTATAATTAATAGATATTAAGATATTTCTAAATCCATAATTTCTAAACTGTTCTATTATAGTTTCAAGAATTGGTTTATTGCCAACCTTTAACATTGGTTTTGGTATTTCATTTGTAAGCGGCTGAAGTCTTGTACCAAGTCCTCCTGCCATAATTAATACAGGGTTGTCCTTTTCTATTCTATTATAGTCTATAAAATCATCTATCTCATAATAATTTAATACTTTATTATTTTCATCAACAACAGGAATAAGTTTAATTTTATTATCTATAAATTTCCTTTTAATTTCAGTAATGTTGGTATCTACATTTGCAAATATAAAATTACTATTATACAAATTCTCAATTAAAGATTTTAAAGACTTTCCACTCAATAACGCTCTTCTAATATCTCCATCAGTTATAGTTCCTAGTATTTTATTTAGATTGTCCACAACTATTAAAATACCTTTTGCATTGCTATTTATAAGACCCATAGCATCAAAAATTGTTGAATTTGATTTTATTATTAAATTAGATAAATCTCTATTATCCATATTACCACCAGTCCAATCTCACAATTAATTCAATGCATTAAGTAAATCATAATATTTTGTTCCTTCAATTCTAGCCCCTTTACTACAATTTATGTATTCAATATTTCCATTCTGCTTTATAGTTTTTTCAATCCAATACTTATAATATAATAGCACATCAGTTGTCTGCAACATTATTCCATCTACACTCTCAACTTGTTTAAAAGCTCCATTCCCTGGTATACTGTTATCATGTGCATATAAATCACAATGACTTCTATTGCCAATATAAGCTAAGTCCTGTCCAATAAATATTATTTTACTTGCTTTACCATAAATAGCTATACTTAAAACTGCTGTAGCAACAGATTTTCCTGTATCAATTACAATATTATTATTTTTTAATTCATTATAAAAAATATATCTTGGTCCATTATAGCTTGAAACTGCTACATTTGAAGCTGTACTCAAGAAGCATAATGGAATATTTAAGTTTTCATAACCTTTTATCTGATTGTATATAATTTCATGAGGATCTATAATACATATCATATCAGGTATAATGCCCTTATTTATTAAAGCCTTAAGTGCACTTCCAACAACAAATACTTTAACCTTTTCCCTAATGATTTTTAATTTTTCAATATTTTCATTTAAAGATGGCCCTGCGGAAACTATTGCAATGCTTTCATTAATAAAACTATGCCTTTGAAAATAATTGTCGATAGCTTCACATTTCAATTTTCCATTCTTAATTTCATTTCCAGACATCAATTCGCTATCTTTCATAACCCCAGTTTTTCCAAGTTCGTAACTATTTAGAATATTTCTTAAATCAATAAATTTTTCTGGAATGCAATTTAAAGCTGGTCTAAATATTAATAAATCTTCAACTAAATTCATTTTTTTTGAAAATTCTTCAATGAATTCTTTTGAATATCCTGAATAGAATTCTACTCTGCTATCTCTCAAAATTAATTCAACAAGTTCATAAGATTTAATCTTACTAATTAATTCTTCATCTACATCAAAGATGTAGACCCTTGCATCTGATTCAATTCGCTTTAATAGTTCATAAATATGATAACCAAGCCCTAGTCCATACACTAGTATATCTTTTTTACCACTATATATTTTTTTATTATTATCTATAAAAGTTTTAGCCTCTTTAGAAGGAAAATACTTGCTATGAATATATGTGCTATCCACTCGTAAGGTTTTATTTCCCTCTCTTGTTTCTATAAATTCAATTTTTCTATTTTGTACTGACATTTATCAACACTTCCATTTGCTTTTTAACTGTTAACATAATTAGTTATATTATTATTTATATATACTATAATAGGCAGCAGTTCATATTGCATCAAGTCTCCAATTAATACATAATCTTGATTTTCAAAGGCTTCCACAATTTCTTTAAATTTATTATTTATATTTATTAAATCATCTTTCTCACATAATACTGAACAGGAAACAGCTTCGTCGATAAACCACTGTAAACTATCAATTATACTAATCATCTGCTCAGATCCACTTGCTTCATCATAGCTTTGAAAATATTCTGAAGTCTTCATAATTGATGATATTAATTTATCACCATAGGTCTTAAGAATAATTAATAATTCCATCTTATCTTTATTCATCTTTATCCTCCTAACTAATTTAATTCTTCAATGCACTCTTTTACATATGGTATCGATTCATCAATTGACTTTATTATTCCTTCATAAAGGTCTTTAACCTGTCTGGCTAATCTATATTCCATTTCCTCCTTGGTCTCATTCATTCTCTCTATATATTCAGGATTCATTAGGAATCTGTAAATAGTTGGTTTTAACAAGTTTTCAATAAACTCAATTTTGTATATAATATTATTAATTTCATTTGTCCTATCTAATAAAGGTTTTATGTTTATCTCATTATCTGTTTTATAACTATCTAAAAATTTATTTGAATAATCAAGCGCTAAAGCACATTTCTCTTTTAAATCCTCTAAATTATCCGATAATTGAATGATTTTTTCTAAAACTTTAACCTTATTAACACCATTAAATTTATTCATTATTTTCTCAAATTCATAATTAAAATTATTCTTTTGAGAATACTCATCTATTACATTTCTTAGGGGTTGTACCTTTGTTCCTCTTATATTAGACCCACCTTCAGTACTGTTTATAAACATAGTATCTTTAGCAACTCTAATAAAATCTTCCATATTTTTTCTGTAGGTATCTAATATTTTACTTGTTCTAACCTCTCCTCCATCTATACTTTCAACAAAAATTGTATCATCTGAATTGATTATATTATTATTCTCCTTATTTGCACTTTCTGCATGATATTTATCATATGTATATGCAAAATCTTGTCCAATAAAAATAATAGGATTACACCCCATGTACCTTGCAAAAGCAGTACATGTATGTGCCACAGAACCCCCTGACCATAATGGATCTACTTTTACATTTAAGATTTCAGGGGTTACTTTTTTAAGATTGATTCCTTCTTGGAAAAATATTTTTTCACCTTCATATTCTTTGACAATTTTATAATTTGTACACTCACAAAAAAGAAGTGGTGCTTTACAATCTAAAGAATCTTCAGCAACCTTATACATCTCCTCTGATGGGTCTACAGCACATACAAAATCGGGGGAAATCCCCCTTACCTTTAAGCTATTTACAGTTCTAATTCCTGTCACAATAACAAATTTTTCTGTAACTTCTCTAAGTAAATCAATATTTTTTTCTAAGGATGGCCCCGCAGACACTATTACAGCTGGTATATTCTTCAATTTATCTCTAAATTCATTTATCAACACACTATTAAAAATGCATTTAAGATTATTTATGTAACATTTAAAAAATTGCTCTGAAAAACTGATATTTGTGTTCATATTTATAATATTATTCAATAAAAAATCATTAAGTTTTTTGTAAAACTCCTTAAATTTACTTTCGTAAATTCTGTCATAATTTGCAAATACCATAAGCTTAATATTATTAATATTTATTTCATCGACAAAAGAACTCAAGATATGGTTTATATCAGTATTCAATTCACTTACCCATACTCTCTTATCTTTTATTATTTCATCATAATAACTATTTTCTTTTAAACAATCTATAACTTTCTTATCTGGCTCTATGACTAAAATTTTATTCTTTTCCCCTATTTTCTTCTGAAGATTAACTATATGTTCGCCAGCTCCTATTCCAAACACTAAAAAAATAGTACTAACATTGAAATCTTTTATCTGTTCAATAAACTTATCTATATCCCTTTGCACTGAATATTTGCTTCCTATATAAAATGTATTGTTTTTATCTAAATCTTTGATTTTTATTATATATTTATCATCATTACTCTTTTCTATAAAATATTGATAATTATTTACTTTATCTTTTGTTTGTAAATTGTCCATATACACCTCCATAAATGCTATATATAGATTATCGTATATATAGTTAATAATCTTTAGTAAAAAAACCTCTGAATATTAATTCAGAGGTTTTTCCAGATTTAAATTATCTTAGTAATTGTAGAACACCTTGTGGTTGTTGATTAGCTTGAGCAAGCATAGCCTGAGCTGCCTGTTGAAGTATGTTATTCTTAGAATAGTTCATCATTTCTTTTGCCATATCAACGTCTCTAATTCTAGATTCTGATGCTTGTAAGTTTTCACTTGATGTATTCAAGTTATTTATTGTATGTTCTAATCTGTTTTGTACTGAACCAAGGTTAGCTCTTTCTGTAGAAACAGAAGCTATTGCTGTATCGAGTGTTGATATTGCAGTTGATGCATCTGCAACAAATCCGATAGAAGCTACAGAACTATCTACAGCTAATCCTGTAGCAGTCATATTTCCTATATTTAATGTAATTTGCTCACCAGCATTTGCACCTACTTGGAATACTAGTGATCCTGTACCAGATACAAAAGAACCGGTCATTAATGTCTTAGTGTTGAAGTTTGTTTGTGTTGCTATTCTTGAAACTTCACTTTGTAATTGTGAAAATTCCTTCTGAAGAGCAGTTCTATCAGCTGTTGTATTAGTATCTGTTGTTGATTGAACTGATAATTCTCTCATTCTTTGTAATATTGAATGAGTTTCATTTAAAGCACCTTCAGCAGTTTGTATTAATGAAATACCATCTTGAGCATTTCTTGATCCTTGATCTAATCCTCTAATTTGGCCTCTCATTTTCTCGGAAATAGCTAATCCTGCTGCGTCATCTCCAGCTCTGTTTATTCTTAAACCTGAGCTTAATTTTTCCATTGACTTTCCTGCTGCACCGATGTTATTTGTCATGTTTCTGTGTGCATCAATAGCATTCATATTGTGGTTAATTATCATAATAAATTCCTCCCTGAATTTTGTTTAGGCAATCCTTTGCCATTTTTATAGTTAAACTTTTAGTTTACTATCATAGTTAATTAACTAAGTAGTATTTTATAACTACTTATAATATATACTTCGAAGGGATTTGAAAATACTTTATAGTTTTTATAAATTTTTTTAAATTTTTTTACTAAAAATTTTTGAACCCATAGTATTATGATGATTATAACTATTTGTTACAAATTTATTCTTAGTTACAACATCTAACTTTTCCTTAATTTCACTTCTCTTTTGTTCCATTAACTTAAAAAGTTTTTGCTGAAGATTATCTAGTTCAAAACTTTTTTCAACACTTCTATATTGTTCCTTTGTACAACCTATCATATGTAATGAATCTATTTCTTTCTGTCTCTTGTCTAAAGTATACTCTAATTTAGAGAAGTCATTACTTTCAATGGTTTTGATAAGTTCTTCTGTTAGGCTAGAAATTGACTTAATGGTTTTAACTAATTCATTATTCATATTAGCTTTCTCCATTATTTAATTAGCCTGTTAACTGAGATAATTGAGCTTGCTGAGCATTTAAAGTATTCATAGCAGTTTCTAGCTTAGAGAATTGCTGATAGTACTGTTCCTGTTTAGTAGTCATTACATCAGTAAGCTTTTTTATCATCAGTTGTTTATAATAAATTTGATCTGGAAGTGTGTTGGCACCACCACTTCCATTAATAGTATAATCATCTTGAATATTTGCATATTTTGTTAATATTGCACTGTTAAAAGACGTACCAGTATATCCTACGTTGTTTTGTAGAATAGTATTTATTCTTTGGAATATTCCAGTTTGATTAAAGATTGGGTTACCATTTACATCATTGGTGATATTAGTAAATAGTTTCATTAAATCATCTCCATGATTTAATATTGCATTATTAAGCTTGGTATCATCCACTATTGTAATTTTATCTCCATCAGTTGTTGTATTAGCTCCATTTGGTGTATCAATCCCAATTGAACCACTACCAATGTTACCAAAATATACGCTTGAAGTTCTTGCACCAGTAGCATCAGTTAACGGGGTTACAAAAGCGTTTCTTAGATCTGAAAGTAATTTTTCTAAATTATCGTCATTTCTTAGTATTCCTTGCTGTGCTTTTGCATTCCATGCAGCTATATCAGAATCCTTCATTGAGCTCTTTTGTGAATCAGTTAAAGGTGAATAATCACGATTCTTTGTTTCACTTAACTTTGTTTGTATCTTATCAATTACAGCATTATATTTGTCTAAAAAATTCTTGATTTTATCATGTACACCTTGAGTATTAGTATTTACTGTTATTGTTGAATTGCCTGTACTAGTTAGTGAGTAAGACATATTATTTAATGTAAAGTTATTTGTATTTTCAGTAACTGTTGTTGCAGTGGTTGATCCTGGCGGTGTAATTTGAACTATAGCATCCAAACCTTGAGACGGTGAATTTACTGCTATTCCTAATGCACTTGTCAAGTTTCCACCAACATTATCTCCAGTGATGGATAATGTAGAAGTACTCCCTGTACTAGAAGTTTGGAGAACGAATTTTCCTGTAATATCATCAAACTTTCCTGTAACTTTTCCTCCAGTTGCTGTATTAATAGCTGTAATTAAATCATTTATAGTTGCAGATCCATTTTTTCCAGTGGCACTATTATCTAAATTTATAGCTATAACTTTGCCATTTAAATTTAAATTTAAATTTAAATTGGCATTTAAAGTTGGATCCAATGAAGTGATCATTGTACTTCCTGAAGCGGCATTTAGAGTTGCAGGAGTAGGCATTATATCAGATACTGTTGTAGCTGCTGTTAATTGAATAGAGGTACTTGTTAATGGAGTTAATTTAATATAATTAGTGCCTGTAGAATCCTGTACATATGAAGCAGAAACCTTGCCATTTAAATTTGGGTTGCTACTAATTTGATTATTAATATAGGAAGCTAAGTTTGGAAGATCCTTTGAAGGAACTCCTGTTGATCCAAATCCTGACAAATCCACAACTTGGCTTGTAACTCCCCCATCAGTGCTAAAAGTTATATTATTTCCTACCCCACTCCAATTTGCAATATTTGTAACCTGAAATTGTGTGTTTAAAGTTTTATTACTTATTAATGTGGCACTTTGTGCTATTTGAGTTACATTTATTGAATAAGCTCCAGTAGCTGCGCCAGTTTGAGCTGTTGCATTAATAGCTGTAGAATTTGTACTTGCAGCTATAAGACTATTATAATTAGTCTGAGACAACATATTATTTGAAGGTGATAACGGATCAAAAAAGGAATTTTGTAAATCCTTAATACTTGAAATTATATCCTGATAAGCTTGTTGTTTCCACAAAACTAATTGCTGATTTTGTTTAGCTTTATCAACTTTAACTTGCTCTACTGCCATCATTTTTTTTACCATTGCATCAACATCAAGCCCTGTAGCCATACCTGTAATTCTTAATAATTGTCCTCCACCGGCACCTGTCATTCCAGTAGATGTACTAGAGCTACTTGATATGTCACTCATAAACATCACATCCCTTCTATTATTTACAATTAATAATTTTAATTATTATATCATCGTATATTTTTTGTTAGGCTATAGGCTTCATTCCACGTATTTCTTATTTCTTCTATAAGTGGAATTGCCTCATCAATTATGTTCAAATCTTTCTTTATATTGGCATCCATAAGCCTTTTTATAATGAATTCATATAAATCAACCATGTTTTTGCCCCATACTCCAGCTTTTGATATATCAAGTGTTAAAATCAACTCATAAAAAATATTTTCGGTTTTAACTATAAATTCATGAGACTTTTTCATATCTTTTTCAATTATAGCTTGTCTAGCAATTTTAGAAAATCTTACTGCTCCATCTAATAGCATTAATAGCAGCTGTTCCTTAGATGAGTAGTTTACACTATTATTTTTATACACATTATAAGCATTGCTCCCTACCATTGATTGTACTCCTTTAGCTTGAAATTAATTTCCCATTGTCTTTTATCTTTTGTCTTTATTTCTTTACATCTAAAAAAGTTCCTTTAGTATCTTTTTTAAAATCAGTTTCTTCTTTGTAAGCTTCAACCTCAAATTCCTCAGATTTTGTAGCATCTATTAATAATTTTTTTAGCTTATATTTATGAGAATCTGGCTTATTGTGAAAATTATTTTTTCTTTCTTTATTTTTGTTTATAGTTATATTATCATATCCATGTATTATGCCTTCTTTAGAAGCATCATTAATTTGCTTTCTACGGTCTGTGTCTATTTTATTAATCTTGTATTCCATGATACTTGCCTCCTTTGTATAAAAGCTTAGGCTTTTTTATCAAAGAGAACCCCAACAAGTTCACACATTTTTGCCACCATATCCAGAATCTTTTTAGGAGGAAGTTCTTGAATTACCTGTCCAGTTTTATCATCTACAATTTTAATCATTAAATCTCTAAATTTATCATGGATTTCATATTCAGCATGAGTTTTATTATCCTCTAGAAATTTATTTACTTTATCAATTGCCTTATCAAGATCTTTCTCGTTTATAGGGTTTTTAGCTGTGTTATTATCGCCGTTATTATCCATGATTTTTTTATTTTCCGGAATAAGTTCAGTATTTGTCGTCACCGTATTGTCGTTACATTTGTTTACATTTGAAGAAACTTGTCCTCCTTGACCTAATGCCCCAATTTCCATATAAAACCCTCCTGGTATTCCTAATTAAACCATAACAATTATTATTTGTTATAACACTTGCATTCCTTATTGTACCTTCACAATTATTAAGTAGCTTAAACATTTTCACTTGATTTCTTTTAGAACATCCTCATTAAAATTTAATGCCCTTTTATTTTCTTCCTCTACTTCCTTGTAAAGTTCTTTTCTTAATATGGTAATACTTTTAGGTGCGGTTATAGAAAGCTTTACTGATCCTTCTTCTGTCTTAACTACTGTTATTTCTATGTCATCACCGATTAAAATTGATTCACCTTTTTTTCTAGTAATAACTAGCATAATCTCACTCCTTAGTCAGAGGTTGTTTTACTAAGTAACTTTCATTATCTAGTATTATTTGTTCCCCTAGTTTTTCATTTTTATTTATTATTAAAGGAGCCTTAAGATTAATTGTTATGTTTTCAATGTTAGAATCTAAGGTTACCGTGCTTAGTACTAGTACATCCTCTGGTGAATTAATTTTAAGTACTTCTAGTTTCTCATTGTTTAAATTAAATTCATAATTTTTAAATTTAGTAAAAGGAGATGTTAATATTATACCTATTTCTTCATTCTCGATAGAGTGAAGTATGTAAAACATTTCATTTTCTTCTATGGAAAATAATATAAATTTTTTAAGCCCTTCAAAGCCTGGAATGCCCTTGTTAAAGGTAATTACATCTTTTTCATTATATTCTTTCGTACCATGATACTTTGTATTTAACTGCATAAATTACCCTCCTACGGTCCTTTTGGGCGCTAAAGTATTATTAATACTTTCGTCTCCTGTATTCCTTTAAGCTGCCAACTCAATAACATACTACTTTAAATAATCCATCAAAGTTGGCTGTATTACTTTTGCACTTGTTTGCAAAGATGCCATATATACTGTTTGCAAAGTAGCATATTCCATAGTTTTTTGAGTAATATCTATATCCTCAGTCTTTGAAAGTATTGTAGTCATATTGAAAGATTCATCCTCATTTTTTGACTTTGCACTTTCCGATCTATTTTGTTTAGCCCCTACTTGTGCTCTAACATTTAATAAATTATTAATGGTATCTGTGATACCTTGTAAGTCTTTGTTATTTAACTGTAAAGTAGGATCATCTGTAGCAGCATCAGTATATTTCGCACTTATAATTGGATCAGTATTAGTACTTGTGTTTAAATTTCCATCAAGATGGTTTACTATTGATTTTAATTGTTCACCTAGATTACAGCCTGCACCACTCTCATTATTAAATTGTAATAAATCACCTGCAGTAACATTATATTCCATTGTTACACCTTGTGAAATTTCTACATTCATTTTCTTATTTATCTTATTCAATTCTGTTGGATATGCTGGATTAGCTGGGGGAACCGCTATATTATAATCAATATTGTTATTGCTTCCATTGACTACTGTCTGCACTGGCTTAGTTGTGCTTCTTGTTCCTCCAAAAACATATTTACCATCATAATTTGTATTTAATATTTGAGTAAGCTCGTCTACTCTTTGATTTATTTCATCTTTAATTGACTGCCTTTCACTAGAGCCATAAGCAGCATTGCCAGCAGATACTAGTAGCTCTCTAACCTTCTGAAGTACATCTCCTGCTTGAGCAAGAGCAGTATCTGTAGTATCTAACCAATTTGTGGTATTACTTATATTTGAATTATATTGTTTATTAGTATTTATATCTGTAGTAAGCTGCATTGCCCTTGCTACCTTTGCAGGATCATCTGAGGGCTTACTTATTTCCTTACCAGAGGTCATTTGCTTTTGAAGCTTTTGCATATTTTGTAAATTTGTGCTCATGTCAGTCAAAAAACTATTTGAAAGCATTTTATTTGTAACTCTCATATTTTCACCTCAATTTAACCTTAAATATTTTTTTATTTCTTTAATCCATTTATGACAACGTCTAAAAGCTGATCAACAGTTGAAATTATTTTTGCATTTGCCTGGTAGGCATGCTGATATTGTATTAAGTTAGCCATTTCTTCGTCGATAGATACTCCAGAAGTTGATTCTTTAGTTTGCTGAAAACTTGCAAGCAAGGTATCTTGATTCTTAACCACTCTCTGAGCTTGAGCTTCTTGAACTCCAAGCTTATCCACTGTGTCTTTGAAGTAATTATCTATCTTGGTACCATTCAGGTTGCTAATAAAATCTATGAGATTTCCATTTTTCTGAATATCATTTGCACCTTTTGTTGGATCAAACATATCCGCCCTTGAAGTAATACCACTTGCCCCAGTATTAATATCTTGTATTTTTATAAGCTTATCTCTTAGTTGAGCTATAGCTAAAGCTCTTGAACCATCATTAGCTCCATCAACTGTGTTCAAATCTGCCGAAGCATATAAATCGTCATTTAATTTTGTTTTTATTTGCATAACATCATCTATTATCTGTTTATTAACTGATATATTTGCTGCAGTAATGTTGACTTCTCCGTTTTGTGTGCCAGCAAGATTAGACAGAATATTTTTTGAACCCAATTGAGTATATGTAGCCACATCACTATTAACAAAGAAAGGCATCCCATCATTTGAAGAAGAAGTTTGACCGCTTTCTAGTGC
>Ga0255336_101943_pt1 | contig 12094 bp, 8 predicted proteins | sample MeOH1_35cm_T3_17_FD_189102 | JGI IMG/M metagenome (GOLD analysis project Ga0255336, IMG submission 189102) | Sandy soil microbial communities from University of British Columbia, Vancouver, Canada - MeOH1_35cm_T3_179 | ecosystem: Engineered > Artificial ecosystem > Sand microcosm > Unclassified ...
GAATGAGCCGCGCTCTGTATTTTTGTTCGCGCAGTAAGGTCCATTTTGGCTCCGGTCAGTGGTTCCTGGATCGCCTCTGCATTCGTCCCCGGCAAGGGGCGAAAGACTGCTTGCGCGAAGCAGGCCGTGACTTGTGATTGCACGGTTATCAACTATCAGGCAACTAGCAACGATCAGGCGATACGTGCGTCGTGTGCGTCGACCCCGGACGCGCAACAGCGTGACGAACCGCTTGCCGATGTCTTCGAGGTCGATCATCTCCTGTTGCCGTCGTTCGTTGTGCGGCGTACCGCACAACGTGGCGATGAAAGTGCCGATCGCGTTCGCGCGACATGCCGGCGACGGTTGCGCAATACCAGCATCGTCGGCGGACAACCGCGCCAGGGATTGCCCCTACGGATCACCAACCTGTCCACCTGTTTGCGCAAATATGTCGTGATTCGACTGCAGGATGGCGTTTTCTCGCGCTATGCAGCGCGTCGCGCCGGCAAGGCGCGGTGTTACGCTGAAGAAAGCAGCCTTCGCGGTCATGAGCCGCCGTTCAGCGGCAGAATCGACAGCCATCACAACACACCGCGAAGCGCGATTGCCTGCGAACGGCGAAACATCGCTGCGGGAGCGACTGCGATGAGAATCAGAACATATACCGTACTGACGATAATGGTGTTCAGCAGTGGCGCCTTCGGGTGGCAACCGCTCACCTATCCGATCCGAAGTCAGAGCGCGTACCAGCGCAGCGTCGACAACGCACTATGCTTCGCGGCGGCGAACAGGCAGACCAAGGTCAACATCGCTCGCGAACCGCAGATTCCGCCGCGCAAACCGCCCGCCGCCAAGTCCTCGTCGACCGGCGCGCCATCGCGGCCGCCGTTGCCTTCCAGCAGCTTTTCGTCCACGCCGATGGGCGCGAGCATGCCGTCCGCCGCGAGCGCGGCAACGGCAACGCCCGCTTCGACCACCAGGGCGGCGAGCGCAACGACCGCAAGCGCCCCGGCGACGAGCGCCGCAGCCGACGCGAACGACGGCGCCTCGGAGACAACCGCGGCCAGCGCGCCGCCAACGACTGCGGCGTCCAACGTGAAACTGCCGCCGCTGCCGGCACCGGAACCGCCGATGACACAGTATTGGGCCGCGTACGGCGCGTGCATGCAAGCTCGGGGTTACGTCGTTGCGCAGTGACCTCCGCAATAGCCCGACATGCAAGCCTCGTTGCGGTGCCTTGTTCTCTAGTTGCGGCGCCGCTCTTCGACGCCCGTTTGCGACACGGCAATGCTTAGCGACATGACTTCCGATCAGCGCGATTCTCGCCAATGCGGACACTGCGGTGCACCGCTAGCCGGGCGTTTCACACGATGCCCTTCGTGCCACGCGCGCGCGGCCGACACGCTCGACTCGCTCGACTCGCGCTTTGCGCCGCCACGCTCTCTGAACGTTCCGCTGCACGATAGCTCGCCGATCGTGACCACCCCGCTGCCGGCGCGCGGCATCTGGCGTCCCGCGTCGAGCGCGCTGGTCAATCCGTACGACATCGCGGAAGAGCCCGTCGTCGCGTTGTCCGCGTATCAGAGACTGCGCCAGCCGGTTGCGATCAGCGCCTCGGCGCTGGTCGTGGCGTCCGCGGTGTACCTGGGTTTCATCCACGGCGACGATTCGAGCGTCGGAACGCCAGTCGTCGTGTCCGGCAAGGTGACGACGCAAGCCGCCAAAGCGCCGATTGCCGCTGCCCGGCCGGCCGTCGTCATCGCCCAGCAGCCCGCCGCCGCGCGCGCGGTGCCCGTGCGGCCGCCGCCGGTTTCGCCGCAGGTCGCTTCGCCATCGCCGCCACCGCCGCCGCCCGCGCGCCGCGTCATCGCCGCCGCGCCCGCCGCGCCCGCGATAGCCGCCGTGCCGCCGCCTCAGCGCACGCCCAGCACGAAAACGAACGATCAACCGGACAAACCCCGCACGGATGTGTCGAGACATCTCAAGGCCGCGCGCGCGAGTCTGGAACAGAACAATCTATCGGCGACGAAAGCGCGCCTCGCGGCGGCCGTCGCCGCACAGCCGGCCAACCGCGACGCCCTGAACCTGCGCACGGCCGTGAACACACGCGAGCAGCAGCGCGACGCGCTCCTGAATCTCGCGCGCGCCTGCGGCTATGTCTCGCGATGGGCATGCATGTGGCGCAACGCCAGCAACGCGCTGCAAGTCGACTCCAGCAGCAAGGAAGCGCAGCGGCTCGCCACGCTCGCGATGCACGAGTCCGCGTTCGAGAACACGCCGCCCGCCGAGCCCGCAGCGGAGCCCACGCCGGAGATTCGCTCTCCGAGCAACCATCATTGACGACACTCGGCATCGAGCGAGGTATTGCACGGCTTGGCCCGTCACTCATCGCGCCGCCGAAAGACCATGCGGCCGCACTCACGCGTGATGCGCGCTAACGGGCCGAGACGGCGGCGAGACACACCTGTTGCGCGATCGCCCGGTAGCGGGCAGCGGTATCCCTGAGCGTCAGGCCGACGAGCGAACGCTGCGCTCGCGCTTGCCCCAATGCCGCGATGACCGCATTGGCATAGCACTGGACGTCGTCGGTATCGACCAGTTGCACGCCCGGAAAGCCGTTCGCGAAGGCAAACGACGGAATCCGGCTCGCGACGATCGGCACGCCGGAAGCGAGCGCCTCGAGAAACGCCACGCTATGCGCCTCGGAGCGCGACGGCATGACGAACACGTTCGACTCCGACAACACGGTGGCGATATCGGTGCGCGGGCCCGCGACCACGACACGTTCGGCCACGCCCAGTTGTTTCGCCAGTTCGATCACCGCGCGCTGATAGTCCGGGTCCTCGACGACGCCGTACAACACGAGGCGCGCGTCGTCCACCCGCTTGAGCACTTCGCTGAAGGCCCGCACGGTGAGAAGCTGATTCTTCACCGACGCATAGCGGCCGATCTGCACGATCTGCGGCGCGCGTCCGCCACCTTCCACGCCGTCGGTAAAGGCAAAGCGCGCGAGGTCCACGCCGTTCGGCACCACCGTCATCGCGGGATGCGGCCCGATCGCCTGCACGTAGTCGGTCAGGCCTTGCTGCGAGACGCCGATCACCACCCGCGCGCGTCCCGACAGCACATGCTCGATGCGCCGGAACAGCGGGCGCTCGAAGTCGTTGGTCGCCGAGTGCATGACGTAGACGACCGGCACGCGCAACGGCAACGCGCGGGCGTAAAACGACGGAATGGTGGCATGCGCGAAGATCACGTCAGGACGAAAGCGCCGCACCGCGACCAGCAGATTCCACAGCTTGCGAGCCGCGCGATGACGCCGCGCCGGGAACCAGCACTGCACGCCGTGCCCCTCCAGTTCGTTCTGCAAGGGCACGAAGTCGGCGTGCACGGGCATGAGCGAGGCCACGCAGACCGCCATGCCGTCCGCGCATTGATCGATGGCGAGATCCTTCGCGAGCACTTCGGCGCCCGACAGGCGCGGCGCCAGAACCAGATGAAAGACACGCATCACGAAGTCCTTGCAGTCAGCGTCCTGAACAGCATCCAGGCTGCGGCACAGCCGAGCCCCAAGGTCATCGACCAGGCAATGCCCGTCACGCCCCACCAATGAACCGCGGGCGGCGCGCTCGCCAGCAACACGACCACCTGGATCGCCGAGGCATGCACGGTCGCCTTCGCGTCGCCCACCGCGCGCAGATAGGCGACCAGCACGGCGATCAGCGCGCCGATCGCCATATTGATCACCAGGATCCTGAAGAGCGGCACCGCGGGCAGCCACGCCGCGCCGAGCAGCAGCGAGAAGAGCGGCTCGGCGACCAGCCGCAGCGCCTCGACGAACACCGCGAGGCCGACCGCGACCGCCAGCAGATAGACCTTGATGAGCCGCGCGGCACCCTGCGGATTCCTGCGATGATGCGCCGCGAAAGTGGGAAACAGGTATTGCGACATGGCGATCGCGGCGTCGGCGAGCAGCATCTGCGCGAGCCGCGACGACATCTGATAGCTGCCCAGTTGCGCCGGGCCGAGCAGCTTGCCGACCACCACCTTGTCGAACTGGTTAAGCAGCAGATTGATCACGCTGCTCGCCCAGATCCAGCGGCTGAAGCCGACATACTGACCGATGCCCGACCACACCATGCGTAGCGGCGGACGCGGCGTCATCGTCAGCCAGGTCAGCGCGCTTTTCAGGGTTTCGCCGGCCACCAGGCCGAGCAGCACCGAGACCGCGCCCACGCCGCCATAGGCGAGCGCGAGGCCGACCGAGCAATCGACGAAGGCGGCCGCCACTTCCACACCCGCGATATGCTGGAAGCGCCGCTCGCGCTGCACGACGTAGTAAGTGGGCGACGCGAGACCGCGCAACAAGGGCAGCAGCGCCGCGAGTTGCAGCAGCACGAGTGAACCGTCGAGATGGAACTGGCTGTTCAGCAACGGCGCGAGCGCGACCAGCAGCAACGAAATGAGCACGCCGCGCGCGGTCAGCGTCGTCCATACGGCGCTGAGTTGCGAGCGCGTCGGCGCGTGTTCGCCCTGAATGACCGCTTGCGCGAGGCCGGTATCCGACAGCGCCTCGGCAATCGCCACCGCGAGCAGGGCCACGCTCACGCTGCCGATCGCTTCCGGTCCGAGCATCCGGCCGATCGCGAGGAATTTGACGGCCACCAGGCCGCGCACGGCGAACTGCTGCAGCAGCACCCACGTCGCCGCACTCGCGCCGAAGCTGCCCGCTACCGAGAACGCCGGAAGCCTGTTCGCCCGCAAGCTGTCTCTCCGTCGAATCGACACGCCGTTGGATCGGTCCGCGCGCAGCGATTCCACGCATCGCTGCGCACGCCGCCGGCGCATGGTTGGTTAGGTCGCGCCAGTAAGCTGGCGAATTTTTCATTGCACTGCATGCACGACCTTACCGCGAGACAATCGGCGACAACCGCCATCAGCTAGCGCGGTTCAGCCGAAGCCGTCGCGCTCCGGTACGTTGACGCACAAAGCGGGTCAAATTGACTGGGTCCGCGCGTGCCGGCGATGCTAACGTTGTTGCGCCAGCGCCGCGAGACAGCCGGCGTCCGGGCATTTTTTCCACCACGCACACGGCCTACCGAACGATGGAACAAGACTACGTCCTGATTGTCGAGCCCAATCTCACCGGCCATCGGTGGCGCTATGTCGAGTGGACCATGCAGGCTTGCGAGGAGGCCGGCTATCCGTGCCTTCTCGTGACCGTATGCGCCAACGAGGATCACCGGCTCGCGAGGCAGATCAGGGCCGCCAACCGTCCCGATCAGCAGATCGCCTTCGTCGATCCCGAAGCGCCGCGCCGCGGGCGTCCGTTCGAACGTAACCAGTACTGGCGCTTTCACCGCTATTTCAAGCGCGTGCATTCGATCATCAGCCGCATGCAGAAGATCCGGCTCGTGGTCGTGCCGTATGTCGACTACTTTTTCCATGCGTTGCCGTTTCTCGGCTCGCCGTTCGGCCAGACGCCCTGGATCGGCATCACGATGCGCGCGACGTTCCATCATCACGAGGTCGGCATCAAGGCGCCCGATCGCCCGCTCGTCAATGCGCTCAAGGCGCGGCTCTTCAAGCGCGCGGTGCGCTCCACCGGACTGCGCACGCTGCTGACCATCGACCCCACCTTGCCGGAATGGGCGGCGCGTCATTCGCTGGCCGGCGCGACGGTCGCCTACGTCGCCGACCCGTTTCCCGACGAGCACGCGGAGAACCCGGTGCTCGCTCGCCAGCGGCTCGGACTGGACCCCGCGCAACGCTATCTGCTGGTGTACGGCGCGATCACCGAACGCAAGGGCATTTACGAACTGGTGCACGCGCTGACGCGTCTCGAACAGGCGCCCACGCTGATCGTCGCCGGCGAGCAGGACGCGGGCACGCGCCACTTCATGCGCAATCACGTGCGCAGCCTGACGCCGCCGCCGCTGGTGCTCGACGCCTTCATCTCGAACGACGTCGAACGCGATCTGTTCTCGGCGTGCGACGCGGTGTGGCTCGGCTACAAGGGGCACTACGGCATGAGCGGCGTGCTGGTGCAGGCCTACCGCTTCGGCAAGCCGGTCATCGCCACGGAGGACGGCTTGATCGGCTGGTTCAGCCGGCGCTGCGAACTGGGACCGATCCTGAGCGATCTCAGCTCCGCGTCGATCGGCCGCGCGATCACCGAGACCCTGACCTCGTGGCCGCATGCGCGCGACGCCGTTGCGTCCGCGCGGGAGGATCTGCTGTCACGGCATACGCTGGGGCAATTCAAGCAGACCCTGCTGCAACAGATGGCGTGATCGCACAGCGGGCGGGGCGGCAAAGGCGTTGCCCCGCACATGATCAGGCGAAGCGTCCAAGCCGCGCGGCGGTCGGCGCGCTAGCGCAGCCGGCCACGCCGCCACCCACCGCCGTCGACTCAAGACAATTGCCCGCCGGCCACGGGCACTTCCTCGCGCACCGAACTGTTGCGTTTTTCCGGGAACAGCGCATTGCGCATCATCAGGAACGGATACTCGATCGCGCGCGTGGTCACATAGCCGATCGCGATCGCCAGCGCGAACTGGAACGTGAGCGCCACGATCCAGATCAGGCTCGGTGCGAGGCCGAGTGCGCTCACCTTGCGAATCAGCATGTCGCCGGGCGCGAGCGCCAGCGAATGCCACAGGTAAATGCCGTAGGAATAGAGGCCGATCCAGGCGACCCCGCGATAGAGCCACGACGAACGCAGCGACCCAGAATACTCCAGCACGAATACGATCAACGCGGCGAACCCGATCGCCTGGATCGTGTAGCCGATGCTTTCGTCGAGTGCCAGGTTCTTCGTCGCGAAGGCGAGCCATGCGCACAGCAGCACGATGCTTGCGATCAGCAGCCATTTGCGTTTCGCGAGTTGATGGTAGACGCCCGGCTTCATCCAGTAGATCGCGGAGAGAATCACGCCCACCAGCAGACTGTCGATCCGATATTGCGTGTACGCGAAGGCGCCTTCGAGATTGCCGTCCGCGACCGCGAAGCAGCGCGCGGTGAGCACCACCGCGCAAATGCCGGTGAGCACGCCGACGATCGTCCATGCGCCGAGCCGCCAGCGCGCGAATAGCAACAGCAACGCGGGCAGCACGAGATAAAAGTGTTCCTCCACCGCGAGACTCCAGGTCTGCGTGATCGACGTCCCCAGGTAGTTCTGCAAGTGCGCGAGGTTCTGGAACAGGAACGTATTCCACGGATGCCGCCCGACCAGCAGATGAAACGCGAGCAGCACGTAATACGCAGGCCAGATGCGGAAAATCCGCCGGATGATGAAGCGCCGCGCGTCGACGTGACCGGTTTCCGCATACTGTCGAAGCAGCAGGCCGCCCACCAGAAAACCGCTGAGCGTGAAGAACAGGTTCACGCCTTCGCGCCCGAAGTTCTTCAACGGATATTCGATGATCTGAATCAGGACATTGCCGGTCTGCACCGCATGAAAGTGATAGCCCATCACCGCGATGATCGCGATGCCGCGAACGAAGTCGAGTTCGATCGATCGCCCTGCTTTTGAAGGCCCCGCCCCGCCGAATAATTTCATCTTGTTCTCTCCTCTCGCCTGTCGCGGGCGCATGTCCCTTTCTGCATCTTCGGTGGCGCTAGCCGTGCGTGCGCGCCAACATCAAGGCATTGGCCGACAAGATCGGAAAGCGTGCGCGGGTCTTGCAGAGCGCGCCCTTGCCACTGTCGCCAGAACCCAGGCAATGGGCGACGAAACCGGCCACGCCAATTGGCAGGCGGGGATATTCCCGCACAATGAACCGATGTGAGACCGTTAGCAGCAGACCGACGGCGAATCGACGGCGACGGGGAGGAATCAAGCAATGCGCCATCAGTACGCAACGCCCTGGATATGGTTTTTCGTCTTACCGCTTGCGCTGGACTACAAGGCCACCGATGCGAACACGGGCCACTTCGCCCAGTTCGTCTTCGTTCTGCCCGCGATCGCCGCGGGCCTCGCCCTCGCACTGATCGCGCCGCGCTTTCACGAGCGCTCGCGGCTGCGCTCGGCCGTCACCGCGAGCGTGCTGCTCTGCGTGCTCGGCAGCGTCGTCGCTCAACTGGTTCAGGACAACGACACCGGCAATTACCTGCGCGTGCTGCTGCCGTTCGGGCTCTTCATGCTCGGCTATCTCGTCGCGTGCCGGCCGTGGAGCGAATTCAGAATCGCGCAGTTCGAGAAAGCCGTGTTCGTCGCGAACGTGGTCAGCCTCGCCTTCACCTTCGGCTACGGCATGGCGACCGGCGGCGGCCTCGAGGACGTGCGCTATCGCATCATCTCCGTCACGCTGCTCGGCTTGCAAGGCGTGCTGCTGCATGAATTCGTCGTCGCGCGGCGCTTCAGTTTCGTCACGGTCGCGGTGTTCGCCACGAGCATCGTCATCGAATTGCTGAGCGTGACCCGCAGTCTGCTGGTCGGCACCGCGCTGCTGTTCGTGATCGCGATGGCGCTGAGCGCGCCGTCGATTCGGCAGATCTGGCGCGCGGTCGGCCGCAGCATGGTGGCGGGCGTGCTGCTGGCCGGCGTGGCCGGCATCGCGGTACTGAGCATGCCGACCGTCGCGGAACATTGGGCTCAGCGCATTTTCGCCTCCAAGGAAACCGTCTCCGGCAAGGACCCCACCACCATCACCCGTCTCGCCGAAATGCGCGACCAGTTCGACCAAGTGACGGCGTCGCCGGAAACGCTGCTGTTCGGCGAAGGCTACGGCCACTACTACCGCTACTCGCCCGCCTACCTGCCGGACCTCGCCGGCCAGATGAGCGAGAAAGACTTTTACGCGATCAACGAATGGGCCGCGGGCCATAACTTCTGGGTCTATCAATTCTTCGCGGGCGGGCTGCTGTTCGGCATCGGCATGCCGCTGGCGTCGCTGGCCGCGCTCGTGATCTGCTTCCTGTCATATCGCTACTGGCGCTCGGTCGTGCCGGACGCGCCGATGCTGCCGGTGCTCGGACGCGCCATCATGCTGTTCGCCGCGTTGCCCGCGACGTCGATCGGCGGCAATCCGCTCGGGCCGCGTTTTTCCGGGCTGATCTTCGGCATCGGCCTGGGCTTGATGATCGCCACGCACGCGCGCCTGCAACGCGCGTTGCCGGCGCGCGCGAAACGCGTGCGCAAGCCGCCGCTGATGCGCCTCGCCACGCCGCCTGACTTGCCCGGACGAATCCAACCCGGCATGGGCCGCGCCGATCTCGCGACCACGCTCGGCGTATCGCGTTCGGCAACGCACGGCGCGAGCGAATTCGGCGCGCTGGTGTCGCGCACGTCGCCCACGCAACGCCCCAACCGACCGACTATCGCCCGATGAAAATTCTCCACCTGCTTGCAAGCGTCGATCCACGCGCCGGCGGCCCGGTTGAAGGCGTTCGCCGCAGCGGCATGGCGATGCGGGACGCCGGACACGAGATCGAAGTCGCCACCTGCGATGCGCCCGGCGACGCGTACCTCGCGGCATTTCCGTTTCCGGTGCACGTGTTCGGCCCGACCCGCAACCGCTACAGCTATTGCGAGCGGCTCGCGCCGTGGCTCGCCGCGAACGCGCGCCGCTTCGACGCGGTCATCGTGCACGGCTTGTGGCAGTACCACGGCCTCGCCGCCTGGAAGGCGTTGCGCAAAAGCGAGGCGCCGTATTACGTGTACGCGCACGGCATGCTCGATCCGTGGTTCAAGGAAGCGTATCCGCTCAAGCATCTGAAGAAGTGGCTGTACTGGCCGTGGGCCGAGTACCGCGTGCTGCGCGACGCGCGCGCCGTCATCTTCACGACGGAAGAAGAGCGCACGCGGGCGCGCCAATCGTTCTGGCTGTATCGCGCGCGTGAACGGATCGTGCCGTTCGGCACCACCGTGCCTTCGCTCGACCCGCAGCCGCTGCGCGAAGCGTTCCTCACCGCCGTGCCCGGCCTGCGCGGCAAGCGCATCGTCCTGTTTCTCGGCCGCGTGCATGCGAAGAAAGGCTGCGATCTGCTGATCGACGCGTTCGCGCGCATCGCCAGCCGCGATCAGGCCTTGCACCTCGTGATCGCCGGGCCGGACGAAACCGGCTGGGTCGCGACGCTGCGCGCCCAGGCCGAGGCGGCGGGCATCGCGCAGCGCGTGAGTCTTCCCGGCATGCTGCAAGGCGACCTGAAGTGGGGCGCTTTTCACGCAAGCGACGTGTTCGCGCTGCCGTCGCATCAGGAGAACTTCGGCGTGGCGGTGGCGGAGGCGCTCGGCTGCGGACTGCCGGCGCTGATCTCCGACAAGGTCAACGTATGGCGCGAAATCGAGGCGGACGGCGCCGGCATGGTCGCCGCCGACACGGCGGCGGGAACGGAAAAGAATCTGCTGCGCTGGCTCGAACTCGACGACGCGGCGCGCGAGGCCATGCGCGCCCAGGCGGTCCGCACGTTCAATGCGCGCTTCAGGATCGAAACGATGGTCAGCGCGTTGACCGCCCTGCTCGAAACCCGCGGCGGTCCCGAGGACGTGCGCGACAACCCGCTCGCCGCGCTGCACGAAGCCACGCAGCCGAGCCGCTAATTCGCTAATTCACGCGAGCTTGCCTCGCCTCATCGAATCTCGCAGCAGTCCCCCGGAAACGTTGATGGCGCGTCGATGACGCGCCATCAACGGCTTCCTTCGCGCCTCACTGCTCCTTCATCAACGGCGTCAACGTGGCGGCCGCGATCGGCAGCGTGTCGACTTCCGGTGCTGCGTGAACCGACGTCAAGCTGCTGTTCGCGGCTTCGGCCCGCGTCGTGCCGATGACGTCCGGCACATCGAGCTGCCGCACCAGATGCCCCGCGAGACGCAGCGCCAGCGCGGCAATCGTGATGGTCGGGAAATTCGCGCCCACGGTCGGAAACACCGAACTGCCGCCCACATACAGATTGCTGATGCCGTGCACCTTGCAATCGCGATCGACCACGCCCTCGCGCGGCGAATCGTGCATGCGCGTCGTGCCCATGTGATGCCAGGTGCCTTCCAGCTTCGCGGGCCACGGCCGGCCTTCGAGCGGCGCATCGAGCTCGACGTCCGCGATGCCGGCCATCTGCAACTCCTGCGCGAGCAGCGCGAAGGTTCTGTCGAAGGTGCGCTGCACCTGTTCGCCGAGACGCCACGCCACTCTCACGCGCGGCATGCCGAAGCAGTCGCGTTGATCGGCCGACAACGTGACCCGGCTATCGGGATCGGGCACCGCCTCGACGATCGCCTGCAGCGTCACGCCGGTGATCAGCGCCGGCCACTGCAAAAGTCGCGTCAGGCCGTAACCGACCGTTTGCATCGGGTGCATCGCCATGGTCGCGATGTCCGCCTTCAGGCTGCGGCCCGGCTGATCTTTCTGCAGCAGCGCTTCCTTGCAACGGATCAGCGCCTCGGAGCCCGCGCTGCCTTCGCCGTACCAGCGCGAATAGAGCCACACGCGCGAATTCAACAGCTTCTCGCGCTCCATCAGTTCCTGCTTCGGCGCGAACTGCGAGGAGATCTTCGTGCCGTGCGCCGAGACCGCCGCGTTCTGATAGTGATACTTGATGTCGTAGAGCTTGTTGCGCGCGATGCCCGGACGAAAGCGCACCTTGCCCGACATCATTCGCGGATGATCCATGAAATAGCGGCCCACCAGATCGTTGGCGTTGCCGAGGCCCGCGGCCTGCACGTTGTTCGAGGCGAGCAGCAGGCGCGCATTCTCGATGCCGCCCGTCGCCAGCACGAAAATTCTCGCCGACACCGTCATCCTGCGGCCGCTGACCGTGCCCACGCGCACCCGCGAAATCGTCGTGCCCTGAGCGTCGGCGTCGATATTCAACACGTTCGCGTAGAGAAACACGCGCACCCGCTTCGAGCGCGACAATTCCTCGCGATACGCCTTGCCGAAGCGCACGGGCGGACTGAATTGCGCGACCGTATCGCGCATGTCGCCGGTGGCGAGCGGCATGCGCCGCACGTCATCGCGCCCGATCTCGCGCTCCCAGTACGCCGGATCGAAATTTTGCGGACCGAGTTTCAGCAGTTCATGCGTGCGCGCGTAATACGGCGCCAGTTCGTCGAGGCGGAACGGCCAGCCGCTATGCGCGATCCAGTCGCGCTTTTCAAAGTCCCACGGGTCGA
>Ga0255336_101944_pt1 | contig 12080 bp, 9 predicted proteins | sample MeOH1_35cm_T3_17_FD_189102 | JGI IMG/M metagenome (GOLD analysis project Ga0255336, IMG submission 189102) | Sandy soil microbial communities from University of British Columbia, Vancouver, Canada - MeOH1_35cm_T3_179 | ecosystem: Engineered > Artificial ecosystem > Sand microcosm > Unclassified ...
TCAGAGACGTAGCGCACCGATCCATCGGGTAGCTGCAGGCGATAGACCCGTTGGTATTTGAGATTGGGGCCGGTGACGAAGTCGCGATAGGAGTTGTAGACGAAGTCGCGATCATCGGGATGGACCAGTTCCGCCGCGAACCGGCTTTCGGGCATGTTCAGCAGCGTCGGCGGCAGGCCGAAAATATCGGCGGCATTTTCCGAATAGTGGTAGTTGCCGTCGTCGAAACTGGTCGAATGCGGTGCCGGCTCGAAATACCAGTAGCACATCTTGGCGATGGTCTGTGACCGGTTCATCAGGGTCACGTGACGCTCCAGCGCCAATTGCGTCTGGCGCAGGTCGGTGACGTCCTGGATGACGCCGGTCGACTGGCGCAGATTATCGACGGTATCAACCAGCCGCCGCTCGGCCTCACGGATATAGCGGATGCCGCCATTCGGCCGTACCACGCGGTACTCGATGACATATTGATCGATCTTGCCGCTTTCGAAATCACGGTAATGCGCCAAGGCGCTCATCTGGTCGTCGGGATGGATGAAGCGGGTGGTGAATTGGTCGATCCCCTGCGGCACCTCTGCGAGCGGCAGGCCCAGGATATCCGCCATCTGCGCATAATATGAGAGGACAGTGGCATCCTGATCGGTGACATGCGTCCCGTGATAATAGTGCCGCAGGCCGGCGAGGCGCTGGGCATGGTTCATGGCGATCTGGTTGCGCTCGCGCAGGCGGCGGGCCTGCGCCGCCAGAGTAATGTCCTCGCCGACACCAATCACCAGCGAGACCCGTCCCAGCTTGTCGAGCACCGCGACATTGGACCAGCGGAACAAACGGGATTCGCCGCTGCGGGCGATCAGGTGGTTTTCATGCGTGTTGGGATAGGCGTCCGGTGCATTCTGCATGAAGGCGGCGATGGCGCCGTCAAGCTCATCCGGCGGGATGAGACTGACCCAAGTATCGTAATCGCTCAACTCGTCGGTGGTGTAGCCGAGCTTCTTCTCGGCCGTGTGATTGACGCGGATGATTCTGCCTTGGCGATTGCGCACCAGGATCATGGCCTCGGCCGTGTCGACGATCAGGTTCACGAAATCCGCCTGCGATTGCAGCATGCGTTCGTTGGCGATGATGCGGCGGTGCAGGAACAGCGCCATCATCAGCAAGGCAAGGCCGGCGATCAGGATGACGGAGACGACGATCGTGCCTTGCAGCAGCCAGCTCTGGCGGACGAAGGAAAGGTCAGTCATGGCGATGGCGATGATCGGCGTGCCGGCGACCTGCTTGGCGGCGGCGAAGTCGATGGTCCGGCCTTCCGCTTGCAGGTCGACCGGCGCCGCGTCCTTGCCGGGGCCGTTGTCGCGGCTGTCGTGACTGAGGGCATCGGGCAATTGCTGTTTGATCGCTGCCGCCAAGGCGGCGGTCATCGTCGCCTTGCCAACCAGGGGAAGGCCGTCGGCACGGACCAGCAGGATGTTGTCGGCCGCTGAGGGATCGATCGAGCGGTAGAACTCGGTCAGGACATCGGCATCCAGCAGGACCGTGACCAGGCCTTTCAGCTCGCCGCCGCCATCGATGACGGCGCGCGATAGGGGAATGCCGACGCCGCTGGTGGTGAAGGTGACCGGGGCGCTGACGAAAAGATCGGAGCTCGGATGCGCCAGATAATCGGCCAGCACCGTCTTGGCGTCGAAGCCGTAGAGCGGGTTGTTAAAGTCGCGGGTGATCACCCGACGGGTGCCGGTGGTGTCAGAGAAGACCAGGCCGCGCAGCAACGGCGCCCCCATCATGCGGGGTCGGATCTGCTCCTGCAGCCGGTTGCTGTCGCCACGATTGATGTCGGTGGTGCCGGCGATGAAGCGGGCGCCGCTATCCAGCATGTCGTTGATCTGTACCAGATCCCGGTCGGTCTGTTCGGCAACGGCAACCGCCAGCTGGGTGAGGCGGAGACGGGCGGTGTCTTCGGCCGACCGGTTGATCAGCCAGATCGCGCCCCCGGCCAACAGCAAAGTGAGCAGGATGATGGGCAAGGCGATCTTGACCGGAAGGGCAGTGACCGGTCGTTGCGCGGCTTGCCCCGGTCGCTGCGCGGCCTGCCACGCTGCGGAACCATGGCCGGCGCGCGCATCGCGATCGTTCAAGCTCGGCGGTTGCTGTTGACCTGCTCTTGTCATCGGGTCGTTTAATAAATCGGATCGCTGTCCTAAAATATCGATCGTCGCAAGGAATTGTTTCGAATTTGTTTATATGGATGTGATCTCGGCGCCTTTATTGAAACGAAACGGATACACGGGTTATACGGCGGCGGTGATGCCGCGGCATGCGTTCTGGGCCTGATTTTGCCCGAGCGTGCTCCCCGCCGGCCGGTTCTTGAGAAATCATTAATCGTCCTTGGCTAAGCTACCGGTCGTCATGCCTCGAGAGGAGCAGCCGGAGCTTTTATGGGATTCTTCAGCAAATTGTTCGGCGGCGATGCGGCCGGTGCCAAAGCGGCAAAGAAGCCGGCAGCCGCGCCGAGCCAGCAGGATCTGATGGCGCAGCGTCAGGCCTTGGCCCAGAAGGTCATGACCGCCGACCGCCAGGACCGCCTGGCTCAGGCCTTTCAGGTCCAGGCGGCCAAGCAGCAATTGCAGCAGCGCCTCAAGACGGATGAGGGCCAGCGCCAGCTGGCCGAGAAGCTGCAGCGGTTGATGAAAAACGGATAATTGCGGTCCCGCCTGCTTGTTGCGGCGGTCCGCTAGCCTTCAGGGCTTGCAGGGATCGCCGGTGGGATCAGCAGTGGCGGGCATGCGTGCCTCGATGGTCCCGGCACGGCCGCGGATATAGGCGCTCGGCTTGCTGGCTGACCAGCGCCGCGGATTGGGCAGGATGGCGGCCAGCAGGGCGGCCTCGTGCCGGGTCAGGTCATGTGCCGGCTTCTTGAAATAGAGGCGGGATGCCGCTTCCGCGCCATAGACGCCATGTCCCCATTCCACGACATTGAGATAGACCTCGAGGATGCGCTTCTTGCTCCAGAAGGCTTCGATCAATGCAGTAAAATAGAACTCGATCGCCTTGCGGATATAGGTCCGGTCCGGCCAGAGAAAGACATTCTTGGCCGTTTGGTTGCTGATCGTACTGCCGCCGAGGACGCGCTTGCTCCGCTGGTTGCGCAGCCAGGCCTTGTCCAACGCCCCCCAATCGAAGCCGCTATGCTCGCAAAACAGGCTGTCCTCGGACGTGATGACGGCGCGGGCCAGATGGGGCGAGATATCCGTGTAGCTGCGCCAATCCTTGGTGAGGCCTTCGCCCTCGACCAGCCGGATCACCATCAGCGGTGTGATCGGCGGCGGCACGAGGCGGTAGACTAAAGTGATGATCACCGTGGCGGCGAAGCCGATCAGGAGAATGCGCAACAGGCGGCGCCCGAGGCCGGCCTTGCGTGGTCGGCCGCCGTCAGGCGGCTGATCGGTCGCCATGGCGACAGGCTGCGTCTCCGGCGGACCCCTGTCGGCAGGCCCTTCGCCGGCGGTCTTTGCGCCCCCGCCTGAGCCGATATCGTCTCCGCGCGGACCATCCGCGGGAGGTGTCGCTGCCGGTGCGGCATCCGGCTCGGATGGCAGGTCATGACCCATGATCCTTGATAGCGAGGCGCCCGCAACATCTCAAGTGGCGGGGCCAGGCTCGGTTTGCCTGCCTTGGCACCTGCCTGCGATATTGTCATGCTCTACGTCGTTTCGGCGGATCCGCCGCCAAGGCCTTGCCGCCTGGCGATCGACCCGCTTAAGTGACATGGCATGGGCCGCCGGTAACGTCACAGGCTTGGCGGCTTTGGCGGAGAGGCGGAGACGAACATGGATGATCCGGCGGCATTGCGGCTCAGCCGCGGCATCACCAGCTTCTTTGGCGAGCTGGGCCTGGCTGTTCTGAGCGAATTTCCCCTCACCAATGGTCGACGGGCGGATCTGGTTGCCGTCGATGCGCGTGGCGAGATCATCATTGTCGAAATCAAGAGCGGCCGCAGCGATTTCGTCTCCGATCGCAAATGGTGGGAGTATCGCGATTTTTGCGATCGCTTCTTCTTCGGCGTCGCCGCTGATTTTCCCCAGGAGATCCTGCCCGCCGATTGCGGCCTGATCGTCGCTGACGCCCATGGCGCAGCGATCCTCCGGCCCGCACCGCTCACCCCGCTGCACGCGGCCAGGCGGCGCGCCCAGACCTTGCATATCGCCCAGGCAGCCTGCCGCCGGCTGATGCGGATAGAAACCGTCGCGACCAGCCTGGCATCCTAGAGCCGGATGGCTTCAGGTGGAATCGCCTGGGCGATTTCACCTGAAGGCTGAATCCGTCTCTCTTCAAAATGACAGGGCGCGGCAGCAACCCCGAATGCAGGAACCGGCGGGTCTCAGCTGGCCTTCGGCTCTGTCACGCCATTGGCCGCGGCCAACAGGGCGGCGCGGCCGCCATGGTTGTCGACATAATTGACCAGCGCCGCGACGACACGGCGGTCGAACGCCTTGCCGGACTGTTTCAACATGCTTTCCACCGCTTCATCGATGCTGATGGCCGAGCGGAAGGCGCGGTCGCTGGTCATGCCGACCAGCGCATTGGCAACGCCGATGATGCGGGCGGTGACCAGGATCTGCTCGCCGGAAATCGGCGGTATGCCGGTGCCGTCCCAGCGCGCCTGGGCCTGGCGCATGGTTTCCACCACCGGACCGTCGAATTCGATGTCCTGCAGCAGATCGGCGCTGGCCTGCATGCTGTTGCGCACCAGGCTGAGCTCTTCGGCGGTGAGATTGCCGCTCTTTGACAGAAGGTCGGTGGGAATCAGGATCTTGCCGAGATTGAGCAGGTTGCCGGCAATCTCCGCGGTCTCGACCTCGGTTTCGCTCAGGCCCATTTCCAGGGCAACTGAGCGGGCGATGGCGGCGACGCGCATCGAGTGGTTGGCGGCGAAGGGATCGCGCTTGTCGACCACTTCGACCAGGGTCTTGACGAGTTGCTGCAGGGTGCGCGCCCGCCGCTCGCGCTCGGTCACGACATCGGTGATGTCACGCTCGACGGTCAGCACGTCATTGGCATGGGTAACATGACCAGCCAGCGGGATCTGCTCCGTCTGCACCACCTTCAACCTGTGGTCGACCTCGAGCCGGGCGACATCCGTCACATTGGCGTTGAGTTCGCGAACCTGCTTGTTCAAGGCGATATAGCGCTTGGCGGCGGCCGGCCCGAGGACGGCATTGATCTCCTTGCCGAGCAGTTCCTGCGGCTTCAGGCCGGTCTGCTGCGCCGTCTGCGCATTGGCGAAGCGATAACGGTTCTGTTCGTCCAGGATGAAAATGCTGGTGGGCTGGCTATCGGTCACCATCTGCAGTAATTCACGCTGCTCGTCGAAGCGGCGGGCCATGCTTTTGAACTGCGTGGCGGCGAGACTGGCCCGGCGGGAGGAGCCATGGCGCCAGACGGCAATGATGGCGATCGCCATCACCAGCAAGGCAAGGCCGAGATAAGTGGTGAGCTGCTGGAAGCGCTGGTCGGCGGCGCCGAGCGCCTCCTGGTAGCCGACCGTATACATCAGCACCCAGGGAACCTGCTGCAGGCTGCGCGAGATCACCAGCACGTCATTGCGCCGATAATCCTTCTGGTCGGTGGCGAAACCATTGACATGCTGCGCGGCGAAGGCGGCATCGAGCTGCGGCGTGCTGAGATCCATGTCCAGGCCCAACGGCGAAACCGGCTGCTTGTCATCGGCGATCGGCGACAGATAGGTCACCTTGTTGTCGTGGTTGAGCAGCAGGACGGTATTGGCCGTCTGGCTGGTTTCCCCAGGTTGCCGCAGCAGCGGATAAAGCTCGTTGGCGACCACCTTGACGCCGATGATGCGGCCGATCTGCGCATTGGCGCTGTTATCCGACTGTACGGCGTAAAGCGGCACGGCAAACACCATGGTGGGATCGCCGCGGGCATTGAGGAAAATGGAACTGACGCCGCTGGCGCCGGGCTGGAGTCCTTGCGCGAAGCTTTTCACCGCACCGTCGAAAGCCGGCGCCTGCACCGAAGTCGCCATGACGGTTCCGCCCATATCCGTGATCAGCAGGCCTTCGGTGGCGGTTTGTTGCTCATTGACCTTGGGCTGCTGCTGTTGCTGGCCCTGGAAGCCGGCGCGTCCGGCCGTCACCGTCAGCAGGTTGCGCAGATATTCGCGAAAGCCGTTGACCTCGTCCTGCTGATTGGCATCCTGCGTACCCTTCTGCTGGGCGGTGTTGAATTCGGCGATCGAACTGACATAGAGCTGCACGGACTCATTATCGGCGAGGCCGGCGAGATCCTTGGTCTGACGGTCCAGCCAGCGATTGATTTCGGCGGCGCGGCTATCGGCGATGATGCCCATCCGCACCTGCCACTGCGTCAATTCGCGATCACGTTCCTGACCGACGAAACGACTGATCGACCAGACGCCGACAACGCCGAGGATGATCAGCAGTAGAAGGGGGAAGAGGATCTTGATATCGATCATCCGCCTGGGCGGCGTATCATTGAAGAGGTCTGCCCCCGCAACGTCACTCTTCGTCCGCTCCTGACTCGCTGTCTGGTCAGCTCCGATCGTCACGCTTGCTCTCCTGCTCTTTTATCACCGCGCCTAGTGGCGCTTCCGCTTGGCGACGACACCGCATCATCGAGATGATCCGGCATGTGCGCAACCCGGAATGGCCGCCCCCGGCCGATCCGTGCGCGCCCAATATAGCTAAAATTAGATTGGTTGTCCGCTGCCGATTCATTCGATACAACCTTAGCGGTAGGGACCGCGACGTAGCAGGCCCGGCAGGAAGGCCAGAGGTCGTAGCAGGGGCGAGATGCTCGCGAAGCTGATCAACGTCCTGGCAAAGGGGGCCATAGCAAGCCCGTGCCGGATCAGGGAGGCAGGCGTTCGTGCGTCGCGTGCGATCGTTGTGCCTGCGCTCGCCTTGGTCTTCTGCATCCTGCTCAGCTATCCGGCCCATCCGGCGGCTGCGCGCAGCTATCCCAAGCTGTTCGGCAGCTATGAGCTGCAATCCAACAACATGCAGAAGTTCCCCAAATGGAACAGCATGCTGGCGCGCTGGAAGAACGGCGCGCCGTGTGAAAGCTCGACCTGCACCACCAAAGGCTGGAACGATCTTATCGATCGGTTGAAGGGCAAGGACCTCGCGACCCAGCTGCGCGAGGTCAATCGCGAGATGAACCTGCATCCCTATATCCTCGACATCAACAATTGGGGCGTCGAGGATTATTGGGAGACGCCGTTCGAGTTCCTGAAAAAGAACGGCGATTGCGAAGACTACGCCATTACGAAATACATGGCACTCAAGGCATTGGGGGTGCCGATCGATGACATGCGGGTCGTCGCGTTGCGCGACCTCAACCTTCAGCTCGGTCATGCCGTCCTGGTGGTCTATGTCAACAATGAGCCGATGCTGCTCGACAACCAGATCAGTTCGGTGGTGCCAGCCAATTCCATCAAGCATTATCTGCCGGTCTATTCGATCAACGAACATAATTGGTGGCTGCACACGCGTTAGCTCATACGGTCGGTCGTCGGGAGGTGCAGCGGCTCCGGCATGGGGGCTGTCCCGGCTTGCGGCGAAGGCCGGGTCGGCAAACGCTAACCGGCCGATTCATGGTCTTTTAACCAAGTTAAAGAAAGCTGCCCCTGGTGCGGCTAAGGTTGGGGGCCGCAGCTAGCGGTGAATCCCCGCCCGGGGCGCAATGATTCATGAGTGACTGGTTCAAGGACAGACGCAGGTTGTCGGACGAGGAAGTCCTGCTGGACTATGCCCAGCGACTGGATCGTTACCGGGAAGGCTGGCAGGCGGTTGAAATCAATGTCTCGCTGCTGCGGCCGCATCATCAGCGTCCGCAGCACCGGCGCATCATCGAGAAGACTCTGGAGCCGCTGGTCAAGCAGTTCGATGCCGGCATCTACACGGTCGCCAGCAACAACGTCTTCGTCCTCTGCAAAGGTGCCACCGCTTCCGACATCGATACCTGTCTGTTGCGGATCAAATATCTCTTCAGCGAGGATCCGCTCCTGGCGGCCCGCAGCGGCCGGCGCGGCGAGGACGACTTCTTCACCTGGTATGACCTCGAGATCGACTATCCGATCTTTCTCGCCCGGGTCCAGGCGGTCAACCTCGCCCGCGCGGCGGGCCAAGCGGGTCAGGCGGCAACAACGGCCGCGCAGCCGCCGCCAGGCCGCCGGCGCAAGCGGTCGAGCGCGGTACTCGATCCCAGCAACCTGCAGCTCCTGGAGCGGGCGATCGAACGCGCCGATCTCGCCAATGTGCTGCGTCGCCAGGAGATCTGCGCCTTGGTGCCGGGCAGCCGGCCGACGCCGGTCTTCCACGAGATCTTCTTCTCGATGCGCTATCTCGCCGACACCGTGCTGCCGGGCTATGACGTCACGTCGGATAAATGGCTGTTCCAGCATCTCTCGCGGGTGCTCGACCAGCGCATGCTGGCGCTGATTTCACAGCGCGAATACCGCGAGCTCTTGCGCCTCGCCAGCCTCAATCTGACCCTGGCGACGGTGACGGGACCGGAATTCCTGGAATTCGACCGGGTCATCAACGGCAAGGATCGCGGCGTCCTGTCGATCGAGCTGCCGGCGATCGAGGTTTTTGCCGAACCGGGCGACTATCTGTTCGCCCGGGATTTCCTCAGGGAACGCGGCTACAAGCTGGTGATCGATGGCGTGCATCATCTGATGCTGCCCTTGATCGACCGCAATCTGCTCGGCTTCGACCTGGTCAAGGTGGCCTGGGCGCCGGCACTGGCCGACCATGCCCGCGGCAAATACGCAAAGGACCTGCGCGAGGCGATCCAGCGGATCGGCCGCGACCGCGTCATCCTCTGCCGGGCCGGCACCGATCAGGCCATCGCCACCGGCGAGGCCCTCGGCATCTCGCTCTTCCAGGGGCGGATCATCGACAATATGCTGCAGGCCTGGGGCAACGGCCCGCAGCGGCCTTCACCCGAGAGCCGCTAAAGCCGGGCGGCAAAGCGGTAGCGCTTCCGCCACCGCCGGTTCCACGATAAAATCAAGGGCTTCCCAGTGGCCGGCAGCGTCGCTGAGAGAAACCCTGTGTAATCAAGAGCGGGCATGATGGCGACTCTCTCCTTTCGTATCGACCTGACCAGTGGCGCGCGGCTGGGGCCTGGCAAACGGCAATTGCTGCAACTGATCGACGATCTGGGATCGATTTCGGCGGCGGGCCGGGCGATGAAAATGTCCTATCGGCGCGCCTGGCTGCTGGTCGAGGAAGTCAATGCCAGCTTCGACCATCCGCTGGTGGAAAAAGCGCCGGGAGGTGCCGGCGGCGGCGGCGCCGCGCTGACGCCGGCCGGACACAGTGTGTTGCATTGCCTTGACGAGCTCGACCAGGCGGTCGGCACGGCCGCTGCCACGGCACTGGCGCGGCTTGACGGCCTGACGCAAAGTGGTGGCGAGACCAAGAAAAAGGCCGGCGCCAAAGGCGCCGGCCGGTCAGGTTGAGGCAATCGTCAGGATAGGTTGACGCGAGAGATCAGTTCAGCGGCGTGAAGCCGTATTTCTTGAAGACAGCAGCCGCATCGGCGCTGTGCAGATAGTCAAGATAAGCCTGCGCCTGAATGGCCCCGCCATCCTGCCGGGTATCGGCGGTCTTGGTGATCGCCACCGGATAGACGATCGGCGGATGACTATCCTCCGGGAAGGTATCGACCACGCGCACCTGCTTCTCGACCACCGCGTCACTCGCATAGACGATGCCGTATTTGGCCTCGCCCAGGGCCACCAGCTTCAGCGCGGCGCGCACGTTTTCGGCGCCGACCACGCGGCTTTGCACCTTGTCCCAGATGCCAAGCTTTTCCAGCGCGGCCTTGCCATATTTGCCGGCGGGAACACTCTTCACTTCGCCCATGGCGAGATGGCTGGAGCCGAGGGCACCGAGCAGATCGGCATCGGGCGCCAGCTTGAAGGCCGCCGTGTCATCGGCCTTGCCGATCAGCACCAGCTCATTGCCGAGCAGGTCCTTGTTGCTGTCGGCGCGGATGAGGCTTTTATCGGCGACATATTTCATCCAGTCGCGGTCGGCCGAGATGAAGATGTCGGCGGCGGCACCCGCCTCGATCTGCTTCGCCAGCACCGAACTGCTGGCATAGGAGGCCGTCACCGTCGCCGGATGGCTGGCGGCGAAAGTGGTGTTGATCTCGTCCAGGGCATTTTGCAGGCTGGCGGCACCGAAAATCGTCAGCTTCGGCTTGTCATCGGCCAGGGCATCCCGCTGTGCCATGCCCAATCCGACACCGAGCAGCAGGCCGGCCAGCGCCACGCGGCCGGTCCAGCGCAGAAACTGGCGGCGTGATGCCGGAAATACGCGATTCAGCAGATTGTCTTGCGTCATGTGCAGAAGCTCCCCTCTCGCTATATCCATTTGGATATAATGCGGCGGACGCAAAGACAACAGCAATTTCACGTTCACGGCGACTGGGAGCTGCGTTTCCGAAAACGGGGAGGTTTGGCTAGAGCGCGATCGTTTTTGATGGAAGCACGCTTGCTTCCATCAAAAACGGGAATCGCCCTCTATCTTATTGAGGAGAGACGGATTCACGATTTAGACAAAATCGCAAAGCGATTACGTCTAAAACGATCCGGCTCTGGTGCCCTCAGCCGCGCGGGGCGTATTTGGCGAGAATGCGCTGCAGGGTGCGGCGATGCATACGCAGGCGCCGGGCGGTCTCCGACACATTGCGGTCACATTGCTCATAGACCCGCTGGATATGTTCCCAGCGCACCCGGTCGGCCGTCATCGGCTGTTCCGGCGGCGGCGGCAAAGCGGATTTGTCCTGCAGCAGGGCGGCCTCCACCTGGTCGGCATCGGCCGGCTTCGGCAGATAGTCGGCCGCCCCCTGCTTGATGGCGGCGACGGCAGTGGCGATGTTGCCATAGCCGGTGAGGATGACGACGCGGCAATCCGGATTGTGCTTGTGAATCTCCGCCACCACGTCAAGGCCGCTGCCATCGGTCAGGCGCAGGTCGATGACGGCATAACGCGGCATCTGGGTCTTGGCGGTGGCGATGCCGGCCGTGACCGTATCGGCCTGCTGCACGGAGAAGCCGCGCCGCTCCAAGGCCTGGGCAAGGCGCTGACGATAAGGGGCGTCGTCATCGACAATCAGCAGGGTCTTCTGGATTTCATCCGTCATCGTCGTCACTTTCATTCTAGACTGTCGCGCGACCAGGTCACTTTGACTTCGGCGCCATGATAGTCGTGGTTGCGGAAGCTGATCGTGCCGCCGGTGCGCTCGATCAGGTTCTGGGCGATGAAGATGCCAAGGCCCATATGGTCGCCCTCACGCGCTTCGGTCTCGCTACGTGCGGTGCTGGAAAGATAGGGATCGCCGAGCTTGTCGAGAAGGGTCGCGGGAAAGCCCGGTCCGTCATCCGTCACCGTGATCTCGACCTCGTCCAGGCTCCAGGCGATCACCACCTTCACCTCCTGCTGCGCGAATTCGATGGCATTCTGCAGCAGATTGCCGAAGGCGTGCAGGATTTCCGGCCGGTGCGGGACCAGCGGCATCTCGGGATCTCCAGCATCCGGCTGCTCTTCGATGCGGAGCGCGACATGCGGCCGCTGATGCGGTGCGGCGGCGACCTCCACCATGACGGCGGCGGGGATCATTTCGAACGGATGTTCGCCGGTCTCGGCCGGCCGGCTTGAAAGTTCGCGCAGGATATCGCGGCACCGGTCGCTCTGGCTCAGCAAGAGATCGACATCGGGGCGCATCGGGCTGTCGGCTGGCAGGTCGCGCGCCAGTTCCTTGGCAATCACCGAAATGGTACCGAGCGGGCTGCCGAGTTCATGGGCCGCCGCCGCCGCCAGCGCACCGAGCGAAGACAATCGCTGTTCGCGATCGAGCGAGGCCTGGGCTTCGCTGAGCGCATCGGACATACGACGCATTTCCTCGGCCACGCGGAAGACATAGAAAGTGATGAACAGCACCGCGAGGGCGAGGGCAATCGCCAAGGCCGCCAGCAGCATCTGCGGCAGTTTGAACTCACCGTCGGCCCAGGGCAGGGGCTGGTGATA
>Ga0255336_101945_pt1 | contig 12072 bp, 11 predicted proteins | sample MeOH1_35cm_T3_17_FD_189102 | JGI IMG/M metagenome (GOLD analysis project Ga0255336, IMG submission 189102) | Sandy soil microbial communities from University of British Columbia, Vancouver, Canada - MeOH1_35cm_T3_179 | ecosystem: Engineered > Artificial ecosystem > Sand microcosm > Unclassified ...
GCGTCGCGATGAAGGTCACGTCCGTGTGCCAGATATCGTTATCCGGCGGATTCGTCTGATCGGTATCGAGGACAATGATCTCGCGCGCTTCCGGCGTGGTCGGGTAGATCGGGTGGATGTGAAGCTTGCCGAAGCGCGCGGCGAAATCGCGCTGCTGTACAGGGGGCAGATGCTGGTCGCGGAAGAAGATCACCTGGTGGGTGAGAAGCGCCTGCTCGATATTGGCGAAAGCGCCGTCATTGAGCGGGGCGGCGAGGTCGATATTGCTGATGACGGCGCCGATCGTGGGACTGAGCGGCGTAACAGTTAGGTGCTCGGCACGCTGGCGATTGCTCATCTGTGAAGCTCCCTGTTTTGGCCGGAATCGACATCGCAGGGAGAATAAATCTCTACTTATTTGGTAGACAAACGAAACTTAGCAAAAGCGCCGCGAGTTTTTCTTGCGTCTTCAGCTGGTTAGAGCAGCTTAAGTGTTGAGATTCCGGGGTTTGAACAGCGGCACGCCCAGCAGTGACAGGCCGAGTAGGACGACGATTGCGCCGCCATGCCAGACCATGATCATGAGCGAGGTGTCGAGGTCATGCAGCAGGGAGAGCCCGGTCGCCGCGAAAGCCGCCGTCGACAGCATGCCGAGGATCAAGGTCGGCCCGGGCCGGATCCAGGCGGCATGGCGGACCATGAAATAGAGCACCAGGCTGAGCGGCAGGCTGATGGCAACGATCCAGGTGAAGCAATCGACGCTGTGGCCCACCTGCAGGCCGCCCGGCCCCATCCGCAGCCAGTCGCTGAAGCAGCCATAGCCGGCAGCGGCGAACCACATCAGGACGCCGGGCAGGGGGAGGGCCGCCCAATACCGCGACCGGCCGGGAATGCTGATCATGAAGACGGCGAGGGCCGACAGAATGCCGGTCAGGATGGTGGCCGCCAGCAGGGAGCAGTAGCTCATCGTTTTCAAGAGCGGCATCAGGTCGGGACGCACGCCGCCATGCAGGATGACGGCGGCCGTGTTGACCGCGACGGCCAGGACGATCCAGATGCCGGCGCGCCAGATCGGCGGCGCCAGTCGGTGGACCGGCCGCAAATCAGCTGCCAGATCGGCAATCAATCGGTCTGCCTGATCGTTCATCTGCCCCGTCATCACTCACGCCCGTCCGCTTCAGTTTCCCCCTTGCCGAGGAGATTCCGTAATGCCTTGACCGCCCGGTGCACGGACAGCTTGACCGCCCCCTCGCTTTGCCCGGTTCGTGCCGCCGCTTCCCGCAGCGACAGGCCCTGCACCTTCACCAGGGCGATTGCCTGGCGCTGGCCGGGCGGCAATTGCTCGATCGCCCGGTGAACTGCCCGCATATCGAGTGTTACCTCGCTTGTCATATTCGTATCATCCGCGGCAAAGGTTTCACCGGCATCTTCAGGTAAGGGCGCCTCCCGGGCGCGCAGCCGATAAAGCCGCCGCAGCCGGTCGGCGATCCGACGCTCGGCGATCACATTGATCCAGGGCTGCAGGGGCCGGGACGGGTCATAGGTATGGCGGATGGCATGGACCGAGAGGAAAATATCCTGGACGGTGTCCTCGACATCCTGCGGCCGGGCAAGTCGCCGGGCCGCCAGCCGGCGCAGATAAGGCAGGAGACCCTGCAGCAGCGCCGAATAGGCGGCACGGTCGCCGTTCTGGGCGAGCGCCAGCAAGGCCGCCAACTCGGCCCAGGCCGCCGATACATCGTCGAGGACATTCTGCTCCGGCACGACTATCGCCATCCAATCCTTGATCCGCGGCCCGGCTTATGCTGCATCGCGGGCAATCGTTCCGCCACCCTAAAGCGCAAGTGTTTCAAGGGGAAGCGCTTTGCTTATTCCAAAATTCTTTATCTGTGCGGTCGCGGGTAGCCGAGGCAAAAACAACCAAATGCGGCGGCGTCGATAAGGCGGCTTGGCAAAAAAAGTCGTGACCCCCTGTAACCAGCCCGGCAAACTCCCCGAATAACTGGGCGTCGGGCAGAAAAGGTCCGTCAATCGACCGGACCTCTGCCCAGCCAGTCAGACAAAGAAATATAATAGGGAGTGACCTATGAATAAGACGATGATCGCGGCCTCGGTCCTCGGTGCAGCTCTCAGCTTGAGTGCCGCCAGCCTGATGACGGCGCGTAGCGCTGCGGCGGACGACCAGGAGAAGTGCTTCGGCATCGCCAAGGCCGGGGAAAATGCCTGCTCGGCGGCAAGCAATGCCGGTGTCCATTCCTGTGCCGGTCATTCGACCGTCGATTTCTCGGGCGCCGACTGGAAGCTGGTGCCGGCTGGCACTTGCGAGAAAATGGGCGGTCAGAAGCAGGCCTTCGAAGGTACCGGCAAGCCGACCTCGATGTAATCCATCGACACGCAGAACATATGAAATCGCATCGTCATGTCGGCGATTGAGCGCGATATGCCGGCGGTGGAATCCGCAGCCCGGTCATATTCACGCGCAGCGATCGGGCTGCGGAACCCGCATCTGGCAGAGATCAGCGAGGCAGGTTCAGACCTGACCTGGCTTGAGATCCACAGCGAGAACTATCTCTTGCCGCCAACGACACCGCGCTATCAGGCGCTGGAACGCGTACGGCGGGATTTTGCCTTGAGCTGCCATGGTGTGGGCCTGTCGATCTGCTCGGCCGCAGGGCTCGATCGCCAGCATCTGCGTGACCTGCGCGCTTTATACGATCGCCTGCAGCCATTCCAGGTCTCGGAACATCTTGCCTGGAGCGTGATCGATGGGCGTTACTACAATGACCTGCTGCCGATACCCTATACGGATGAGACGCTCGACATCGTGTGCCGGAATATCGACCAGGCACAGGAGGCCTTGGGCCGCCGGCTGCTGATCGAGAACCCGTCGCGCTATATCGATCTGCCTGACAGTGACTGGCGGGAGCCGGTATTCCTGCGTGAGCTGGCGCAGCGGACCGGCTGTGGTTTGCTGTTCGATGTGAACAATCTTTTCATCAGCGCCCATAACCTGAATTTCGAAATTGCCGATTACCTGCAGGATCTTCCCGTCGCCGCGATTGGCCAATTCCATGTTGCCGGTCATAGCCGCCGCGAGCTGACGACAGCCGATGGCCGCGCCGACCCGGTCTTGATCGATGACCACGGCAGCACTGTGCCGGAGAGTGTCTGGCTTTTGCTGGAGACCATGCTGGCGCAGACCGGCGCCTTGCCGGTGCTGGTGGAATGGGACAATCAGGTGCCGGCGCTCGATGTTCTGTTGGCGGAAGCAGCCAAGGCGCAAATTTTGCTTGATGCCGTGGCGAAGAAGGCGAGCGATCATGCTGCATGAATGGCAGAGCCGTTTTGCGGGGCGCTTGCGGGTATCGCCCTCTGACGCGGGGGCGGATCTCGCAGCCTTGTTCGGGGCGCAGCAACACCGATTTTCGATCTACCGCGACAATTTCGTCGGGTCGCTGGCCGATGCCTTGGCGGAGACGTTTCCGGTGACACTGCAACTGGTCGGCGAGCGCTTTTTTTCTGTGGCGGCGGCGGAGTTCATCCGGTTTCAGCCACCGGTGGCGGCGCGTCTGTCACGCTATGGCGGCGCGTTTCCGGCTTACCTGCGCGATCATACGGCGTTGCGTGAAATCAGCTATGTGGCCGATGTCGCCGCCTTCGAATGGGCGCGGGTGGAGAGTTTTTTCGCCGGCATGGCGGCGGTGACGGTAACACCCGAGGCCTTGCTGGCTGTTCCGGCGGAGGCGTTGCCACATCTCGCCTTCGAGACGGTGGCAAGCCTGCGGGTTGTCGTCACGCCGACCGCGGCCCTGAGCATCTGGCGAGCTCATCAATATGCCGTGCCGCGGCTCGACGAACTCGATCCCTGGCAGACCGAGGCTGTTCGGGTGCTGTGTAACCGGCCGCAGGGCGTTGTCGCGCTGGCGGTCACGCCCGCCCATGCAGCCTTTCTTCAGGCATTGCAACATGGGGCGGATCTATCGACGGCCTATGAAGCTGCAACCGCTCTCGCCGCGGATTTCGATCTGCAGGCCGCATTGGCAAGCGAGCTGACCGTCGGCAGTTTTGCCCGGGTGCTGGCGCCGTAGATCCCGGCACTTACCTAGATCCATTTCGCTTCACGTAGATGAGGGTGTCGATATGACGGCCATGATCAACCGCGTTTTCGCGCTGCTTGATGCAGTGCAGCGATACGGTACGCCGGTCGTCGATCTGTTGATCCGGCTGGCCTTGTTCCGGGTCTTTTTCTGGTCGGGCCTGGTCAAGATTCACGATTGGCCGGGGACGGTTCAGCTCTTTCAGTACGAGTATATGGTGCCGTTCCTGCCACCAAATCTCGCGGCCGTGCTGGCGGCTGCTTGCGAACTGGGCGCCTCCGGTCTGGTATTGATCGGGCTCTTCAGCCGGTTGGCGGCGGTGCCATTGCTCGGCATGTCCATGATCATTCAATTCGTCCTTGGCGCGGCCAATCCGGCTTACAACGATCTGGAACACTATCTCTGGATGGTCCTGTTGCTGAGCGTCATCGTGCGCGGCCCTGGATTGTTCTCGCTCGACACGCTGTTGCGAACGCGACTGATATCGATAAATCAAGCGGCTTAACGAAGAGCGTGTTCCCAAGCATCCCGGCACGAAGATCCCGGCGCGGCGGCAGGTGATGTAAAATCGCTTGCCACCTTCTGCAGAGACTGATTTGATTCACCCTGCTGAAGCAATATGGTCGCGATGCGGTAACATACCGCGCTGACCATCGCGACCGCGTCTGGGGAGGATCGAATGCCTGGCAGAGATCCGACGGCGCCGCGTTGCGCCGCTCTCATCGGCCCACATCTGGCAGGTAAGACTGCCTTATTTGAAAGTTTGATGTTCGTTACCCAAGCATTGCCGCGAAAGGGCACTGCGCGGGAAGGGTATCTGCTCGGCGATAGCTCGCCTGAAGCGCGGCAACGCGGTACCTCGGTCGAGCTGAGCGCCGCGACAACCAGCTTTCTCGGCGAAAGCTGGACCTTCATCGATTGCCCCGGCTCGGTGGAATTCAGCCAGGATACACGCAACGCGCTGATGATTGCCGATATTGCGGTCGTGGTGATCGAGCCCTTGGTCGATCGTGCCATGAACCTCGCCGCCATTTTCAAGTTTCTCGACGACCATGGCATCCCGCATCTCATCTTCATCAACAAGATGGATGCCGCGGCCTTTCCGGTACGCGACATCATGGCGGCATTGCAGGCGGTTTCATCACGGCCGCTGCTCTTGCGCCAGGTCCCGATCCGTGAAGCTGGCGCCAACGGCGATACCATCACCGGCTATGTCGACCTGGTCAGCGAGCGCGCCTACCGCTATCAACCGGGCCAGGAATCGGCCTTGATCCAACTGCCGAACACCCTCCTGGCGCGCGAACAGGAAGCGCGGGGCGAAATGCTCGAACATCTCGCCGATTTCGATGACCATCTGCTGGAGCAATTGCTCGGCGACGAGCAGCCAAGCAGTGACGAAATCTATCAGCAGATCGCCAAGGATCTGACTGGCGATCTAATCGTGCCAGTCCTGCTGGGAGCGGCCGAGCGCGATCATGGTGTACGCCGATTGCTAAAGGCGCTCAGGCACGACGTGCCTGGCCCGGCCGTTACCGGCGAGCGCCTCGGTCTTGCCGGCCAGCCGGCCGCGGCGGTGATCTTCAAGACCTTGCATCAAGCCCATGCCGGGAAATTATCACTGGTGCGGGTGCTGGCGGGGAAATTCGCCGATGGCCAGACGGTGAACGGCCAACGGATCGCCGGCGTTTTCCGCCTCAAAGGCAATGCGCCGGAGAAAGTCGGCCAGGCAAGTTTCGGCGATGTCGTGGCCTTCGGCCGCTTGGAGCAGGCCCGGACCGGCGAGGTTCTCATCCCCGACGGCGGCAAGCTCGCGCGCGTGGACTGGCCGGAAATCCTGCCGCCATTGTTCAGCCTGGCGCTCGGCGTGGAGAACCGCAATGACGAGGTCAAGCTGACCGCCGCCCTGACGAAGCTCTCGGAGGAAGACCCATCGCTCAGTTTCGAGCACGATGCCGATACCCATGAATTGCTGGTGCTGGGACAGGGCGAGATCCATCTGCAGGTGGCGGCGGAAAGGTTGAAAAGCCGCTATAACCTGCCGGTGCGCGTCCACCGGCCACAGGTCAGCTATCGCGAGACCATCCGCCACAAGGTCGCGCAGCATGCGCGGTTCAAACGGCAGAGCGGCGGCCATGGCCAGTTCGGCGATGTGCAGGTTGAGGTCTGGCCGCTCAATCGCGGCGAAGGCTTCCGTTTCGAGGACCGCGTTGTCGGCGGTGCGGTGCCGCGGCAATTCATCGGCTCGGTCGAGGATGGGGTCCGGGATTATCTCGGTCGTGGTCCGCTGGGCTTCCCGGTGGTGGATGTCGCGGTGGCGCTGTGCGACGGCCAGTATCATTCGGTCGATAGTTCCGACCAGGCCTTCAAGACGGCCGCCCGCATGGCGATGCAGGAGGCCATGCCGAAATGCGATCCGGTGCTGCTGGAGCCGATCCATGCGGTGGAGATTTTGACGCCGTCGGAATTCACCTCGCGCATTCATGGCCTGGTCAGTTCCCGTCGCGGGCAGATCCTCCAATTCGGCACCAAGCCGGACTGGCCCGGATGGGAAGTCGTTGAAGCGTTGATGCCGCAGGCGGAGATTCTCGACCTGGTGATTGAGCTGCGCTCACTGACCCAGGGGCTTGGCAGCTACAAGGCCCATTTTGATCACCTGCAGGAGTTGACCGGCAAGCTGGCGGAAAAGGTCATCGAGCAGCGCCGCGCAGCACAGTGAAAGGACCACCCTGAAAATATTCGCGCCGCAGGTATCTGGCCTGCGGCGCTTTCATTTTAGAGCCGGATCGTTTTAGATCGAATCACGCAGTGCTTCGATCTAGAGTCTGTTTCTGTCAGATTGAAGCATAGCCCGAATTTCTGAAGTAGTTGGCATATTCGGCTGGCGAGAATTCGTTGAAGCGTGCGCCAATTCGTGTCCAGGTGGCTTCGACGGAGCGCTCCTGAGCTTTGCGCAAGAGTGCTTTGATCTTGGCGAAGACCTGGGAGGTCGCGCGTCGCGTCAATGGCAATCGCGGATGTCAGCTCGCGCCGAGATAACGCACCAGCTTGCCCAGGGTCTGATAGCCGAACTCCACAGCGCCGAAGCCGATCGTCGCATCGCGCTGCTCCTTGGTCGGGTGGAGTTGGCGCATGGTGAGGACGGTCTTGCCGTCGTTCTGCGCGTCGAACGTCACAATGACATAGAAGCGCGCGGGGTCTTCGTCCTTGTCGGAGCCGTGTTCGATCTCAATCAGCCGCGGCGCTTCTATCCGCAGGAACACCATGCGGTTGTCCCAACGCGTGCCGTCGGGCCCCGTGTAGACGAAGCGCCAACGCCCGCCGGCGCGGACGTCGCACTCCAGCGATTCAACTTTGAATCCGTCGGGCCCGAACCACTGCACGATCTGCGTCGGGTCGGTCCATGCCTGGAAGACGCGCTCGCGCGGTGCGGCGATCACACGGCTCAGCACGATCTCGCGGTCGAGCGCCCAGGTTCTGCGGGGGTCAGCGGTCATGCCGTCACTTTTCATGCCGTCACTTTTCATGATTGCCACCTTTCGTCTCAGTCGTTGCGAGGAATCGTTCCAGACGGTCGAAGCGCGCCTCCCAGGCGGCGCGGGTGTGATCGAACCAGCGGGCGGTCTCGGCGAGACGCTCGACATTCAGCCGACACGGACGCTTCTGCCCGTCGCGTCCGCGCGCGATGAGGCCGGCGCGTTCTAGCGCCTTCAGATGCTGCGACACGGCCGGCAGGCTCATCGCGAAGGGTGCGGCGATCTCCTGCACCGTCAGGTCGCCCTCAGTCGCCAGGCGGCTCAGGATGGCCAGCCGGGTCGGGTCGCCAAGCGCGGCAAATGTCTGCGCAAGAGCTTGAGAAGCCTGCATCTTTCCGAACTGCCATATATTTAAGTATTTACTTAAATAACAAGGGTTGGCCGCCCCGTCAAGCGAAAGGGCCGTCAAACGAAAGGGCCGCATCCGGGAACGAATGCGGCCCCCCAGTCTCGCCTCCCGGTCTCGAACCGGCGGCGTGAGCGTTTTACGATCGGACTTTCACGTAGCTGCCCGGCGCCTCGCCCAAAGGCTTGAGCTTGTGATCGCCCGGCTTGCGGGCCGGGACGTTGCCGTCACTGAAGCCGGCAATCCATTTCTGCCATTCCGGCCACCAGGAGCCGGGCCGTTCTTCGGCCGTCGCCAGCCATTCATCCGCCTTGGTCGGCAGGGTCTTCTTGTCATTGACCCAGTGGCTGTATTTCTTGGCCGCCGGCGGATTGACGACGCCGGCGATATGGCCGGAAGCCGCGAGGACGAATTTGACTGGGCCACGGTAAAGCTGCGTCGCCCTATAGGTCGACTTCCAGGGGGCGATGTGATCCTCCCGGGTGGAGAGGATGAAGCTCGGTGTCTTGACCTTGGTGAGGTCGATCGGAACCTCATCCAGGACGATGCCGCCCGGCCGGCTGAGCTGGTTCTCCTGGTACATGTTGCGCAGATAGAAGCTGTGCATCGCCGCCGGCATGCGCGTGGAATCGGAGTTCCAATAGAGCAGGTCGAAGGGGAAGGGGTCCTTGCCCAGAAGATAATTGTTGATGACGAAGGACCAGATCAGGTCATTGGCCCGCAGCATGTTGAAGGTATTGGCCATGGCCGAGCCTTCGAGATAGCCATACTGGCTCATGCGCTGTTCCAGCGCCGCCAGCTGCTCTTCGTCGACGAAGACCGCCAGTTCACCCGCTTCCGCGAAATCCACCATGGTGGTGAGGAAAGTGGCGCTGGCGATGCGCTCCTGCTGCTTCTTCGCCGTCAGATAGGCGAGGGTGCAGGCAAGCAGCGTGCCGCCGAGGCAATAGCCGATGACATTGGCGCTCTTTTCCCCGGTCAGCTTTTCGATTGCGTCGAGCGCCGCCAGCGGCCCCTGCCGCATGTAATCCTCGAAGCTCTCGCCAGCCAGTTTCTCATCGGGATTGACCCAGGAGATGACGAAGACCGTATGGCCCTGCTCGGTCAGCCATTTGATCAGCGAATTCGCCGGCTTGAGATCGAGGATATAATATTTGTTGATCCAGGGCGGGATGATCAGCAGCGGCCGCTTGGCGACCTGTTCCGTCACCGGCTCATATTGCAGCAGCTGGATCAAGTCGTTCTGGAACATCACCTTGCCGGGGGTGATCGCCAGGTTGCGGCCGACCTCGAAGGCGTCGAGATCGGTCATCCTGACCTGCAGCTTGCCCTTGCCGCGTTCCAAATCCTCCAGCAGATGCTGCAACCCCTTGATCAGGTTCTCGCCACCGCTTTCGGCGGTCGCCCGCAGCACTTCCGGATTGGTCAGGGCAAAGTTGCTGGGCGCCATGGCATCGACGAATTGGCGGGTATAGAAATCGACCTTCTGCGCTGTCTTCACGTCGAGGCCATTCACTTCCTTGACGGTCGATTGCAGCCAGCGCGCGGTCAGCAGGTAGGATTGCTTGATGTAGTCGAAGACCTGGTTGTCCTGCCAGGCCTCATCCTTGAAGCGGCGATCGCCGGGCGCCGGCTGGATCACCGGCTCGGCCGGCTCACCCATCATGCGCCGGGCGGTCGTCTGCCAGAGATTCATGTAATCCTGCCAGAGCGAGACCTGTGCTTCGAACAATTTTTGCGGGTCGGACATCAGTCGCGCCGTCATTTCCAGGAACGCCCGGCCGACATTCAGCGGATCGGTTTGAGCGTCCAAATCGACTGCGTTGCGGGTGAGAAATTCGCTCACCAGGCGCTGGGATTGTTCGGCAATCTTGGCCATGGCGGCGGACCAGGCGGCAGGATCGATGGCTTGATTTTGCTGTTCCCCGCGATCCACCATGCAACCCCCAAATTTATTTGTTTTTCAAACTATTAGCGCTTCGTGAAAATAGCAATCGACGGCGTGGTTTCTCTGCTATAGTACCTCACCCGAGGGGATTCGACCGGTATATTGTCAGCCGAACATGGTTAAATATATAGGTCGCGCTGTTGCCGCTGTCATCCGGCCGATTGAACCGGAATGAGCGCGCGGCGATGGCCCGGGTGGTTGGAGCAAAGAGGCCAGAATGAACAGGTTTGGTGACAGCAATTGCCGTGGCCATCAGGGTCAGGGTGTCACGGATATGATTGCCACCGGGACGATTGCTGCAGGGCGGCCATATGGGCGCCAGCTGCCGAAGATGGCGACGCTGCTCGCCGCATTGCTGGCTTTGGGTGGCTGTAGCTGGTTCAGCAACGACGAGCCGGCCTTCCCGCCGTCCAGCGGCGGCCCCAATATTGCCGCGGTGCCAAACGGTTTGCCCGGCGACGGTGGCAATGCCGAATATAGCGACCAGGAATTGCGCGCATTGCTTGGCAGTGCTCCCCGTCCGTTGCCGCCAGCGCCGGCGGCGCCCAAGGCGGCAGACACTGGCACGCCGGACAATGCCGCGCCGGCGGCTAATGCATCGACCACGCCGGCCGGTGGCCAGCCTGCTCCGGTTCCGGCCGGAACGGTACCGGCAGCACCGGTTCCCGATACGACGACCAACAATGCGAATGGCTATCCCGATATCAATACCGTGCCGATGCAGCGGCCGACCCCGGTACCCGATCCCGATCAGGGCACCGAGACCAAGCCGAAGCAGTCTTCCATGCTGCAGCCGGCGGAAACCGGGAGACTCCAGGTCCTGACGACGGCGGGATCGAGCCCGGCCGCGCCGAGCGATCTGGCGGTACAGACGGCGCAGTCGACCGGCAGCGCCGACGATAGCATGTTCAGCAAGCCGGCCTTGCCGCCTTATACCGGCTATGACCAGACCCAGAAGCAGCCCCAGGGTGTGCCGGGCCAGGCTTTGTATCATTCACCCTATGGGGCGGGCGGACAGCCGGTGGCCGGCACGGATGGCAGCCTCTATTACGCGTCGCAATCGAGCGCCGGTGGACAGATGGCACCATCCCTTGCCGGGCAGCCGGTCGGTCTGGTCTATTTCGGTATCGGTTCGACGGCGCTGGCCGGCGCCGACCGCCAGGTCCTGCATCAGATCGCCGAGCTGCAGCGCGCCTATGGCGGCGTGATCCGGATCGTCGGCCATGCCAGCTCGCGCACCGAGAACATGCCGCTCGACCGGCATCACCAGGCCAATGCCGATATCGCCCAGGCGCGCGCGAAGGCGGTAGCACAGGCTTTGGTGCGCTATGGCGTCAAGCCGCTCTTCGTGCAGATCGCCGGCGTCAGTGACACACAGCCGCTTTATCCTGAAATCATGCCGGCAGGCGAATCTGCCAATCGCCGGGCGGAAATTTACCTCAGCAGTAACTGATCAATTATGAACCCTATTTTTGCTGGGCAGCAGATCGGATTCGGTCATGGCTGCTGATCGTCTTGCACCTTTGCGCATTGGTATTGCCGGCCTCGGTACCGTTGGCGCCGGTGTCGTCCGTCTGCTGACGGAAAATCGCGACATACTTCAGCTGCATTGCCCGCGCCCGATCGAGGTGGTGGCGGTGTCGGCGCGCGACCGCAGCAAGGATCGCGGCATCGATATCGCCAAGATCGACTGGGTCGAGAACAGCCTGGCCTTGGCCAGCCATCCCGGTGTCGATGTTGTGGTCGAGCTGATCGGCGGATCGGACGGTCCGGCCAAGGCGCTGGTCGAGGCGGCGATCGCCAACGGCAAGCATGTCGTCACCGCCAATAAGGCCTTGCTGGCGCATCATGGCACGGCCTTGGCAGTTGCCGCCGAGCGCAAGAATCTTTGCCTTGCCTATGAAGCGGCGGTGGCGGGCGGTATTCCCGTCATCAAGGCGATGCGCGAAGGGCTGGCGGCCAACCGGATCGAGCAGGTCTATGGCATCCTGAACGGCACCTGCAACTACATCCTGACCCAGATGCGGGAGACCGGCCGGGAGTTCGCCGACGTGCTGGCCGAGGCCCAGGCACTCGGCTATGCGGAGGCCGATCCCAGCTTCGACGTCGATGGCGTCGATGCGGCGCATAAGCTGTCGATCCTGACCAGCGTCGCCTTCGGCTGTGCGG
>Ga0255336_101946_pt1 | contig 12057 bp, 11 predicted proteins | sample MeOH1_35cm_T3_17_FD_189102 | JGI IMG/M metagenome (GOLD analysis project Ga0255336, IMG submission 189102) | Sandy soil microbial communities from University of British Columbia, Vancouver, Canada - MeOH1_35cm_T3_179 | ecosystem: Engineered > Artificial ecosystem > Sand microcosm > Unclassified ...
ACTGCACACACGCTTCATCCCCTCGCCGACGCCCATCCGCAACCGTGCCTTCTGGATCCTCCACGGCCTCGCCCCCCACGGCACCATCTACATCGACCGCGGAGCCAGTGTGGCACTGATCAACAAAGCCGGTCTGCTTCCGGTCGGCATTGTCGCGGTTGAAGGCAACTTCGCGCAACAAGAGGCGGTCCGGCTGGTCGTGGTCGACAAGACCCCGCTCGGCGCCCTCTCACCGACGGGAGAGCCCAACTCTTTGGCGCTGCAACTACTCCTCAGAGGGGAAGAGATCGGACGTGCCGTGGTCAACTATTCGAGCGGCGAAGTGGCGAGGATCAAGGGGTTGAAGAGCAGTGAGATCATCAACGTGCTGGGATATGCGGACAGCGAGTATGTCGCCTTCAGGGAGAACGTGAGCCTAAAGGGGGCCGACAGAAGCAGGCCCGAGACGCCGAGTGGGACAGGTACCCGGACGCCGGAGAGCAGCAGCACAGATTTGAAGGTTGGCCAGGAGCATCGATGCCTCGGCTAGATGAGTGATGAGTGATGAGGGACGAACAAGGGAACGAGTGAAGAAACGACCTGGAGAGCGCAGAATATACCAGTGGCGGCGCCAACGGAAGAGACTATGTTCTGCCGGACGAGAGGTGGAGTAGAGATGCCTCACCTCCTGGCCTCCTGCTTCGGACGCCTTCACCAGAAACTGGAGCCCAAAGTTCAGCATCCAAGAGTAGATCAGTCATGCGGGAGCGAAGACAACAGGATATCACACCGGAAAAAGAATGGTTTAGGCTGGGTTACTACTTCCATCTCGTTCTCGAGTTGTATCAAGATGATATGGTGTCGATGCCAGGCGGTTCAATCTGCACCGGCCAATGTTGAGAGTGTCCGTCTCTCACCGTTGAGGAGGGTCAATATGGATGTGCGGCATCTTCCAGTAGTCAGGTCGCGAGTCACTGGCTTTGTGGAGGCTGAACCTTTGCTGGCCATGGACTGCAAGTCCGTCCTGCGAGAAGAATCTCTTGAAGCGTTCTAGAAGTTGGCGGTCTCGATAATGATCTAAACTAACAATCTTGAAGTCCCTGCACCCTGCCGAGGTGGAAACCGAAAGCCTGCAAGGGTCATAATCATGTGAGAGATGGTCAGACTCCAGCATTCCGAGCACCGCAACCACATTGTAAGGTGATGTTAGATCTTCGAGCGAGGAAGCAAGGGAGGAGCTAATCGTAATGGTGGACCACAGTAACCCTCGCACTGATCAACATTAGGAGGCGTGGAATGGGTCGGACAGGTCAATCGGTTCGACGGGAGCTGCCAGAACTTTCAGTCATGATCCATCACTTTGTGGCTATTCAGGATTAGACAACCGAACCGGAAATGACACACTTCAAATTTGCCTCAAATATTAGACTGTTTTAAGTCTTATGAGGAGCAGGGCTGGCGGTACAGAAGCAGGTTTTGAAAGCCGCTTGATGGCACCGATACATTGGTCGAGATCCACAACTCGTAGTCGTCCACCTGCTCGATCTGTTCCCCGAACTTGCTCCTCCAGGCCAATGATGGTGAAGTGGTTCCAAAGAGCCTAAATTACGTCGAACAGGGCTCACACTAGGCGGCGGGGCTCCTCTCTCATGATCGGGGTAATGCTTGCATCGAAGTCCCTGAGATCCAGAAAATCCACAAGAGAAGTTTCTGGCGCCGTTGTTCGCCGATGTTCCTGAGGCACCCAAGATCGACGGCGCCTGGCACCGCTGGAGTTCGGAAGTCTTGAGTACTCACAACATCTGCTAGGCTGCCACCCTTCACTCTTCGTGCCTGAATCATCACCGATTTGCGGAACGAGGTGGCACTCGGCTCATATCTCAAAATGATATACACGTATGTCATCCACCGAGGCATGGGGCGGGGGAATGCTGCGAGAGACAGGTTCGCTGGTTTGGCAAGCTCCGAACCGAGTCCAACGGGCCCCACGCCACCGATAACCATGTGCCAGGATCCTGGGCTGCACTGAGACGACGATGATGGCCAGTTGCGGCGGATCAGGCTGCGCCGGAGTCCGCAAGGGGGCCCAGGGGTGGTTGTTCCTGGCCACTCGCTCCCTGGGTGCGACAGTTCTTGTGCTGGGGGGGTTGTGTGCTACATGCGGCGCGTGCGTTCAGGGTCAGGCGGGTGGCGCCGTTCCAAGGCATACATAAGCAAGATCGCAGAAGAGGGGGTCTGTGGATGACCGAGGAGAGAGACGTCAACGACGACGAGGACAATGATAACGGCTAGTACCGAGGGGGTGGTATTGCCTTCGATAGACAAGACTCACTAACATGTAGACTACTGTGCAAATGGAGTTCGAGGTTGCAGGCTCAGTTGGGCCACGGTCACAGTAGTCACAGTAGTCACAGTAGTCAGGGGGTTCCTGTGCACTGGCTTGTTTTTTGCCCCAATCCGGATTGGCGCGACTCACTACTTCCCTTGCAAGATGTTTGCTCCCCATTTTCCGCGTTTCCACGTTCCCTGTGCCCTGGCGATTTGGGCGAGCACACCACTACCTCTCTCCTCTTCTGCCCATCACCTGCAGCACGACCCCCGTTTCATACCTGGTCGCCTTCCAACTGCTCCTTCTTCGATTCCACAACTTGACGTATGAGCACGGAATTATCGACTCCGACTTTCACGTCGACACTGCGACTGCCTCATCATTACCAGGCCCTATCCTCCTGCGAACCGGCCTCAACAACCTTGGCCGGACGAATCTTCTGGGCAAGTGAGGAAGGTGTTTGTGACTGACATGCTCATGTCCCCTTTCAGGCGCGTTGACATCTGAGTTCGCCCGCGTCATTGGTTATCGAGCTCTCCTCACACCGCCCCTGTGTGAACTCGACGACTCCAGCAGCGTCGTACGAAGGACCATCGAATCAGGTGGTCTGCGATTATATCCCAACTGATAATTAAACCTCGAATATCTCTCGGCGCGGGAACCACATCTCACCGAGCATGTTGAAGAGCGAGCAGGCATATCTTGGTGGACGATAGAATGTTGGGTTGAGCTGCGAGATGTGCTGGACTCCCAACAACTCCCAACTGCAAGGTTATCCGGACCAGGTACACGATCTCGGACGGTTTGGCCCTGACCATCTGCGAGCTTGACCATTGTCCTCGACTTGGTTAATTCCGACTCTTGCGCGGACGACGGCTGGTTATCGATACGATAGACCTCAGCACGGGACGGTTCCCTCCATCGCCAAAGTGGTAGGAGCTTCTACCATCCCATCCCATTGGCTCGCCCTTCTCATCTCACCCCAGACTGGCGAAAGAGTGGAGGACGTATATCGAACGGGGGGCCAGACGAAAGAACGGGTAGAAATCACCGCTGCATCGACCATCGCGTCTGCAGGGTGACCATCGGATTCCCGTCCACCGAGTACACGCGTTAGTTGACACAGTGCGATATCGATGATCGACGTGAAGAGGCGAAATAGGCATCATCCCGGCTAACTGTCTTATTCCCTGCGACGTGGAGAGACCCAAGGATGAGCTCGAGTACAACAGCCAACAGTCACATTACAAGGTCGTCCAGGTCCAATTCGACGTCCTCGTCGGTGGTGACCGTGACAAAGACAGCGTCGCTATCGCCCAGATCCGACCCTCGCCCCGCTCAGCTCAAGGGCCGACCGACTAGTCCCGAGCAGTTTGGACCCAGCTTGATCTCATATTTGTCTGACCAAGGGGCGTCGCGAATTCGACCCGAGAGTGCACTGGACAGCAAGGGTGCCACTCCGAACCTCAATATCAACCGCTGGTCACACTCGACCTCATCGAGCACGTCCGCCATTGACACTGACGCCGTCCGCGGCCGCGCAAACCACAAAGCCCGGCGAATGAGCATTAGTTCTCCTTTGCCGTCAGGCACCCTGCCTGGGGATGATTTTTCTTCCATACACTTCCAGATCACGACGTCCAGATCACCGAGTCGGAGCCCTGACCGAAACCATGGCTTGGGCACGGCGAGGGCAGAGAGAGACACGAGTTTCTTCCACAATGCCAGTCCAGGCACTCAGCCACTTCCTCAGCTCACACCGACATCCATGTTCAACACGACTGCAGCCGAATATTTTGGCGAAACGTGGCAACATCAGAGAACAGGCAAACATGGCGAGCCCGTCACCGCGATGGCCCTTCATTACGTGAGATCAGCCCCACAGAGCAGTCATCGACCGGAGGAAAACTCGTCACCCCAGCAGCACGCATCGGGATACCCATTCCGGCCCGGCGATGTTGGTGAACGAGAAAACTCGGCTCCGGCGCAAGAAGAGATCACGGTCACGGCGGGCCGAAAGCAGCAACCAACTCGTCAGAGAAGTCATCGGAGTCCGACACAGAAGACCATGCTTGCTAATGCTCTCGCCAAAGCCAACAAGGCAGTGCTCCTGGACAATGCTCAAAATTTTGGTGGAGCAATCGCCGCTTATGCGGAAGCCTGCGACCTCTTGCATCAGGTCATGGTGCGAAGCTCCGATCTGGACGACCGGAAAAAGCTGTCAGCGATCAGAAATACCTACTCCAACCGAATTGCCGAACTCCACGACCTCGAAGATCCGTTTGCCAGTCTCTTGGACAAGGCTCTTCCTGAGGATCCACCTTTGGACGACGACAATGCATTTTTCTCCTCCGAGGGCACTGAGCCTAGCGCCACCGACGTCCTGGAGACTGTCGAAATCCCTCCACGGCAAGAATCCTTACTCCCCCAGATCTTTGGTGGGGAGCAATATTATGATGATCCTTCAGCCCCAGCCAAGCGAAATCGGTTACAGGACAACCTCGTCGTGCCTATGGACACTCAGTATATGCCCCCTCCTCTGTCACCCAGACGGCCGCCTTCGCCTTCGTCTGCAACAGACACCACTCCCGTGGCGACGGTTAGACCGAGTGATGGTCCGTTCAACGCCCAGCACGTGCGAGAACCTAGCACCGAGTCGACCTCGTGGTTGGACACCGTCGAGGACGCCGACTCGTCAAATCCGTCTTCGCGCTTGACCTCGGTGGATTTTGGATCCCGGAAAAATGCTCAAGAACTCGCTGATGAGATCGAAGCCGAGTTTGATGCCGCATTGAACGCAGCCGTGAACGCCGCATACGACAATGACCCGACTAGCGAAGACGATGTCACACTGCGGGAACGCATGAGATATCCCCATGACAGGCTCGAAACGCCAGAGTCCATTCATCCTGACGTCTCTGTCGCCACAGAAATCCGTGCCCACGATGGTTCAGACCTGGATGCTGATTTGACGCGTGAATACTCCGAAGATGAGGCGGCAGAGGAAGAACGACTGTTGGAAGAGATGACGCAGGGATACGTCTTCGACGACTTTCGTTTTGATAAACAGTCCAAGTCAGCCCTTCCGAGGCAGTCTGATTCGAGCAGCTTCTCCGGACGGACATGGGCAAGCTCGGTCCCATCGACGACGGCCACGAATGCGACAACTTTGAGCACGTTGGCGGAATCCCATGAAATTCCCGTCCAGCGACCCAGCAAACCTCCAACGGCGAGCAAAGAGAAATCGGTGCCTGTACAAAGTGTGACTCGAGTACCCGCTCCTGCCACCACGTCATCGTCACGTTCCCCGACCCAGGAAGCCAGCAGGCGCTCTAGTTTCGATCGCCATGTCGGGCTGGGCCTTCGAGACCGACGACTGTCGGGCCAGAGCACGAAACAACTGAAAATCGAAACGTTTGTGAAGCGTAACTCTGTTGCTCAGCCGCCGAGAAACAATTTACCCGCGCAAACAATGCCCAAGGTCGAGATTCCGACTCCTGTGGAGCAACAGAGACTGCCGCACAGTGCGCCCGTTGAACCTTCACGCGGGCTCCCATCAGTGAGCACAGTGGCCACCCAACCCATCACGCCGATGACTTCGGTGCATTCCAGTGACTCCTTTCCGACCGAGTCGCCCGCGACGTCCGCCCGGACTCGAGGCGGGTCCGGAGGGAGCCCCGAGGAGGCCGCCGCCGCACCACCGGTCTCCCCTACTCGTTTGGCCAAAATGATGCCACCGCCGCCAACGGTGATGAGGAAGAATCTTTCTTCATCGAGCCTGAAGCTGCGGAATTTGTCGATCGCGACGACCGACACAACCAATGAGTCACCCATCACTCCCATCAGCGGGAGCTTCGCCAGCGACTTGCGCCAAGATATACCGCCTTTGCCCACTCCCTCCGCCGCCAGCTTTGGTCCACGCCTTGTCCAATACGGAGGGATGTACCTATTCGACGACCATATCGGTGTGCCCGCGACACCGCAGACACCGCTCACTCCCAACGCGCTAATGAACCACAACAGCAGCAGCAGCGGCCGGATGCCCCAACCGCTGGAACCTTGTCCGGAGGCATTTCTGCTTCGGCCGTTTTGGCTGATGCGATGTCTCAGTCACGCCTTGTCCCATCCACGGGGAGGCTATGTCACCACCAAGTTATTCATTCCTCGCGACATCTGGCGCGTGAAGAGCACCAAGCTGAGGCTGGTAGACGAGAAGGTGTCGCAGTGTGATCTTCTGACGGCCGCTTTGCTCAAGCTGGCCAAGGCTGACACGTTTGATGCCGATGCGGTGCTGGAGGAACTTCAAGCATTCGAGGCCGTCTTGGACCAAGTTCGATCGACTTTGCAGAAGAAGCTGGGCAGTGACGTCGGCCTGTCAAGCTCAAGTAGTCTCTTCAAGTCGAGCGGGACCGACGAATCCGATGCCCTTGGCGGTGGCAGCGGGAAGATGACCAGCTCATCGACCTCCACGGCGGCCAAGTCTTTTGCCTCTGGCTGGCGAAAGCTGCGCTCCCGGTCGTCCGCAGCTGTGGCCGGTGCCGGACAAAGTGGTCACAGTAATAAGGATGGCGGAGCTGGATTGACCATGCCGTCTTTGCCCATGACATCGTCTACGTCCCTTCCGACATCTCGCACTCATCGCTCTCGTCCCCATTTCTCACCTCCAACTCCGACTGAGTTGGCTGATATTCCCCTTTCACACGCGACATACATGTCCAGCCTGGCGAGACTGTTTGATGCTGCGCAGATCCTGGATGGCATTGCTCGCCAGGTCGAGGACCCTGGCCTGAAGTGCAGCAACAAGACTCAGGTCGGGTTGGAACTCGGCGTTAAGAACGCGGCGGAGTTCTTTGCCTTTTTTGTGATTAGGTTCGTCATGACGGACCTGATGATGTTGGTGGACAAGTTTTTGAAGAGAAGCACTGAATGGGTGTTGGCTTGACATTTGGATTACGACCGTAAGCATTGAGTGATGCACACCAGGTAGTATGACGACGCGTTGCCTTCCTTTGCTTTTATGATACCACCATGCGAATCCGTCAGGTTGTTTATGGTTATGGAGAACAGGCCCCGCATTCATCAGCAGCATTCGAATTGATTGAACCATGACTGACCGTGGCGCAAATCTGGCGCTGTCCAAGGAATTATCATGTATGGTAGACGGTCGTTATATTGAGGAGTTGATGAATGGAATGGATTATGATCTTGATCTCGATCCAGCAATATTTAAACTGCCTTTGTATCCCTGAAGACCGCTGTGATTGCTCTTGGAGGTCGGGTTGGTCTAGGCCGAGTAGTTGTTGAAGTATTTCCCCCCCTTGGTTTCGTCCGTGTCATGACCAACTGCTTCTCTCCCGCCTCGCCATTTGCAAACATGTCCGACATCGAGAAACAGCCGACGGCGGGTCCTGAGACCACAATCAAAGTCGCCAGCAATGAGTCGGACGAGCTCATCCGGACCTCATCGCATCATCACTTTGATATCGTGTCTACATATTGTGGACTGGAAGTTGGAGAACTTGTTCAGCAGCGCGCGGATGTCATCACGGTACAGACCGTCGCAAGATGCAGGCCGTAATCATCCGGCGTCAAAGATTCCATGGATTCCCGCTTCGAATCGAGTCGTCATGTGGGTTGGTTGGGCGGACTGCAGGGCTGGCCATGCCTTGACTGAGGCGATATTCAATATGGCTCACAGGCACGAATGTCAACCCCCTCTGGGCGTAGCCAGGCAAGCGAACGGGGGACTTGCCATTAGGCAACACTGACCTGTGAGGCTGACATGGGCCGGCATATGTCGTCAGGGCTTTTCTCCCAGATCCTGCCGACGTCTAGCCTTATCTCAGATCCTGCCGACATCTAGCCTTTTCTCCAGATCCTGCCGACGTCTAGCCTTTCTCCCAGATCCTGCTGACGTCCAGCCAAGGCCAGAGCTGGCAAAATTCTGAATCATCCACAATGCCAGTCTTGATACTGTATCACATGAGGGCAATAATGTCCAAAAGTCCAAGTCGAGCCAGTTCGACTGTCTTGGCAAGGCTCACGGCTGAGAAAGTGGATATGATTACGACTGACTGAAAAAAGGTAGCACTAGATTCAAACAAATCTGCCTCGCTCAGAGAACTTAAAGAGAGACATTCATGAACACGGCACAAAACAGCCGAACGGCCAAAGTAGTCCGGACTGGCCTTCGCTATGCCTGATAAGGGGTCTGCTGCTGTAAGCACATGGACCATTTCTCAGTTTCAGCATCTCTCCTCCATGTGCTTGATATTAAGGCCCTGAATTCAGGCTCTTCGTCGACATCTTCTTCGTCGGGATCAAAGGCCTGCCTCCTGGCCTTGACCCTGTAGCTGATAACAGCAGCATCCGGGCCCAGTGGCGTGACTTCGATATCACTCATCTTGTAGGTCTTCCACGGCACAAATGCTTCGCTCGTCATGACATCTTCGAGACTGGGTTCGGTCTTCTCTGACACCTTTATCCCGATGGGAAACAGCATAATGCAATCGTGACTGAGGAATGGAAGTAAAGAGGCGCCATCCACCTGGAGAGCACGCCAAGTTTGGTCTTCGAGCCCGAGGATGGTGTTGTAGAGCGTTGATTGATCCATTCCGCGACAGCCGACAGTGATGATGATGGTGGTGGGAGAGGAAGTAGCAGCACTGACCGTCTGCTTCGTCCGTTGCGATGCCTCAGTATCGGTCCGCTTTTGGAGAGTACTAGAACTGCGTTGTAATGTCTAATTCGACCTGTCGGCTGGAGTTTCAACAACACAGCCTGCCCTTTGAAGGGTGGCCGCAATCTTAACGAAGATCAATGTGGCAAGAGTGAGGGTCTGCCAGAAAGTGCTCCCTCACGGGATATACGTCATATTGCAGCTCCGGTCAAGCTTGTGGGGCCGATCTCGCTGCAATCAACTAGCCGTCTCCAACCTTCATACTCGCTGTAGAGGTTCCCGACTCTCCAACATGAACAGGGAACAACATCCACCATGCGTGCCGTCGTGACGCGACAAGTTGGTGCCGCTTTTCGACGGTGTCAATTGCAATATAGGACTTTCGCAGCCGCCGCCCCAGCTGCGTCTGAACCACGGCCAATCCAGGTTCAACATTATCCTGCACCACATTCGGGCACGATTCGAGTGCTTCTGTTAGACCGACCAGAGGCACGAAACGCGCTGTCGCGAAAATTGGTGACTGAATTGAGACGTCATGTGGAAGAGATACAGCGGGAGAGTGGAAAAGGGCCTACACGAGCCTTGATACTCGCCTCCAATGCCGACAAGGCATTCTGTGCGGGCGCAGACCTGACAGAGAGAAAGGGCATGAGTCAGGAAGAGTGGGTAAATCTGTCAAGTCGTGGCGGGCATAGCTGACGGAGGACAGGGTGACTGTCTTTTTGACGAGTCTTCGAAACACCTTGACTGGGCTCTCCCGACTTCCGATACCCACCATTTCAGCCATCTCGTCTGTCGCCCTCGGCGGTGGTCTGGAGCTTGGTCTCTGCACAACATTCCGGGTATTTGGGTCATCGGCCATCGTCGGTCAGCCCGAGACAAAGCTGGCCATTATCCCTGGAGCAGGAGGGACCTATCGACTTCCGGCATTGATTGGGGCCAACCGGGCGCGCGACCTCATCCTGACAGGGCGACGGGTCAGTGGTGCCGAAGCTTATTTTCTAGGGCTATGTAACCGCCTCGTGGAGATTACGCCTGAAGACGAACAGGCAGAGGGCGTGGCAAGGCAAAAGGTCCTGGACGCGAGCTTGCAGCTCGCCAGAGACATTTGCGAAGGGGGGCCGATCGCTCTCACCCAGGCTATGCGTGCCATCGATGGGTGGCAGCAGGGGGAAACTTCCGAGAACGAAGCATACGATGTGGTTCTGAGGACCCAGGACCGTATCGAGGCATTGAAGGCGTTTGCTGAAAAGCGGAAGCCCGTGTTCAAAGGCCGATGAAACTACATCTCCGGCACGGGTCCATCGAGCCGGCAGCATGCCAGGCATCTGGCCACGTTGCGACGAGGAGCGCCACGCTTTGGCTGGTGGAAAGTGGTCTTGGGGCCATACCTCTCCGTCCAGATGACCGATGGAACTATGGGAGAAGGGGGCGGGGTAGGCAGCCACCCAGTCAGTTAGTCTTGTGATGGTGATGATGAAAAATCGGCATCATCGTTGCCGTAGACAGACGCAGAGCGGCTTTGCCAATCCAACCTCAAAGCTCAAGGACAGTATGACTCTCTGCACTCGGTCTGATACATCACTGACACAGGGCCAGCATACACCGTCTCAATGGGAGATCTGAGCCTGAAGAGCGCCACCAACCGGGCCTCAGTCAAAGGCTTCTCCACAAGCCGACCCCCGCGCTCCTGGCCCGACCCGTCCTGGGCCTGTAATAGAGTATAACGAAGAACTAGCTTTGGCCTAGACTGAGCCACAGCAGCTGCGACGACGACGACGCACTTCTGTGCACTTGTTCTTTCATTATTATCCCCTACTGGGCGCCTAGGTCACCTGTACCCAACGTCGCACCTTTCTCAGCCCCATGATTTGAGTCATTGCAGGACGCCTGTTGCCCGATGTATCAGTCAGGCTCACCGCCATCACCGTTCTTATTTCTGTCGTCAGGAGCCCTCTCTTTCGCTGCTGTCTCCATGTCTTGTCCTGTTTCGCTGCTTGAAGGATGACTGTCGCTACCAGGGCCGCCGTCGTTGAATATGGCCTCACTCAAGTCTATTCCGCTCACGATCCCCTCGTCGACGTCGTCTTCGTCCATGGCTTGAACGGCCATCCTTATTCGACCTGGGCGACCGCCCAGCCCGAGGTCTTCTGGCTCGCCGACCTGCTCCCTTCTGCACTCGAAGAGCAACGACCTCGAATCCTGACTTACGGATATGATGCCAGTGTGACGGCGTTCACCGACGGGACTAGCAAAGATAGAATCCACAATCATGCAGGTACAAAATCATGGTCTACATCGGTGCACCTCAGGCCCATTTTCGCTAACTGGTCGCAGAACATCTGGCCAGCCGATTGGTGGCCAATAGATCGGTATGTCTCTGTGACACCCGTTGGTCACAGTAAAGGGAGAAAAAATGTTGCCAGACACGTCCGCTGACCACCCACAGTTGAATAAGGCTCAAGAAAGACCAATCATCTTCGTGTGCCACTCACTCGGCGGCCTCGTGGTCAAACGCTGCTTGATCTACTGTCAGAGTATCCGGCATCACCAACACACCGCACGCCTGCGATCCGTGTACGTTTCCACCTACGGCGTCCTCTTCCTCGGCACGCCGCACAATGGATCCGACCTGGCCAAATGGGGCTCCTTGCTCCAGAAACTCTGCAGCGCTGTTCTTCCCAAGAAATTCCTGGACACTTCTCCACAGCTCGTGCAGGCCTTGAGAACCAATAACGAGACGTTGCAGAATATTAACCGACTGTTCATTGAGATTATCGGACGCTTCCATATCTATTTCTTCCACGAATCCAAGCCGATGGATCTGAAGGGTACCAGAGATTTTGTCGTTGACGAGGACTCCGCTGCGCCTGTCATTGAAGGCGTTGAGCGCATGGGCATCGAAAAGGATCACAGCCACATGTGTAAATTCACGTCCGAGAACGACCCGGGCTACGACGTGGTGGCCGAGGCTATCCAGAGGTGCGCGATGACACTCATCCTTGAAGGCTCATCGGTGCTGATTGCTCGTCAGATATGCGACTGATTCTCCGCAGCTGATACGGTCCCA
>Ga0255336_101949_pt1 | contig 12034 bp, 13 predicted proteins | sample MeOH1_35cm_T3_17_FD_189102 | JGI IMG/M metagenome (GOLD analysis project Ga0255336, IMG submission 189102) | Sandy soil microbial communities from University of British Columbia, Vancouver, Canada - MeOH1_35cm_T3_179 | ecosystem: Engineered > Artificial ecosystem > Sand microcosm > Unclassified ...
TAAATATTAGAATAATACATCTTTTCCATTGGAGTATCTTTAATAACAAGTGCAGGATAAATTCTACATAAATCAGGTGATAGCTTAATAATCTCAGATGTAGTTTCTATATCTTTTTTAAAGTTATCACTGGGAAGCCCAAGCATGATTTGATGTCCTAAAGTAAAACCATAAGCTTTAATTAATAGAGAAGCATTTATTACATCTTCTTTGCTATGTCCTCTTGCTGAATTAATAAGAACTTCTTTATCCATTGATTGTACACCAAGTTCTATAATATCAACTGAATAGTCCTTTAAATTAGAAAGAATATAATCATCTATATAATCTGGTCTAGTAGACAATCTTATATTATCGATAACTCCCTTATCTTTATAAAATTTTGCAACAGTTAAAAGCTCCTTTTGTTTTTCCATATTTATTGCCGTAAAGGTACCACCAAAAAAGGAAATTTCAAGTATTCTATTTTCTTTAGGAAGAGTTTTTAGATACTCTTCTACTGTTTTTTTAACAAATTCTGCAGTTACCTTTGTGGTAGTTCCAGTAATGCTGTTCTGATTGCAAAACACACAATCATGGGGACAGCCTTCATGTGGAACAAATATAGGTATAATATACCTAGTCTTATTCATGTATATCCTCCAATGTAATCAATACTTCTTTTGCAGCAGCTTGTTCGGATTCTTTCTTACTATATCCAAAGCCGCTAGAAAAAGGTTTATTGTTTACAAGAACCTCAGTAAAAAATTTTCTATGATGAGGTGGTCCTTCATATTTGATTAAGTTATAAACAATAGATACTCCCCCATCTTTTTGAAGTATTTCTTGTAGTCTTGTTTTATAATCTAAAATTATTTCATTAGTCAAAGCTTTTTCGATAATCACTTTAAATTTAACTAATATGAATTCTTTTGCACTATTAAAGCCTTTGTCTAAATAAATAGCTGCTATAATTGCTTCAACACAGTCTGCAAGAATAGAAACTCTTTCTCTTCCGCCTGTAAGCTCTTCGCCTTTGCTCATACTAAGGTATTTTCCTAGATTTAAAGACTTAGCAATTTTGTGAAGTGAATTTTCACATACAATTAAGGAGCGGGTTTTTGTAAGTTCTCCTTCTGATTTTTCACTATAATTTTTATACAAATATTCAGATATAGTAAGCTGCAGAACAGAATCTCCTAAAAACTCCAATCTTTCATTATGCTTTGAATTTTTATCTTGATTGACATAGGAACTGTGTGTTAGGGCTTCATTTAACAAAATAATACTATCAAATTTTACATTTAAAAGTTTTTCAAGTTCTGTTAAGTTTTTTTTATTCTTTGTCATTAAGGCAATTCTCCTTACAGTAGTTTATTCTTCAAATTGCCTATTAAATATACAATCTCAAGAATAAACTAATATTTTATTAAAAATTTTAAGTCCCGCTATCTGCGGGACTTAAAATTTACTCTTCAGTGTGAGCTTTTATGTAGTCTACTACATTTGCAACAGAAGTAATTTTTTCAGCGTCTTCATCTGGGATTTCTAAGTCAAACTCGCTCTCTAATGCCATTATTAATTCAACTATATCAAGTGAATCAGCACCCAAATCATCCATAAATGATGATTCCATAGATATTTCATCAGCATCTATTCCTAATTGATCGGCAACAATACCTCTAACTTTTTCAAATATCATAATTTCACCTCCAAATATAAAGTTATACTAAGATAATATTACATTACTCTTATGTCGTCAATATTAAAATTTAATCCGCGGTTTCAATTAAACTACTTGTATCTAGCTTTTCAAGCTCATCAGTAATTCTCCCTACAATATTTTGTTCATATGTTGCCATAGCTTGTTTTATTGCATTTTTAAAAGCTTTTCCATTGGAACTTCCATGTGCTTTAATTACTATTGCCTTAGCACCTAAAAAAGCTGAGCCACCATATTCAGTGTAGTCAAACTTTTTCTTAAAGTTATTAAATACAGGCTTAAGCAATAAACCGCCTATCTTTGTTTTAAAGGAGACCATTATCTCCGCTTTAAGTAGTGAGAATATGCTGCCTGCAACCCCTTCGTAGGTTTTTAAAAATGTATTTCCTACAAAACCATCACAAACCAAAACATTGGTCTCACCAGAAGGTACATCTCTTGGCTCAATATTTCCAACAAAATTTAAATTAGATGCCTTTAAAAGCTTGTGGGCTTCTTTTGTAAGCTCGTTTCCCTTTTCTTCTTCAGTACCTATATTAATAAGTCCTATAGTTGGATTTTTAACCTTTAATATATTCTCAAAATAAATTTTCCCCATTAATGCAAACTGAAGGAGATAAATCGGTTTACAGTCTACGTTTGCACCAGCATCAGTAACCATGAAGGGATTAGTCTTTCCAGGCATTATTGGAGCTAAGGCAACTCGTTTAATCCCCTTAATCCTACCTATAATAAGGTTAGCTCCAGCCATAAGAGCACCAGTGCTTCCAGCAGAAAGTACTGCATCAGCTTCTTTGCTTTTAACAAGGTTCAAGGCTTTCACTAAACTAGAGTCCTTCTTTTGTTTTAAAGCCTTAATAGGTTCTTCGTTTGGACTTATGACTTCTGTAGAATTAACAATCTTTATACTTTCACTAGGGAAAGTATATTTTGATAAAGTTTCTTTTATAAGATCTTCTGGACCTGTAAGTATGATTTTGACTCCTAACTCTTTTACAGCTTGAACACAGCCTTCAACAACTGCTTCTGGAGCATTATCGCCACCCATACCATCTACTGCAATAATCATAAGATTACCTGGAAATACCAGGAATTCACTTCCTTTCTATTACTCAATACAAAACATAATTCATAAAAAAAGTATATTATACATAAAATAAAAAAACAAGAGAAAGTCAAATGACTTTCTCTTATAATTATTTTTCAGTAGCTACAACTTCCTTACTCTTATAATATCCACAGTTTTTGCATACTCTATGAGCAAGTTTCATCTCATGGCACTGAGGACATTCAACTATTCCAGGTAGGCTTAGTTTAAATGTTTGTGCTCTTCTAGAGTCTCTTCTAGCTTTAGAAAATCTTCTCGCAGGATTTCCCATTGTAACACCTCCTTAATTTGCAGAAAACAAATCTTTGAGCTTTGCAAGTCTTGGATCAACTGAATCATCTGAACAATTGCAAGATGATATATTTAAGTTTGAACCGCAAACTTGACATAAACTCTTACAGTCATCTTTACACAATTTTTTAATAGGCAAAGATAAAATTATATTGTTTTTAATAATTTCTGTGATATCTATAATATCACTATCAATAAAAATGATTTCATCATCTTTATTATCTGGAATATTAGAAAAGTTTTCATGAATTTGAATATCTATATTATAATTAAAACTTGTTAAACACCTAGAACAAGATAAGCCTAACTCAGTTTTAACTTTACCTTCTAACCTAATAACATTTTCAGAAATTGAAACTTCTCCATCTAATGTTATAGGCTTAAGAAATTCAATATATTCTCCATCATCATAAAAATTCTCTATAATAGAAACTAAATGCACCTTTTTTTTAGATGCTTTTTTAGAAATTAAATCATTAACATCTATTTTCATAGTGTCACCTCAATGCATTAGCCACAATTTATTATATAAGTAGCTAAAATAAAAGTCAAGCTGTATTTAGTGTTTATAGTATATTATTGTAAATTATTTATTTTTTACTATTTCTCTAACGTCTCTAGCTATCATAAGTTCTTCATTTGTTGGAATAACAAATACTTTTACTCTGCTGCCTTCAGCACTTAAGTCAACAGCCTTTCCTCTAACCTTATTTTTAGAAGTATCAAGCTTAATGCCTAAATAATCAAGATTAGTGCAAACAGCTTCTCTAGTTTCAGGTGAGTTTTCTCCAAGTCCTGCAGTAAATACTAAGCAGTCTACACCATTCATAACAGCAGTATAAGAACCAATAAACTTTTTAACTTTGTAGTAGAATACATCTAAAGCTAATTGTGCTTGTTTATTGTTATTTTTCCATGCTTCGTCTTCGATATCTCTAAAGTCGCTGCTTACACCAGAAATACCTAAAACACCTGACTTTTTATTAACTATGTCATTAACTTCATCAATGCTGTAATTTAATTCTGTCATTAAGAAAGTAATTATAGCAGGGTCTATGCTTCCGGATCTTGTACCCATTGCTATTCCTTCAAGAGGAGTAAAGCCCATACTAGTTTCTACAGACTTACCGCCTTCAATAGCTGCAATACTTGCACCATTTCCTAAATGGCAGGTTATTATTTTTAAATCTTTAATATCTTTATCCATCATATCAGCTGCAACTTGTGATACGTATCTATGTGATGTACCGTGGAAACCATATTTTCTAATTCCTTGCTCAGTATATAGCTCATATGGAAGTGGATAAATGTAAGCATATTCTGGTATTGTTTGATGAAAAGCTGTATCAAATACTGCTATCATAGGAGTATTTGGCATAAGCTCTCTGCAGGCATTAATGCCAGTAATATTAGGAGGATTATGTAATGGTGCGAGTTTTGCACAATCCTCTAATGCTTTCATAACTACTTCATCAATTAGTACGGAATTTGAATATTTTTCTCCGCCATGAACAACTCTATGACCAACAGCCGAAATTTCGGACATATCAGCAATCACACCCTTGTTCTTATCAACAAGTGCTTCAAGAACTAATTTAATAGCATCTTTATGGTTAGGCATTGCTTCTTTAATAATATATTTATCCTTACCTTCAACCTTTTGAGTAAGTATTGAACCGTCCATTCCAATTCTTTCAACAAGGCCTTTTGCTAGTGCAGTTTCGTTAGTCATATCAATTAATTGATATTTTAAAGATGAACTACCGCAATTTACTACTAGTATTTTTAATTTCCTCCCTACATTCCTCATTCTGGTCTGTGTAATCTAACACGTCGATTGCCATCGACTAGATTGCCCGTAAAAGTCCATTTAGGACTTTTACCGTAACAATTATAAATTGTTACACTCGCTGAATTTATTAATTATTTTGAGCTTGTATAGCAGTTACTACTACAACATTTACTATGTCCTCTGCACTGCAGCCTCTTGATAAATCATTTATTGGTTTTGCAAAACCTTGACAAACAGGTCCAATAGCCTCAGCATTGGCAAATCTTTGAACTAATTTGTAACCAATATTTCCAGCTTGTAAATCTGGGAAAACTAATACATTAGCTTTACCTGCAACACTACTTCCTGGTGCCTTTTGGTCAGCGACCTTTTTGACAATAGCAGCATCTAATTGTAATTCACCATCTATTTGTAAATCTGGTCTAAGCTCTTTAGCTATTTCAGTAGCTTTTCTAACTTTATCAACTAATTCACTTTGTGCACTTCCTTTTGTTGAAAAAGAAAGCATAGCAACTTTTGGATCCATATTACATAATTTTTTTGCAGTTTCAGCAGTAGAAATTGCGATTGCTGCAAGCTGTTCTGCAGTTGGATCTGGATTTACAGCACAATCAGAAAATAGAAGCATTCCATTGTCTCCATATGGGCTGTTTGGTACAAGCATTATAAAAAAGCTTGAAACAGTTGATATTCCAGGAGCAGTTTTAATAACTTGAAGCCCCGGTCTAAGTAAATCACCAGTAGTATGTATAGCACCCGATACTAATCCATCTGCATCACCTAATTTAACCATCATTGTTCCAAAATACATAGGATCTAGTATTGTACTTTGAGCTTTCTCCATAGTAACACCTTTAGCTTTTCTAAGCTCATAAAAGCCTTCAGCATAAGCAGATGTCTTTGGAGAAATTTTAGGGTCTACTATTTCTATTCCTTCTATATTAGCACCTAAGCTTTGAGCCTTACTTTTAATTTTCTCAGAGTCTCCTAACAAAATTAATTCTGCCAAGCCTTCTTTTTTAATCATAGCACTAGCTAATATGTTTCTTTCTTCTTCGCCTTCTGGAAGAACTATCCTCTTTATATCAGACTTTGCTTTCTTCCAAAACTCATTCATTAAATCCATGATCATTTCTCCCTTCTGTATTTTTCAATACATATACACCATATATTATAATAACTCATTGTTAATATACTTTTCAACAAAAATGTATAAAATATACCTTAAGATTTTGATATAATGTACATAATATATTTTATTAAAGATAAACATGAAATAATTTTATATGTTTCATTAAAAACTTAATTATTCAATGAAAAGGTTGTGAAATAATGAAGGTAACATCCATAATTTCTGAATATAATCCATTTCATAATGGACATCTATATCATATGAAAAGGACAAAGGAGCTTACTGGTGCCGACGCAATTATATGCGTTATGAGCGGCAACTTTGTGCAGAGAGGTCTTCCAGCCATAATAGACAAATGGACTAGAGCAAAAACCGCTTTAGAATGTGGCGCAGACCTTGTTATAGAACTGCCAGTAATATATAGCCTTTCTTCAGCAGAATTTTTTGCTTTTGGGGCTGTAAGTCTATTAAACAGCTTAGGAGTTGTAAATAGTATTTCCTTTGGCAGTGAAGAAGGAGAAATACAATTTATTAAAAGCATAGCAGAAATTCTTTTAAAGGAACCTTTTGAATTTAAGGAAGAGCTTAAAAAATACTTAAAGTTAGGATATGCATATCCAAAAGCCAGGAGCTTAGCTTTAAAGGAATATATAAGAGATGTAGATATTATGGATAAAAATATTGAACAAAGCTTAAGTACATCTAATAATATTTTAGGAATTGAATATTTAAAAAGCTTAATTAAACTAAATAGTAATATTAAACCTTACACAATAAAGCGTGAAGGTGCCTCTTACAACAGTGAATCCATGGATAGTCTGTTTTCAAGTGCAACTGCTATTAGAAAATATGTTAAAAAATATGAAGATATATCAGCGCTTTATAGTCATATGCCAGAAGCTAGCTACAATTTACTTTTAGACCTTAAAAATAATAATTATGAATTTGCTAATGAAAAAAATATGCTTAAATTTATTAAATATAAACATTTTTGTACTAAAAGTAAAATAGAAAAACTTCCAGATGTTATAGAAGGCCTACACAATAAAATTTATAAAAGCTTAGAAAGATCAAATGATTACAATGATTTAATAGAAAATATAAAAAGCAAAAGATTCACTTATACTAGGATAAATAGAATACTATGTCAATATTTCATCGGCTTTGAAAAATACGATACGGAAATTTTAAGAAAAGAACCTTGCCCATACGGAAGGGTACTAGGTTTTAATAAAATGGGGACTAAAATACTTAAAGAATTAAAGAAAAGTTCAAAAATACCAATATTTACAAAATTACCTAAGACTTATAAAGAAGTGCTTAACCTAGACATTGAAGCCACAAAGGCTTATAGCCTTTTGAATCCCCAAATAGATCCCTTTAGTGATTATTTAATTAATCCTATTAAGTTATTGTAGTACACTTTAATTAAAATATTTAATAAAATCTAGACACTGAAATAGCGGAAAACGCTGAAAACACTGAGTAATATTTTATTAATAGAAGCTCTTCCGTGTTTTCCGACTGTTCAGTTTCTAATGTATTTAATAAATTATTTATTTGGCAGTGCGATTTTTGAATACTTTAAAAAGCCATCTTCCAATTTTAAATCTACGGCCCCTGTTTCATTTAAGTATTCAACATAGGATCTTAGCATTCTTTCAATCAAGGAATATTTATTTTTGCTGTTTACATGAATATGAAAGCTTTTTATTACTGCTCTTAGAATATCTTCTATAGTCATTGAACCTTCGATTACATCGCAGACTCTATAAGCTCTATCTTTATAAAAGTTAATATTATCAGTAATTAGATTAGTAATATTATCAAAAATCCCTTTATGTGCCACCACATATTTGCTGCAGTTTAAGTCATATAGCTTATACTTACTTTTTAGATCCTCTCTCAGTATAAAAGCATAAGGCATTTTAGCCCCTTCCATTACTTCATAGCTAATAAGGGCATCTCCTATGTAAGCAACATCATCAGGTGTAATGATACAAATATGCGCAGGACTATGACCTGGTGTATGAAGGATCTTAAATTTTATTCCACACAAGCATATTTTATTTTCCTCATCTAAAATCCTAATATCAGTTTCACAAATCATGTGGCCAAAGTGTTCTGTTATTTCAGTTAAAGTTTGATTGCTATAATAAACCTTAAGATTAACAGCTGAACTGCAAACATGTGCCTCATAGGCAGGCATGGCAATAATTGAGTTATATTTCTTTTTAAAATATGCATTATTTCCAATATGGTCTATATGGGCATGGCTGTTTAATATACCAACTACTTTAAATTTATTTTCATTAAGAAGCTCTTCAATTCCATCTCTTTCCCCTTTTTCCCAACCGGTATCAAGCAAAATTATCTCTTCATCATTTATTTTATAAAAAGGCAAAGTTGACATACCAGTATCAATACAAAAGGTATTACCTTTTATCTGTTTAATTTCCATGTATCACTTTTAGTGAAATAGTGCACTTTACTATAATTGCACGAACACTAAATTTCACTTCCTTTCTTTGTGTTATTTTATGAGTATAGCATTTTGCAAGATAAACTAACAACATATTTCAATTTATTTCTAAACTATTATTTTAATAATATAAATACCTCATAGTGAATCAACAATATATTTCATCATTGATTTAACGTACTTTGAAATATGTAAATACTGTTTAATATTAAAGTAATAATTTTATATTAGGCTTAAATATAATTATACAAACACTTCAAAATGAGGAGATTTGATTGAATTTTCTATTTTTCTTAATAATCCTTATAATAGCAGCTTTAATTTATAATTTGTTTAAGTCCTTAAATAAAAGCTTATTAGTGACTATTGTTTGCTCACTTTTAATTGTGCAGGTTTTGTTAACTCCAAAGCTTTGTATAAATTCTGCACTGCTTGGAGTTAATTTATTTGTAAACAAGGTTTTTCCTTCATTATTTCCGTTTTTAGTAATAACAAGTATTATGATGTCCTATGATGGAATACAAATTTACTCAAATTTGCTAGGTAATATTATATGCAAACCATTAAGACTACCCCTTCAATGTACTTTTGCATTAATGGTAAGTTTTTTTTGTGGCTACCCCTTAGGCGCAAAATATGCCTGTGATTTGTATGATAAGGGACACATAGATTTTCCAACCTGTGAAAGGCTTATAAACATAGCTAGTAATGCCAGTCCCCTCTTTGTAATTGGAGCAGTTGGTACATCTATGCTAAAAAATGATAATATTGGATATCTGCTTCTTATTTCAAATTACATATCCTGTTTTGTTATGGGAATTATACTCCCGGGCAAAGCTTCTTATAATGCATATAAGAGAAATAGTAAGGTTTTTACTTCTAAAAATAACATAGGTATTATATTAAAGGAAAGTATTGAAAATTCAATAAAAACTTCTATAAGTATCGGAGGTTTTGTTATCTTATTTAGTGTGATTATTGGAATAATAAAAAGCAATATCCTGTTTGATATTGCTTTAAATGGTATAAGTACATTTTTAAATATTAATAAAAACATAATTCAAGGAATGCTTTTAGGCATTATAGAAATGACTAATGGAAGCTTCTTAATTTCATCTCTTGATATTAGTCTCTCTATTAAAACTATTTTAATAAGCTTTATATTAGGCTTTAGCGGTTTTTCGGTTGTATCACAGGTATTTTCCTTTACATATAAATATAATTTATCAATGAAAAAATACATAATAAGAAAGGCCATACAAGGCCTAATTTGCTCAATAATATCTGCAATTTTATATAAATTACTGTTCATTAGTAAAACTGTAGATGTTTTTGCAGCAAATAGTAAAAGTATTAATAATTTTTCCATAACACTAATATTAATATGTTTATTATTGATACCCTTTATATTAAATAGAATTTTCAGGTTATTTCATACCTCTTAATTCTTTAATATTATCTCTTATAGTAGTTAAATCTGAATTAACTTCTCCACTTAACCCTTCAACGAAGTCTTCAACTTGTGTTTTAATGTTTGCAATCATGAAGTTGCCTTTATCAGTAATTTGTTTTTCAAGCTGTGTCAATATTTCATCAGCATAGTTTCTAGCTCCAAGTCTCATAGACTTTGCATCTCTTTGGGCTGAAGCAATAATTTCTTCAGCTCTTAGCAATGCATCCTTAGAAATATCGTGATTTTCAATCTGCCTCTTAATTAAATCCATGCTTTCCTTTTTCATGGTAGAGGTCTCTTCATGTGCTTCTCCAAGAATCCTTTCTTTTTCATCTACAATCCACTGAGCTTTTTTAAATTCATCTGGAAGGTAATTTATAATTTGCTCTACAACATTCATAACTTCTTTCTTATCTACAAGTATTTTTCCTGTAACAGGAACCTTAGAAGCTGTGTCAAGAATTTCTTGAAGATATTCTAATAATTTTATTACTTCCATATTATATCCCCCTACTTTTTAAATTTCTCCACAATATCATTAACTATTATCTCTGGAACAAAATCTGCAATGCTGCCCCCAAACATAGCAATCTGCTTAATAGATGAAGAACTTATGTAAGAATTTTTTTCACTGGTCATTAAAAATACCGTTTCGATACTTGAATCTAATTTACTATTTAATAGAGCCATTTGAAACTCATATTCAAAATCAGAAATAGCTCTTAAGCCTTTAACGATAATATTAGCGTTAGATTTTCTCATATAATCTATTAAAAGTCCGTTAAAACTTTCAACTTTTACATTGCTTATATCAGAAGTGGTTTTTTTAATTAAGTTTACCCTATCATTAATATCAAATAAACCATTTTTGTCCGGATTTACTAGAACTCCAACAATAACTTCATCAAAAATTTCTGAGGCTCTTTTAATAATATCTAAATGACCATTAGTAATTGGATCAAAGCTTCCAGGATAAACTGCTCTTTTCATTTTAATCCTCCAGGTGCTTATAGAAACATACAGTTGTATTTCCATACTTTCTATAATCTGTAAGCTTAATTCTTAAGTTTCCTTCATATAAATTTTCTTTTGTATCAATTTTACATACTATTAATCCATCTTTTTTAAGTAAATTTCCTCTAGTTATAATATCAACAGTTGGTGGTATCATATCTTTTAGATAAGGAGGATCAATAAAGATTAAATCAAAGCTTATATTTTTATTGATTAAACTTTCTAAAGCACTGTAAGAATCAATATTTAAGCATTTACATCTATCTGTAAAATTAAAATTTTCAACATTCTGCTTTAAATATTTAAAGGTAGTTTCTCCTTTATCAATTAAATAACATTCTTTAGCACCACGACTTACAGCCTCTAAACCTAAACTTCCAGTGCCGGCAAATACATCTATAACAACAGAACCATAAACTTTATTTTGTATTATATTAAAAATTGATTCTTTAATTCTATCTAATGTTGGTCTTGTACCCATACCTTCAGGAGATAATAGCTTTCTACCTTTTGCTTCACCTGAAATAATTCTCATAGCTTTCACTCCTCATCATTAATTAAATAAAACTACATATATACATAGAGTAATACATATATCTCCATTTTTCAAGAAAATAAATAAAAATACTGCAAATAACGTAATTTTAGCTGCTCTAAAAAAAGTATATTAATTCTTAGTTAAAACATATAAACCTTGAAGTATTATCCATAGCTTTAATTATGCCTTCTTTTACTTTGATGTCCTCAGCTTCAATACTTTTAAGCAGTTTCTTCGCCTCTACATTTGCTGCTTTAAGCATATTAAAATCATTTATTAAATCAGCTAGTATAAGACCAGTATAACCATGCTGTTTAAAGCCAAATAATTCACCGCCACCTCTGATTTTGAGGTCTTCTTCTGCTATTTTAAAACCATCTGTATTATTTTGAATAATTTCTAAACGTTTTTTAATAGTTTCATTTTTAATATTAGCAATTAAAATGCAGTAGGATTTAAACTTTCCTCTTCCTACCCTTCCCCTTAATTGATGGAGCTGAGCAAGTCCAAAGCGTTCTGCAT
>Ga0255336_101950_pt1 | contig 12023 bp, 9 predicted proteins | sample MeOH1_35cm_T3_17_FD_189102 | JGI IMG/M metagenome (GOLD analysis project Ga0255336, IMG submission 189102) | Sandy soil microbial communities from University of British Columbia, Vancouver, Canada - MeOH1_35cm_T3_179 | ecosystem: Engineered > Artificial ecosystem > Sand microcosm > Unclassified ...
ATGGCCGGATACATCACGAGGTTGCGCAGCGCGCGCTGTTCATGTCCTTTTACCCGACGACGCTCGCTCTTCGGCAACGCGGCGCGGGCGACGGCCGCTGCACGCGAATCGATGTCACACAATGCCGCGATTTCACCGAACGGCGTATTCAGCCGATCGGCCAGCATGTGCAGGATCTGCACGCGCAGCGCGTTGGCCGGCAACGCCTGGAGCAACGGCTTGGCGTCAAAGAGCGCCTTGGCCCGGCCTTCCGGCTGGTCCAGTTCCTTGTCGTTCAGGACTTCGTTCAGCAGGAATTGCGACAGCGGCATCGCGTGATCGACCTGCTCGCCGAAACCATCCGTGCCGAATTCACGCACGTAGCTGTCCGGATCGTGCTCCTTTGGCAGGAACAGGAAGCGGATCGTGCGGTTGTCGGCGGCGTGCGGCAGGCACGCGTCCAACGCGCGGCGCGCAGCGCGGCGGCCGGCAGAATCGCCATCGAAACTGAATACGACGGTATCCGTCTGACGAAACAGCTTTTGAACGTGGATCGGCGTGCAAGCTGTGCCGAGCGTGGCGACCGCGTTCGCAAAACCCAATTGCGCCAGCGCGACAACGTCCATGTAGCCTTCGACGACCAGCGCATAGCCGAGTTCACGAATGGCCAGCCGCGCTTCGAAGAGGCCATATAACTCGCTGCCCTTGCTGAACAACGGTGTTTCCGGCGAATTCAGGTACTTCGGTTCGCCGCCGTCGAGCACGCGCCCGCCAAAGCCGATCACGTTGCCCTTCACGTTGCGGATGGGGAACATGACCCGTTCGCGAAAGCGGTCGTATCGACGGGATTGGCCTTGGTTGTCGCTTTTCTCGCTGACAATCACGAGCCCTGCTTCCACCAGGTTGTCGTTCTTGTAATCGGGGAACGCCGCTTCCAGACTCTGCCAGCCGTCCGGCGCATAGCCGAGCCCGAAGCGCAACGCGATTTCACCCGTGAGCCCGCGCTTTTTCAGGTATTCGATAGCGTTAGGCGCCCCGCGTAATTGCTTGCGATAAAACTCGCAGGCGGTCTGCATCACTTCGGTCAACGCGACGCTGACGGCCTTGCTCGGTGCGGGCGCGTAACCCTCGCCGCCCGATCCGCCGCCGCGCATGGACGGTTCCTGCGGAACGGTCAAGCCCACCGATTGCGCGAGCTCCTTGACGGCTTCCGGGAAAGTAAGCGCCGTGTGTTCCATGAGAAAGCTGATCGCCGTGCCGTGCGCGCCGCAGCCGAAGCAGTGATAGAACTGCTTCGTCGGACTGACCGTGAACGACGGGCTCTTCTCGTTATGGAACGGGCACAGGCCCATGAAGTTCGCGCCGCCCTTCTTCAACTGGACGAACCGGCCCACCACGTCGACGATATCGACGCGGTTCAGCAAATCCTGAAGAAACGAATGCGGAATCACTAAGTTGAGTTTTCTTGTCTGGCTTTTACGAGGGAGCTTATTTGGCGAGCGCAGCTTTTACCAGGCCCGACACTGCCGTCATATCCGCCCGGCCCGCCAGCTTCGGTTTCAGCACGCCCATCACCTTGCCCATGTCCTGCGGCCCGGCGGCGCCGGTTGCCGCCACTGCCGCCTGGATCTCGGCGTTGATGGCTTCATCCGACAATTGCTCGGGCAAGTACGCGGCCAGAACGCCCAGCTCGGCCTGTTCCTTCGCCACGAGATCGTCGCGTCCCGCCGTCTGGAACTGGCTGATCGAATCCTTGCGCTGCTTGATCATTTTGTCGATGACCGCCGTGATGGCCGCGTCGTCCAGCGTCACGCGCTCGTCGACTTCGCGCTGCTTGATCGCCGCGAGCAGCAGCCGGATGGTGCCGAGGCGCTCGGTTTCACGTGCGCGCATCGCGGTTTTCATGTCGTCGGTGATCTGGTCTTTGAGGCTCATCGCTTGGGAACTCTGCTGGTGCTGTGTTGAGAGAATGCGAACGTCTGGCCGTTCAAGGCGCTAAAGCAAAAACCCGCTTGGGACGTTTCCTCAAGCGGGATCATGAACAGGGGTGATTCGGGACCTTTTGAAGCCGGCACGCACGATGCCAAGTGCTTGCTCGCGGCAGGGATCGACCGCTTTTTTGCATGGATCACCGCCCGGTTGTCACTCATTTGCGCTCGCGCCGATTGCCGCTACGAACAAAACAGTATAGCAGGTCGAAAACAGGATTTCCCGAGGGAAAGCGCGCGCCGCGGATACCGGCTGTGATCGGTGAAAGCCATACTGGTCATGCCTTTGCAGTTCTAGGTGCGGGCCAGTTCAGCCGCTGCGTTGCCCGCCGCGACGCCCGATGCCCACGCCCACTGGAAGTTGTATCCACCGAGCCAGCCGGTGACATCGACTGCTTCGCCGATGAAATACAAACCGGCGACGCGCGAGCTCATCATGGTCGTGGATGAAAGCTCGCGTGTGTCCACGCCGCCGCGCGTGACTTCGGCCTTCCGGTACCCTTCCGTGCCGTTCGGCGTGAGCGTCCAGCGCGACAGCGATTCGCCAATCTGGCGCAGGGTTTTATCGGGGAGATCGGCTAGCCTTGCGTCCGCGGGGATGCGCTGCACGTCGAGCCAGGTTTGAGCGAGGCGGGCGGGCACGCGTTCGGCGAGAAACGTGCCGACTTGTTTGCGCGTTTCCCGCTTGGCCGCGACCAGCTCGCTGGTGGCATCGACGCCCGGCAACAAGTCAATGCAAATTGGCTCGGATGGATTCCAGTAGCTGGAAATCTGCAGCACGCCTGGACCCGATAGACCGCGATGCGTGAGCAACAAATCCTCCGCGAATTCTCCCCGGCCGTGACCCGCGCCCGCGCTGAGTTCCACTGGCACGGATAACCCGGACAACGCCGCGAACGGCTCCCAGTCGACCGGAGCGAAGGTCAATGGAACGAGGGCGGGACGGGTATCGATGAGCTTGTGGCCGAATTGCTTGGCCAGCCGATACGCAAAATCCGTCGCGCCGATTTTCGGGATCGACAAGCCGCCTGTTGCTACGACGAGCGCGGCGCTCGAGATCGTACCGGCAGTGCTGTCGAGGAAAAAGCGGGTGCCGTCGTGGCGGACCGCGTCGACAGTGACTGGCCGGCGCCAGGTCACGCCGCCCGCGTCGCATTCGCTTTTCAGAAGCTGGATGATCGACTCGCTGGAGTCATCGCAGAAAAGCTGGCCTTTGTGTTTCTCGTGCCACGCCACGCGATGGCGCTTGAGCAGCGCGAGAAAATCCTGCGGCGTATAGCGGGCGAGCGCGGAGCGGCAAAAATGCGGATTCGCCGATAAAAAGTTTGCCGGTCCAGCATTGATGTTCGTGAAGTTGCAGCGGCCGCCGCCCGAGATGCGGATTTTTTCCGCGAGCCGTTCCGCGTGGTCGATCAGCACCACGCGCCGGCCGTTTTGCGCGGCCACGGCGGCGCACATCATGCCGGCCGCGCCCGCGCCGATGACTGCGATATCGTAGGTTTCCATGGCGCGCATTGTAACGGGTGGCTTGCTCGCGTTCCGGGGTTAGACGGGGTTCGGCTGGCAGCCAATGTGAGTCTCGCGTTGCTGCTGCCGGCCGCAGAGGTCCATCCTTGACCCACATTGGCCGCTGCCAAACCGCCCAAGAACAACGCCTCTGGGCGAACAAACCCGAACCCGCCCACTGCTATACTCATCCGTTACTCTAAACACCTCCGCCCCATGCTTGTTCTAGGCATCGAAAGCTCCTGCGACGAAACCGGCCTTGCACTCTACGACACCGAGCGCGGCCTGCTTTCGCACGCACTGCATTCGCAAATCGCGATGCATCGGGAATACGGCGGCGTAGTGCCGGAACTGGCCTCCCGCGACCATATCCGCCGGGCGCTGCCGCTGCTCGAACAAGTGATGGCGGAAGCCGGGACAGCACCAACGGACATCGACGCTATCGCTTTCACCCAAGGCCCCGGCCTCGCCGGTGCGCTGCTGGTGGGCGCCAGCATTGCGAATGCGCTTGCCATGGCGTGGGACCTGCCGACCGTCGGGATTCATCATCTGGAAGGGCATCTGCTCTCGCCCCTGCTGGTGAGCGAGCCTCCGCCGTTTCCGTTCGTCGCGTTGCTGGTGTCGGGCGGCCATACGCAATTGATGCGTGTCACGGACGTGGGCGAGTACGAAACGCTCGGCGAGACGCTGGACGACGCCGCCGGCGAAGCCTTCGATAAAACCGCAAAACTCCTCGGCCTCGGTTATCCGGGCGGCCCGGAAGTCTCACGGCTCGCCGAATTCGGTACGCCCGGCGCAGTTAAACTGCCGCGCCCGATGCTGCATTCCGGCGACCTGGATTTCAGCTTCAGCGGGTTAAAAACAGCAGTACTCACTCACAGCCGCAAGCTTGGCGCGAACGTCTGCGAGCAATCGAAAGCAGATCTGGCGCGGGGTTTTGTGGATGCGGCCGTCGATGTGCTGACCACAAAGTCCATCGCAGCATTGAAGCAGACGGGACTGAAGCGGCTGGTCGTGGCGGGTGGCGTGGGAGCGAACCGGCAGTTGCGTGAGGCGCTGTCCGCAGCGGCGAAAAAGCGTCACTTCGAAGTGCATTACCCCGATTTATCGCTATGTACCGATAACGGCGCAATGATCGCGCTGGCGGGTGCTTTGAGGCTAGCGCGCTGGCCCGATCAGGCAGTGCGGGACTACGCGTTCACGGTGAAGCCGCGCTGGGATCTGACGTCGTTGGCGGCCGCGTAAGTTTCCAAAGCGGCCCGTTCTTCAGACTACCTGGGCTTACGAAACCCGCTTGTCATGCTCGATCACGGCGTAGGCGCTGTGATTGTGGATCGACTCGAAGTTCTCGGCTTCCAGCACATACGACACAATCCGTTCGTCCGCATTCAGGCGCGTGGCCACATCGCGGACCAGGTCTTCAACGAATTTTGGGTTCTCGTAAGCACGCTCGGTCACGAACTTCTCGTCGGGCCGCTTCAGCAAGCCCCACAACTCGCACGACGCCTCTTCTTCTGCAATCCGGATCAAGTCTTCAATCGCGACATCGCCCTTGAACTCGGCGGCGATCGTCACATGCGAGCGCTGGTTGTGCGCGCCGTACTGCGAGATCTGCTTTGAGCACGGGCATAGACTCGTCACCGGTACGAGTACTTTCAGCGAGATCCGCGTCTCGACACCACGCATTTCGCCGGTCAGCGTGACCTCGTAATCCATCAGGCTCTGCACGCCCGACACCGGCGCGGTCTTCATGACGAAGTACGGAAACGACACCTCGATACGACCGGAATGCGCTTCGAGCTTTGCCAGCATCGCGACAAGCATAGTGCGAAAAGCAGCTTGATCGAGCGGCGCGCGATGTTCATCGAGTAACGCGACGAACCGCGACATGTGCGTGCCTTTTTGATCGGCCGGAAGATGAACGTCGAGATTCCAGAGACCGACGCCCGGCTGCAATTCGCCGCTGGAGGTCCGGATGGTCAACGGATATCGGACCGCTTTTACGCCCACGCGCTGGATTGGGATCTGCCGGACGTCGAGCGAACTCTGAACGTCGGGCATCGCAAAGGCGGGATTCATCTGATTCATTCTTTTTCCTTGTCCGTCGCGCGAATTTTGCCGCGCACGGATGAGACCCGGCGGGCGTCCTCGACGCCCGCCTTCACCACACGTCCTTCGATCAGGCGACGCGTTTTGTCAGCTTGCCCGCATCGCTTTCGACAGCATTATTGAGAAAGCGCTCGCGAATCGACTTGGCGATACCCTCGCCATCCAGTCCGCACGATGCAAGCAGCTTGACCGGGTCCCCGTGATCGATAAACAGGTCAGGCAAGCCGAGTTGCAACACGGGCTTGACGACCGCGCTCGCCAACAGGCTTTCCACGCACGCCGAGCCCGCACCGCCCATGATCGCGCCCTCTTCAACGGTTACGAGCGCGTCGTGGGTGGCGGCGAGTTCACGCAGCAGATCGGCATCGACCGGTTTCACGAAGCGCATGTTCGCGACGGTGGCGTCGATTTCCTCGGCCGCCGCCAGCGCGGGGGCAACCATGGTGCCGAACGCAAGGATCGCGATGCGCTTGCCTGAACCCGCTTTCTGAGACGACTCGCGCCGGATCTCGCCCTTGCCGAGCGGAATCGCCGTCATCTTCTTGACGATTTTCACGCCCGTACCCGCGCCGCGCGGATAGCGCACGGCGGACGGATTCGGTTGCTGCAAAGCGGTGTAAAGCATCTGACGGCATTCGTCTTCGTCTGAAGCCGCCATCACCGTCATATTCGGGATGCAGCGCAGGAACGCGAGATCGTAATTGCCGGCGTGCGTCGCGCCATCCGCGCCAACCAGACCAGCGCGGTCGATGGCGAAAACCACCGGCAGGTTCTGCAACGCGACGTCGTGGATCAGCTGGTCGTAGGCACGCTGCAAGAACGTGGAATAGATTGCGACAACCGGACGCATACCGTCGGCGGCGAGACCGCCCGCGAACGTCACGGCGTGTTGCTCCGCGATGCCCACGTCGAAATAACGGTCCGGGAAACGCTTTTCAAACTCCACCATGCCCGAGCCTTCGCGCATGGCCGGCGTGATGCCGACCACTCGCGAATCCTGCTCGGCGGCGTCGCACAGCCATTCGCCGAATACCTGCGTGTAGGTTTTCTTCGATGGCGCCGTCGACGGCTTGATGCCTTCCGCCGGATTGAACTTGCCAGGGCCGTGATAGAGCACCGGATCGGCTTCGGCGAGCTTGTAACCCTGCCCCTTCTTCGTCACCACATGCAGGAACTGCGGGCCACGCAATTCCTTGATGTTCTGCAGCGTCGGGATCAGCGATTCGAGATCGTGACCATCGATTGGTCCGATGTAATTAAAACCAAATTCCTCGAACAGCGTGGCCGGCACGATCATGCCCTTCGCATGCTCCTCGAGCTTGCGCGCGAGATCGAGCATGGGCGGAGCCACGCGCAGCACCCGTTCGACGCCGGCACGCGCCGCCGCATAGAAACGCCCCGACATCAACCGCGCGAGATGGCGATTCAGCGCGCCGACCGGCGGCGAGATCGACATGTCGTTGTCGTTCAGGATCACAAGCAGAGGCACGTCGTCGGCCACGCCCGCGTTGTTCATGGCTTCGAAGGCCATGCCGGCGGTCATCGCGCCGTCGCCGATCACGGCGATCGAATAGCGGTTGTCGCCTTGCAATTTGCTGGCAATCGCCATGCCGAGCGCCGCCGAAATGGACGTGCTGGAATGCGCGGTGCCGAAGGTGTCGTATTTCGATTCGCTGCGGCGGGGGAAGCCGGAAATGCCACCGGCCTGGCGCAGCGTCTTCATCTGATCGCGGCGACCCGTCAGGATCTTGTGCGGATAAGTCTGATGACCGACGTCCCAGACAATGCGGTCGTGAGGGGTATCGAAGACGTAATGGAGCGCGATCGTCAGCTCGACCGTCCCGAGATTCGACGACAAATGCCCGCCCGTCTGCGACACGCTGTCGAGCACGTAGGCACGCAGCTCTTCGGCCAGCGGTTTTAGTTGGTGGCGGTCCAGGGCGCGCAAGGCGGCCGGATCGTCGATGGTTTTCAGCAAGTCGTACATCGTCGTCCCATTTTAGGAAAACTGGCGGAAGCCGTTCGGTTTTTGCCCGGTGTTGCTTAACGCAGCATGCATAAGGCACATAAGGCACGCCCGCCGGTCCCGCGTTTTATCGTATGTTTCAGTGCACCCGGTTTACAACCAGGTCGGCTAATTCCCCGAGCCGACCGGCCCGCGGGCCAAAAGGCGCGAGCGCGGCGTGCGCATCGCGGCCCAGTTGCGCTGCCAGTTCGCGCGATGCATCGAGTCCGATGATCGACACGTAAGTCGGCTTGTCGTCCTTCGCGTCCTTGCCCGCCGTTTTGCCCAGTGTGGCCGAGTCGGCGGTGACGTCGAGAATGTCGTCCACTACCTGGAACGCGAGGCCGACCGCGGCCGCGTAGGCGTCCAGCGCGCTCATGGCGGCCGCGTCCGGCGCTTCGCCACAGAGTGCACCCATTCGCACGGACGCGCGCAGCAAGGCGCCGGTTTTCTTGCGGTGCATGGTTTCCAGTTCCGGGCGCGAGAGCTTACGGCCCACGCTCTCCAGATCGATCGCCTGGCCACCCGCCATGCCGACCGAACCGCTTGCCAACGCCAGTTCGCGCGTCAGCGCCGCCTGCTGCGCCACGCTCAAACCGTTGTCCGCCGTCAGCGCAACGAAAGCCTGGGACTGCAATGCGTCACCGACCAATAATGCCGTCGCTTCGTCATATTGCACGTGTACCGTTGGTTTTCCGCGACGCAAGGCGTCGTCGTCCATGGCCGGCATGTCGTCATGCACCAGCGAATACACGTGAATCATCTCGAGCGCCGCGCTCGCCGCCTCGAGCTGTTGCGAGCCCGCGCCGGTCAGCTCACCGGCCGCGTGACACAACAGCGGGCGAACCCGCTTGCCGCCGCCGAGTACCGCGTAGCGCATGGCTTCGTGCAGTTTGGCGGGCGCGACGTCCGTACCCGGCAAATAATGCTCCAGCGCCGTTTCCACGCGGTCGAGACTCGCGCGCATCCATTGATCGAAAGTCATAAGTCATCCCCGTTATCTGCCGCGGTTCCTGTGCCCTGAGTGGCACGCTGGACCTCGGCGGGCAGCGGTTTTAGTGTGTCGCCGTCGAGCACGCGAACCTGCTGCTCGACCTTCTCTAGTTGTTGTTGGCAAAAGCCAACGAGCGCCGCGCCGCGCCGGTACGCCGCGAGCGATTCTTCGAGGCTCAGCGCGCCGCCCTCCATGCGCGCCACGAGCCCCTCCAGTTCGGCCAGCGCCGTCTCGTAATTCTCCGGGAGCGGTGCGTTTTCCGCGCTTGCCGAGCCTTCCTGCGTTGCGGTCTTCGCCATGAATCGTGGGTGTAATGTCGGATTTTGGGAAACAAGTCGGACATTCTACGGCAAAAGCTGCTTTTCCGACCTCAACCGTGCTCTCACCCATGCCTGTGGCCTGTCTCAGAGCGTTACAGCCTATCTCTGAAAAGTCCGGAAAACGGCATCGCCGCGCGGAACTCCTCACCCGGAATTGACCCAAATCAAGGCCTTAAGTGCCCCGATGAGAGGGTTTTCGGTATAATTGCGGGCTCCCTAAATCGAATTTTCGATGGTTGGGTTGTTCACTGCTTTCACGTCTTCACGGGAGTGGGAATGTCCAATCTGAGCAATGCATTGCAACTGAACGCCATTCACAGTCAGTTGCCAGTCACGGCTTACTTTGACGAAGCGCTTCTCAAGCGCGAAATCGACACGCTGTTCAAACGCGGTCCACGCTATATCGGGCACGAACTCATGGTGCCCGAGGCGGGAAGTTATTTTGCTTTGCCCGGCGAAGGCGAAGGGCGTCTGCTCGTCCGTAACCGGCAGGACGAAATCGAGTTGCTCTCGAACGTGTGCCGTCACCGCCAGGCCATCATGCTCAACGGCCGCGGCACGGCGGAAAACATCGTGTGTCCGCTGCACCGCTGGACCTATGACCTCGACGGCCAGTTGCTCGGCGCGCCGCATTTCGCGGACAAACCCTGCCTCAACCTCGGCAAGTCGCCTTTGCAGAATTGGCAAGGGCTGCTGTTCGAGGCGAGCGGCCGCGACGTTGCCGCGGATCTGGCCCGGCTTGGCCCGGCAAAACATTTCGACTTCTCGGGCTTCATGTTCGATCACGTCGAAGTGCACGAGTGCAATTACAACTGGAAGAGCTTCGTCGAGGTGTATCTCGAGGATTACCACGTCGCGCCGTTCCACCCGGGTCTGGGCAGTTTTGTGTCCTGCGACGACCTGACCTGGGAATTCGGCGACTGGTATAGCGTTCAGACAGTGGGCGTACACAAGAATCTGGCAAAACCGGGTAGCCCGACGTACCGCAAGTGGCACGACGAAGTGCTGCGGTTCCGCGACGGCAAACCGCCCGAGTTCGGCGCGATCTGGATGGTGTATTACCCGGGCATCATGATCGAGTGGTATCCGCATGTGCTCGTGGTGTCGTGGCTGATTCCGCAGGGTCCGCAGAAGACCACGAATATTGTCGAGTTCTATTACCCGGAGGAAATCGCGCTGTTCGAGCGTGAATTCATCGAGGCGGAACGGGCGGCGTATATGGAAACGGCGCGCGAGGACGACGAGATCGCCGAGCGCATGGACGCCGGGCGCCGCGCGCTGATGAATCGCGGCGAGTCGCAAGTCGGGCCGTATCAGAGCCCGATGGAGTCAGGCATGCAGCATTTTCATGAGTTCTTGCGGCGGCAATTGGGCGAGATTTGAGGGTGATACGGCTGGACAACAGAAGTAGATGAAAAAATGCCCATTGGAAACGATGGGCATTTTTTTTGGTCAGCGTTTAGATCAATGCGGCCTGCAAGGATACACGATGCTCGTGGACTTTGAGGATAGGGAACTCGGTTCGTAAGGTGCCGTTGGAGACGGTTTGGATTTGCTGAAGGTCCACTACTAGCACGTCGCCTTTTCCGAAGCGCTCGCCTGCGTTGACTTCCTTCAGGAGATCGCTGTCATCCATGGAGCAAAAGAAGGCTGACTGGCCATCTGGAATAAACCTGACTTGAAGTTGCCTTTGACCTCGACGCGTACATCCGCCGAGTTGCCGTTCAGTTCGGTATTGGCCGCGGAGAACAAATCGGCAATCGCGACCAGCGCGGGCGCAGGGTCGCGGATATTCATCCGGTGCTCGTCGAGCGCCGGGCCGTCGTAGACGACGTGGAATTGTTCGTGGTTGCTCATTGAGCCGGAGTTTATAACGGGCGCGCCGGGAGGATTGGGTGATTTTGTCGCCATTCGCAATCCTTGGTTTTTGACTAGTTGCGCAATGCGCGGTGACTCGCTGGACTCGTGCCAAGCCTGAAGGCGAGCGAATAAAGCGCATGGATTGCACGCCCCGGAAAAGTTGGGCGGCGACTCATACTGGCGACAAGGAACGGTTGCAGATACGCGAAATGTCCTAATTCAGGGACGATTATTTGAACTGCTCCAATGCATGTCAGGCGAGAAATAACGCCAGGGGCAAGGCTTCCCGCTCGATCGCCAACGACAAAGATCGCCGATACGCTCAATCCTTTCGTCTTTTTTGTTTAGACTTGAATCTCAACTACTGCAACGCGCCGTCCATCGGCAAACCAAGCCGCGCGTTCGCTCCGGGAGCTGTCATGCCGCACACGCACTACACCACGCTTATCTCCGCGACCAATCTTGTCGAACGGCTCGCCGCCGCGCCCGGCAGCGTGCTTATCGTCGATTGCCGTTTCGATCTCGCCGCGCCCGAAGCCGGGCAAGCCGCTTATGCATCGGGACATATTCCGGGCGCGCACTATCTGCATCTCGACCGCGATTTATCGGGTGCCAAGACCGGCAAGAACGGCCGCCATCCGTTGCCGGAACGCGCGACGCTGGTCGCCGCACTCAAGCGCCTGGGCATGAACGAAGGCCAGCAAGTCGTTGCTTACGACGCTCAGGGCGGCATGTACGCCGCGCGTCTGTGGTGGCTGTTGCGATGGCTCGGACACGATTCCGTCGCTCTGCTCGACGGCGGCCTGCAGGCATGGCAAGCGGCCGACCAGCCCCTCGATGCAGCGACACCGCCCGAGTCCCAGGGCACGTTCAAAGCAGGTGCGCCGCTGGCCGTCACGGTTGATGTCGATGCCGTCATGCGCAATCTGACGACACACGAGCGCGTGCTGATCGATGCGCGCGCAGCGGACCGGTATCGCGGAGAGAACGAAACGCTCGATCCGGTCGGCGGCCACATTCCGGGCGCGCTGAACCGCTTTTTCAAGGACAACCTGAATGCCGACGGCCGCTTCAAAACCGCGCATGAGTTGCGCGAGACGTTCGGCGCGCTGCTTGGGTCTACGTCGCCGGATCGGGTGGTGCTGCAATGCGGCTCGGGCGTGACGGCCTGCCATAACGCACTGGCGATGGAAATCGCCGGGCTGCATGGGGCCGCGCTTTATGGAGGATCGTGGAGCGAATGGTGCTCGGACGCATCGCGA
>Ga0255336_101951_pt1 | contig 12015 bp, 13 predicted proteins | sample MeOH1_35cm_T3_17_FD_189102 | JGI IMG/M metagenome (GOLD analysis project Ga0255336, IMG submission 189102) | Sandy soil microbial communities from University of British Columbia, Vancouver, Canada - MeOH1_35cm_T3_179 | ecosystem: Engineered > Artificial ecosystem > Sand microcosm > Unclassified ...
GTAGTTGCGCAGCGAGGCGTCGTTCATGATGTTGCCGAAACTGCTGTTGCCGGTCAGCGCCTGATACTGGGCCTCCTGATTCTGGATCTGCTGAACCAGTTGCTGGACCTGCACCATCTGTTGCGCGAGCTCGGCGGGCGAGATCGTCGGTACGCCCTGCGCCTGTGCCTGCGAGAACGTGCAGGCACACAGCAGCGCAATGAGAGAGCTTCGGGGCCGCAGCCACTGCGGCCGGAACGTGAGACTCATGCCGTAGCGCGGTGAGCGCTCGCGCAGCGTCAGGCGAAGCTCGGCGAGCGCTGGATCGACAGTGCGGGGTGTGGCCGGATAGACAGTAGTGCTGCTCATCATTTCCTCCTCAGTTGCAGACGTCAGGCAAGAACTTCGTCGTCTGCCGGCTCATGCACCGGCGGATAGATAACCGCGAGCTCGGCCCGCTTGCGCTCCAGGCCGCGCTGCAGCTCCTTGCCCCACAGCCGCTCGTCGGTACCGTATTTCGCCGACAGACGCGCGCGCAGCTTGCGCTCGAACACACGCTCCAGATACACGGGCAGCCAGACGTCCGGATCGTCGCCGAGTTCGGCGCGCACCGCATCGCAGATCAGCACGTTTTCGCGGTCGCCAGAGAACACCGCGATCGCGTCATCGAGCCCGCTCAGGTCGAAGCTGGCGAACGCGGACTGGTTGCCCTGCTTGATCAGAAAACGGCGTGATTGCGGTGCGAGCTTCCTGAATTCCTGGAATTCCTTGCTCGTCATGCCGTCGCGCCGATAAGGCTCTTCCTCGGCGGCCGGGTCGGCGAGCCACATCTTGGTGGCAATGAGGCTGCGCAACGCGGGAAAGAGGTCCGCCGCGCGTTGCGCCTGCTCTGGCTGCTGCGTGATCAGACACATGAACTCGCCTTCCTTGCGGCCGCTGGCGAGCGTCTCCTCGATCTGCTCGCGTATCGTACGAAAGCGGATCGGCAGCCAGTATTCTTCGATCACCGTCTGCATGAGACGGCCTTCGCGGCGCATCAGCTTCTTCAGATGAAAGAGGTAGGCGAATGCCGGCTCGGACGGCTCATAGTTTTCGACGAGAAAAGCTTCGACGTCGAAGCCAATCCAGCGCTGCTCGCTCATGTTCAGTGACAGGTTCGGCGGATTGTCAAACACCCACCCGAAGCGACCGTTCTCCGACCTGCACCAGATCGACAGCCGCGCACGCAGGCAGTCGTCGCCTTCGTCCGGAATGCTGTCCAGCAACAGGCTGAAGCGGCGCAGCCGCACATCCTCGATGCCCATGATGGCGTCGGCGGCATTGCGGCACTGGATCTTCTCCGCAGCGCTCAGATCGATCTTGACCGGTTTGCCCTGGTGATCGATGCCATTCTTGCGGCCGCACAATTCGACCAACCCGTACAGAAACTCACGGTTGTCGGGGGTATCGGCAAGCTCAAACGGCGCCCAGCCCGTTGGCTTTCCCTTTTCCAGGTAGACGTACGCGCCGCGCATCGCCCGAATGAACACTTCCCAGCCGCGCCCTTTGTCGAGCACATACAGCTGCGGGTTGAAGCGCGACAGCATGCCGCTCATGGCGGCCTGGAGCGACGACTTTCCGGTACCCGTCGTTCCCTTGGCCTCGAGATGTCCGGCCATCTTCTCAGCAACGTTGATGTCACCCAGCCGGGTCGCATGGTAGTTGCCGTGATACACACTGCCGGCCGCCGTGCGGAACGGGATGATGGCCGAGCCGTCGCCGATCGGATTACCCTCGGCCTTGCCTGTTGAATAGTCGTGACACGCGTGCATCGCCGCGAAGTTGCGCGACGACTGCGCCTTGGGCCGCGGCTTCACCTTCGCACCTGGGACCTGCGAAAAGTACGTAAAGGGAGCCGAGCCGGTTGCCAGCGCCCATTCGACGCTGCATTCATTTTGCGAGCGCGAAGCGAACAGGTTACCGTTATCCAGCGCCTGCTTCGCCGTCTCGCCATAGATCACGGCCGCGCCGTGGTACTCGCCGAACGACAGTTCGCCCGTATTCACATAGCCCTGCGCGTCGCGGAGCTCTTTTACCTGATGCTTCGCCTTGTCGGCGGCTGACTCCAGCTTGTTGATCGCCGAGTCGATCGACCGGTTAGCTTCGAAACCGGTCATGCAGTTGAACGAATGCGTGACCGTGAATTCGATCGGCAACGTAAGCACCGGATTCAGCTGGCCCCAACCCGGTTTGTCAGGAAAGCCGCGGAGGTCGTAACAGGTGGCAAACTGACGGGAGTCAGGCACGGCCTGACCCCGGATCGCGACCGTGTTATAGCCGAAATGCAGATAGCTCGAAGGAATAACGTCGGTGCCCGGCTCCGCAGCTACCGGCAGATCACCGGGCATCGCGTTGATCAGGTCGCTCACGAAGCCGTACAGTTTCGAGAACAGCATCTTCGTGCCGTTCATGTGCGTGCGCTCGTACACCTCGAGCAGCTCGGACTCATAGTCGGAGAACTGCAGCAGCGCCTGCTGCACGAGCGATTCAATCTCCGTCAGCCCGTCGTCAAAATCGTCATACTTCAGGATCAGCGAAAGGTAGTACCGGTTCTCGTAGAAGTTACCTTCGTTGAACGGCTGGATGTACGCCTTTGCGAACCATTGCATGAAGCGGTTTTTGAAGCGGTACACCCGGTCGAACGTGACGCGCCGGCGCGTAAAAGTCGCACAGTAACCCAGGCGCCCGCCAAGGTCGCGCCCGAGTTTGCTGTACGTTTCGGTGTCGCGGTCGAACATGCGTTCGATCGCGCTGTTCTCGTGCACTTCGAATGGCACACCGCGCTTGGCGAGCGTCACCATGAAGCGGTTTCCCTCGAGGTGCTGCACGTGGCGCGTGACCGGATGACCGAACTTCGGGATCCAGTCCTCCACGGCGCCGATCGCGCCAAGGATCTCGCTGAAGACGAGGGGTTTGCCTTTCATAACTGCTCCGTTTCGAGCTCGCGCAGACGGCGCTCGCCGTTGGCCAACGGTTTGAAGAAGTCGCGGTATACGCGGCGTTGCTGACCGTATCTAAGGGGAGCGAGCGTTGCCGTGTTTCCAAAGCGGGGTGCTGCGCGCCCGGCGTTCACCCGCGCCCGGATGCGCAACTGCCAGAAGTAGAAGCGGCAGCGCAGTTCCAGCCACATGATCCGCAGGCCTTGATCATCGGTTTCACACACATGCTTGAAGTACAGCAGCACCGGAGAGCCGAGAAAGACGAACAGCAGTCCGCCCGGCCCGACGAAAAACGAGATCAACACGCCGACAAACATCGAGGCGACGACAACCACCAGCATTGCCATGTAAGGGATGCCCCATATGGCCGCCGTGCGGCCAAGGCCATTGAATCCGGGGTAGCGGGTTTTTTCCGACATGACGTGCTCAGCTGAACATGTTCCACAGATACGGTGCGAGTACGCCGACCACCGAGCCCACCACCGCCACCTTGCCGCACATCGTCACAAACTCGCTCCAGTGTGCGCGATCGGCCCAGCACTCCGCGCCCTTCCACATCAGTACGCATGCTGCAACCACACCGAGGAACGCATAGAGCCAGATCTTGAAGGTGGTCGCGCCCTGTGTTGCTGAGTCCAACCCCCCACCCGCGAATGCGAGTTCGGGGCCGATTGCGATGCCCAAGGCCATCGTTTGGCGTACGCGGGTTGCGATTCTTTGTACTGGCATGCGATATGCGTAACCCATCAGTTGTGCTAATTTGATGAATGTGAGCTTCGTATTGCGATGCATGGCTTCTCCTTTCAGGTGGCTGAGATCACGCTGAGTCGTCGCGGATCAGGTCAGTCGCAGTCGCCGTCGCACGCGGAATCGCCGAATGCGTCCCATGACGGGTGCGGTACGTCCTGCCGTTCTTTAGGGCCGCTGCGGTGCGTGGGGGCGGTTTTGGCATTGACCGCGGCAGCGTGCGTTAGCCTGCCAGGCTGGCTGTCCATCACAACGGGAATCGCAGGAACGACTCTGGTTGCACCTGCCGCAGTCTGGGCGTTGGCGACGACCCGCTGGACGTAACTGGTGCCGCCGGCGTCGACTGCCTCGCCGCGCGTGAAATTGCCGCTGTAGTAGCAGCTGATCGCAGCACGCAGCGCCTGTGTGCCCTGCCCCATTGTTGCAGTCGCCCGCTCATAGCAGTCGTGCAGTATCGCGCTGCCCGCGCGCAGGTTCGCACACGGATCGAAGGCCGTTTCGTAGGTCAGTCCGTAGCGGGCAAGATTGGCCTTGTTGACCTGTCCAAGCCCCATGCTGAAATTGATGCCTTGCGCATCGAGCGCTTTTGCCGTCGCAACCGCTTCAGCGCGATCGCGCGGCTGGCGCGCAAGGCGGCCACGGACGACGCCGATCGCGTAGGGATTGAAACCCGACTCAGTGCTCACGACCGCCTGAAGCGTCGTGGGGTGGACGCCCGGCGCGCATTGCTGAGCCAGGGTATTGAAATCAAGCATAACCTTCCCCCTCGCCAACGCTCGATCGCTTTCCGCACCCGAGCGATATAATGGCGTTAGCCATTGTCGACCTCACAGGTCTCAACAACCGGTCAGGTCGGCATCGATGCTCGCAACATCGACGCCGGCCGCCTCTACATCTCCCTTCGCGCCCGCCCTTCTCTGGTTGGCGTTACCTCGCAAAGATCCGGCTCATTCGCCTTGACCTCACGGTTTACAACGCCGTCCTTCAGTCCTAGCAAAACCGCCGCGTTGTGCGCGTGGCCGCGCTTGCCCTTCAGTCTCCCTTGCAACACGCCGCTCACGATGTTGCGGGGGATTCCGTGTTTTACGGCCCAGCTCGAAACGGAGACGCCACACCGGTCGAACGCTGCGCGTACCTCTTCCAATGTTTTCAGTGCCATGCGGTGGCCCGTATACTGATCGGCTACGACAAATTGCTACCAGTATGGGACATTTTTGTGCCATTAGCAACATACAAGACCAATTTATATGCCATCTACGTTTGGTTTGCGTCTAGCCGAAGAGCGTGACCGGCTCGGACTTACTCAGGGAAATATCTCCGAATGGACCGGCATCAACCGCAAGACACAATCTGCCTACGAAAAAAAACAGCGCTATCCGGACGCTGGCTATCTCATGACCCTGCTCGAGCACGGCTTCGACGTGTCGTACTTGCTGACCGGGAAACGAGCTGCGCGCTACGGCGCTGTTGATGAGCAATTGCTACGAAGCGTGTTCGCCATTATCGAGACCAGTATCTCCGCCGCTGGGCATTCCATGGACGTCGAAAAGAAAGCCAAGCTGTTCGCACTCATTTATCAGACCGCCTCCGAAACCGGTCAGGTCGATCCGCTCGTCGCGCAGAAAGCAATCGACCTTCTCTCCTGACCACTTCATCACGCGGTGATCGACGCCGCCGCACTGGAACAGTTAACAGGCAAAACCGCCACTCCGGCGTTCGCCAGCGCCGCGCGAACCTGACTCGCAAAGGGCACCGCATGCGGTCCGTCTCCGTGCAGGCACAGCGTCTGCGGGTTAATCGCGACCCAACTGCCATCGGATGCCCAGAGGCGACGATCACTCACCATGCTGATGGCTTGTTCACAGGCGTCGCGGTCGTTAGCAACCAGCGCGTTGGGCTGGGATCGCGGCACCAGCTTGCCCGCCGACGTGTAGGCGCGGTCGACGATGCCCTCCTCGATCGCGACTAGCCTCTCTTCGAGCGCAATCCGGGCGAGTTGCCAGCCAGCGAGACCGAAAATCGCGAGGCCGAGATCCCACATCCGCTTTGCTTCCTTCGGCTCAGCCGTCACGACGAAGCCTGCTTCGAGCGGCTATACCGCCGCGCCGCACGGACAATTTTCATTTCAGCCAGTGGCGGCACCGCCGCGCTTAACTCTTGAAAGGCACGATCGAGACTCGCCCACCGCCTGGGTTCGCCTTTCACATTCGAAAAATACATCTGGCCGTCGCGAGCGACGACCAATGCCTGCCATGTACTGCGTGTGCCTTGGCGAAGCTCCTGAAACTCAACATGCATGATGACGGCGCTTGCCCCCCAGATGCTGGAAAGCAGACTGAAATTTTCCAATGGCATAGATCTCTGGTCCTATTCAAGACGTGAAACCATGCTAGAAGCTGCATGTCGACATCGTCCACCCCTTGACAATGTCGCCATGTTCGCGTTAGCCATTTCACAATGTTACCGGTTGTAACTTCAGATGATTTGTTGTTGTTGCTAGCGTTTAAATGGGCGGGTTGTCATCGCAGGTGTCGTTATGTCTTCAAATGATCCGCAGATAGCCACGCTTTCGATCGGAAGGGAGATCGTCGAACTTCGTGCCCGGCAGGGTCAAGCAGGCGTCTTGCTCGAGCGCGAATCTCGCTCGCAGTCGCGGCGACGTGGCGACGTCCCGGTGACCCAGGTCTTGCTCGCAAATGATGCAAACCTGCGCAGCTTTATGCGCGGCGAGCCGTATCAAGACGTCGTTCAGCCGACCCTTTCTCATCTGGTGCAGAGCACGCAGACCCCGCCCGTTGTTGATGCCGGATCGGCCCGCGTAGGGGATCCGCTCGAAGCGATTCGGCTTCTGGCTTATGCCCAAGATGAAAGTGCACTAATCGGGCAGATGATGGCAATTGTTCGATCGCATGGCGCGAATACCGCATTCTTCGTGTTGACTGAGCAAGCGCGGGATGGAGAGCAACAGTCGCATCGGATTCTGGCCGGCTCCGACACGGAAGTAACGCAACTGTACGTGGCCAAGAAATGGTACGCGACCGATCCTTTTCTGTTGCACGCGAGCCGATCGCATCTACCGTTCTTCTCGTCCGACGTGGGTTTATTTGAAAACTTGTCGGGAAGCTGGAGAGAGATGGGCGAGGCGTCGAGACATTTTGGCATGGGCAGTTGGATTGTCATGCCAGCACATCACCCGGGTGCGCGGAGGTTCGGCGCCTTCTACGCTGCGAACAACCATCTTCCCTCTGAAAATGGCGAAGAACCGCTGCGCAAGAACCGTTTGATCTTCCAACTGCTAGCCGCAGAACTGCTGAATTGGTACGCAAGACAAGAGAAGGCGTTAGCGCTCAAAAATAGCGGGCTCACAACACTCGATCTACAAATCTTGAACGCGATTGCACGCGGTGAACGGCTCGAGTCGATCGCCGAGAGTCTGGATATTTCGCTTTACGCGTTGCGGCGCCAATACGTTCGATCCATCAATGCGAAGCTCAGAACAAAAACTATAGTGGACGCTGCGCGTTCAGCGGCCGAGCAGGGATTTCTGGCAATCGCGTCGGAACGTAAGGTGGGCTACGTCATACACAGCGCCCGCTGCGGAACCCTCTTGCGTGAAGATTATGGAATTCCTTTTTGGTCAGCCTTCAATCCGGCGGGGCTAGACAATGCGCAAGTTTTCCCCGACGTTGAGACGGCGCAGCGAACCCTCTTGATGATTAAGTTTCCGCAAGATGAGTGCGAATTTCGACGGGTCGACGTGTATCACACAGCGACGACCGCCTCTATCGACGACTGCGCCGCGGCGGGCATTCCCAGGTGGGATCCGTCAACGGTGAATGGCGGATCGCCAGCGGATGATTCTGCAACCTGGGGTACGCTTGGTTCGCCGCCTGCCGACTATCACTAGGCGCACCAGAGCCCGCATCGTAATGCTTAGGTTCGCAAAATATAGGTGCTAGACACAATAACAGCGGCGCGAGGTGCGGCATCGGTTTTATGCGTTCATTGCACAGTGGTGTTTTCCGGCAAACGCCTCGCAGACCTTAATGAGCAATTGCGAAGCCCCGACCGCATTACAGCGGGACACCCTCAGGTTTTGTACCAGGATCAAGCCGATTGCGCGGTTGTTGGCGCGGGGCCGCTGCGCGACGTCGCAACAGCCGTCTCCGGCTCCTTTCGCTTGTCGCTGACCTGCTCGATGCTATTTTTATGGCGGTCTCTTCGAGTACGCCATTCAGCTTAAGGACAAGCCGCTCGACCTGTGGGTGCAAAAGGATGCTGTTGTAGAGGCGCAGTAACGGTGGAACAGCGTATCGAGCCGCTTCGCCACTGTCGTAAACATGTACATGCTGACTACTACCGTGCGCGATTTCCACCGACCGTGTAGGCGACCGCACTACCCGAACAGCGTCCATAGTCAATGTCATAGAGCTGCGACCTTCGAAACAAGCCGACAACACTAGGCGCCCCGCTTTTCGCCCGTTCAATCATAGACACGCTTCGCATCGCCTATACTGTACATCCATACAGCTTTTATGATGCAGAATCATGTCACTCAAAGTCGAGGATTTTGAGCCCGTCTCCAATGGAGACCTGCGTGATCTATGGCGGATTTGCCGCGATCCTGCCCTTCGCCGGTTAATCCTAGAGGTGGTGCGCTACCGCCGCGTAATAGACCGAGCGCATGCTGAGGCCCTGGAAATTCATTACGGACTGGGAGCAAATAACCAAGGGAAAATCGTCGGTGCGGCGAAGTCGCTATTAGCTCGCCTACAGGACGAGCACGTCCGACTCGGATCGCAAGGCGGCATCATGATCAAATTACCGACGGACAGTCAATATGCCGGTAAACGTTGGTGAACCAAGGATGCCGCACAACCGAAGCTCTACAAGAGCGATTCGGTATCCTCAGACTTCAGTTTCGGACGCCGCGGTGGAATCGGCGCCGGCGCGGCAGCCATTTCGTCAGCGGGATACAGCCTGAGAAACGATCTCGCTTCGTCGGTTGAGCGGCATCCGAACCAGTCGTCGTATTGCTCCGGCCGCAGAACGACCACCGAGCGCTTCTCCACACCGGGCTTATGGAAGCGCCGCATGAGCGGATGCTCGTCGGCATTGATAGTCAACATCGTGAACGACAACGAAGGGCCGTCTGGATCGTTCCAAGCGCGCCACAGGCCGGCGAGAGCGAGTGGCTGGCCAGAGCCCAAGCCGATCCGCCAGCGCACCGGCGATCCGGTCTCATAGTTCGGCTCGTAAAAACTGCGACACGGGATCAGGCAGAGCTGGAGATTCTTCCATGCTCCGCTGAAGCTGCGCTTCTCCCCGATCGACTCAGCGCGTGCATTCATCGTGTCGAAAAGCTTCACACCCTTGGGAATGTGCTTGCGCGGCACAATGCCGAAGGTGGCAGAATCGGTCAGCCGCTCACCGCCGTCCATGCGCAGGATGGGCGCCGCGTAGTCTTTCCATGTCTCAGGTGGATAATCAAAGGTCGGACGTGGAAATTCGCTGAATGCCTCGAAATCGATTTCTTTAGACGGATCGTAGTTTGCGCACATGGCCCACCTCCTGCACTAATGATAGCGCTGAGTCAGACCATTTTTGGGAGAGAGCTCATGGACCCGACAGACCTTTCGGACGCAACCCTCGACTGCTGGGTCGAACGAGCGGAACTGCTCCGTCTAAACCCGCGCGCGTCCGCGGCCGATATCGCCAGCATTTCGCACTGGCCGCGATACACACTGAATCCTGAACTGGCGGAGCCGATCATCGAGCGCGAACAGATCGTCATCGATGAGATCGATGATCCGGGGCGCGGAATTGTTTTTTTTGCACGCCGGCCGTATGCCGACCCGGTTTCGATCTTCGTAGACGGTCGCGTGTCACATGGCAATACCTACCTCGACGCGGCCATGATCTGCTACGTCGCGTCAGTCTTTGGGCCAGGAGTTGAATATCAACTCCGCTGGGATGACGGAACGTGTCGTTATGAGCCGTACGAATAGTTTCGCAGCAGAATCTTTGTGCCGAGAAGATGGGATTGATTCGCCGCTGCGCGCGGCAGGGAGATAAGCGTGACGCACGAAGAATTCGGGGCGAACGTCGCAATGTTGCTGCGCGACTTATATGCCGGTATTACGTTGTAACCGTAACGATTGTGGTTAGAAATTTACGATAATTCATATTTAATCGAAACAGTCTGGTCGTCAGATCGCCTTTTCATTCATGAATGCCCGCGATGCATTGCGGGCACATGACTGACAACGATCAGAACTTGTGGCGGATACTGACGTTGACAACGGCTTGCGAACTCTTGCCCGAATTCCTATCCAACGATCCGACCACCGCGTCTGCCGCGCCAAGCCCGTTGGAGCCGCTAGCATGCGTATAGCCGGCAAACGCGTAAACGTCGGTACGCTTGCTGAGGAAATAGTCGGCCTGGACAGCAAATTGATTGTAAGTGGCCGAAGAGGCGCCACTTGACTTCATGTAGACGTAACCAAGTTGAGTGCTAAGCGCTGGCGACAACTGCCAGGCAACGTATGGACCAGCGACTTTATATTTTTCAGACACCTTGAACGTAGAACTTCCATCGGGCTTGTAGTCGGAGTAGCTTACGTATCCTCCGGCTGTAAACGCGCCAATCTGGTAAGCGCCGGCGACGCGAACAATGTCGATCGCCCTAGCCGATACGTAGGCTCGATTGACGTCCGAGAGGAATAACGAATCCGAAGATGAAGTAGATGACGTGGTCCCGCGAAGCGACGCCGTTCCATTGTCAATGTGCGTATAGCCAGCTGCGAGACCGCCTGGTCCACTGTTATAAGCCAATACAGCGGCGTAAGTTTGGCCGTTACTTATCGAGCCCGCCACTCCGCCGACTCCGTACATTGCTGCAGCAGTTAGCCCGCTCCAGTTCGGGCTAATCCATTTGATTGTGTTGCTGAAGCGAGCGCTGTTATCGGCATTATCTACGTCTCCAGGTGAGGTATAGATGCCTATGAGAGAGTTACCCTGTAACGGCAAGACGAGATCGACCAACGGGTCGACTTGACGACCCAAGGTCACGGTCCCAAAGGTTTTGCTCGAAAAACCGACAAGCGCTCGGCGCCCGAATTCTCGGCCGCCATTGCCCAAAGCTCCGGTCGTAGCAGCAAAGCCGTTCTCCAGCTGGAAAACTGCCTTGAGATCAGCACTCAAGTCTTCAGCACCTTTCAGTCCCCAGCGCGAGCTAAATGAAGTGGTCGTGAATTGCGTAGAGGCTCCACTGCTGTTATGAACGTACATAACCCCCGTATTCATAATTCCATACAGGGTCACACTGCTTTGGGCATGAGCGCACAAGGCGGTCGACATCAGTGATGTAACACACAGCAGTTTTTTCATTGCAGATCTCCAGATCAACGTTAATGGTCGAGTATCAAGCCACGAAGCACCTCCCCAAATAGCACAAGTAGATAGCTATTTAGTAGAACTACGTGTTAATTAGGACAAAGCAGCGTTGTTGCTATTTCCAAAAAATCGCAATCAACGCGCAAGATTTAAGGGGCGACACCCCATTCATTTCGCGACGATGGCTGGAACACTCTTTGAGGGATTCCACACGATGCGTCTATCGGAAGCCGAAGCGAGACCTGCCAATCATTCTTGGCAGCAGCTATCCATACGTTCTAAAAGGCGGTCAATCGACCGACCGCCCCAAAGATCAACTTCCTGTCAAAACGATTGACGTGGCCACAGCTCGCTGAGTCGGGTTTGCTGGCGTACTGTCTGACGGATGACCGACATTGATGCCGTTGACAGTCATCGCGCTTGAGCCGCCGCCATCGAGATTGATTGCAGATGATGCGCCTATCCATTGCATCAATGCTGCCGTCTCTTGCATTGATGCGCCTATCGCCAGTCCCGGCTGCTTTCCGTCTGTTTCCACGAGCAGGATCGTACCGTCGGGCGCAACACCTATCATGGTGCGCGCATTACGCATATTGATAAATCTCCAGTAAACGCTTGAACGATCAACGCCCGCGAATGTGGGAGACCATCCATCAGCTACTGATCTTTGGATAACATTTGCGGCCGGTATCAGCTCCGGGCCGGCTGCAGCGAGCGACATACCGGGCGTCAACGACACGGGGTTAGTGCCGGATAGCAATTGCTTTTGCACTGATAACACCGAGCCGATGGGCGCGTTCTTTTGAAGCCAAGTTACGCTCGCACCAAGTCCTTGGAGCACGTAACCACCAGTCGGGGCTGGGGCTCCCATCGTCGCGCTTCCCGAAAACACCTTGCCAGTGGCGTCTACCACCAC